>JACXTT010012402.1_pt1 | contig 11314 bp, 8 predicted proteins | sample 9270951 | NCBI WGS metagenome assembly JACXTT01 (sample SAMN15532306, study PRJNA645909) | rock metagenome | isolation source: weathered quartz diorite | place: Puerto Rico | collected 2017-06-21 | reverse complement strand
GCGAGCGCCTGCGGCTTGTCGACGCCCAACGCGGTCACCGGCCAGCTCTGCCCGCTCTACTCGAAGTGCACCGTCTTCGCCGACTGCGGCGTCTTCAAGGGCTGCCAGCAGTGGTTCTGCGACCCGAGCAGCAAGACGTGCCTGCTCAACAGCACGAGCAACTGCGGCGACGCGGCCGGCGGCGCCTGCTCGGCGGGCGTCGTCATCAGCCAGGAGCTCAATCCCCCGGTCGACAAGGACTTCCTCCAGCCCGACGGCGTCGACTTCCGCGAGGTCGGCTCGATCGCCATCAAGGTGCAGAACAACACCGCGAAGAAGTACTACCTCGACGAGGTGCCGCTCACGCTCGAGATCGGCGGCGGCGGCTCGCAGTTCGACGTGTCGTCGGTGAAGATGTACCAGAACTTCGGCGGCGCCGACTGGGAGAGCCCGGGCGACTTCTTCGTCAACGTCACCGGCTCGCCCTTCAACGGCGGCGTGAATGGCAAGATCGTCGGCGGCTCGGCGCTGAGCGCCTCGGCCGTCAACGCCATGTCCACCCAGCGGTTCGTCATCAGCCTCGCGTTCGCCAAGGACAAGACCTTCATCGCCGGCCGCTCCTACCGGCTGAAGATCCTCTCGACCACCGGCTTCAAGCTGGTCGAGAGCTTCAACGGGCCGGTCTACGGCGGCACCATCTGCGGCGTCGCCGCGCCGTTCGTCGGCGCCTGGGTCTACGCCAAGAAATGAAGCTGCCCTTCTCGCCGCCGCTCGAGCCGATGCTCAGCAAGCGCGCCGACGACCTTCCGGGCGGCGACGGCTGGATCTTCGAGCCGAAGTGGGACGGCTTTCGCACGGTCGTCTTTCGCGACGGCGCCGAGTGGTACTTGCAGAGCCGCGACGAGAAGCCGATGGGCCGCTACTTCCCCGAGCTGGAGAAGCCCATCCTCGAGCAGCTGCCCGACAAGTGCGTGGTCGACGGCGAGGTGGTGATCGCCGGCCCGCGCGGGCTCGACTTCGAGGCGCTGCAGCAGCGCATCCACCCGGCGAAATCGCGCATCGACAAGCTCGCGCGCGAGACGCCGACGTCGCTGGTGCTGTGGGATCTGCTCGCCGCCGGCGACGAGGACTTGCGCGCCACGCCCTTCGCCGAGCGCCGCGCGCGCCTCGAGCGCGCCGTCGCCGCCCGCGCGCCGATCCACCTCACCCCGCTGACGCGCGATCGCGCCGTGGCCGAGGAGTGGTTCCGCCGCTTCGAGGGCGCCGGGCTCGACGGGGTGATGGCCAAGCGCGCCGACGGCGTCTACGAGCCGGGCAAGCGCGTGATGCTCAAGATCAAGCACGAGCGCACCGCCGACTGCGTGGTCGCCGGTTTCCGCTGGCACAAGAACGGCAACCAGACGCTGGTGGGCTCGCTCCTGCTCGGGCTCTACGACGGCGAAGGCATGCTCCATCACGTGGGCGTCAGCGCGAGCTTCCCCGAGAAGCGCCGGCGCGAGCTGGTGGCCGAGCTCGCGCCGTACCGCCTCGCGCCCGCCGAGGATCACCCGTGGAAGCACTGGGCGGACATGATGGCGCACGAGGCGCAGCGCCTGCCCGGCGCGGTGAGCCGCTGGAGCCGCGGCAAGACGCTCGCGTTCGAGCCGCTCCGGCCCGAGCTGGTGGTCGAGGTCGCCTACGATCACATGCAGGGCGACCGCTTCCGCCACACCGCGCAATTCCGCCGCTGGCGCACGGACAAGCCGCCCGCCGCCTGCCGCTACGACCAGCTCGAGGTCACCCCGCCCTACGAGCTCCAGCGCATCTTCGAGCGAGGCTGATGGACCGCCGCCGCCAGCTGATCGAGCTCTTCCGCGAGCTCGCCGAGCTCACCACCCTCGACGAGGGCAGCCCGCAGTCGTTCCGCGTGCGCGCCTACGAGAACGCGATGCGGGCGATCGAGGGCATCGCCGGCGACCTCGACGCCATGCCGCTCGCCGCGCTCACCAAGATCGACGGCATCGGCAAGAGCACGGCGCAAAAGATCCGCGAGCTCGTCGACACCGGCAAGGTGCGGAAGCTGGAAGACCTGCGGCAGAAGTATCCGCCCGCGCTCGTCGAGCTGTCGCGCGTCCCCGGCATCGGCCCCAAGCGCGTGGCCACGCTGCGCCACGACCTCGGGGTGCAGAGCCTCGACGACCTGCGCGCCGCGCTCGCCGCGCAGACGATCCGCGCCCTGCCCGGCTTCGGCGAGAAGAGCGAGCACAACATCGCCCGCGCGCTCGAGCGGCTCGGCCTGACCGGCGAGGAGCGGCGCACGCCGATCGAGGACGCCATGCCGATCGCGCGCGAGCTCTGCGCCGAGCTCGGCAAGATGCCCGAGGTGGTGGCGGCGCGCTACTGCGGCAGCCTCCTGCGCATGCGCGAGACGGTCGCCGACGTCGACGTGGTCGTCGCCGCCACCGACGCTCGGCCGATCATGGACCGGCTGGTGAAGCTGCCGCTGGCGCACGAGGTGCTCGCGCACGGCGAGACCAAGACCTCGCTCCTGACCCGCACCGGCCTGCAGATCGACGTGCGCGTGGTCGAGCCCGACGCGCTCGGCGCCGCCACGATGTATTTCACCGGCTCGAAGGCGCACAACATCAAGCTGCGCCAGCGGGCGATCGAGCGCGGCCTGTTGCTCAACGAGTACGGCCTGTCCGAGACGGACGGCGGCAAGGTCATCGCCAGCAAGACCGAGGAGGAGATCTACCGCGCGCTCGATCTGCCGTGGATCCCCGAGGTGCTGCGCGAGGATCAAGGCGAGGTGGAGGCCGCGCTCGCCGGCGCCCTGCCCGAGTCGATCGCGCTCGACGACATGCTCGGCGATCTGCACGTCCACACCTCGCTCTCCGGCGACGGCCGCAGCCCGCTCGAGGGGATGCTCGAGACCGCGCGCGCCCGCGGCTACCGCTACCTCGCCGTGACCGACCACGCCGAGAACCTGGCGATCAACGGCGTGCCGCGCGAGAAATTGCTGGCGCAGCGCGAGGAGCTCCGGCGCGTGCAGGAGCGCTTCCCCGAGATGCGGCTCTACCACGGCTGCGAGCTCAACATCGGGCCGGACGGCTCGCTCGACTACGACCAGGACTTCCGCATGAGCTTCGACTGGTGCGTGGCCGCGGTGCATTCGCACTTCGAGCTGCCGCCCGCCGAACAGACCAAGCGCCTGCTCGCCGCCATCGCCAACCCGGCGGTGAGCGTGATCGGCCACCTCAGCGGACGGCGCATCGGCTCGCGCCCGGGCATCGAGTTCGACATCGACGAGGTGCTCGCCGCCGCCGCCGACAGCGGCACCGCCATCGAGATCAACAGCTCGCTCGCGCGCCTCGACGCCTCCGCCGAGGTGCTGCGCCGCGCCCGCGCCCTCGCCGAGCGCGGCAAGAAGCTCGTGTTCGTCATCAGCACCGACGCCCACCACACGAGCGAGCTCGACCGCATGCAGTGGGGCACGAGGCACGCCCTGCGCGGCTGGGTCGACAAGGCGCAGGTCGCCAACACCTGGGATGCCAAGCGCTTTTCCGCCTGGGTCCGCCGTTGACCACCCGCGAGTTGACGGATCGCCCGAGCTGGCGCAAACCGGCGCCATGAGCACGCTGGTCCTGTTGCGCCACGGCGAGAGCACGTGGAACGCGCTCAACCTGTTCACCGGCTGGACCGACGTTCCGCTGTCGCCGAAGGGCCTCGACGAGGCGCGCGAAGCCGGCCGGCTGTTGAAGGAGGCGGGCGTGCTGCCGGACGTGGTGCACACCTCGCTGCTGCGGCGGGCGATCACCACCGCGAACCTGGCGCTCGTCGAGCTCGAGCGCGAATGGCTGCCGGTGCGGCGCCACTGGCGGCTCAACGAGCGGCACTACGGCGCCTTGCAGGGCCTCGACAAGAAGCAGACGACCGCGCTCCACGGCAAGGAGCAGGTGTTCGTGTGGCGGCGGAGCTACGACGTGCCGCCCCCGCCGCTGGCGACGGGCGACGAGCGCCACCCGAGCCACGACCCGCGCTACCGCGATCTGCCGCCCGAGGTGCTGCCCGCCACCGAGTGCTTGAAGGACGTGGTCGTGCGGATGATGCCCTACTGGCAGGACGACATCGTCCCGGATCTGCGCGCCGGCAAGGCGGTGCTCGTCGCCGCCCACGGCAACAGCCTGCGCGCGCTGGTGAAGCACCTCGACGGCGTCTCCGACGCGGACATCGCCGAGCTCAACATCCCGACCGGCATCCCGCGGGTGTACCAGCTCGACGGCGCGCTCCGACCCACCTCGGCGCGCTACCTCGGCGACGCCGAAGCCGCCGCGAAAGCCGCCGAAGCCGTGGCCAAGCAGGCCGGATAATCTGCACGATCACTTCGCCGACACTCCATCGCCGCCACATGCGCCGTGCACCGGCTCGCGCGTTGATGGTGCTGGAGGTCCGCGATGAACTACCAGCCGATCGACATGCGCGAGCCGCCGCCCCTGCCGGCGGCCCGTCCGAGGGCGCGCGCGGCGCGCGAGGCGCTGCTCGTCAACCCGTTCTACCCCAAGGATCCGCACGCGAGCTTCGGCAAGCACGTGCTCACGCCGACGCTGGCGCTCACCAGCGTCGCGGCCGCTACGCCGGCGCACTGGCGCGTGCGCTACTGGGACGAGAACCTGCTCCAGGGCCCGCCGCCGTTCGATCCGCTGCCCGAGCTCGTCGGCATCACCGTGCACCTCACCTTCGCGGCGCGCGCGTTCGAGCTCGCCCGCTGGTACCGCGAGCGCGGCGCGACGGTGGTGCTCGGCGGCCTGCACGTGCAGAGCTGCCCCGACGAGTGCGCGCCGCACGCCGACGCGCTGGCGATCGGCAACGGCGTGGCGCTGTGGCCGGAGATCGTGCGCGATCACGAGCGCGGCGCGCTGCGCCCGCGCTACGAGGAGGGCTTCGTCAACGCCTACCGCGACGAGCCGGCCCCGCGGCGCGACCTCGTCCCGCGCGCGAGCTTCCTCACCACCTCGAGCGTCATCGCCACGCGCGGCTGCCACAACCGCTGCGGCTTCTGCTACCTCGCCACCGACGGGCTCACCATGCCCTACCGCATGCGCGACCCCGAGCAGATCGCCGCGGAGCTCCGCGCCGACGGCCAGCCGTACGCGGTGTTCATCGACAACAACCTCGGCTCGCGGCCCGAGTACCTGCGGCGGCTGTGCCGCGCGCTCGCGCCGCTCGAGAAGATCTGGAGCGCCGCGGTCACCATCGACGTCACCGACGATCCGTCGCTGGTGCGCGAGATGGCCCTCGCCGGCTGCACCGGCGTGTTCGTCGGCTTCGAGTCGCTGACCGACGCCAACCTCGCCGCGGCGCACAAGAAGACCCCGCGCGCCGCCGACTACGCCCGCCGCGTGGCGCTGCTCCACGATCACGGCATCCAGGTGAACGGCAGCTTCGTGCTCGGCTTCGATCACGACGGGCCCGAGGTGTTCGAGCGGACGGTGGAGTGGATCGAGCGCGCGCGGCTCGAGTGCGCCACCTTCCACATCCTCACGCCCTACCCCGGGACGCCGCTCTTTCGCCAGCTCGAGACCGAGGGGCGCCTGCTCCACCGCGACTGGAGCCGCTACGACACCGCCCACGTGGTGTTCCGGCCGAGGCGCATGAGCGAGCGCCAGCTCGCCGAGGGCTATGCCTATTGCTACGAGCGGCTGTTCTCGAACGCATCGATCTGGCGCCGCCGCCCGGCCGACGCGCGCGCGGTGACGCCGTACCTGGCGATGTCGTACCTCTACAAGCGCTCGAACCGGCTGTGGCGCTGGCTCATCCGCCACGACCTCACCGCCGCGGTGTGGCGCCCGCTGGTCGAGGCGACCCGCCTGCGCCACCTGCGCTTCCGCCGCGAGCTCGCCCGCGCCCCGCTCGCCCCGCGCCGCGCCCTGGCGCTCGTCCCGGCCGGGGTATGAGGCGATCGCCTTACCATGAAGTAAGAATTATGCTACCATGTAAGCATGGCGAGCGCGACGGTGACGAGCAAGGGTCAAATCACCATCCCCAAGGAGGTGCGCGATGCGCTGCACCTCGCGAGCGGCGACAGCGTCGTGTTCGTGGTCCGTGACGGAGGCGTCGTGGAGATGAGGCCGCAGACGGTCGATCTGCGCAAGTGCGTCGGCATGCTCGGCAGCCGCGGAAAGCATCTGACGACCGCGCAGATGGACCGAGTCATCGCCGAAGCCGCCGCGCGAAAGCGATGATCGCGCTCGACACCAACGTCCTCGTCCGGTTGTTCACGGCCGACGATCGCGAGCAAGCCGCGCGGGTCGTCCGCCTGCTCGACGGGCTGACGAAACGGCGCGAGCGGGCCTACGTGCCCGACGTCGTGCTCTGCGAGCTGGTATGGGTGCTCGAGCGAGGCTACGGTCACACGCGCGACGAGGTCACCACGGCGCTGCGAGCCGTGCTGGCGGCCGAGCAGCTCGCGCTGGACGCTCCTGAGCGGGTGGTCCGCGCGACCGACGCGTACCGCCGCGGCCGCGGCGACTTCGCGGACTACCTGATCCGGGAACAGGCAAAGGCAAAGGGCTGCGCGCACGTCGCGACGTTCGACCGGAAGCTCTTGCGCGAGGCGATGTTCACGGCACCGTGAGCGGTCATCGCGTCGTCCAGTATCCTGGACGGAGGCTGGCCAACCATGGCGGCGCGGCGCCACGGCTCCTCTTCGAATAAACTCTCGAGCCCATGAACGCCGTCGGCTTCTCGGTGCACACCGGCTGGGCGGCGGCCGTCGTGCTCGCCGACACGCCGCTGTTGCTCGCCAAGGGACGTATCGAGATGGCCGGCGACCCCGGGCGTTTCGCGTTTCACGCCGCCGCGGGCCTGCCCATCGTGGGTGTCGCCGAACGGCCCGAGCGGGCCCCGTCCCTCCGCGAGGCGCAGCGCATCGTTCGCGCGGCCGAGGCCGACGCGCGCGCCCGCGCCATGGTCGCGTTGCGCGAGCTCTTCGGCGGCGTACGCGTCGACGTCGCCGCGCTCGCGCCCGACAAGCCGCTGCCCGCGTTCGCCGAGATCCTGAAGAGCCACACGCGCGTGCACACCGCCGAGGGCGTGCTGTTCGCGGCCGCCGTCGCGGGCGCGTGCGCCGATCTCGGCATCCGCGTCGTGCGCGTCGCGCCGATCGCAGCGCCGAGGCTCGGCAAGGTCCCGCCGCCGTGGGGCAAGGATCAGAAGCTCGCCGCGGGCCACGCCTTCGCCGCACTGACGAGCGCGGTGTAGGATCGGCGCCATGGCGCGCGTCGTGGCCGAGCAGGCGAGCGATCTGCGGCTCAACCAGCGCGGCGAGGCGATGTTCAAGATCGTCGCGCCGAGCTATCAAGGGGCGCCCGACTGGGTGCTGGCGATCCGCGATCTCACCCGCGCGGAGAACCGCGGCGAGCTCCTCGACCCGGGCGAGAACCAGGGCTGGCGCATGGTCGGCTTCGACTTCCTGCTCGCGGGGATCACCGTACAGGGGCACCCGACGCGCTTCTACCTGTACGGCCACGAGGGCCTCGGCTTCACCGGCCAGCCCGGCCGGGCGAAGGACGTCGTCTACCGCGGCGCGAGCGCGATCGTGGCCCTGGCGAACGACGACGACGCCGAAGACCTGGCCGCGGTCGTCGCCGCGGACGTGGCGCGCCTGCGCAGCGAAGGCGGCCTCGCGCGCTGTTTCGTGGCGGCCTCGCCCCCGCGCGAGCTCCCGTCGCTGCCGCCCGCGCTCGCGTCCGCCGGGCAAATCCCCGCCGACTGGCGCGAGCAGCCGCTCGACGCGCTCAAACCGGTGGTGAGGGCGATCGTCCGCGGCCTTTGACCCCGGGGCGCGCCGTGACATCATCCAGCGGCCGTGGAGCGACTGGAGCAGGTGTTGTTTCGATCCGCCGGCGCGCTGGTGCTCGACCCGCGCGTGCTGCGGCGCATCATCAAGGCGCACCGCGGCGCCTCGGGCCTGGTGCCGCACGCCCGCTGCTACTCGCTCTACCGCGGCGAGCTGATGACCACCGGCCTGGTGAGCGAGATCGGCGTGCGCTTCGACGAGCTGCCCGACCCGGTGATCGCCGTCGCCCGCCTGCCGGCGCGCGAGCTCAATTCGCTGAGCGACGCGCAGATCCTCGCGCGGCTGTGGCGCTCGGTGTTCCACGCCCGCGTGCACGTGGCGCTCGAGTCGAAGGTGCGCTCCGGCGAGCTCGACGCCGCGCGCCTGCGCGAGCGGATCGATCGCATCGGCCAGACCGAGTTCGACGAGGTGCGGGCGATCCTGCGCCACGACGATCTGGTGCTGCCGCCCTACGACGACCGCGAGGTGTACATCGAGTTCGCCGCGCTCTACCTCGAGCTGCGCTACTTCGCCGCGGGGCTGCTCGTCACCACCTTCCCCGGCATCACCCGCTACGAGGAGCTCGACGCGATGTTCGCCGCCGACATCGACGTCGGTCCGCTGCTCGACGCCGGCCGCCCGCCCGAGGTGGAGCGGCCGGTGCCGCAGACGGTCGGCGGCACCACCGCGACGCATTCGACACACGCCGCGTTCGCGCTCGCCGAGGCGGTCACGCTCGAGCCGGTCACGCCGAAGAAGGCGCAGAAGCTGCTCGCCGAGTGTAACCGCGCCCGCGCCGGCGGCAACGACGTGCGCGCCGCGCTCTCCGCCGCGCGCGCCGCCAGCGTCGACGACGACGCGATGCGCCGCCAGGCCGAGGCGGCCACCAAGGACGCGCTCGCGAGCCTCGGCAACCGCCTCACCGCGGCGCTGGCGCCGCCGGGCGGGCCCGATCGCACCTCGCGCTCCGATCCCAGCTGGAGCTCGCTCCTGCTGATGGTCGGCGATCGCGCCGCCGCCGAGCGCGCCACCCGCTACTCGGTCGAGGCGCGGCTGCTCTATACCTTGCAGCTCGCGGCGCTGGCGCACGAACGGCCGCAGAGCACCGTCGACGTGCCCGGCTTCCTCATGTCGCGCGGCAAGCGCCCGGTGGTGCGCCCGCTGCCCGCCACGCGCGAGATCCGCATCGCCCGCCAGCTCGACGAGGCCGCCAAGCTGGTGCGCCACACCCGCGTGCCCGCCGCCGATCGCAAGCTCCTGGCGAAGCTCCTCGACTGGGCCAACGAGCGCGCCGAGGACAACGTGCGCGCGGCGATCCGCCCGAAGCTCCACGGCATGCTCGAGAAGGTTGGCCTGGTCGCCAAGAGCGACCCCGAGCGGCTCGCGCGCGACAAGCTGGTCGAGGAGCTGTGCGACGCGATCCTCGAGCACGGCTTCCTCTCGTTCGCCCTGCTCCGCGACGCGATCTCGCGCAACCAGCTGAAGCTCCACGACCTCAGCGGCGCCGGCGAGCTGTGGTCGGGCGACGCGCTGCTGCTCGCCGATCGCATCCTCGACGAGGAGCTCGACGGCCTCTATCGCGCGAGCGACGTCTACCTGCGCGGCTTCCAGAAGTTCTCGAGCCTGCCGTTCGGCACGCGCGTCGGCCGCTTCATCACGCTCTACTTCGCGCTGCCGGCCGGCGCCGCGGCGATCGTGCTGATGGCGGTGAAGGTGCTGCTCGAGGAGCTCCACCTGCGCGAGCTCGGCGAGCGGGTGATGACCTGGCCGGCGCTCGCGGGCGTCGCCGCGCTGGTGTTCGGGCTCATCCACTCGAAGTTCTTCCGCCGCGCCGCGATGCAGCTCGTCGAGCTCACCGGCATGCTGCTCGCGCTCCTGTTCATCCGCCTGCCGCGGGCGGTGTTCACCCGGCCGACGGTGCGGCGGTGGATCGCCTTGCCGCAGGTGCGGCTCGTCATCCGCCGCGGCGTCATCCCGGCCGTGCTCGGCGCGGGCGTGTGGTACTTCGGCCCGTGGGAGTGGCTCCAGCACAAGCTCGGGCTGCCGGGCCCGATCTGGCACCACGTCTTCAGCATCGCCAACGGTGTCTTCTTCTTCGCCGCGGCGAGCGTCGTCCTCGGCACCCGCCTCGGCGCGATGTTCGAGGACTTCCTCTTCGATCAGCTGGCGCCGTCGTTCCAGGTGGTGTCGGGCAAGCTCCTGCCGGGGATCTTCCGCATGGTCGGGCGCTTCTTCTCGGCGATGATGGACCTGCTCGAGCGCGCGATGTACCGCGTGGACGAGGCGCTGCGCTTCCGCCAGGGCCAGAGCAAGTTCTCGCTGTGGTTGAAGGGCGGCGTCGGGGTGATCTGGGCGATCGTCGCCTACCTCATCCGCTTCTACGTCACGTTGATGATCGAGCCGTTCATCAACCCGCTGAAGCACTTCCCGGTGGTGGTGGTCGCCGACAAGCTGATGATCACCACCGGCGCCATCGGCACGATCAGCGACAAGCTCGCGCTCTTGCTCCGGCCGGCGTTCGGCTCGCTCATCGGCGGCACGCTGGCGTGGATGACCGCGTTCTTCTCCTCGAGCCTGTTCGGCTTCCTCGCCTGGGAGCTGAAGGAGAACTACAAGCTCTACGGCGCGACCCGGCCCGAGGCGCTCGACCCCGCGCTCATCGGCCACCACGGCGAGACCATGCGCGGCCTGCTGGTGGTCGGCATGCACTCCGGCACGCTGCCGAAGCTCTACGAGCGCTTGCGCCGCGCCGCGCAGCGCGAGGACGAGGCGGCGCTGGTGCGCGGCAAGAAGCAGAAGCCCGGCTCGTCGTCGTCGCTCGGGAAGTTCCGCGAAGGCCTGCACGAGGCCGAGCAATGCCTGCGGCGCTTCGTCGACCGCGAGCTGGTCGCGCTGCTCGCGAGCGCGGCGCGCTGGCCCTTCGGCGAGCTCGTCATCGAGGGCATCGAGCTGTCGTCGAACCGCATCCGCATCCGCCTGCGCTGCCCGGCCGTCTCGCCGGAGGCCTGCGAGCTCACGCTCGAGGAGCAGTCGGGGATGATCGTCGCCGGCTTCGCCGAAGCGGGGTTCTTGGCCCAGCTCGCCGCGCGCTCGGCCGACGCCGCCGCGCTGTTCGAGAACGCGCTCGCCGGCCTGTACCAGCGCGCCGAGGTCGACCTCGTGCGCGAGCAGATCGAAGCCGAGCTCGGCAGCGACGTCGCCTACGACATCGTCGACTCGGCGCTGGTGGTGTGGCCCGGCGCCGATTACCGCACCGAGCTCTTGTACAAGCTCGGCAAGAGCGGGCAGACGGTCGCGCCGGTGGTGAGCGGCGCGCCGTCGAACCTGCCGATCCGCGTGCTCGACACGCGCCACATCTTCTTCCGCGAGCAGGCCATCGGCTGGCTGGCGTGGGTCTCGGCGTGGAGCGCGGCGGCCCACCCGCAGGCGCCGATCCCGCGGCTCATCCGCGGCACCTCGCTCATCCCCGCCGGCCCGCGCGCCGACTCCGCCCACACGCCCGCGCCGGCGCCGGCGGTC
>JACXTT010012401.1_pt1 | contig 11314 bp, 6 predicted proteins | sample 9270951 | NCBI WGS metagenome assembly JACXTT01 (sample SAMN15532306, study PRJNA645909) | rock metagenome | isolation source: weathered quartz diorite | place: Puerto Rico | collected 2017-06-21 | reverse complement strand
AGATGCAGAAACACGCCGAGATTGTCGGTCTCGCCATCGGGCCCTCGCCCGGCAATCATCGCCTCACCTGTGGCCAGGTAGCCATGGGACGCGAGTGCGCGAACGAGCGCCTGCCAGTGCGGCGCCTGGTGTCGCGCCAGATGGCCAACTAGCTTTCCGGAGATCTGTATGGCCACTGCGTTTCGGTCGTAAGGGTTATCCGGTTGCGCCACGAGGGAGGCGCGACAGGGAAAACGCACAGCGTCGCCCCGACGGGCACCGCACTGCGTCAGTAGCGCAGGTTGATAGAACGACTCGCCAACCGCCTCGACAAGCTCATCGCCCTCGAGAAGAAACGTCCGTAGCGGGTTTGCTTGTGCGACCGGCTTGCGGGACCCCCCACGGAGCCAGTCGCGCCAACCCATGCCGGATACCATACCCCCGCAGACGTAAATGGCAGCCTACTCGAGCACCATGCTCGCGGCGGCCGGATGGCCACGGATCTCGAGTGCGTCGCGGGTCGCCTCGAGGAGTAGTCGGTACGCCTCGTCGAGGTCGAGACCGAAAGTCTGCTCGGTCATCCAGCGGAAGCTCGACCCGTACACCGCACTGCGCGGAGGCGCTACCCCGGTGGCCTGCCAGGCGATCAGCACGGTCGCGGCCTCCTGCGCGAGCCGCTCCAAGTCGTACTTACGGTCGCGGCTTTCCTCAATCGGCTTCACCGCGAGGGCCAAGCGCTGGGCGACCTCGCGCCTGAGTGCGTCCAGGTCGAATGGCACCGTGCGCGGCGACGGAGCCGGTGAGGCCGTGACCTGGCCTTCCAGGCCCAGCAGCCTGGCGAGCTCGCCGTGATCCGCACCGAACCAGTGATGCGCCGCGCTCCTCAGGTCAGGCAGCGCCTGCTTCACTGTGGGTGCTCTGCCACGGCCACGGAAGCGCTTCCAGTAGCCGTCGGCGGCCCGATCGAGCTCGCGCCGCCAGAGCTGGTCGAGGTAGCGCTCCAGGTAGCGCTCAAGCCAAGCGCGGCGGTGGCGTGTGATGGTTTCGCGCAACGCCTCGAAGGCCTCGGGATGCGAGCGCTCCTGTGGCTCGCCGATGCTCGAATGGATGGTCGGCTGGCCTTCCTCGTCGAGGCTCAGGTTGATGGAGATCTCGACCGCTGCAACGACGTGTGGCTCAAGCAGGAACGGGTGCTCGGCACACGTCGCCGCCAACTCGCTATAGAGGCTCGCATCGACGGGTGCGCCAAGGTCCGCGAGGTCTTGTCTGACGTTGCGCTGAAATTCCTCGAGTTGGTCGAGCGAACGGCGTGAGTAGGGGCCAAAGCAGGAGAACCACGCGGTAAGCGACAGCTCGTCCCAGAGCGCGGCGGCAGGTTGCACTAGCTCCGCAAAGATCCCGAGCGGGTGCGGCTCGTGCACGAGTATCTCGGGATAACGCTCCAGCACCTGCGAGCCCCAGAGCACCTCGATGCGGGCGAGCAATTCTGGAGCAAGTGCCCGCCTCGCGAGTCGCTCGCGCGGGCGGCCGTTCTCGTCGGGCGCTCGATAGTCCCAACGGGTGGGAACAAGCTCGTCAAGGGGCTCCAGTCCGGCGCGCTGCGCGGCCTGCCGGGCGTCGTACATCGCCCACCAGTCGCGCACTACCTGAAGGCGCTCTGCGACCTGCGGAGGCGGCTCCTCAGGAAGCGTCGTTTCGGGAGTTTCGAGGGGTTTCGCGTCGGCCGGCGCCTGCACCTCGCCGAAGTATGCGACCAGCGCTGACCACTCACCCAGCGTCGCGGTTAGCTGTGCGGCAACGGAGGCCGTCAGGACCCGCGCGGCCTCGACGGTGCCATCCTTACGTGCCTTGCTGTAGTAGGCCTGTGCGAGCTGGCCACAGAGCAGAGCCATCGCCCGTTCGCCCAGGTTCGCGGGGTGCTCAGACCAGCCGGTGATCAGACCGGTGCGGGCGGCGACAACGTCGTCACGGCGCAGGTCCGCGTCGAGCAGCGTCTCGATCTGAGCGCGCTCCAGACCGAGCACGTCATGTGCGTCCCGGCACCGCGCCAGCCGGTCCGCTCGGCCCTTCGCGCTCTTTGCTCCCTCGCCGGCTCGAAGACGCAGGACGTATGCCAGGTCGGACATCAACGGCGCAAGCAGGCGCTGGCAGATCACGGCGTCGAGCGACGTCAGCTCCACGTAGCTATGAAGCCCGGCGACGGACATGGTCCAGCGCGCCTCTTGATGGATCACCTCGGAGAGCCGGATTGCGGTCAGGTCGATCCCGCCCGAGGGAACGTGGCGCTCATCAGCTTGGGGGACAGGGAGTCGCGCGAAGCTGGCGCGATCCTCCTCGGAGAGGCCTAGCAGGATGACCCGCGCGGGCCCGTCAACCCCCTGGCCGCCGGGCGCGAGCGCGACGACGGGCTCGCCGGCGAGGACTCGTGCGAGCAGGCGCCCGAGCGCGTCCTCGTAGGCCCCAAGCGCCTCGGGTCGGCGGGCACGGTGCAATTCGGCCCAGCGTGCGGGTGGCGCCTGCAGGTACTCGCGGCCCGAGCTCACGCCAGCTCCCGCAGCGCTTCCAACAACGATGCTGGGAGGGGATCGCCCAGGTAGCGCGGGCGTGCCTCCTGCGGCAGCTGCTCGAGCAGCATCTCAACCGCGGCGGCCTCAAGCAGGAAGCCCTCACGCTGATAAAGACGCGACAGCGCAATCAGTGGCTCGCCGGCTCGGTCGAGCTGTCCATACCGATCGACGCAGGCCGCTGGATCACCCAGCACCAGATTCGCATGAGCCCACAGCAGCTCCTCGAGCAGTTCAAAGTCGGGCGGGTCCTGCAGCTGAGCTGCCCGCTCGGCGTAGCCGAGCGCTTCGTTGTAGTCAGCTCTCCTCCCCGGCACCTCAAGCGCCGCCAGCGCTAGCTCGAGCTGCGCTCGCGGCGCCAGCTCGTAGAAGCGCTCTATCAGCAGCTGGACCGGGGAGTCCCGCCACACCCACTCCTCGGCCAGCGGACTGCCGTGCATGTCGAGCCAGCGGATCTGCGGAACACCCTCAGAGGCCTTCTCAGCAATACGCGGGACCGGGCGCGCGCCGACAAATCGCGGGTCCGGCTGCGCACGTGCGAGCCAGCTTACGTCCGGCACCGCGCCGAGGCGCTCGAAGGACTCTACGGCACTCACCCGCCCGCCTGCGCCAGCTCGGCTTCCAGCATCTCGGTGCGCTGCGCCGGGTCTAGGCGTTCGATTCGGCTTCCGTCCGAACCCGCGCTCACGCGCAACACGGTCTCCAACCGATCGGCCACCGCGGCCACGTGCGAGATCACGCCGATCAGCTGTCCGGACTGCGCACGTTGCTCCAGCGCGCTCAGGGCGTCGTCAAGCGCGTTCGGGTCGAGGCTGCCGAAACCCTCGTCCAGGTAGAAAGAGTCGATCCGGCCGCCGCTGCGGGCCGCGAGCTCGATCATGCCGAGACCCAGCGCCAGGCTCGCCTGGAATGTCTCGCCGCCCGAGAGCGTCTTGGCCGAGCGCGGCGCTCCCGTGCGGCGATCGACGACTTGAAAGTCCTGCGCGAAGCCGTAGCGATCGCTCGAGATCTCACGGAAGCGGTCGGACGCCACCTCGAGCAGCGCGCGCTGGCGGCGCTCGACCATCCAGCGAATGAATTTGCCGTCCGCCAGAAGTCGTGCGACCTCGTCACAGGCTCGTCTCAGGCGCCCGACGGTCTCGCTCCTCTCGTCGAGCAGCTTCGCCTGCTCGACCTGGCTCTCCGCCTGCTCGCGCAGCGCCTCGGCCGCCCGCTCACGAGCACCCCAGTCCTCTAGCGCCTCGCGAAGGCTCGCGGCGTCGCCGATGGTGTGCTCCGGGTCAAGCGCGTCCGCGTCTGCGAGCAGCGCCTTTCCCTGCTCTTGGGCCGAGTCCGCCTCGGTGGTCAGCTCACGATGACGGCCTTCAAGTTGCGAGGCGGCTGAGTCGGCCACCGCGACGGACCGCGAGATCCAGACAGCGTGCTCGCTTAGGGCAGCGTGGTCGGCGGGAGGATCCGCTAACGCGACCGGCGGCTCCAGGTTCTCTAGCAACGCGCGCAGAGCGGCCACCTCGCCGGCCGCCTGTCGTCGGGGCGCCAGCACACGGGCCTCGCGCTCCGCTGCTAGCTCGCGCGTTGCGGTCTCGGCCTGCTCGAGCGCGCTCGCCGCGGCGTCCTGGCGATCTCGCAGATCCCGCAGCTCGTCCAGACGAGCCAACGCAGTATCCCGCGCCGCTGCGAGTTCCTCCGGGCGCTCTCCGCCCGGACGAAAGCGCGCGGGAAGCACGCTCAGGGCCTCGCGATGGCGTGCGACCGCCGCCTCGGACTCACGCTGCTCACGCTGCAGTCGCTCATCGATCTGAATCTGCGACTCCCGCGCTTTCTCAAGCTCGCGGGTGCGGGCGGCGAGCTCCGCTTGAGCCGCGGCGGCGTCGGCGTCCGCTTGGCTGACGGCCTGGCGCCCGGCGCGAGCCGCCTCGAGGAGCGGAGCCAGCAGCTGCTCGTCGGGGGTGGCCAAGTCAGGGGCGACCAGTCGCGTGGTGGCGAGGGTGCTCTCGGAAGCCTTCAGCTCGCGCTCTGCCTCGCCGAGCGCCTCGCGCTCGCTCCGTACTCGACCCTCGGCTGCGGTCGCGCTCGCGCTCGCGCCGGCTGCCGTGCGGGCCGCGTCTTGATGCCTCTCCTCCGCCTGATGCAACTCTGCGTGTGCCGCCTCGAGATCGGGGGCAACAGGCGGACTGAACCTATCCGGTAGCTCCCGGCTGCATACCGGACAAGTGTCACCGGAACCCAGCCCCGTTGCCGCCGCGGCGGCACTGTCCCTGCGGCGCAGCTCCTCAAAGCGCGCGCGGGCTCTGGTGAGCAGCTGGCCAGCAGCGCTCTCGACATCCCGCGCCTCGGCGGCCGCGCGCTGTTGGGCGCTCTCGGCCTGCTCTGCAAGCTCAAGCGCTCCCTCGCGGGCCGCCAGCGCTTCGCCTCGCTGACGCGCAACCACCAGTGCGCTCGCGGCGGCCTCGTGATCGCGCTCGGCGAGATCTGCCACCGCGGCCAACGCGGCGCGATCCGCCGTCTGTGCCTCGAGCTCTCGGCGTGCCGCCTGGATGGCCTCGGCTTTGGTGTTCAGCTCCTCTTCGTCTGCCGCGAGGCCCTGCCGCTCGGTGGCGATTCGCTCGGCCGTCAGCTGGTGCTCGGGCAGCTGCTCTGCCGCGTCGCGCAGGCGAGGACACGCCTCGCCGAGCTGATCGAGCCCCTCCCCGTCCCGCGCAGCCACCGTCAGCGTGGCTCGCGCCTCATCGCGGGCGGCGGTCTGCCTCGTCCGTTCATCGGCCAACGGCTCGGCCTGCGCCGCCAGCTCCGCCTCCGCCGCGAGGGCGTCCTCGAGCCCGGGGACGAGGACCTGCTGGCGGCGTAGCTGTGCAGCCTGTTTGGCGGCCTGCTCTGCAGTGGCCGTGCGCTCCTTCACCTGCTCTCCCGCGGTCTCGTAGCGCTCGCGCAGGACGCGCATCTGCACAAGCGTGGCACGGACGTGCTCGAGCGTGGCGGCCTGCTCGGCGGCCGTCACAGCCGGTTCCGGGAGCAGGGCCCCACGCGCGCTTGAGAGCTCCTCGAGGGGCTGCTCCAGAGAGCGGCGCAGGCTGTCCGCCGACTCACGCACGCGGTCCAGCTCGTCTAGGCGGAAGACTCCCTTCAGAATCGAGCTGCGCTCGCCTTCCGTGGCTATAAGCAGCGTCTGAAGCCGGCCCTGCGGCAACAGGACGGCGCTGGTGAAGCCCTTGTAGTCAAGCCCGACGAGCTCTTCGATGCGTTGCTTCACGGCGCTCTCGCCCTCGAGCGGCGGCTCGTCGCTGTCTGAGAGGCAGTTCAACTTGTGGGTCGAGGGCGGGTAGTTCCCGAGCGAAGTCGAGCGGGTAACCCGCCAGCGCTTGCCGTCGGCCTCGAACTCGAGGGAGACGCTCATTGTCTGCTGGCCGTCGGCGATCAGGGCACGGACATCGCGCGCCGAGAAGGTCGAGGCGTTGTAGAGCGCATAGACGATCGCCTCAAGCAGCGAGCTCTTGCCGGCGCCGGTCTCCCCCACGATGGCAAACAGGCCGAGGTCGGAGAAATCAACCGTGCGCTCGCTGCTCCAGGAGCGGAGGCCCTTCAAGCGCAGCTCGAGCGGCCTCACAGCCTAGCCTCGTTCGCTGCCAGCTCGGGGAACTCGGCGGGGCCGTCTGCCTGCACTGCCGCGTGCAGTCGCTCGAACGCGCGCAGCGCCTCTTCGCGTGTCGCGTCCTGGGTCCCGCTCTCCGCGAGGTAGTCGGCGAACAGCTCGGCCATCGGCCGCTCGGCCGCCGGCTCGCCCGAGTCATCGTTCAGGCTCAGCACCTCGACTCGCCGAGCGGCACAATCCTCGACCACTTCGAGAATCGTGCAATCCGGCCAGGCCTCGTGCAGACGGTCGGCCAGACCGTCGGTGGGCTCCTCGGTGCGCACGGTCGCGAGGCACAGGGAGTGACCCATGTCGGTCAGGAGGAGTAGCTCCTCCAGTGTGCCCTCGACTCGGCGGAGCGGACGACTCGGCACGTAGGGGACCTCGGTCACCAGCGCCGGTCGGCCCGGCGCCGCGTCGATCATGAGCATGAGCTTCTCGTCCTGCTCCTCACCGAAGTCGATCGCGATCGGTGAGCCGGCATACCAACCGAGCTGGGTGCCGGGCAGCCGCTGAGGCTTGTGGATGTGGCCGAAGGCGGCGTAGCTGACGGCCGGGATCGCCTCGCTGTGAGCGGCATATGAGTCCGAGACGTGCAGCGGGCGCTCCGAACGCGTCACCTGCGCGCCCGTCACGTGGAGGTGCGCGGCAAACAGCAGCACGTCGCGCTCGGCCTGATAGCCCTCGCGCAGCCCCTCGGCTAGCGCCTCCTGGATGCGCCTGATGCGGTCGGCGTAGTCGGTCATCCATGTGCGTGGGTCCTCGAACACCTCCACCATCCGCTCCGCTGAGACGAACGGCAGCGGAGCCAGGCGACAGCGCTCCTCCCCAGCCTCAAACTCGAGAATCCCACCGTCGCGCGGGTGACGAGGGACGTCGATGAAATGCACGCGACCGCCGGGGAAGACGAACTCATCCAGGAAGCGCAGCTGCGCGGGCGAGTCGTGATTGCCGCAGATCACCACCGTCGGGGCCAGCTCGCCGAGCTGGCGCAGGGTCTCACACGCGAGGCGGATGTCGTCGAGCCCCGGGCGCACGTGATGAAACAGGTCGCCGGTGTGGAGCACGAGCTGCGGTTTGAACTCGCGCGCCTTCTCAAGGGTCTGGGTCAAGACCTCCTCGAGGTCGGGGCGGCGCTCGTGACGGTAGGTGCTGACGCCAAGGTGCCAGTCGGAGACGTGCAGGATGCGCATCAGTCCAGTACTCCCCCGGCGGCGCGCTCGAACGCGTCATCGGTGGCCGCCCGCGCGGCCACCGGATCGGCCTCGCCGGCCTCGGCCACGTTGGTGGCAAAGGAGGGGAATGGGAACCGCAGCGGTATCGGCGCCGGGATCAGCGGCTGGTCGAGAACCATCGTGCCTGGCAGGAACCGGGCTGCCCGCTCGCGCAGCTCGGCCGACAGGAAGCGATACTCCGAGGCCTCGCTTGCGTCCAGGCGACCGGCCACCTTCAGGGCGGCGTTGCGGAAGATCGCCGGGTCGATGTCGAGCGCCGACTGCTGCGCGCCGATAAGCAGCACACCCAGTGAGCGACCGCGCTCCGCGATGTCGACGAGCAGCTCCTTCAGCGGGCTCTGGCCCTGGCGTGGTGCGTACTTGTTGAGCTCGTCGAGCACCACGAATCGCAGCGGCTCTCGCCCGGAGCCCTGCTTGGCGGCGAAGACGGCCTCTAACAGGGCGCCCACGACGAAGCGTTGCGCCGCATAGTGCAGTGTGTGGATGTCGACGACTGTCACGTGCTCGTCGAGTGAGACGCGCTCGGCTCCGGTGGCGACGAGGTGGCCCATCCGCGGCTGAAGGGCCAACATGCGGCGAACGAAGGCGGCCAGGGTCCCCTGCTGCACGCCGGCCTGCCAGTCGGGTTCACCGGAGACCGGGTCGCACACGGTCATCAGGAAGTCCACAAGGTCTGAGAAGTCACGAATCACCGCCTGGCCCTCGCCGGCAGCGCGCGTGGGACGCCCGGCTATTGCGATGCGCTCGAAGTTGTAGGACGTACCAGCGGGTGGAGTGTCGATGACGACCTCACCGCCTCCGCCCTCGAGCGGATAGCAGTGGCGTGCGAGCTGCACGCGGACGCGCTGCTCAACGAAGCCGACCTGCGTGCGGCGATCCTCATCGTCGGTGAAGCAGAAGCGGAGCAATCCCTCGCGGATGAACTCGAGCGGAGTCCACCCGTACACCCGCACCTCGGCGTGCGGGCGGCTCTGGATGTCGGCGACGGTCGCCTGCTGTTGCGCGGCTCGTGAGCGCGGAGCGTACATGCGCACTGATTCGAAGCGACCCGGGTCCTCCACGCCGATCGCCCGCCAGCCCGCTTGCGCGTCGGGGTCGGTGGCGAAGCGACGGTTCGGACGATCGAGGTGCATCAGGTCCTCCCCCTTGACGTTGAAGACCAAGGCTCGCGCGTTGGGCGCCTGCTGGCCCATCAGCCGGCGCCCCTGCTCGGTCTCAAACAGCTGATAGAGCAGGAACGTCGCATAGGAGGTCTTGGTCGCCACGCCCGAAATCCCGGTGATGGACACGTGGCCGCCCTTCTCGCCGTTCATAAAGGAGAAATCCGCCCAGATCGGCTGGCCTGACTGGTCGAGCCCGACCGGAAGGCGGTCGCTCATCTGGTCGGCAAACAGAGCCCGTTCGCGCTCGACGCCCTGCGCGGCCCGAATCTCTGCGCCGGAGCGCGGCGCGAGCCACAGCTCGGGCACGGTGCGCAGGATCTGCACCTCGGCACGGCGGATCGGCTGGCCCGGCATCGTCTGGTCGGCGATGCGCTGAGTGTCCGAGGACCACTCGGCACCCTCGATCGACCCGGACTCCTCCACGACGATTCCGAAATGGGTGACCTCCCGTCCGTCGGGCAACGTTTGGCTTGCGCACACGAGATCGTCAAGCTGCACGATCGCGTCATCGTCGAGCACACAGAAGAAGCGGCTGCTGGTCGCTGGCACTGAGCCGTCGACGAGGCCAAGGCGCGAGGGGCTGACGGGCTGAGCGTTCATCAGGGGTTCCTTCCAGTTGACAGCGTGAGGTTGCGAGCAGCGCCGCGTACCGCTCGTGTCGCAAGACCGGGATGGCCAAGCTGGTGGCGCAATTGGCGCTCAAGCGCCCCGATCGGCTGCAGGTTCTGAGGGGCGCGCGGGTCAGTGTGCGCGATACCCGCATAACGCGGCAGCATGTGCGTGATGCGCTCAGCGGTCGTCCGCGCTGCGTCCAGTCCCGCGCTCTGCGGGAACTCAAGTCGCGCGATCGCGTGCCAGGGGCTCGCATGGCCGAGGCCTGAGGCGATGCGGGTGTAGCAGGAGTAGCGCTCGCGACCCATCGCGAACAGCGGCGTGCGCTCTCCGACGCCGAGCTCCGGCACACGCTGGTGCAGCTCGGGCGGGAGCAGCGGGCGATGGTGCGTCTTGACGTAGCCACACACCGGCAGGTCGCGCGAGCGCACGAAGCTGAGCGGGCCGTCGGCGACCACTAGCCAGTCTTGCGTGGCGAGGCGCTCGGCGAGCTCGGCCTCGGCCTGGCGCATCCGGTTCTGCAGCTCGCGCAACGGCGCGTCCGCGTCGTTGTCGTGGATCGAGGCGACGTGCCACCGCCAGCCGCCTTCGAGCGCCGGCACCTCTACCTGCATTCCCCCGCCCCAGATGATCATGCGCGCAACGCGGACGTGATCGACACGCGCCTGCCCATCGCACAGCGCAGCGCCGCGGGCGTGCGCGCCGGCCACGCCATGCGCGAACACCTCGCCGTCGCGGACGTAGAGGTGGGCGTCCCCACGGCGCACGCCATCCACGAACGCCACCCGATCAGCCCCGGTCGCCTGCGCCGGGCGGATCGCGAAGCTGCCGTTGGCCGGGAGCTCTTCGGCCAGCGCGACGGTCCCGCCGGGGAGATCTTCCCCGGAGATCAGCATCGGCGAGCCGTACTGGGCCTGCCACTCCTCCACGAACACTTCAGCAGCCACGTCTAGACCGTGGCTGCTTCGTCGAATCGACCCAACGCCATCGCCCCCAAAATCCGATCGTTAGCCATACGCTAGGGGAGAGTCGAGCATCGCGTCTTCCGAGACGCCGATCCGGAAATTCACCCGCTCTCAAGCTCGCATGCGACGTTCGTGCTCGGCGACGAAGGCACCTGGACGGGCAGTCAGTCGACGATCTGTGATCCTTCGGACTCTCGTCGAGCGGCAGGACGAAGATGGGCGCCGTCACGGTTGATCCTCCCGTCTGAAACGAGTTCGCCAATCACGCGCGCGAGGGCTGCTGCGATGCCTTGGCCGTTACGCCGCCAGCCAAACAGGCGAGCAACGCGTTGTGCGGCCTCTTCCTCCGTGATAACGCGGGCCTCTTCCACGAGCATCGCGGCAGCAGCGGCCAGTTCGCTGTCTGGGACATGCTGCACTGCGCGCTGCGACAGCGACTCGCCGTCTTTGGGGACGCGAACCACATCGTTGGGTTGGTTGGGGGTGCAGAATGCCGCGCCGCGTGTGACGACCCTGCCAGCAGCGACGAGCTCTTCGAGACACCCGCGTACGGCGGTGCGCCGACGCTCGGTACTGGACATGTCCCATGCCCCGACCACACGTTTCACAACGAGGTCCTCGACGATGGGGCTCTCAGCCAGCACAACGCTAAGCGCCAATGACCGGACCTCGATGCGCGCCGACGGGTCCGCGGGCTCGCGCGCCTTTCCAAAGGGGAGGACTGCAGGAACGTACGGTTGCGTCCAGGGCGGCGGCCGCTCGAGGTCCAGGTCTTCAAAGTCGATTGGCACTGCGGCTTCATCAGCAGGTTGCGACTTTGTCGCCGTCGTATCCTGGGTCGCCGATGACTTGATCGCCGCCTTGAGGCTACGTTCGGCACCTGCGCGGTCGCGGTACCAACTTGGCCCCCAGATCCGGTGCAGTTTCCAACCGAGGCCCACCAAGATCTCCTGCCGCAGCCTGTCTCGATCGCGCGCTACTCGCGACGAGTGATACATGGCCCCGTCGCACTCGATTCCCAGGAGGAAGTGCCCTCGGTTCTGGGGGTCGCGAATCGCGAGGTCGATGCGGTATCCAGCCGTTCCGACCTGAGCAACAACATCGTGTCCCCATCCGCGTAGGACTCGGAGCACCGACTCCTCAAACGGGCTCTCTGGCTCACCCGTGG
>JACXTT010012400.1_pt1 | contig 11315 bp, 17 predicted proteins | sample 9270951 | NCBI WGS metagenome assembly JACXTT01 (sample SAMN15532306, study PRJNA645909) | rock metagenome | isolation source: weathered quartz diorite | place: Puerto Rico | collected 2017-06-21 | reverse complement strand
GTCGAAAGCGAGGTTGGCAAGGGGTCGACGTTCACGATCAGACTGCCCGCCGAGGCCAGGGTCCCCACCGGCTCGCCGGTCCACGAGCCCGAGCCGCGCCGCGCAGTCGACTCAAGCCGGCCGCTTGTGCTCGTCGTCGACGACAATCCGCAGGCCGCCGAGATACTCGGTCGCCACCTGGAGGTTGGCGGCTTCCGCATGGAAATCGCCCGCAGCGGGACCGAAGCGCTGCGCATGGCTCGGGAGCTCAAGCCGGTTGCTGTGACCCTGGATATCCTCCTGCCCGAGGTCGACGGCTGGGAGGTCCTCACACGGCTCAAGCAGGACGAGTCGACGCGCAACATCCCGGTGGTCGTTGTTTCGGTGGTCGACAATCCGGCTCTTGGTCGGGCCCTCGGCGCAGTCGATTATTTCGTCAAGCCCGTGGATGGAAAAGGCCTGCTCTCTCGCCTCGAGCAGTTCACGTTCACGTCCAAGGTGAAGCGCGAAGAGGTCCGCGTCCTGGTGGTCGACGACGAGCAATCAAACCTCGACCTGATCGAAGGCTTGCTTGGACCGGCGGGCTTCAGGGTGCTGCGGGCGCAAGGCGGCCGGGAGGGGATCGAGATGGCCAGGTCCCGACGGCCCAACCTGATCCTCCTCGACCTGATGATGCCCGAGGTCAGCGGGTTCGAGGTCGTGGAGCAGCTCCGCGCGGAGGAGGAGACGCGGACGATCCCGATCATGGTGCTCACCGCCAAAACGCTCACCGACGACGACAAGCGGTCCTTGAACGGCCACGTAGCGGCGATTTTCCAGCGGAATTCGGTGGCCGGCGCCGAGCTCATCGAGTGGCTCAGGGGCATCGTCCTGAAGACCGCCCCGCATCCGGGTCCGCTCAACTAACGCTTCTCGGGATCGGTCCTCCGCGATTCGTCGGGGTGGCCGGTGTTGCCGAATGCAATGCGGTCGCGCACCACCGGAGCGCGCCCGAGCAGCCGGGAGCGCTGGACCGCGTCTTCGCCAAACCGATCGCGCAACCGGTCGACCGCGGCCTCCAGTCGCTCCTGACGCGGCGGCACCGCCCCGCCGAACAGGTCGAGCTGACCGGCCGCGCCCTCGACCAGGTCCGAAAGCCCTACGCCGAGCGTGCCGACGGTGCGCCGCGGGTCGCGCGCGGCGAGAAGCTTGAGCGCGGCCTGGTAGATCGCATCCCCGGTGGAGATGGGTTTCGGCTGTTTTGCCTGCTTCGAGAAGTGGCCCGCGTCCGGCCTGTAGACGACACCCACCGAAACCACGCTGCCCCGCCTTTGCGCCGCGCGCAGCCGCCGGCCGACCATGTCGGACAGGCGCATCAGCAGCTCCTCGAGGTCGCGCTGCGAGGCTGTGGCGCGAGCGAGCACGTGCGAGTGGCTGTAGCTCTTGCGGCTCGTGGTTTCGAAACCACTGACCTCGAAACCACGCAGGCGCATGCTCCAGCCGCGCGCGACCTCGGCATGCATTCCGGCCAGGCGCAGCCGAGCCGGTGTTGCCCGCAGGAATTGAATGGGCGAGAGGATGCCGGCGCGAGCGAGCCGGCGCGCCGTCGCGTCGGCGATTCCAGACAGGTCGGTGAGCTGGAGGCGCTCGAAAACCGACACGAGGTTCGTGTGGTCGATCCGCTGCAGGCCGTCGCGCTTGTCGAGGTTCGACGCCTGCTTGGCCATCCAGATCGAAGTCGAGACGCCAACGGACGCCGTCACGCACTCCCCGATTTCCTCTCGAATCGCCGACTTGACCGCCCGCCCGACGCCTTCGGGCCCGAGCTTTTTCAGGTCCGGAGTGCCGGCCAGGTTCAGCGACGCTTCGTCGATCGACATGCGCAGCACGTCGGGCGTGTGCCGCTCGATGATCTCCATGAGCTTGTCCGAGACGGATCGGTAGAGCGGCGGGTTGGGCTCGCGGACCAGGACTGCCGGATAGATCGCCTTGGCCTCGAACACCCGCATGCCGGTCCTGATCCCGAGTTCGCGAGCCTCTCGCGACGAGGAAACAATCGTCGCGGCATCGGTGGCGTAGGCGGCGATCGCCAGAGGTCGGCCGCGAAGCGGCGGGTCGTGCTGCTGCTCGATCGAGGCGAAGGCGCAGTTGAGATCGATGACGAGGGTTGCCGGGTCGGCGGTGTTCAGCCCGAGTTCGATGGCTTCGGGCGACGGCGGGACCACAACGAGCAAATGTTCGCACCAAGCCGGAGCCAGTTCAACCCCAGACCGAGCGAGCCACCCTTCCCACCAGTTCGAGCTTCTTGCGCTGGTCCGCCTGGGTCAGGCGATTGCCCTCCATGGTGGAGGCGAACCCGCACTGCGGGCTGAGCGCCAGCCGCTCGAGCGGCACGTGGCGCGACGCTTCCGCGATCCTCCGCTTGAGCTCGTCCTCCGGCTCGAGCGCCGGCTTCTTGCTCGTCACCAGGCCGAGCACGACGACCCGATCCTCCGGTACGTGCCTCAGGGGCTCGAATCCGCCGGAGCGCTCGTCGTCGAACTCGAGCAGGAACCGATTGAACCTCGTGCGCCCGAAAATGCGGGCGATCGGCCCGTAGTCGCCCGCGGCGTAGAACTTGCTCTGGTTGTTGCCGCGGCAGATGTGGATGGCGAAGGTCACGCCCGGGTGGCCCGCGATGATGGCGTTGTCCATCTCGATGCAGGTGTCGATCAGCGTTTCCGGGTCGCTGCCCCGCTTGCGGTACCCCTCGCGCAGGGCCGGGTCGAGCAGCGCCGCGTACTGCGGGGCGTCGATTTGGATGTACGTGCAGCCGAGGCGAACCAGCTCGTCGACCTCGCGCCGGCTCAGGTCGACGACGTCGGCGAGATATGCATCGCGGGTCGGATACGCGCCTTTCGACTTCTCGGGGTCGTAGTAGGCCGCTGCCTGCTGGGCGCTGATCATCGTCACCTTGGCGGGCACTTTGGTGCCGGCGCGGACGTACGTGAACTCTTCGGCCGCCATGTTGCGCAGCGGGCGCAACTTCTCGACCACCACGGGGCGTTTGAAGACGAGCTGCTCGCCCGTCTCGTCCCGGAACGGGATGGCCCAGCCGCCGTACTTGTCGAAGCCGGCCATCGCGTCGACGAGGTGGCCGAAGAACGCGTAACGGCGCTGCTCGCCGTCGGTGATCACGTCTATCCCGGCCGACGTCTGGACCTCGATGGCCTCGTCGACCGCCCGGTCCTCTATCTCTTTGAAGTGACTCGGGTCCAGCTCACCTGCTTCGAGCCGTTTGCGCGCTGCGACCAGGAAGGCCGGCCGCAGGAGGCTGCCCACGACCTCCGCCCGCACGTCGTGACCCATCGCCCTCCCCTCCCAAGCGCGGGGGATCGCCTGCGATTCCCCGACTACTGGCTCGAATACGAGGTGAACGCTGTCCTTTTCGACCGCATGCGCTCCAATTGACCCCGCGGCGACTCGAGCGCCCGCACGCTCAGCAGGCGGGCAGAGATCAGGGTCTCCGCGATCGACACGACTTGCGCCGGCGGGGTCATTCCTCGCCGCCTCGGCCAAGGCTCGCGATGCCATAGCCGCGGTTTCGTTCCATGGTGATGACCTCCCCCAGGCCCACGGCTCGCAGCCGGCTCCTCAACCGCATGATGTAGGTGCGGACCTGCGCCTCGGAAAGGCGTGAGTTTTGCCACGCGAGCGTCGCCAGCTGCTTGCTCGTGAACGGGCGCCGCGGGTGGCGGAGGAGGAAGTCGAGGAGGTCGGCTTCGCGCCGTGTCAGGGACCGCGATTTTCCGGCGTAGGTGAGGGTGTGGGTCTTGCGGTCGATGACGACTCCCGCCAGCTCGGCGTGCCGGTCGCGCCAGGTCGCCAGCCGCTGCTCGATCCAGTTCAGGTTTCGGCGGAGCTCGTCCGCCTGGCTGGATCCATCGGCGCGTGAGATCACCGAGCGCAGCACGGACACCATCTCCTCGTAGATCGAGATCCACGCTGCCACCTCGGGAAGGGCGGACGTGGACAGGTCCTCGCCCGGGAACTCAAACCAACCTCGACCGGCTGCCGGAAGCACCTTCGCCTCCACCGGTCTGAATCTACACCCGGCCCTGGTTTTTTGACCCGGAATGTTGCGCACGGCGGCCTATGGTTGGCCGCAGCGTGGCTGCCGGGGCAGCAGGATCACGCCAATGCGCCGGGGGGCGCAAACAGGGCAAGGGGCCAAGGCCCAGAGGGAGGGCCTGGCCCCTTTGCCATGTGTTGGGACGCACTCCAACAACTGGAGGCCCGTGTCCCAACTACACCCGCAAGACCGCGACCTCCACCCGGCGCGTCCGCGGTCCGTCCCACTCGCACAGGAAGATCGCCTGCCACCTACCAAGGGCCAGCTTGCCGTCGCGCACCGGAGCCTCGCACGTCGGACCGATCAGCACAGTCTTGATGTGCGAGTCGGAGTTGCCCTCGGCGTGCTGGAAGGCGGCCTCCTTCGGCACCAGCTCGCCGAGATGAGTCTCGATGTCGCGCGCGACGTCAGGGTCGGCCCCTTCGTTGATGGTCACGCCCGCGGTGGTGTGTGGGACGAAGCCGTGGCATATCCCGTCCCGGACGCCTGAGCGTTCGACCGCTTCAGCGACGCGCTGGGTGATGTCGCCGAGCTCGGCGCGCCGCTTGCTGCGGACCTCGAAATCAGCCCAGCCCATCGCGGTTTCAGCGCCGGGCCGGGATCTGCTCCAGGACCGCCAAAGACTCCCGGATGAAGGCGGGGATGTCGGAGGGCTGCCGCGACGTCACCAGGTTGCGGTCGACCACCACCTCCTGGTCGACGACGTCGGCTCCCGCCTTCTTCAGGTCGCCCTGGACGGTCTTCCAGGCGGTCATCCTGTGGTGCCGGAACTCGTCGGCGGTGAGCAGCAGCTGAGGGCCGTGGCAGATCGCCATCACGGGCTTGCCGGCGGTCATGAACGCCTTGACGAACTTCACCGCCTCGTCATGCGCGCGCAGCTTGTCCGGGCTGCCGCCGCCTGGAATGAGTAGCGCGTCGAACGCCTCCGGCTTCACGTCCGTGAACGACTTCTCGACGGTGGTCGAGACCGTCCCCTTGTCGCCCTGGAGGTGGGCGCCGGCCTCGAGCCCGACGATGGTGACCTGATGGCCCTTCTCGCGCAGGGCGTAGTAAGGCTGCTTGAACTCGGAGTCCTCGAACTTGGGGCCAAGCACGCATGCAATCTTCATGGCGCCCACGTTACTCGCCAACAGGGTTTGTGGGGGCGACCCTGCGGGTAAACCAGAACTGCATGCAACTCCAATCCTCTATCTCACTGTGGCTGGACCGGGCCGACGACGAAGATCGAGCTCCCGGGGAGCCGGGCTACGCGCTGTCTGAGATCGAGGACCGGCCCCGGCCGGCTCCTGAACCGGGCCAGGCCGACCCGGATGACGCGCTGGGAACCTACCTGCGCGAGATCGGACGGGGAACCCTGCTCACCAAGCAGCAGGAGATCGAGATCGCCAAGCAGATCGAGGCCGGTTCCGACGCGGCTCGCCGCCGCATGACCGAGTCGAACCTCCGCCTCGTGGTGTCCATCGCCAAGAAGTACCAGGGCCGGGGCATGCCCCTGCTCGACCTCATCCAGGAGGGCAACGTCGGCCTGATGCGGGCGGTCGACAAGTTCGACCACCGGCGCGGGTTCAAGTTCTCCACCTACGCCACCTGGTGGATCCGACAGGCGGTGCTCCGTGCAATCGGCGACCAGGCACGGACCATCCGGCTGCCGATCCACATCGGTGACCAGACCAACAAGCTGGTCCGCACCACGGACCGTCTCCGCGATTCACTTGGGCGCCAGCCGACCGATGAGGAGATCGCCGAGGAGCTTGGGCTCACACCGGTCGAGGTCGAGGCGCTGCGCCAGACCGCGCGCGACACCGTCTCGCTCGAGACGCCGATCGGAGAGGAGGGCGAGACCGAGCTCGGCCACCTGATCGAAGACCCGAACGCCGAGTCTCCGGCCTCGGCGGCGCTGGAGGCTGACCTGAAGGACCAGGTGGATGCGGTGCTCAGCACCCTCGAGCCGCGCGAGCGGCGGGTGATCCAGCTGCGGTTTGGCCTCACCGACGGGCACCAGCGCGCGCTCGATGAGGTGGCACGGCGGCTCGGCACGAGCCGGGAGACCGTGCGGCAGCTGGAGCGCCATGCGCTGGACAAGCTGCGCCGGACCGGCCGAGCCGAGAGCCTTCGCTCGTACTCCGCCAACTAAGAAGTCCGTCGCAGCAGGTGCTCCTGCCTGCCGACGGCGTATGCCTCCTGCAGCCAGCCGGCCACCTCTTCGTCGACCTCGGTCGCGGCGTGCAGGCGAAACTCGTGCACCTGGTTGCGAGGTGAGACCTGGTAGATCCGCTTGAAGCGCCGGCTCGGCAGCCGTCTCGCCAGGACCACGTGGCCGTCCACCCAGCGTTTCCTGAGCGTGACGGCGGCAAAGCTCATCCGCACCTGAAAGGCGATCCTCGTCTTCTCGGGCAACACTGTGACGGGACCGTTGCGCCTCGCCGTCTGCAGCAGCGCGCGAAACGTGGCCACGACCTCAGGATCCCGCCCGGCGAAGTGGTCGGCCAGCCGGTACCGCGCGCAGGCGTGCGACTGGTTCTTGTTGGCGAACTTCCGTCCACAGTCGGGGCACCGCCAGAATGAGCGCACGATGATTGCCTTCGGATCGTACCTGGCGTTCCTTGGTGTCTCGCTGCTTGTGATCTGCACGCCAGGCCAGGACACCGCGTTGGCCATCCGCAACACACTCCTTGGCGGCCGCGCTGCTGGTCTGGCCACCGCGTTTGGTGTGTCGACGGGCCAGGCGGCGTGGACCGCGGCCACCAGCGCCGGGCTCGCCGTGGTGCTCATGGCGTCGGAGCCGCTGTTCCTCGCGGTCCGGCTGGCCGGCGCTGCCTACCTCGTCTATCTGGGAGCCCGCTCACTCCTCCGCGCGATCAGCCGCCGTGATGTGGGCGGGCCGGCGTCGCCTCAGCTGCGGCAAAAGCTGTCGCCGCAGGCAGCCTTTCTACAGGGATTCGTCAGCAACCTGTCGAACGCGAAGATGGTCGCGTTCTTCATCGGCCTGCTGCCGCCGTTCGCCGGACCACATCCTTCCTTTCTGCTCCTGACCGCGCTTGGCCTGAACTTCTGCCTTCTGACGCTGGTGTGGCTCGCCGGTTACACCTTCGCGGTCGATCGGGTGGGCGGCTGGCTTCGCCAATCGCCGGTGCGGCGGGCTCTCGACGCGTTGCTCGGCGCGGTGCTGCTGGGCCTGGGCCTGCGCGTGACCGCGGAATCACTCGCGTCTTCTTGACGAGGCGGCCTTAGACTAACGCCGATTTCGACCGGTTCAGATCAGGAGGTTTTGCGGGATGCCAAGAGCCAAGCAGCTGACGCTTTCGGTCGCCGACCGGCCGGGGATGCTCGGCGAGATCGCGACCGCGTTGGGTGAGAAGAAGGTCAACATCGTCGGCCTGTGCGCGGCCACGCAGGGCGGAGGCGGGATGATCTGGATGGTCGTGGACAAGCCTGCCGCGGCCAAGAAGGTCTTTGCCCAGCACGGCTGGCAGTCGAGCGAAGAGGACGTTGTGGCAGTGACACTGTCGAACAGTCCAGGTTCGCTGGGCCGCTACGCTTCCAAGCTCGGCAAGGCGGGCATCAACATCAGCTTTGTCTACCCGGGCTCGGCGGGGAGCGCACGCAAGCTGAACGCCTACTTTGGCGTTTCGGACCTGAAGGCGGCACTCAAGGTCAGGGCCTGACCGCGTAGTCGTCCAGGCCGCGCTCCAGCCGGCCGAAGGCGCGCCGGATCTGAGACCTGGAGTCGGCCACCAGGGCCGTGCCGCGGCGTCCGGCGAGCACGTTGCGGCGGATGTGGTCGACGAGTGCCCGATGGGCGCCCATCAACGCCGCGGCGGCGGCCAGCGGCTCGACGTCGCCCGGGTCGGTCGGGGTTTCGGCGGCGAGCAGTTCGGCCAGCCGTCGCGTGTACCGAGCGGGCCGCCGCCCTGATCAACGCCCCGCTTCCCCGGCGCTGAGCTCGGTTCCCGGGAGCCCCTTGACAAGGCTGGTTCAGGCATTGTATTCTACCGATTGGTTAATTAGCCAATGAGAAAACTACGATGGCATCCGATCAGCTGAGCGTCACGTTTGCAGCCCTCGCCGATCCCACCCGGCGGGCGATCCTGGCGCGTCTTGCACAGGGCGAGGCCTCGGTCACGGAGCTGGCCAAACCGTTTGACCTGAGCCTCCCCGGCATCTCCAAACACCTGAAAGTGCTGCAGAAGGCCGGCCTGGTGACGCAGGGCCGCAACGCGCAGTGGCGGCCCTGCCGGCTCGATGGCGCACGCCTGAAGGAGGCATCCGAGTGGGTGGGGGAGTACCGGCGCTTCTGGGACGAGAGTTTCGAGCGCCTCGACGAAGTTCTGCAGGATCTGATGAAAAAGGAGAAGACCGATGAGCACGAAGGAGACCACCATGCCGAAAACTGAGTACACGATCGAGCCCGGCAAGCAGGAGATCATCAGCACGGTGATCCTCGACGCGCCTCGCGAACTGGTGTTCAAGGCGTACACCGACCCGAAGCTGTTCGTTCAGTGGTGGGGTCCGAGGCGGTACCAGAACGAGGTCGACAAGTTCGACGCCCGGTCGGGCGGCGAATGGCGGGTCGTCCAGATCGCAGCCGACGGAGGCCGGCACGCATTCCGCGGCGTGAACCACGACGTGGTCGCGCCAGAGCGGATCTGCCAGACGTTCGAGTACGAGGGCGTTCCAGGCCACGTCGCGCTGCAAACAGCCACCTTCGAGCAGCAGGGCAACAAGACGAAGGTGGTGGCCCAAATCGTCTTCCAGTCCGTGATGGACCGCGACGGCATGGTCGCGTCCGGCATGCGCGACGGAGCGGACGAGTCCATGGAGCGGCTGGCCGAGCTGCTGGCCAGGTTGAAAGGCGGTAAGTGACCGCAGGCCTTCGCCAGCTCGACCTCCTGGTCGGCGATTGGATCGCAGAAAGCAAGAGATTCTCGGAGGGGCGCGGCTACACGACAGTCGCGCCCACCGAGGACGGCAAGTTCCTCCGCCTCGAGTCGAGGGAGGAGGACGATCGATTTCCACACAGTGTCCAGCTGATCGGCAGCGACGATGACTCGGACGAATGCACAGTCCTCTACTACGATGGCCGGGCCGTCCATCGTGTCTACCGGATGACGCTCGCGGGCCGAGTCTGGAAGATGTGGCGAGACGCACCAGGCTTCCACCAGCGCTATATCGGCACGATCAAAGACGGCGGCAAGACGATCGAAGGTCAGTGGGAGATTTCGGAAGATGGCAAAAGCTGGAAAGTCGACTTCGACCTCACGTACAGGAAAGTTCGATAGCGTCGAGTCCTACATCGCGGCTGCCCCCTCAGCGGCCCGGCCGCGACTCCGCGAGCTGCGCCAGGTCATCAAGGCGGCGGCCCCGAAGGCTCAGGAGAAGATCAGCTACGGCATCCCCTTCTACGAATATCGCGGACGGCTGATCTACTTCGCCGGCTACCAGAACCACGTCGCGCTGTACCCCGTGGCAGACGCCAAGGGCCTCGAGCGGTATCAAGCCGCGAAGGCAACGCTTCGCTTCCCGCTCGACGAGCTGCTGCCGCTCGCCAAAATTCGGAGCCTGGTCAGGGCCCGGGTCAAGGAACGCGACGCCGGCCGGGGCTGACCAGCGCGGGCAAGCGCTCGCCTTTCTTTGAGTGCTCGATAAGCTTGGCCAAACGCCGCTCGCGCGTGGCCTCCTGCACGGCGCTCATCACCCAGTAAGCCGCCGTCTTCCGGTAGGACGGCGCCTGCGCCTCGAAGAATTTCCAGGCTGTCTTGTGTTTCCGAAACGCGGCCCTATTTGCCTCGTCGAACCCCCGTGAGCGGTTCTCGTAGGCGTAGATCGCCGAGCGAGCCTCGTCGCGCGCTTCAAATGCGGCTCGCCCGCTCGGACGGACCAGCCCGAGCTTGTCGAGCTCGTCGAAGCGCCGGATGTTGACCGCGCTCCAGATGCTCCGCTTGCGCCGCGGCGTGATGCGTTGGGCCGACATATCGTCCCCGAGCGAATAGCGGACGCTGTCGATCCAGCCGAAGCACAGCTCCTGGTCGACCACCTCCTGCCAGGTGACCGATGGGCGGCCGGTCCGCTTCTTGTGATACCCGAGCCACAGCTCCGTCGCGGTGTCGTGGTTGGCCTCGAACCACGCGCGCAGCTCGGCCGGGGTGGCGAAGAATCTCACGTTCTTGGGCGTGGGCATATCGCGACAATCTACGCGTGGGTGACGTCCGCGATCGAGAGACTTACTACAACCAGCTGGCAGGCTCCAGTCTCGGCCGGCTCTCAGCCATATCAGACGGAATCTTTGCGGTCGGCATGACCCTGCTTGTCCTCGGACTCGCGGTCCCAGCGGTGGGCGCGGTCAGGACCGAGGGCGACCTGCTGCACCAGCTCCGCGACCTTCTGCCCTCAGTGGTCACGTATTTCATGAGCTTTCTGACGCTCGGGATCTTCTGGGTCGGCCAGCAGACTCAGCTGAGTCAGATCGAGCGCGCGAATCGGAACTACACGTGGATCCACCTCGCGTTCCTGCTCGCGGTGACCTTCGTGCCGTTTTCGACCGGTCTGCTGGCGCGGTTTCACTGGTCGCGGGTCGCGCTGATCGAATACTGGCTGAACATCCTGGTGCTCGGATTCGCGCTTCTGCTCGGCGTCGAATACGGCATCCGCGCCAAGCTGTTTCCTGAGGGTCAACAGCAGACGATAGCCGGGCTTGTCCGCCGCCGGGTGTACGGGGCGCAGGTGCTGTACTTCATCGCTGTGTTGCTTTCTGTCTTCGACACTCACTGGAGCATCGGGGTGATCGTCGCGATCCAGCTCAACTTCGCAATCGCGCCTCGCATTCCGCTCTTACATCGCATCTGAGTCCGGTTCGCGTCAATAGAATGCCCGCTGTGACAGCGGACGAGCTTCCGCGCGGCGCGCTCACCGGCAGGGTGGCGGTGGTCGTCGGCGGCGCCAGCGGAATCGGGAGGACGGTGGCACGTTCGCTTGCCCGCCAGGGCGGGCGCGTGGTGATCGCCGACTTCGACGCCGCGCGAATGGAGCGTACGGTCGAAGAGCTGCTCCACCTCGGCACCGCCGACGCCGCCCTGGCGCTGCCGACCGACGTCCGCAGCGACGCGTCTGTCCGCTCACTCGCGGCTGACACGATCAAGGCCATGAGCCGCATCGACATCCTGGTGAACATGGCGGGCGTGCTGCTGCACGGCCCGCTCGACCACATCAAGCCCAGCGACTGGAAATGGATGCTGGAGACGAACCTGCT
>JACXTT010012399.1_pt1 | contig 11315 bp, 6 predicted proteins | sample 9270951 | NCBI WGS metagenome assembly JACXTT01 (sample SAMN15532306, study PRJNA645909) | rock metagenome | isolation source: weathered quartz diorite | place: Puerto Rico | collected 2017-06-21 | reverse complement strand
ACTCCCCGTAAACTCGCGCCATTGGTCGCCAGGCCTTTTTTTTCCATTCCGAGTTTTCCTGTAAGGTTTGAGCCAACCAAAGTCTGTCGCCTTTGTCATACCAGAGCGTGAAAAGGGTCTCCAACTCTTCTGGCGTGAAGTTTTGCAGTTGTCGGCCGTCGACCATCATTTGCTGAAGCTCCAGTTCAAATTCAGTGCTGTCAGCCGAGTGCAAAAACTCCAGCAGACAGCGTTTATCGCTCTCGCTGAGCTTTCGCCATTCGTCTCGCAAATCGGGATCGGACTTTATCAGGCCGAAAATGTCCGCATAAAGGGAAGGCGCGATCTCAGGCAAGTGCCGCATTCCTTGTTTCCAAACGTCAAACGCGAGATCGCGTTCACCAACCCCGAGCCAGATCGTCCCTTCTTTTAGATACAAATCAGGCCAATCGGGCAGGAGATAACGGGCCGCTGCAAAGTCGCGTAGTGTTTCGGAACGGGATTGATGCATGGCGGCCTCGGCAAACCCGCGCTTAAAATATAATTCCCAATTCAGCGGCGCGATCTGGAGAGCTTTGGAAGCCCGCTCCAACATCGTTTGGTAATCCTCCTTTATGCGCGCGCTTTCGATCTCCTGGAGGGACCGCCTCAAGCCCGCTGAAGTAGGTAAGATTTGGGCGCTCAGGACTGAAGCGAACCACCAGATCCCGACCGCGATAAAAAATATCCCGAGAAGCCGAAATACGATCGAAGCCGCCTTTGCCTGATCAAACCGGGCTCTCCAATCACGGTTTCGCAGCCGGAGACGGTCTGCCGCCACAGTAGAACTGGGAGATATAGAGGCCGTACTGTGGGGGCGGCCGTCCTCGGCTGCCTCTACCGAATCCGAACAGAACCTTTTCAACAAGGCGGGATGAACTGCAGTGCTGGCAAGAAAAAGCGCCGGCCAAAGCGCCCCTATTTGGTGCGCCGGAACATCAAAGAAAGCGTGCAGCGCAAAACCGCAAACCGCAATGAACGCGGCCAGGCGCATCAGGCGCAGGGTTCGGTGCTCGAAGCGAAAACAACGGCTCGCCCACCAGGCGAACAACGACGCGATCAGGAGCGTAGCCGGCCAGCCAAGTTCAACTGCGCTCCAGAGCCAATCACTTTCGGGATGGCCGGCAATACTTGGCTTGAGAAAATCGTGGCTCTTCGTGGCGAACACGGCAGAGAAATTGCCCGAGCCGATTCCAGCTATTGGCTCTCGCAAGGACAGGTTTATAGCGTCGCGATAGATGAGGAGACGCACATTTTGAGAGGGGAAAAAGAAATTGCCCGTGTCGGCAAACCTCGTCGCCGTTCTGCCTCCGCTCCAGGCAAAAAGAGCAAGCATGAGAATGAGCATGCCCGACGCGATCAACGGGAGACGCCGATCGCGGGACGTGACTAGCCAGCTTAGGTTCCATGTCAGCGTGCCAGCCAGGATGAGGACGATCCCAGCGCGTGAGTAAACTATAACGAGTGCCGGGCAAACGAGGGCGAGAGCGCCGAGCCAGATCCACCAGCTCTTCTGCCGTTCTTTGAACCCATTGAGCGCCGTGGCATAGACCAAAATCCCACCCAAGCCCAAAACATTGCTGGTGTGGTTGCGATTTGGAAAAAACCCAAACTCGGCGTCATTGGGCCAAAATGGAATGCGTTCTCCTAACGCGTACGCGACGGTAACCATCGCAGCAAGGGCCGTCACGGCGGTGCCGATCAGAAACCACGACCGCCGCCGCTCTACCAGAGTCCAATCGGCTGACAGAAGGTAGTAGGCCCAGGATAAGCACAGGCAAAAAAGCAAGGAAGATTCGAGGGTACGCCAGGGTTGTGCCGACAGGGTGGCTGGCAATTGCACGCCGATTTTGCCAAGTTCCGTGCGAAACTCAGGGGTGGGGAACCAGCGGGCCGGAAGGAACGCCGCGCCGGAAAGTAGGAGCAGGCTGACCGAGCCGAGACTTGGAACCAACCCGAGCGATTTTGCGGGCGGAAACAGCAGAAAAACCCCACCCACACCTATGGTAATTGCTGCCTCAGCCCAAAGTCTGGTCGAGCCGTGGAGAAACGGGGCCAAAACCGTGACAGCTACGGCGGCATAGCAGGCTGGCCTGATTTTTTCGCATCCGTGGCGTTCCATGTGTAGCGGCGAAGGTTGTTTCCTAGGTAAAGGGCAACATCAAGCTTGATCCGGCGATTACCAAAATTCGCATAAATAAGTCTTGTAAAGCTTCACGAAATTTCATAATCTCGCCGGAATTGCGACCCCAAGGCCGCCCCTCTCAACCCATAATGAAATCGTTTTTGCCGCTCCCCACAAGGACAGCTCTGTTCACGCTGGCATTGCTGTCGTCCGGTGGTTTTTTCGCTGTCCGCGCCGACGATGGTTTTTACCAGAAATTCGGCCTTGATCTTGACGGTGCTGGACGAACACATCAGTGGGCCATTTTCGCATATGGCAGCGGGACATCGGGTTCGCCCTTCACCGCCATCGATGTCTCGTCCCCTTCAGCGGTTTCAGGTTTTCAAGTCGATGGCGACATCGCGTTAGCTGGCGCTTACAGCAATCTCAGCGTGTCAGGCTATGGATCGGTCAGCGGAGATCGCTATGACCGTACGACCTCTACCGAGACCCGCACAGGTAATGGAGTTATTGGAGGAAGCCGCTTTTCTAGTGGTTCCCTTGACTCTGCCTTGATCAACGCTATTGCCGCGCTGAAGAAAGTGTCGAACAACGCGGCCGCCCTTACCAAGACGTCTGGCTCGCCGGCAAACATCACTCTGAACAACAGCAACCTGACGTTCAATAACAATCCTTTTAAGGGGAAGTATGTGATGCAGCTTGGTAATTTTACACTCGATAATCACTCAACTCTCACCCTGATCGGCACGGCGGGATCGGCCTTCGTCATTAACGTCGCGAATAATTTCAGTCTTAACAATGGTTCCAAAATTGTGTTGAGCGGCGGTCTGACTTTTTCGGATGTGCTTTTCAACATCAGAGGCCCAAGCGGAACTTTCTCAATTGCCGGTGGCTCGCTCTTTAACGGAACACTGCTCGCTTATAATTCGACCTCGTCAACGCAGAGGACACTTACGATAAGCGGAGCGAATACGCTCGTTAACGGCCAGGTAATCGCCAACAAGGTTGTCGTCCGCGATGGCGGTAAGGTTAAGAAGCCAAAAAAGGTCAGCAAGGAAGACGACTAGGGTGACAGTCACTACCGACGGGTCCCTCCCGCGGCGAACCGGTGACCATAACGAATATCCGGCGCGGTTTGCACCGCGTACGGGAGTCGAACCCGTGCACCGGCCTTGAGAGGGCCGTGTCCTAACCACTAGACGAACGCGGCGTAAATCGAGCGCGAGTAGAATATCTACGGTCTTATCTCAGGCAAGCCAGGATTGACTCACTTTTTCCTGTGTTTGTGGGTGCGTGCAGGCGTTGGCGTTGGCAGTGCTTCATCGGTCAAGTGACGCACGCGCGGTTGGTTAATTTGGCTGAGATGCTCAACCTTTAATTTATCGAGCGCGCTTTTCATCTCGGTGTTCGATGTCAGGGCCTCCATTTTGCCGTAGTAGATGTCGTAATAGACCCGCAGCCGCTGGCGTTTTTCCAAATCAGTCCGAGCAGACTCGGTCGATTTGCTTGCCGCTACGATTTCCGGATCGTTCCTGACTCGGTTGGCTAATTGCCGCCATTCAATGTGGAGCCGGCGCTCGTCCGCTTCTCTGCCTAACGACGTTTGTTTGAAAATCTCATCGATCTGCGACAATTCCGGCACGCTTGGCTGGGGTGGTGGCGCCGCTTGGGTTTTGTCTTCGCCTGGTTTCGTTTGAATATCGACGTTCGTTGCCTCCTGCGCAGTCATCAAAGCCGCGGTGGCGATCAAAACCACTATTGCGATCGCGTCTCTCATCTTACTCTGAATCTTCTTTCCGACATCCGATCTCCGACCTCCGGCATCTGTTATTTGTTATCAGGCACAGCACGAATAACTGAGAACTGATAACCAATAACTCGCGGGCCACCAGCGGCGCTGGTTACCTGTTATCAGGATAAAACTGAACGCGCCCTCGACCTTCGAAGCTCGACGTTCGATGTTCTCCGTGGAAATACTCAAATCCGACCTCTGATCGCCGATCAATCGGCTGCAATGTAATCGCATTTCCCAGATGCGAGAAGGCATCATTCGTGATAAGCATCACGCGATATTGCGGGGCGTAGCTTAGCTTGGTAGAGCGCGTGGTTTGGGACCACGAGGTCGGAGGTTCAAATCCTCTCGCCCCGATTGCTGCTGGCTAAATGTTCTACTGTTACGTCTTGCGCAGTAAAAAGACAAGACGTCGTTACGTCGGATCCTGTCAAGACTTAGATGATCGCATTCGCCGTCATAATGGGGGCGAATCAAAAGCGACGAAGCACGGAACGCCCTGGGTCTTGCTCCGCTCTGAAAGATTTCCAACTCGGTCGGAGGCAACGCAACGAGAACGCTATTACAAAACCGGACGCGGTCGAGACGAATTGGATACACTATCGTAGAGCGGTCGCCGCGGCGACAGGTCGGAGGTTCAAATTCTCTCGCCCCGATTACAAACTTGACCGTTTAAAGCGGTCGAGCTTACGGGCGGGACTTGCCCGATCCTTTTCACAGATGGGAGCGGATCGGTCCACGGATCACGTCGGAGGTCAAGTTCCTTCGTCCCGACGACCGGGAATAAGACTCCCGTCAAAGCTCCGGAAAATATTCGGATGGTCGGCAAGACTTGACCGTTTAAAACGGTCGAGTTTACGGGTCGCTTGCGAAGATTCAAATCGCGTCGCCCGATTAACTGCGGAGGTGATCAGTCGTTCCATAAATCTCTGGAAACCGCGGGAAGAACTTGACCGCTTTAAGCGGTCAAGTCCCAACGATTGTTTCAGTCCCGCTCGGAGCAGGTCGTCAGACTGCCTGGAGATTCCTTATCCCCCACCTTTTCCCGGGTCGTAGCCAAGATTTGATACCAGCCGCTTCTCCACTTCTGCAATCGTTTCCCCGCGCCGCTTGGCGTAATCGAGGACTTGATCGGGCCCGACCTGGCCCACACCAAAATATTTCGCCTCCGGATGGGAGAAATAGAAGCCGCAGACGCTCGCTGCCGGATGCATGCCAAACGATTCCGTTAGTTTGATATCGATCTTGCGCTCGGCATCGAGCAAATCGAACAAAACGCGTTTATCTGCGTGATCTGGGCACGCCGGGTAACCTGGCGCCGGGCGAATGCCGCGGTACTTTTCCCGGATCAGATCGAGATTCGATAACTTTTCGTCGCGGCCAAAACCCCACGCGATGCGCGCCTGCTTGTGCAAATATTCCGCAAACGCTTCCGCAAAGCGGTCGGCCAGCGCTTTCGTCATGATTGCGCTGTAGTCGTCGTGTGCCGCCTTGAACTCGTCTGCCATTTCGTCCGCACCGTGAATCGTTACGGCAAAGCCACCCAGGTAATCAAACAGTTGAGAGTTGAGAGTTGAGAGTTGAGAGTTTTTTGGGGCAATGAAATCAGCTAAACAATGGTTCGCCTGGCCGGCCGGCTTCTGCATTTGCTGCCGTAAAAAATAAAACGTCGTCCGCTTCGTGTTCCGTTTCTCGTCGAGGTAAAGATCGACATCGTCGCCTGCCGAATTTGCCGGCCAGAATCCAAAGGCGCCGCGCGCAATCAACGAATTTTCATCCACAATTCGAATGAGTAATTTTTGCGCATCATCGAAAAGTTCCTGCGCTTGTTTTCCAATCACTTCGTCATCGAAGATTGCCGGGTAACGACCGCGCAACTCCCAGACATGGAAAAACGGCGACCAATCGATGAAATCAACGAGTGTGCGCAATGGGATGGTTTGGGTAGCGCACGCGTCCCGCGTGCTGGCGATGGTGTCTTCGCCATCGCGAACGTTTATTGTGTTCGCCGGCGCGGCAAAAGATTGTTTCGGCGTGACGCCGAAACCAGCACGCGGGACGCGTGCGCTACCCAGATCGCTCAAATACACCCGCAAGCCAAGAAATTCTGGTTTGGGTGGTTCATACCTGCTCCGATCAATCGAGGTCCGGCGCGCGCGAGCTTCTTCGAGCGTCAGCGACTTTTTCTCGCGCGTTTTTGCCGCGTGCTGTTCGCGCAGTGACGCATATTCGGCGCGCGTCCTGGCATCGAATTCCCTGCTCGACTGGTCGTTTAACAGTGAGGTCACGACGCCGACTGCGCGCGACGCGTCGAGCACGTGGACCGTGCTCGCGCTGTAATGCGGAGCGATCCTGACCGCGGTATGGGCGCGGCTGGTGGTCGCGCCGCCGATGAGGAGTGGTAGCTTGAATCCCTCCCGCTCCATCTCCTGCGCGACGTGCACCATTTCGTCGAGCGACGGCGTAATCAGGCCGCTTAACCCGATCGCATCCGCGTTTTTCTCGCGCGCAGTCTCCAAAATTTTCACGGCTGGCACCATTACGCCGAGATCGACAACTTCGTAATTATTACACTGCAACACGACACCGACGATATTCTTGCCAATATCGTGCACGTCGCCTTTCACCGTCGCCATCACGATGCGGCCCTGTGGTTTGGCGCCGGACGATTTCTCTGCTTCCATGAACGGCATCAGATAAGCCACTGCCTTTTTCATCACTCGCGCGCTCTTGACGACTTGCGGCAAAAACATTTTGCCCGAGCCAAACAAATCGCCAACCACGCTCATCCCAGCCATCAACGGTCCCTCAATCACATCGAGTGGCCGTTTGCATTTCTGACGCGCTTCTTCGGTATCGACGTCGATAAAATCGACAATGCCTTTAACAAGCGCGTGCTTGAGCCGCTCCTCAACCGGTTCCCTGCGCCAGGCCTCGTCCTTGATCTCGATCTTGCCTTTCGCTTTTACGCCTTCAGCAAAATCGACCAACCGTTCGGTCGCATCGGCACGGCGATTGAGCAGGACGTCTTCCACCCGTTCGCGCAGTTCGGGGTCGATTTCTTCGTAAACTGCAAGCTGCCCCGCATTCACAATTCCCATGTCCAGTCCGGCGCGGATGGCGTGAAAAAGAAACGCCGCGTGCATCGCTTCGCGGACGGTGTTGTTTCCCCGAAACGAAAACGAAATGTTGCTGACGCCACCGCTAACGCGCGCCCCCGGCAGATTTGCTTTGATCCAGCGAGTGGTCTCGATGAAGTCCACCGCGTAATTGCGGTGCTCCTCCAACCCCGTCGCTACCGTCAAAATATTCGGATCGAAGATAAGATCGTTAGGCGGAAAAGGCACCCTTTCGGTCAATAATCGGTAAGCGCGAGAACAGATTTCGATCTTACGCTGAAAATTATCGGCCTGACCCTGTTCATCGAAGGCCATCACGATAACCGCCGCCCCGTAGCGCCTGACCAATCTGGCTTGCCGGAGAAACTCTTCTTCGCCATTTTTCAGACTAATCGAGTTGACGACCGCCTTGCCTTGCACGCATTTAAGCCCGCTTTCGATCACGCTCCACTTCGAGCTGTCAATCATCATGGGCAGGCGCGCGATCTCGGGTTCGCTTCCGATCAAGTTCAAGAAGCGCGTCATGGCCGCTTCTGAATCGATCATTCCTTCGTCCATGTTGACATCAAGAATGTTGGCACCGCCCTGGACCTGCTGACGCGCAACCGCCAGCGCCCCCTCATAGTCACCGGCCAGGATTAGTTTCGAGAATTTCGGCGAACCGGTGATATTCGTCCGCTCACCAATGACGACGAACCCGAACTCAGGGGTAATGTTCAGCGGCTCCAGCCCAGAAAGCTGCAATGTGGGAGGGGCCTGAGTGCCCCGTTCGTCGCGACGCTGAGGTCCCTCCCACTTTCGCGGTTTGCAATCGCGCACCGCGTTTGCAATTGCGCGGATGTGTTCGGGCGTCGTTCCACAGCAGCCGCCAACCAGGTTGAGCCAGCCGTTTTCTGCCCAGCGCGCTAATTTCGGTGCGAATGTCTCCGGTGTTTCGGGAAATCCCGTTTCGGAAAGCGGATCGGGCAAGCCAGCGTTTGGATACGCGCCTGAATAGTAGGGCGAAAGCCGGGCTAGCTCCTCGATGTAGGGTTCCATTTCATCCGGGCCAAGCGAACAGTTCAAGCCGGCGATGAGCGGCTCCGCCTGTGCGATCGAAATCAAAAACGCTTCCACCGTTTGACCGCTCAACATTCGCCCGGCACGATCAGTCACCGTTCCGGAAATCATCAATGGAAGGTGCCTACCCGACTCTTCAAAGACCTCCCCGATTGCCAAAAGAGCAGCCTTGGCGTTGAGGGTGTCGAAGACCGTTTCGACGACAAGAAGATCGACACCACCTTCCACCAGGGCTCTGGCCTGGTCGAAATAAGTTTGCCTTAATTGGTCAAGGGTGACGGCCCTGAAGGCAGGATCATTTACGTTCGGTGAAATCGAGGCAGTCACGGGGAGGGGGCCCATCGATCCGGCCACAAATCGGGAACTGGCAGTTTGATTCGCAACCCGATCAGCTGCACGTCGGGCGATTTTTGCCGCCGTAATGTTCGTTTCATGCACGAGTGCACGGAGATCGACATCATCCACTACTCGCTGGAAAAACTGCTGGTCCTTGCCTCTGCTGCCGGGTTCTTCGCGAAATAAAAAGTCGTGCAGACCAATCGTGGTTGCGCTGAACGTGTTCGTCTCGACCACGTCGGCGCCCGCCTCGAGATAGCTCGCATGAATCTGCTCGATCACCTCCGGCTTGGTCAGCAAGAGAAGCTCGAGGCTGCCTTTGAGGTCCTTGCCTTTCCAGTCACGGAACCGCTTTCCGCGAAAGTCGGCCTCGGACAACTTGTAGCGCTGGATCATTGTGCCCATGGCGCCGTCGAGGACGACGATTCGTTCACGCAAAAGCGCGGCGATGGGATGAAGATCAGCGGCCATGATAAAGAACAATTAAACCGCGTTTCGGGGCGAGAATCAAGGAACAAATTAACCCATCATGATATGTAGATGCGTTATTTAGAATGACGAAGCACGGATGGCGAATGACGAAGGAAGCCCGAATATCCCAATGACGAAGAGCATCTCCTTTTAGCATTCGGGCTTTCCTCGCACTAATTCGTCATTCGTCATTCGGGTTTCGTCATTGTTTCGATCCCCCTTTTCAATTGCGAGATCGACAATTACATCTCAAATGTGGAAGCGCTCCGGTTGTTCAAGATTCTGAGCCGCGACCAGCGCAATACTTTCATCGCGTGTTTCCTTGGCTGGGCGCTCGATGCCTTCGATTTCTTTTTGCTGACCTTTGTTGTTTCTAATGTTGGTCACGATTTTGGACGGAGCATCGTTGAAGTAACGAAGGCGATCGCAATCACGCTAATGATGCGGCCAGTCGGTGCGTTCATCTTTGGTTTGCTCGGCGACCGATTTGGCCGCCGCCTTCCGCTGATGGCGGATATTATTTTCTATTCGCTCATGGAATTGCTGACGGCGTTTGCACCAAATTTTACGGTTTTTTACGTCCTTCGCGCCCTTTATGGCATCGGCATGGGCGGGGAATGGGGTCTGGGCGCTTCCCTGGCGATGGAATCGCTCCCGGCCGAAACTCGGGGGTTATTTTCGGGGATCCTGCAGCAAGGCTATTTCTTTGGCTATCTGTTAGCGGCGATTGCTTACTGGATCATCTTCCCATTTTTTGGCTGGCGTGGATTGTTTATTGCCGGAGCCTGCCCAGCACTGCTTGTTGTTTACATTCGAGCCCGCGTGCCGGAGTCACCGGTGTGGTTGCGACAAGGATCGTCCAGCAGCTTGTGGACAAGACTGCCCGCGACCCTGAAACAGCATTGGTTGCTTTTTATTTACGTTGTCCTGCTAATGACAGCGTTCAACGCGATGTCGCACGGGACACAGGACATGTATCAAACGTTTCTGGGTGAACAGCGCGGCCTCGGCGTCGCACAAAAATCAACCATCGGTATCATCTACGCAGTCGGGGCGATCTGTGGCGGAACGGTTGTGGGTTTTGTCTCGCAAAAATTTGGACGGCGCCGCTCAATTATTTTCGCCGCGATTTGCGGCATCCTATTGATTCCAGTCTGGGTTTTCTCGCCGACCTTATGGCTGCTGGTGGCCGGCGGTTTTGCGATGCAGTTTATGGTGCAAGGCGCCTGGGGGATTGTCCCGGTGCATTTGAACGAACTCTCCCCCGCGCAAGTCCGCGGTACGTTTCCCGGTTTTGCCTATCAACTGGGAAATCTACTGGCCGCAAACACAGCCGTAGTGGAGGCGAAACTTGCGCAGCATTTTCATGATGCCGCCGGCCAGGCAAATTATGCAAAAGCACTCGCGCTCTTTACCTTCGTCATTTTTCTTGCCTTAATTTGGATCGCGGCGATCGGCCCGGAACAGCGTGGCAAGGAATTTTAGGGGGCGCCCTTATCGGTTATCGGTTATCCGTTATCAGTTATTGAACCGTTGCGCGTTGGGCGTTGGGCGTTGGACGTTTTCCGCTGCCTGCAGCTAGTGTCCTGTCTCAGAAATAACTGGCCATTTCCGGCTCAACTCTCTGAGCGGGCGCAGCTTTTGCCCGCGTGCTGCGTTGCTCCTCCTTCGCAGATCCCTCCGGATATGCTCACTCCTCGCGCCTTGCCCGCAGCCAAAATCCGCAGCCGCAAATGTCTAGTCTAGTTATTTCTGAGACAGGACACTAGCAGACAAATTCTGGAAGCCGGCCACGCCCCTCAAAAAAATAATCCTAGCGACCAAGCGTGGAAGGTGCCAGGCCGCCTCCTCCGCCTGCTGGTAACACCATCGTTTGGGCGGATGCGTGATAGACACCCGACCCGTAACGCTGTTCCACAACTGCTTCCGCGATTTTGTCGGCCAGGAGTTCACGATACTCGGCATCGCGCGCTTCACCTCCTTCAGCCCGGTTGCTGAGGAAGCCGCACTCAACCAAAACGGCGGGATAGTTGGCCAGGCGCAGCACCCGGAAATTCGCCGGGTGCACCCCGCGATCGGCCGAATGCGGGATGGTCATTAACTTTTCCTGAATCCGTCTCGCTAACTCAACTGCGTTTGGCGAATGATAATACGTCTCAAATCCGTGGATGCCACGCCGCCGCGAATCGTTGAAATGAATGCTTACGAAGATGGCGCTTTTCTGTGAATTTTCGACCCGGACACGTTCATCGAGCGGAATGAAGATATCGGAGGTTCTGGTCATGACCGTGTTTAATTCCGACTCGACAAGCTTTCGTTCAAGGCGCCTTGCTACATTCAATATCGCCATTTTCTCGGCCCCGGCATAACGCCCATAAGCTCAAATGTCCTTTAC
>JACXTT010012398.1_pt1 | contig 11315 bp, 5 predicted proteins | sample 9270951 | NCBI WGS metagenome assembly JACXTT01 (sample SAMN15532306, study PRJNA645909) | rock metagenome | isolation source: weathered quartz diorite | place: Puerto Rico | collected 2017-06-21 | reverse complement strand
AAGCCCCTGCTCCCCGAACGCCGATTCGTGGGAATCAGACGTCGGTCTACCGCCTCGTCGCGGCCTATAACATACAAAGAGTGAATGATTCTCTACAATGATCTTTACAGCAGTGGCCTCGTGGCTCCTCTTCAGGGCCTCGTCCGGATAGCCAAGCAACCACAAGATCCGGGCCGCATAGAATAGGCAATGCACCCCGGGGTCAGTTGCATAGAGGAAGGCTAGGGAGCGGTGCTGCTGGGGGTCGTAGAGGGTAAGGCTCTGCTCAATGTGCTCTCTAGCTAGGGCCAACTCTCCAAACCGGAACAAGGTCACTCCCAGCATGGTGTGAGCCCCCCTAAGGAGATTCGGATCTTGCACACTCTGGGCCAGGTTGAAGCACTGCTCCGCCAGCTGATGCGCCGTCTGGAACTCCCCCCGGTTTAAATAAAACAACTGCAGTCCCCCGAGAACCGAGAAAAGCTGAGGAGTCTCCTCCACCTGCCGACACAACTCTCGTGCACGGGTATAGACTTTCTCCACTTCCGGGGCCCCGTAACCCTTGATGGCCTGCAACGCATCGCCCAGGGTGAGTTGCAAAGTGAGTTCTTGCTGGGTGTGCTCAGGAGTGTCCGGCAAAATCTTGAGCACCTCCAGCCCCTTGGTGAGGTGACTGATTGCCTCGATGTTGGCCGAGCGGCTGATGGCCCTCTGCCCTGCCCGCTGCCAGTAGGGAAGGGCTTGCGCGAGGAGGCCAGCCTCCGTGTAGTGATACGCCAGCAGTTCGGGCTGGGTCTCCTTGATCTCGGTAAAACGCTCCTCCAAAACCTGGGCAATCTGGTTGTGATACTGCTGCCGCTTACTCTTGAGTAACGATTGATAGGCCGCATCCTGAATGAGGGCATGCTTGAAGACATACCACGCCTGCGGTAGCAAACCCCGCTGGTACAGCACCTCGGCTTCTACCAGCTTAGCCAGTCCCTGCTGCAAGTTTACCTGGCCCAGAGGTGAGACGGCCTGGAGTAATTCATAGGAGAACTCCCGCCCCAGGGTCGCTCCTAATTGCGCCACCTCTCTCGCCAGAGCAAGCCGATCCAACCTGGCCATGAGGGAGTCTTGCAACGTGGCAGGAATGGCGAGCGAAGGCAGCGGACCGCTCAGCTCATAGTGCCCGTTCTCTTTCTTGAGCAGCCCCGACTCTAGCACCGTCTTGGTCAACTCTTCCACAAACAGCGGCACCCCATCGGTCTTGGCCACAATCTGGCGCACGACCTCGGCGGGTAAGGCCTTGCCACTCGTCACTTTCTCCACCATCGCCTCCACCTGAAGGCGTCCGAGGCGACTGAGCGTGAGCGGCGTGAGGTAGGAGCGCACGCCCCAGGGCGGGGTGAAGTCAGGCCGAAACGTCAGTATGGTGAACACCCGCGTAGTGGGGATTTGCTCAAGGTAGAGGGTGAGCAACTCCAACGTGGAGGGATCAGCCCAGTGCAAATCTTCCCAGGCACAGTACACCGTGGCTTTCTCTGCCTCCTCTCTGATCCACGCCACCAAGACTTCCTGGGTTTTCTGTTTCTGCTTCTGCGGACTGAGGGTAATGGGAGCACAGTCCTCCGGATGGGGCAACGAGAGTAATGCGGCCAAGAGGGGCGTGGTATCAGCCTGCGGAAAGCGATAATGGGAGAGCGCCTGCTGGAGCTTGGCCAATTTGGTGTGGGGAGCATCCTCCCGCTGAAACTGCAACAACCGCTGTAGGTGCTCAATGATCGGGTAGAGCGCACTGTTTTGGTGGTATGGAGAACAGCGAAACTCAATGCGCGGGGCGCCTTCTTGGCTGATGCGCTCTTTCAACTCTTGCCCCAGGCGAGACTTGCCAATGCCGGGTTCGCCGCTCAGGAGGACCACCTGGCCGTCGCCTTCTTTGGCTCGTTCCCAGTGGCGCCACAGCAAGGCCAGCTCTTCGCTGCGCCCGATCAGCGGTGTCAGCCCTGCCGTGAGCGTGGCCTCAAAGCGGCTCTGCGCCGCACTCTCGCGCACAACACGGTACAGCGGCAATGGGGTCGAGATGCCTTTCAACTCTTGAGGGCCACGGTCCTGGCATTCGAATAACCCCTGCACCAAGTTATACGTCGCTCCGCTGATGACCACTGTGTCGGGCTCGGCTTGCCCCTGTATGCGGGCGGCCAGGTTGGGCGTCTCCCCTAAGGCCAGCCGCTCCGTGTGCTCCCCCGCGCCAATCTCCCCCACCACCACCGGCCCGGTGTGAATGCCAATCCGCACCTGTAACGGTGGCGTATACGCCAACTGGCTGACTGCCGTGACGATCTCTAATCCGCTGCGCACGGCGCGGACCGCGTCCTCTTCATGCGCCACCGGATAGCCAAAGTACACCAGCACACCATCGCCCAGATATTGGGCAATATGCCCTTCGTAGCGTGCAACGATCTGGTGACAGGCAGCCTGATAGGCTACCACCCGGGCATGATAGTCTTCGGGGTCGAGCTGTTGGGAGAGGGTCATGGACCCCACCAGGTCAATGAACATCACCGTTAACTGACGCCGCTCGCCTGAACTCGGCCTAACGTCGAGCGTCTGGGGTTTAGCGTCAGAAGAAGCAGGGGAGATCGCCGGTTCGCCCTGTGTTACTGCGCCCGTCCAGACCAAGACTTTGCCGTCTTCATCGTGAGCCACATGTTCGGCGTCGATCAATTCCGCCTTCAGGTCTTCCAGATACTCATCATCCAACTCGAAGCGCCGTTTCAGTGCGCGGTACGCGACACGGCCTTTGCTCTGTAACAGCTCGCGGACTTGTTCTAATACCTCATCAAAGGTCATGGGAAGTTTCCACTATGATCCGAGACATCCTGTTCCATGCCATTCTTTAACAATGGTTCGGACAGAAATCAGGCGGCAATAGCACCGTAAGACCTGAGTTCATCATAACTGGATTGATTTTTTACCCACGTCGGGTCGAGAGCTAACCTCGCAATAAACAAATCGAGTAATCGGTCATTGAACTTCCGCTGTTTCCAACTCGCCATTGAGAAGACCTGAGGGAGCGGGACTGCCTGGGCCAACAGTTCTTCAGCGCGCACCAGATTGAGGGTAGCCAGCGCGGCATTGAAATGGAAATCCAGCACCGCTTCGGCGCGGGCCTGACAGTCCGCGAGGCCCGTGAAGTGTTTGCTGTCGCGGAAGAGAAACTCGATCTGGAACCGCGCCACGTAGAGTGCGACCAGCTTGTGGCCGTCCAAGTCCAGAGCGGTCGAGGCCAAGACGATGTAGCGGGGCTTGTGGGGATTTTTACGATTGACGAGGACCACCACGCGCAACTTGCGCTTGAGCGAGACGTGCCAAACAATGGCCGTATACAGCTGCACGGGGTCGGCTTCCTTCAGCGGGCCGAGGGAGTCGCAGCGGTGGAGGTCTTGAAAGTTGACCTTCCCGTCGTACTTGCGTCTCGGCCCGCGGCGCTGGGGATGGGGGCCGGTATACAGGAACAGGCAGTTCGCGGCGCACCGCAGTTTCGTGATTGGGTGGAGGTTGAGAGCCACAACTTCATCAATATATTTCTGCTTCGCAAAGTAACCGTCGAGGCAGTGATAGCTGACACGCTCTGGCAGACGATACCGCTGCTCCCGCAGTTGCTGCTTGTAGAAATCCAGCCTGGTCTCTTCGGCCGCTTGGTTGCTTGCTGCCTTGTCAGCGCCCGGTGGGGTCTGGGCGCCCGCGAGGGTGAACGCGCACCGAGGGGTCACAGCCACCACCGCCAGGGTCGCAATCTCCAGCCCCCGTTCGGCCCGACTCGCGCAGCCGTTGAAGAAGTGCCCCAGCCCGAACGTCTGTTTGCCGCTCTTCGGAATGAACGAGGCAGCCTGCGCCGAGCTCAGCTCCGAGGGCGGCTCAAGCGCCGCAGTCATGACGCGCTGGTGAAAGTCCGGCCAATCAAAGGCTGCCCGGAACTGGCGCGCAAGCGTGCGCTCAGCGTACTCGCAGTAGCGACTGAGATTGCGACCGGTGACACGCCCGCGCAGGGCAAGACTCGTGGCAAACAACCCAGCAAGGAACTTCCGTTGTGGTTGACGAACCGCAGGCATCTGCTTAAGAATGTCGCTGACAATTGTCATAGGCCATGAACCGTTTGCAATGAGGTTGAGCACTCATATGCAAGCAGTTCGTGGCCTTTTTGGTTAATCCCTTTCGCTCAAAAAATGTCCGAAGTATTGTTTAAGACAGACAGTTGTTTTTGTCATCTAACGCCGCCGCTCACTTGCCGCCGCCCAAACGGGTCTTTTCAGATTCATTCCAATCCGCAAGCGGGCGGCGGTCAAGTGGAACGGAAAGTTAGGTTGTCGCCTCCCTCGCGCGTAGCTCCACGACAGATTCCGCATATTGGAGAAAGCGCAATATTGCGAGAGGCCCTCCGTAATGTTCATGCTTCACCGGCTTACCGTCCAAGTCAGTGGTGTTTAAAGTGATGACGCCAGGAACGCTAAAAGTGCGATCTTTCCAAGCGTCTCGGATCTCCCAGATAGGTCCGAACGGGTTGTGTGCAAAAGCGTTCCGAATGAGCCGCGCAATTTGAAAGGCTGCTGCTATCTCCGGTTCGGGGATTTGGAATGGATCTACGTGGATGGATTCCAGTACTGTATGAACCTGAACGGCAGCAAGATAGGTTGCACAATGTTCAAGCGCAGCAAAAGCATGCTCTTCCTGTTCGGTCGTCAACGCCAGTTCGTCATGATGAGCTACATGTTGGCCAAACGAAAAGATATCGAGATAATTGATGTGTGGGCGGGTTGCGGTGAGGCCAAAGACAAGCTTGAAGTGCATCTGCGCGTTATGCAGAAGGATTCTGGAGAACTCGAAGTCAGGAGACGGATTCCGCTGTTTCATGACAATCAGTGCCTAGACAACCTAACGCATTCGGTCACAGGCCGCTGCCCAAACTGCCCTGTTCGGAGTCAGACAAGGCCGCACGCGGGCAGCGGTCACGTGCACGGTGTGGTTAGCACGACTTCTCTCCCCCCTTGCAGGACCACAATGAGTAGGCACCCGTCGTCGGAAGCCTGCCTGTTTGGCCAAACCTATTTGCGGCCGCTCGTCTCGAAAAGCTCGACATCGGCAGGAAAGACGACCCAATGCTGAGCCGATCGGGTCCACCCGTGTTTCTCAAGCTTGAGCCAGTTCGGATCGTCGAAGGTCCCCCCGGCAATCCCACGCCCGCCGGGAGCGACTTCCGCGGTCCAGGTCACTAGCGTCCCACACGTCGGACAAAATTCCGTCTTGACCCACCGGTGACTTTCATCCGAGCGGAATTCATAGGTCTTGAGGACGCCGCGCGTGATTTCCACGTCTTGCTCGGCGAAATACGCAGGGATCATAAATGCGCTCCCGGACAGCCGCTGACACGAGGTACAATGACACACTCCCGCGAACATCGGAGTGCTTAGAACCCGATAACGCACGGCGCTACAATAACAACCCCCTTCATGAATGTCAGCCATTTTTCTTGCCTCCTTATTGAGTGCTAACGCCCACGCTCACCGCGAGCCGCCCCACCGTGTATTTTCAGCTTCAAGCAGAACCGCCACCGGGCGGCGATGCGGTGCAGCGTGTTGGTTAGCCGACATCCTTTTGTAGAGAACTGCTGCGCTTTTGCTTCTTCTTATACCGAATCGACTTCATCAATCCTTCTTCTGGTAGCTTGAAGCCAAGAATAGCCTAATATCACCTGGGGGCTTGGAAATATGACGAATTGGATTCGTTCTACTGTCGATGACACAAACGGCAGCTGCTCTCACCAATCCTGCACTTTTAAGCCTCAGCAGTTTGTCGATGTCGTCGTTTACTGCCTCGGGAGTATACTGACGATAACCGCTCTCTATCGTGACTTGCTTAAACTCAATAGCAAGATCGACGGGATGCTGTGTAAACGTAGGCCAAGGGTCGGTTGCAGTAAGTAGCCTCCACGGGAGGTATAATCCAAAGGTGTGGAAAGAGAGGGCAGGCGGCATATCCTCTTGGGTGATCTAACCCACCGGGCCGAGACCCGGGCAGAAGGAGGAAACGTCATGGACAAGCCGCAACCTATCACACCGACACCACAGGCAGGCCGCACGTGGGATCACTTGGAAGACTTTGTTCGTGAACATGTCCAACAATTTATCCAGGCGCTGTTAGAAGAAGAGGTCACCGAGTTACTGGGGCGTACGAAGTCAGCCCGACGCGAGGCCGTTGATGCAGCCCCAGGGTATCGCAATGGCTATGGTAAGCCCCGGCGGCTGACTCTCACGAGCGGGACCATCACCGTGCGGCGTCCACGCATCCGAGACCTCAATGAACGATTTGTCAGTCGGGTGCTGCCGCTCTTCAAGCGCCAGACTAAAGCGGTGGGAGAGTTACTACCACAACTCTATCTCCACGGCTTAGCTTTAGGCGATTTCGAGTTAGCGTTACGCGGGCTCTTGGGTGAGGGGGCGCCTTTGTCTCCAGCCTCGCTGCTGCGGCTGAAGACCCAATGGCAGGGAGAATATGAGACATGGAAGCAACGGCGGCTCGATGACTTGGAGGTGGTCTACCTCTGGGCTGATGGCCTGTATGTGAAAGTCGGGCTGGAAGATACGAAAGCGGCACTACTAGTGATGATCGGTGTCCTCACTAGTGGCCAGAAAGTGGTGTTAGCGGTGGAGAGTGGACAACGAGAGTCTAAGGAGTCCTGGGGGATGATACTACGCGACCTACGTAAGCGGGGCCTCAAGCCCTGGCGGTGCACGATAGCTGACGGGCATCTGGGGTTGTGGGCGGCACTGGGGGAACAGTATCCCACCCTGGCCGAGCAAAGGTGCTGGAATCATCGGATTCTCAATGTTGTTAACGCCATGCCCAAGAAACACCAAGCGGAGGCCCGCTCCATGCTGGGTGCGATGCCGTATGCCGAGACGCAAGCTGCATGCGAAACCCTACGGGCAGATTTCATGAACCGTTATCGGAAGCTGGCACCCAAGGCGGTGGAGCGGCTGGCCGACGATTGGGAGCGGCTGGTCACCTTCTATCAATTCCCGCGTGAACATTGGTCCCATTTACGAACGACCAACGTCGTGGAATCACCCTTTGCCTCGGTGCGGCTGCGCACCACGGCTGCCAAGCGGTTCAAGAAAGTCGAGAACGCCACGGCATTGATCTGGAAGCTGTTGCAGGTGGCCGAGTCCACTTTTCGGCGACTCAAAGGGGCGAAGCTGCTCCCAGCAGTATATACCGGGGCACAGTATGTCGATGGTGGGCAGCGGACTACGAGCCCGCGGCAGAAGATGGCTGCTTGACTGCCAGGGCTGAGTCCTTTTCCTTGCCCCGGAGCGTTCCAAGGAGTAAAGAGGCAGCATGCGCTGTGAGAGCTGCGGGTTTGCCAATCCCGAAGGAATGAAGTTCTGCGGCCAGTGTGCCACTCCCCTCACTCTCCGCTGCCCGCAGTGCGGCTTTGAGAACCCCCCTGGCTTTGCGTTCTGTGGCCAGTGTGGAGGCCTGCTAACCTCACAGTCCCCCGTGCAGAGCAAACGTGCAAAGAGCAAAGGGAAGGCTGCGCCAACGCGCACAACGCGAAAGAAGCGGAGCAAGCCCGAGCAGCAAGCGGCTGCGGAGCCTCGCCCTGGGGCGGAGGCCGAACGCCGCCAGCTCACCGTAATGTTCTGTGACCTCGTTGATTCGACCACGCTCTCAACACAACTTGATCCCGAAGAGCTGCGGGAGGTGGTACGCGGCTATCAAGAGACCTGCACCACCATGATTCAGCGCTATGAGGGCTATATCGCGCAGCATCTGGGGGATGGTCTGTTAGTCTATTTCGGCTACCCTGTTGCTCATGAAGACGATGCCCAGCGCGCGGTGCGGGCGGGGGTAGAGATCCTGGCGGGCCTCCCGCTCCTCAATGCCCAGCTGTCCCCCACGATCAGCGCCCGCTTACCGCATCCCGTGCAAATACGCATCGGCGTACACACCGGGTTAGTCGTCATCGGCGAGATCGGGAGCAGTGAGAAGCGCGAGATGTTGGCGCTGGGGGAAACACCAAATGTCGCCGCGCGGCTACAAGGGTGGGCTGAGCCAGACACGATAGTGATTAGTGCCGTGACCCAACGCTTGGTGGTGGGGTTGTTCGACTATCAGGAGCTGGGACCACAAACGTTGAAAGGCGTCGCAGCACCCATGGTGTTGTACCGTGTGCTACGCGAGGCTGAGGCCCAGAGTCGCTTTGAGGCAGCCGTGCGCACTGGCTTAACGCCGCTGATCGGCCGAGAAGAGGAACTCGCCCTCCTTCATCGCCGCTGGGAACAAGCGAAAGAAGGCGAAGGCCAGGTCGTGCTGCTGAGTGGCGAAGCGGGCATTGGTAAATCACGCCTGGTGCAGGAGATGAAGGAGTGGGTCAGTGCGGAAGGTGCGACCCGCATTGAGTTTCGCTGCTCGCCTTATCACCAAAACAGTGCCTTCTATCCCATTCTCAACCACTTACAGCGTCTCTTGCAGTTTGCAGCCGATGATCCACCACAGCTCAAGCTCACTAAACTCCAGCACGCCCTCACGCACTACCGTTTTCCGCAAGCTGAGACCCTGCCATTACTGGCCACGCTACTGTCGTTGCCACAACCAGCCGGAGTGCAACCGCTAACTTGGAGTCCGCAGAAGCAAAAGGAGAAGACGCAAGAAGCGTTAGTGGCGTGGATGGTAGAAGAAGCACTGCGGCAAGCGGTCTACCTGGTGTGGGAGGACCTCCATTGGATCGATCCATCGAGTCTGGAAGTGTTGACATTAATCTTGCAGCAAGTACCAATCAGCCGGGCGTTAGTGGTACTCACATATCGCCCTGATTTCACACCGCCGTGGCGGCCACGAGCGCACAGCACGCAACTCACACTGAGTCGGTTGGGACAGCAGCACGCCATGGCTATGGTCAATCAAGTCATGGCCACGGCCGTGTTGTCAGAGGAGGTCATACGCCAGATTGTGAGTCGGACCGATGGGGTGCCGTTGTTTGTCGAAGAGCTCACCAAGAGCGTGGTGGAATCGGTAGGGGTGCACGGCCGCACGTTCCTACCCTCTTCTGCCATTCCTACAACACTCCATGATTCCCTGATGGCCCGCCTCGACCGACTCGGAGCGGCGAAGACGATTGCGCAACTTGGGGCAACCTTGGGCCGCGAGTTCAGTTATGGACTCCTCCATGCCGTCGCGCCAGTCGATGCCACGGCGTTACAGCACTCCCTCCAGCAGCTCCTTGACGCAGAACTCCTGTACCAGCGGGGACTGCCACCACAGGCGACCTATCTGTTCAAGCATGCCCTGATTCAGGACACGGCCTATCAGTCATTACTCAAGAGTACTCGCCAACAGTATCACCGCCAGATTGCCCAAGTGCTAGAGCAAAGCTTTCCTGAAACGGTTGAGGCACAGCCTGAGTTGGTAGCCCATCACTACACCGAGGCAGGCCTCACAGAGCAAGCCATTCCCTATTGGCAGAAGGCAGGCGAGCGAGCCGCCCAACGCTCTGCCTATGTGGAAGCGATCAGTCACCTCACCAGGGGGCTAGAGTTGCTCACGACCCTGGCCGAGACACCCGAGCGCGACCAGCAAGAGCTGACCTTGCAACTCGCCCTGATTGATGTCCTGTTCAGCCTCAAGGGGTATACGACGCCGGAGGTAGTGGAGATCCTTCTCCGGACTCAGGCCCTGTGCCAGCGGCTTGGGGAGACTCCGCAACTCTCCCGGGTGCTGATGAGATTGTGGACCTTTCATTTGTTCCGGGCGGAGATACAGACGGCAGGGGAGGTAGCGGAACAGCTGATGCGGCTGGCCCAGAGCGTCCAAGCCCCGTATCTCCTCTCGCTGGCTCACCTGACATTGGGACACACGTTGTACTCGCGTGGAGAGTGGACCTCGGCTCGGTCCCACGAGGAGCACGCCCTTGCGCTGTATGACCCCCACACAGACCTGCGCAACTTCTACAACGTGCCTGACCCGAGGGTGGAATGCCTCGCTTTTGTAGCCTTTACCCTGTGGTTTCTAGGCTATCCAGACCAGGCCCTGCAGCGGAGCCACGAGTCCCTGGCCTTGGCCGAAGGACTGGCGCATCCCTTTAGTCTGACCTATGCCTTGACGTTTGCAGCCCAGTTCCATCTGTTCCGCCGAGATGTGCAACTCGCCCAAGCGCAGGCAGAGGCGGTGCTTACCTTGGCAACCGAGCACGGGTTTCCGTATTACGGGGCGTATGGGACAATAATGCGGGGCTCGGCGCTAGCCACGCAGGGGCAGGTGGCAGAAGGTATTGTGCAGATACAACGGGGCTTAGCTGCCTACCAGGCCATGGGGCCAGAGGGGGCACGGTTAGTTTATCTTCCCTGGCTGGCCGCAGCGTATGCGCAAGGGGGGCGAGCAGAGGAGGGGCTAGCCGTGGTGGCTGAAGCCTTGCCTTTAGTGGACAAAACTGGGAGGCGTGGGATCGAGGCACAGCTGTATTTACTCAAGGGGTGGTTACTCTTGGGTCGCTCCGGAGAGAATCAACCTGAGGCTGAAGGTTGTTTTCACCAGGCCCTTGAGATTGCTAGCCGCCAAGAGGCGAAGTCACTTGAACTGCGCGCTGCCATGAGCCTCGCGCGTCTCTGGCAGCAGCAAGGCAAAGAGGAAGAAGCGCACCAGCTGTTATCAGAGATCTACGGCTGGTTTACTGAGGGCTTTGACACGAAAGATTTGCAAGAGGCAAAAGCGTTGTTAGAGGAACTACACTGAAGCAAAAACCGTCATCCAAGGGCATCGCTGTCTGATGCTATTTCCACACAATTTGAGAAGACCTCAACGCTTAGTAAAACACCCTCTTGCATGTCTATCAATTCTTTAGGGTCGTGAAGTATTTTCGGTATAACCTCTGATGTCAGGACATATTCATTCAGGAGCGAGTAGCCACGAGTGCGAACTCGTGAGAGCCTTGGCTTATGACACCCCAAGACTCTTGGACTACTCGCCTTACCGAGTATATCGCGGACGTGCTCCCCTGGGCACATGGGCATCAACTCAAAGGGATTACGACCTTTGTGGACGCAATCATTGACAAACAAACCGGTATCCAAGCCGAGTTGGTCCGCGGTTTGGGTAATCAAGAGGCGGCGCTCAAGCGCCTCTCGCGCTTGCTGCACAACCCGCGGCTGGCCCCCCAGCGCTTGGCCGATGCTGTGCTGGTCCAGGCGCTGGGGCAGTTGCCCCCCACAGGTAAAGTGCGGCTGGCCATCGACTGGACTATTGAAGGAACCCAGCATTTACTGGTGGTCTCGCTGATCACGGGAGGCCGGGCGGTCCCC
>JACXTT010012397.1_pt1 | contig 11315 bp, 8 predicted proteins | sample 9270951 | NCBI WGS metagenome assembly JACXTT01 (sample SAMN15532306, study PRJNA645909) | rock metagenome | isolation source: weathered quartz diorite | place: Puerto Rico | collected 2017-06-21 | reverse complement strand
TGCATTCAATAGACAAAATCAGCCGTTCGGAAGAACGAGGGTACGTGTCGGCGGAGCGGCGCGCGGCGGCGCAGGATCTGTATCGCGACTATACCCTGGAGCGAAATCGTCACAAGAAGCCGCTGAACTGAATCTCAAATCATGCCGTTTACCAAGTACACGAAATGGATTCCGTCGCCGCTGGATGGCCTGAGTATCGAAGAACTGCTTGATGAGCTTTCCGATTTCTTTCTTCAGAGCGGTTTCGAATACGGATTCCCATCGTCGTCCGATCCGCATGTGCTCAATGCATTGAAGCAGGCCGTCGCCCAAAAGCTTGTCGAACTGGGCCGCATTCCCGAGAGCTTGTATCAGCAATGGCTCACGGACCCAACGAGCGACGAATCCAGGGAACTTGACGAGCTTCTCGAGCAACTGATCCGGCGCATGATTGAAGAAGGTTGGATTCGATCAGAACCACGGCCCGGAGAGATGAATGAAACGGGCGAGGGCACTGAAGGTGAAGCGATCGGAAACGCGCGCTTCGAACTGACCGATAAATCTATCGATTTTCTCGGATTCCGACTGCTGCGGCATCTGCTGGGGTCGCTGGGCCGCTCGAGCTTCGGCCGGCATGAAACGATTCATTACTCGACAGGAGTGGAAGCGTATCAGTCCTCCAAAGAGTATGAATTCGGCGACACCCTGAATATCGACATCAGCGCCACGCTGCTCAACGCCGTCGGCCGGGAAGGTCTTGGCGTCCCGATCAATCTGGAACATAGCGACGTGATGGTGCACCGGTCCGAATACGAGAGCTCATGTTCGACGGTGCTCCTGCTCGACACAAGTCACAGCATGATTCTCTACGGAGAGGATCGGTTTACTCCCGCGAAACGCGTCGCGCTGGCGTTGTCGCATCTGATCCGAAGTCAATATCCCGGAGATTCGTTGCGTCTCGTCCTGTTCCACGACTCCGCCGAGGAAGTTCCGCTGAAACAATTGGCGCGTGTCGTCGTGGGGCCATATCACACGAACACATGCGAAGGATTGCGTCTGGCCAGGCGTCTCCTGATGTCCGAAAAGAAGGATATGCGTCAGATCATCATGATCACGGATGGGAAGCCGTCCGCGATTACGCTGCCGACGGGCCGCATCTACAAAAACGCGTTCGGGCTCGACCCGATGATTCTCGAGGAGACTTTCAAGGAAGTTGCAACCTGCCGTAAAGCGGGAATTCTGATCAACACATTCATGGTCGCGAGCGATTACTACCTCGTGGACTTCGTCAAGAAAGTCACCGAAATCTGCCGCGGCAAAGCCTACTTCGCGACCACCCTCAATCTCGGTCAATACATTCTGATGGACTATCTGAAGAAGAAGACCGAAACGATTCACTGAAGAAATAAAAAAGCCCCGCATACCGCGGGGCTTCGTTTCAATTCGGCTTTGGCGACCTTACTTCTTTTTCTTCGTCGCTGCCTTTTTCTTCGCTGGAGCTTTCTTTGTTGGCATTACTAATTCACCTCCGATCCTTAATCTCTTTACGACTATTGCTCACCTCTTACGGGTAAGCTTCTTATTTAAAATATTTTTAAGACATGTCACCTGAAAATTCAAAGCAAAAATCACCATCGCACATGAAATTTCTTGCGTGAAAGATCGTTCCGATCACAATGGGATCGCAGTTTTTTGAAACTGAGCGGCACTCTTATACGTATTGAGGGCAAGATGACGACGACGAAAAAGGTAATTATTGCGCTGGTACTGATCATCATGATTGGTTCGATCGTGGCATATGGGCTCGTTGCGCGGAACCGCGGTGTGATTGGGGTTCAGGCCGGTAAGGTGGTCCGGCAAGATTTAACTCAGACCGTCACGGCGAACGGAGAAATCAAACCGAAGAAGTACGTCAACATCAGTTCGAACATGATGGGGCGCATCGTCCGCATGCCCGTGAAGGAAGGCGATCACGTTGGCGAGGGCGATCTTCTGATCCGCCTGGAATCCGTGCAGACGGAGTCCGACGTGACCTCCGCGCAGGCAAGCCTGGACGCTGCCCTGGCGGAGCTCGAAGGAATGAATGCGTCGGCACGATCATCGGAAGCGACGATCGCTTCGGCCAAAGCCGACTTATCGCGAGCCCAGGCCGACTACAATCGCTCAAAACTCGCCCTCGAGCGCGCCGAGAGTGGGAGCAAAGATGGCCTCATTTCCCGCGAGCAACTCGACCGCGCAAAGTCGGACATGGAAATATCCGATGCCTCGCTCAGTGCTTCGAGGGCGCGTCTTGCGCAGACGGAAGCGCAGTTCGCGCAGGTCACGAAGCAAAAGGACGGAGTTGCCCTGCGGATCAATCAAAACCGGGCGGCGTTGACGCGCGCTCGCGATCAATTCAACAAAACAACGATTCGCGCCCCGTTGAACGGGATCATTACGTATCTGCCCGTCAATGAGGGAGAGATCGCAATCGTCGGTGTTCAGAATCAACCGGGCACAACGTTGATGACGATCGCAGACATGTCCGTCATCACGGCGGAAGTGAAAGTAGATGAAACCGACATCGTCAATTTGCGACTCGGCCAGGAAGCCCAGATCAAGGTGGATGCGCTCGGCGACCGATTGCTTCCCGGTCACGTTTCTGAAATCGGAAACAGTGCCCTCACGCGTTCGGGTGGCATCTCGAACTCACCGACGAGTTCTCAAGAGGCCAAGGATTTCAAAGTTGTCGTCACGCTGGATAATCCTCCACCGGAATTGAGACCGGGTCTTTCTTGCACGGCGACGATTGTTACAGCCACCCGCAAGCAGGTGGTGACGGTGCCGATTCAGGCGATCACGGTGCGTGAGTTCGATCCTGATACAAACGTCGCTGTCACAGAGGTCAAAGCCGATGCCAAGACGGATGTGAAGGTCGGGGACGCAACCTCAAAGAAGAAAAAAGTGGAACAGGAAGGCGTCTTCATCATCAAGAACGGCGTCGCGACGTTTCGCCGGGTCAAGACAGGCATCGTCGGATCGACCGATATCGAGATCCTCGACGGCCTCGCTGCCGATGAGCAGATCGTGACCGGCACGTTTCAGGTTCTCCGTACCCTAAAAGACAACACGCGAATAAAGATTGAGAAGCAGCTGTGAGCGACGAAGCATTAATACGCACAGAAGACCTTTGGAAGACCTATGAAATGGGCAGCACCGAAGTGCAAGCCCTTCAGGGAGTCACGTTTCAGATTAATCGGAACGAGTATGTCGCGATCATGGGACCCTCCGGATCCGGAAAATCAACCTTGATGAATTTGGTCGGCTGTCTGGATACTCCGACCCGCGGCCGTTACTGGTTGAACGGCAAACTCGTCAGTGAGATGGATGACGACGAACTCGCGCATATTCGAAATAAGGAAATCGGCTTCGTGTTTCAGACCTTCAACCTCCTTCCACGCGCCACGGCGCTGCATAACGTGGAACTGCCGCTCATCTATAGCGGCGTCAGCGCACGCGATCGGGGAGATCGGGCCAAGAGGGCGTTAGGAATGGTCGAACTGGCCGAACGCATGCACCATAAGCCAAACGAACTTTCGGGCGGGCAACGTCAACGTGTCGCGATCGCGCGGGCGTTGGTGAATAACCCGTCGATCATTCTCGCGGACGAACCTACAGGCAACCTCGATTCTCAGACAGGGATCGAAATCATGAAGCTGTTCGATAAGCTTCACTCCGAAGGCAACACGATCATCCTTGTAACGCACGAGCGCGATATTGCGCAGTACGCGCATCGAACGATCAGCATTCGGGACGGGAAAATTGCCAGCGACGAGCGCATCAAAGATGTGGCTTTGCCCGGTAGCGGTGGCCTCGTCCACAGCGAAAAATAATACTTGGAAGGTCTTGTCCCGATGCTATAAAGCTGTGAGCCGGGCAGCTACCGGGCCGTACAGAGGCGGCTCGTGGGGAATGGGTCCGAAGGGAGTTGGTTTTCCCGTTAGTTGCTTCCAGGGTTAACAAGTGGCGGCAAACGTCAGGATCTAATGACGGTTCCTGTCAGTTTTGGTCAAACCTGTTGCCGGAAGTAACCGATTTGGCGGAGCTTTTCCGATGGCGTTTGTATTGCCTAGGTTGTTACATGATTGGATCTCAAGCAAAGGAACTGCTTGAAGCAGGAGGCTAGCGCATGACGCGTGTATGTAAGATCCTTTTCGTGCTGGTGATAACACTAGCGGGCATTCGATATATCCCCATCTATTACAGTTCCTGGCAATTCCAGGATTTCGTTCGAGAACAAGCCCAGAACGTTCAATCCCGAAGAACTTTCAAACAGACCCTCGTCAAACAGGCCAAAGTTTATTCGCTGCCGGTTAACGAATCCGATATCGATATTCGCATGACGGGCGCGGTCATGCGCGTTAGCGTGGACTACAAGGTTCCGTTGAACTTGCTGGTGTATCAGCCGAAGCTGCAGTTCCACGTCATCGGCTCAGGACTGGTGCGAGAATAGCATTTGGATGGCGCAGGCATTGGCCTGCGCATCCAAGGAAAATTACAGCTTCTTCATTTCAACCCGAGCTGGCCTGCAAAAGTGGCGCCGTCATAGAACAGCCAGCTTTCTTTAATCTTGCCGTCTCCGAACCTGTCGACGGACATAAACGGAAGGGAGACCTTCTTTCCGGTTTTCGGCAGTTTCATCGCGGGAACCGCACCGTCGTTCGTCCCTTCGAAGGTTCCGGTGGTAACGACATAATCTCCCGCGCCCCACATCGATGACACGGTGATTCTCGCGTCGGAGAAGGCTTTCCAGAAGCCTTTGTCCGTCTCGGTGCTCTGGGTCTTGTTCTGATCTTTTGCTTCCACCATGGCATGCATCACGAAATCATCGGCGACCGGACCGTAGTAGCCCGCGAGGTCCCGCTTATTCCATGCCTCAATGCCGGCTTTGTCCGTGTCGACGTTCTTTGTTTCAGTTGCGTCGTTCCTGGCGACCACAACTTTGGGTGTAGCTTCGCCTTTTTCCATTAAAGGCCGCGCCGGATTCTTGGACAGACCGAGCTGGCTGGCGAACGTTCCGCCATCCATAATTCCGAGTTCCTTTGTGGCCTTGGGCGCGTTTGGTTCGAGATCCAGTGAATGACCGAACAGCAAGCCGATCTTTTTGTTCGTGTTCGGCATGTCTTTACCGTCGGGAGTTTTCATTGGACCGGAATTCGTTCCTGTCAGCAGATATATGCCGGCAATATGATTCCCGTTGACGAGAATCAATTGTCCGTCGCCTCGTGTATCGGGAAACCCTTTGGTGAAGTTTTCGCCATCTGCAGCGATCGCATCCGGACCCGTGAATGTTCGTCCAGAACCGTCCGACGATGTCGCGCTCGTTCCGTAGCAATCTTTAAATTCGGGCCACTTCTTCTGGTTGAAATCATCCCAACACGCTTGATACCAGCGGACCCGCTCTTCGGCCGTGATCGGTTTAGGTGCGGCGGGTTGTTCCTTAGGCGCCGGTGCCGGCGGAGGTGTGTTGCAGGCAGTCAATAGCCCGATCCAGGCAAGCAATACCAACACGGCAGGCAAATGTGTTCGTAATCGCATCGTTTGGTCTCCTAATGGTTAAGTGACGTGGGAAAAAGATTCTAACGCAATCCGCGACTAATCGCGGAGTCTTACGACGGTCACGCCCCTGCCCCCTTGATTCTGAGGAGCCGGCTCAAAGCGGGCCACATGGGGATGCGTCGAAAGGAATTCGGAAATTGCCTGGCGGAGAGCACCGGTGCCGGAGCCGTGGACGAGCCGGACTTCGCTCATCTGAGCCAGAAACGCGTCGTCCAGGAATTTGTCGGTCAGATCGAGTGCTTCTTCCACTTTGCGGCCGACGAGGTTGAGCTCGCTTTTTTCAAGCTGTTTGGACAAAATCTGCACCTGAACGTTCTTGGGAAGAACGATCGGTTCCTTCCCGACAATTTCCAAATCCGATTCCGGCCGCCTGAACTTGATATTGCCGACGAGGACTTCCACCTCGCCGTCTCGGACTTCGGAAACCGTTCCCGTCACACCCAGCGAGAGGATGCGCACCAGCGAGTTCTCGGAAATCGGAAGCCGTTCCCGGCTCACATTGGGCGTGAAGGGCAGAGGCTGGTCGAACTTCTGGCGTTCACGTTGAATCTCCGTGGCAGCGTGAGCCTTCGCGCTCGCCAGCTTTTTCTGAAACTTTCGGACGGAGTCGTCACCCACCGCCTGCAAGTCCCGCGCAGCTTTTTCGATGAGTTCCTGAACAATCCGTTCCAAACGCTTCTCGACTCGCGCAATCTCTTCTCTGTGCTGTGCGGTGAGTTCGTCGAATTCTTTTTGTTTCCATTTGGCGAATTCCATGCGCTCCCCGTCGAATTTGGCTTTCTCCCGCTCGAGATCGGTTATTCGGCGCCGTAACTCTTCAACATAGTGAGCAGCTTCGACATCGCCTGCATCGAGATAGCTGTTCGCGGCCTGAAGGACAGCGGCCGGTAGTTGCAGGCGTTCGGCGATTTTCAAACCGCTCGAAGCGCCGGATAGACCGTGAATCAAACGATACGTGGGTTGGAGAGTGAGTTCGTCGAACTCCATCGCTGCATTCGCGACGCCCTCCGTGGTTTCCGCATAAAACTTCAAGCGGTTGTAATGCGTGGTCGCGATGCTTAGCGCCCCCTTTTTCCGGAATGTTTCGAGCACCGCGCGCGCCAATGCCGCGCCTTCGCCAGGTTCTGTGCTGCTGCCGATCTCGTCGAGAAGAATCAGCGAGCGGGATGTTGCCGATTCGATCATGGATCGAATGGCAAGAACATGAGCGGAAAACGTGCTGAGGTGGTTCGTGATGGATTGCTGGTCCCCGATGTCCGCGAGAACGAGATCGAACAGTGGCATCGTGCCCTCGTCGGCGGGAATCGGTATCCCTGACTGCGCCATCAGCGCGAGCAACCCGACGGTTTTTAAAACGACGGTCTTACCGCCTGCGTTTGGACCGCTGATGACGACGATTCGCCTCGTGTTATCCATATCGAGCGACACCGGAGCGATCGCCGTATTTTCACGACGCAGATTGTCTTCCAGCAGCGGGTGTCGAGCCTTGATCAGGCTCAACAACGGACCTTTCGAGAACTGAGGCGTGGTGCAATCGAACTGTCGGCCGAATCGTGCCTTTGCGAACACCACTTCGATATACGTCGCGATGTCGCGTGCGCGTTGAATGCTTCCAGAGCTCGCCTGGATGAGATCCGTCAGCTCGGCAAGAATGCGTGCGATTTCGAAACGTTCCTCTTCCTGGAGCCGAACCATCTCGTTGTTCATTTCCAGAACGGCGAGGGGTTCCATGAACACGGTGGCACCGCTCGAGGAACTACCGGGAACGATGCCGTCGAAGCCGCGTTTTTGATCGCTGCGAACCGGAATGACGAATCGGCCGTTGCGGATCGTGACGACCTGATCCTGAAGGTGACCGGCCAGCGCAGGATCTTTGATCATCGATTGCAGTCGGTCCGTCAATCGCGATCGCGCCACATTCAATGCGCGGCGAATACGCGCCAACTCCGGACTATACCGCTCATCAATCTCTCCGTTGTGGACTGCACGGCCGAGATGCCTGCTGAGATCGCGAAGGTCGGGCAGCCGTTGAGCAGTTGAAGAGAGTCGCGGAAACTTCTCGCGATCATCTTTCCATCGTATGCGGAGCCCTTCGGCTAGGTTGAGGAAACTCTGAACCGCTTCGATCTCGGAAATCTCCAGCGTCGATCCCGTGATCTCCAGTTTGTGAAGCGCACCCGGCAACAATTCGATGTCCTGAAAGCCGACGCGCGATTCGCGCAGGTATGACATGGCCTCCGCTGTAATGGTGTGCTCTTCTTCGAGGGCGGACTGATCCGCGGATGGAGCGAGTGTGGCCAGCAGATCTCGTGCGCTACCCGTCGACGTGTATCGCGAGATGAGATCTTTGAGCCGGTCGTATTCCAGCGCTTGAAGGGAGAAGTCCATCGAACTTATTGACGATTGATGAGGCTGGCGACAACGGCCGCACCGTAACCATTATCGATATTCACGACAGCGACATTCGATGCGCAGCTATTCAACATGCCCAGTAGAGCCGCGGCGCCGCCAAAGCTGGCACCATAACCGACACTTGTTGGAACAGCAATGACGGGCGTAGCGACCAGTCCACCGACCACGCTCGGCAGCGCGCCTTCCATTCCGGCAACGACGATGACAACGCGCGCCTTGATCAAGCGGTCGCGACGATCGAGCAGGCGATGAATTCCAGCGATTCCGACATCGTACAACGCGTCGCTCGTGTTCCCCATGACCTTCAGGGTGACCGCGGCTTCCTCGGCGACCGGCATATCCGAAGTCCCAGCCGAGACCACCATCACTGTGCCCTTCCCGAGCATCCGTGTGTCTTTGGAAACGACAATAGCCCGCGCGACCTCGTGAAACTCAGCGGCGGGGACGAGCTCCTTGACGCGGGCAAATTGTTCGGCGGACGAGCGCGTCACGAGAATGTTGTGATCGTGCCTGTTCATCGTTTCGACAATTCGCGCGACCTGTTCAGGTGTCTTACCCGCGCCAAAAACGACCTCCGGGAAGCCCTGCCGCAGCGTGCGGTGGTGATCGACGTTTGCGAAGCCGAGATCCTCGAACGGCAGACCTCGCAGACGGTGGAGCGCATCGTCAGAAGTGAGAGCGCCCGATTTGAATTCCCGGAGGATGCGAAGAATTTGTTCTTCAGTCACGACAGCCGTTCCGTCCACTCGCGATAACATTCGAGCGGGCGGTTCGGACCGTCGAGCGGGTCAAGAAAGAGCGACTGGATATCCTTTCGCGAAATACGTGTCTCCAGATAGGCTCCATACAATTTGCGACCCAGCGCGTATCCCAGCAGCTGACCGAGCATTTGAGTCGTCCGGCTCGGTCGAAACGGCGTTCCGATGGCCAGCTTCAATGTTTCGAAGTGCTGCGCGGCCGGACGTCTGTCTTGCTTCAGCAGCGACATCACCGCGCGCGCAAGATCTTCATTGTATCCGATGTTGCCGAGAACGCGTTTCGCCAAAGACTCTATGCCGTCCCGGGATGAATCCAGGACTTTCGAACAGAAGTACCCGAGGGATCGTTCGATAACTGTGACGAAAAACTGGTCGCCCGCTTCACGATCGATTGCCACCGGGAAATCGCCTCGGCAAAGCTGATGGATGAACCGCGTGGATTCTTCCGCGGCCGACGTGAGCTGCAGACGGTGTATGAAAATCGAGTTCAGTTCCGGAATGTATGACGTCCCACTCTCCTGAAAATGATTGAGAGCGAGACGCACGCGTGATGGAGGCACGGACATCCGAGCGAGAAGCTGAGGCAGTTCGGAGGGCGACACTTCAGGGTAGACCTTTGGCAGAGCATGCACGATCGTTTCGTCCTTCTTCAGGTTGACGAATTCCATCGTGACGTCGATGAGCGTGTGCACGAACTGCGTCCAGGCGCCGGTCGCGTCCTCATCGACACACTTGTGCAGGTATTGACGAAAGGATTCGTACTTCTCGATCGGCGTTGCGTTAAAAACACAGTATTGCCCGGCTGCCAATCGAACAGAGTGAACGGCCTCGAGGCCGCGCTTTTGAAGCTTCCAGTAGATCTCATCGACATTCTGGAGAATCACAATGTCTTTTCGTTGAATTCCTTTTTCCCCAAGAAGCGTCCGTACGCGTCCCGGAAGGTGCTTGGAAGCAAGATGCGATTCGCCGAAGACGATCACGAGAGCCCTCTCGGGATCGTGTTCGATGATGCCGGCAATTCGACGTGCTGTGCTTTGATCGCGGCGTCCGATGCTCCGCATGTCGTATCGAGGGTGACAGTCCACGCCGTATATCGGAATCCTAAGATCGCGGGCGGTATTAAACAGGAGCGAGTAGCAGCTCCAGTCGCAACCCCATTCGTCGTCGTATCGAATACTGTTGAGAAAGACTTGTTCAGAGATGCGTCCGGACATCCAACGGTCAAGCAGCTTTTGATGCCGGGCAAAAACCGGTTCTACGCCAAGAGCGATATTGGGGTTTTTGCGATAAAGATCGCGCACAAAGCCGGCCGCGAATTGCTGAAAACGCGATAAAGCGTGGTAATCGCCGATCCATATGATTTGGGATTCCGCAGCCTGATCGAGGATCTCGGAAAATTCGCACACGGACTCAAATGATGCGAATTCCGTCGCAAAATCCTGGATATATTTGAAACTTGGCGACGTATCGATTTGACCGATGGCCGTGCGGATGCGGTCCACGGCGGTCTGTTTGATGTCGGCTACTTCTTTGATACGTCGCTTTGAATACCGCATAAGTCGTAGAAAATTGACAGTCTGGTTCGGACTTGGCTATTTTGGCGAGTCGAGGTTCACCCGTTCTCCCGCAGGCAATGAAGCAAGTGAATTACCTTCTGCCCGGCCAAACGCCCGGACACAGTCCGGTCGGCGAAACGCTGGCCCTATCTTTTAGACTGAGTGCATACGCGGATCGCGAGACGTAAGTGTTGATTTGGCGCAAGTTAAACATTACGCTGGAGATGATCAAGTTTGAGCACACGGTTTTCGCGCTCCCGTTTGCGTTGATCGGCGCATTGTTGGCCCAGCAGGGTTTGCCCGCCTTGTGGCAGCTTTCGTGGATCATCGCTGCTATGGTGGGCGCTCGCAGCGCTGCGATGACTTTCAATCGGCTCGTCGACATTCGATTTGACCGGCTGAATGCCAGGACACAAGAACGTGCGCTGGTGACTGGTAAACTGACGATTCAGTTTGCTGTCACTTTCACGATCGTCATGTCTGTGCTGTTCGTCTTCTCGGCATGGAAGCTGAATCGGCTTTGCTTTTATCTGTCGTTTCCGGCGCTGGCCATCCTCTTTTTTTATTCGTACATGAAACGTTTTACTGCGTTCAGTCACCTCGTGTTGGGTTTTGCGATTGGGATGGCTCCGTTGGCCGCGTGGCTCGCCATTCGGGGACAGTTTGCGTTAGCGCCTATACTGCTGAGCGCAGCTGTTATGTTTTGGATTGCTGGTTTCGATGTGATCTACGCGCTGCAGGACGTCGAGTTCGATCACAAGGCGAACCTGTTTTCGTTGCCGGCGCAGTTCGGAATCGCAACCGCCCTGCGTATTTCTACCGGATTTCACGTATTGACGGTCGGACTGTTGATCGCAACAGGCTTCCTAACGCATTCCGGGCCTATTGCGTTTGCCGGAATAATCTTGGTTGCTGCGTTATTAACGTGGGAACATCTGATCGTGAAGCCGCACGATTTAAGTAGGATAAATCTGGCTTTCTTTAACATGAACGGATATGTCAGTCTTCTGTT
>JACXTT010012396.1_pt1 | contig 11317 bp, 12 predicted proteins | sample 9270951 | NCBI WGS metagenome assembly JACXTT01 (sample SAMN15532306, study PRJNA645909) | rock metagenome | isolation source: weathered quartz diorite | place: Puerto Rico | collected 2017-06-21 | reverse complement strand
GTGAAGAACACAAATATACGGAATCTCTCCCTACCGGCTACGACTCTTTGTGGTAATAATAAAAGTCATTCAACCCGGTTATCGTCGATTATTCTCTCCCGCTGTTACACCACATTCTCATCATCATCATCCTGATGTCCCTCTTCGTTCCCTCTAACAGTCAAATCAAGCTTGATTTTCTTCTGCGGCTCGCCCTCTTTATCGGTCGCATTTTCGTCATCATCGATGGCAGCAACAACGGCCGACCGCTTGGCTTCACTTCGCACCGAGCTCGAACATCGTAAATAAATCATCCCATCGCGCCAATCATGAAGCAGAGACTGAACAGTGTGTTCGGCCGTCAAACGATGCCACTTGAAGAACGGATCACGCGCCTTGCGACGTTTGTTTGGCGTGCCATACTCGTAACTGCCATCGCCGACAAGGAGCGGGAAGCCAGCCTCGCTTGTTGTCTCACATATTTGGCGTGTACGTTCCTCGCCACTGTCGGCCGCACGTCTCCACTCCTCCATCATTGTCAGCATGGCTCGAGAGAAGTCCTGCTCGCTGGGCGGCACCCACAGGGCTTGGCCGACCTTCTTGGCCTTCTGGAAAAAGACGAATTTGACGAGCCGTGGTAAGGTGGGTCGGCGGTAAGTTTGTTTTGTGCGCGACATTCTCTCTTCTCCGATATGGGCTGCGCTATTTTCTTTTTGATGAACGCACGTGATGCCAAAAATCACGTGATATTTTCCATGAAAGTCGAACAACAAGGAGAAGACTGGAGGCGTCTGGAATCAGAGATTTACGTGCCAGAACAACAACGCTCAAAACACGGCACCGATCTTCTCATTGCCAGCGATATCGATGCACGGTTCACCTCTATCGATGGCGAGCGCATCCACATTGAATTGGATCACGACCACACGCCCGAATTCTGGGGCAAGCTGAGCTTCTCGCTGCGACAACTTCAACAATGGCTGGCCAGTCAAGGCTACGTGATGCGCTATCGTCGGGAGGATGACGACGAGTCGAGGACGGAGGGCAGCGAGAGCAACGATGACGATGAGCGCCGTGCATCCGAGCTGCACAGGGCTCAGGTGGCCAGAGCAAAGTCTGGTCAGACTGGGCCTCTGTTTCCGCGTGCCACCGGGGCGGACGCCATGCCTGACGGTGTTGCCGGGAGTGATATTGTGTTTTCTGTTATCGATAACGGGGGTGAGAAATGATTAGGATAGTTGTTGTCACAAACGTCAATAAAGACTTTGTTGTTAACTTTCACGCTTCGATAAACTAACACATCGACTCCTTGGTGTCGGTCGTCGAGCCAACATTCACTTAGACCTACGCACGCGTTTTCCTTTTCCGGCTAATCACGTGATTTTTTTGAAGCGAGGAAAGAAGGACAGATGGAAGAAGAACGAGACTATTACTCGATACAGTCAACAGATTTATGCCCAGGCCAAATCAAGCGCCTCACCTCCAACGAAACGGCCACATTTTTGTCTGAATTAACAAAAATCATGCTGGACCGCGAGCTCTACCCGACCAAACACCTGACACCCACTCTGGTGACCTACGTCAGGTTGCTCTACACCGACGCCTGCACCGTCATGCGGATGTGCAACATTTACAGACTGGAGCGCGGCGCCACCGAGTACCCATGCGCGTTGTTGAGTCAATTCGTGGGACTGATCACAGCGACACTCTTGAAGGCCTTTATAGAGGGCGGCACCGTGGACATCGAGGTGTTGTCCAAGGTGTCCTTTCTCCTATCGCTCAGACAAGAGATGACTGGGATGGAGGGTTTATTGCTGAGAACACGCGACCTTTACCGCCAGTTCGTGGCGTGGTACGACAAAAATGGGGTGGGAGACGAGCAGCAACCACGACAAGAAAAACCGCTACTCATGTTCAGTGCGGGCGGTACCGTCTGTGCTTTGGTCTGGCGTACCTTCTCACTGCATGTTTGCGCCACCGACAAGTTTGATGTTGAAGTGTGGGGTACCTATCATGAGCCTGCCCACGGCCGCAATTCTTTCTCAACTAAAGAGGAGGCGTTTGATAGTGTCGTCCTCTTATTAAAGCGGTATCAGGTCACTGACAGCAACGCGACAAGGGAACCCAACATCGAGTGGCCCACCAGCAATCAGTGGCGCTGTGCTGTCACATCACCTGATCATTCCGACTCTCTCTGCAGGTTGTTGGTACGCGTGGGTTGCCTGTTTGACGTGGGCACTGATTCCGTGACCATCCACTGTTATCGGCCCCATTATGATTTGTTGGTTGGTGTGTTTGGGCTGCCGTTAGTGGCTGTTGTTGTCTAAATGACGAATAAATCGCGTTTAAATGTGTGAGTTTATTTCGTTAGAAAACAACGTTGATGACTAAAACATGGCAGTCTGTTGTTGTGTGGGTTTAGCGCCCTCTATCGACATATCATTGCTGTTGTTTCCACCCTGAGGACTGCCCCATAACGCTGCGCCTGGATTGATGCTGGTAAAGTAGGAGTGCGGCGAGCCGTTACTACCAACAGACTGAACAGGCACCGTCCATCGACCGCCCTGCTTAGTCTGACCCACGGCACCGAAAAGGCTGCTGCCATTGTTGGAGGAGGCAGGCTTCTTCCACACCACCACACTGTGATTCGCCTGGTCGTGGTCATCACTGTAATAACGAAAACAGTGCTCGCAAAAGTCAGTTTGAGGGCACTGCTGACACTGATAACGGAAGCCGACAATGGGCCAGGCGCGACACACCGAGCACACCGTGTTGGGATGGGAGGAAGGGTGGTGTAACTGAGCGGGCAGCGGTTGCTGCGGCTGCGTGTTGAAGCTCATTCTCCTGTCGCCAATAAAGAGTGCTTTTTTTTAGTTCATTATCAGGTGTCCCCAGGTGACTACGACAGCCATCGATAACCGCTTTGCATGTAAGCCCCAATGAGACCGTTCAGTTTTATTAAAGCGTCTGCCACGCTCTCAGTGACGTATAATGTGGCGCCGTTATTTGGGTAGTGATGCACTTTCGCAGTGTCTTGATGGTAGTAGAACAGTTCGTCGCTGACGGTCCATCGAGCTATAGTGTGGTGGTCGTCTCGTTCTTCTTCTTCTTCTTCCTCCTTCCCTACCACTCTTACATGGCGAAGATGGACGTAGTGCTGTTGCAGCGTAAGCGGGTCTAGCCACGTCTTCCCGTCCAGCGAGCGATAGGGCACCCAGGGCGTCATGAACATGAGTTCGCGCGATATCGGTGGCCGCACTTCCAGTGTACCGAACAGGTGTTCGGCGGCGACTGCGATGGAGAATAACGGGCAGGCTATAGAGGAGAGCTGCATCCGATAATCACTTAAAGGCAGCTGAGCAATCAGCAGGGCATACTTCATCAAGAAGGCCAGCCGTCTCCTCTGATAGCACGGATAACAAAAACACAGATAAAGAGAGACGACTAAAAGACGAGCCTCCTTTCTCGGCTCGGTTCTACAGCAAGCGCATAAGAGTCCTTGACTGGTCAGGACGCCAGTCTTTTTGCCTTGATAGTTTACCTCTTCGTGACGCCGTGCGTTCGCGTTGATGTGTATCACGGCGGCGGGCAGACGTGTGGCGATTAAAGAGAGCTCGTTATCGAGCGAGAATGGTGACGCGGTAGTCGAGTCACTACTCTGCATTTTGGCAGCAAAAACACAGTTTATTATAAATGAACGCCAGTGATTCACTGGCGTTTTTTAACGGCGATTATATCACTTCTTTTCCTTCTTTTTCTTGTCGTCGGCGGGCTGCAGCTTATTAACAAACGCTTTGCGCTCTCTCCTTAACTGCGCGATCATTTCGACGGACTCGTCGACGTCTTTCAGAGCGTCGCTTAGCCGCAGCTGCTCAATCTTCTTCCTCAAAGCCTGGAGTTCCAGGAGCTGGCGATAGCTCTCGCGACTGGTATCGAGCTTGCCGCCCACCGTATGTGACTGCTTGTTGAGGTCGCTCTCGGCCAGGAAATACTTGACCTCCTCCTCGTCAGTCAACATCGACTGGCGCATCAGCACTTCGATCACCGCCGCCTGATACTCGTCGTCGCTCATCGTGGCCTCGTCGCGCGCTATTCTGTCTAGTAGTTGCCTGATCACCGGGATATCAACCAAGCGAACATCGAGAGGATCCAGGCGTCGTTCCAGACTCTCCAACTCTTTTCGCATCGCGCGTGGTCTGAAGTTGGGATCTTCATCCTCTTTTTCTTCATCTTCGTCCTCCTCACTGTCTTCCTCCACTTCGAAGCTGCCGGCCGTCGTTTCACTATCATCGTCCGAGTCGTAGTCACTCTCACCCTCCTCTTCCACGCTCTCCAACTCTTCTAGTTCTTCTTGAGGACCGTTATGGTGTGTCTTCGCGGTTTGTGCGGGCTTCGGCCCGCCATGCATTCCCTCATATGTGTCAATAAACTCGGGATCGTAGGCCGGTACTTTGCTCAAAGAGACCAGCGGGTACTTGATGGCGGCCTGTCGACGGTCCTCCTTGCCTAGTGCTTGGCGAAGCTGATCCTTGGCGCCCCTCAACTCAATCGCGTTCAGTTCTTGGGCCAGGTTTTGTTTGCCCAGTAGGGCAGCCTGATGCCAACCTTGTAGATAATCCAACCAGACTTTTTCATCAAACTTGATCACAATTTCCTCGCCGCGCCTGATTGTGCGCAGTGCCTCCAGGATGACGATACTGTGCTCGGATTTCAGCTCCGTCAGGAACTCGTAGCCATAGGTTTTAGCGACCGCTCTGATCGTCTGGTTGTAGCGATCATCGTAGATGCGTATCACTGCGTTGATGGCGGGTCGTGTGGCATCGCCCTCATCTTGGTCTGCGGATTCGGGATCAGGCACCAGTGGTCTGACGCCAGTCTCCTCGTCGCCCGGTCCGTGACCGCCCACGATATCGCTTTGTTCATCCTCCTCCTCGTCGACGCTGCGCTCCTCGCCTTTGCCCAGCTCATCCCCGTCCTCTTTATCGGCGTCGCGTTTCTTCTCTGAGACAACAACCTCAGTCTCCATCGCAGACATCAAGCGTCTGTATTTCTCCACGTTCAAGCAATCGTGAGCCAGGCCGCCGGCACCAATCACTTGTCGGGTGGCGTCAACCTGGACAACCTGTTCGCTGTCGCTACTGAACGGCGTGCCCTGTTGATCTCTGCCAGCCAACAAGTATCGGTGAGCCAGACCGGCCGACGGACTGCCGTGAAACTGTTCAAAGAACAACATAAACACCTCGTTGGGTGGCAGCGCGTCGTCATCGAGTGCCTGGCCCTCCACGAATGTGATGACTTGATGCTTGCTGATGTCCTGCGCTGCCCATAGACCGTTGGTGGAGTGTGGGGTGGGTAACTGACTCGGCGCCAGGTATAAACCCTTGTTCACGCTTAGGCAGCTTTGCTTGATGTGGGGCAGGTCGATCGAGTTGAACCGGTGTATCAAACGGCGTCTTTGATCGGTGGTCCTCATCTCATAAGGCTCGGGCGTCAAGCGAGGGTTAAAGTTGATAAAGAGTTTGAGAGGCGTGCGATAGACGTACTCCGGCATCTCCAGCCTTAGGACGACATCGATGACGCGGATGGTGCGCTCCAGCTCCTCCAACAGCACCTCCAATAGAGGGAGAGAGGCGCGTACAGGCGCGATGATACTGTCTTTGCGCGACTTCTCCGGCTTCTTGACGTCGATAAAGTACTGTTCGCGCGCGCTCCACGCATCTTTTGTGGTGTTGTAGAGGTCGTAGGCTCGGTCATACTTTTCAGCGACGCTGCGTGGTACGTGGCCCACGCCTCGATATTTCTCATCGATAGCGTCTCCCAGCCTCTCCAGCGCCTCCTCGAACTCCTCGGTCTGGTTGTAGAGATGGAGCAGACCATCGTCCCCATCATCACGCGCGATATTCAGCGCGTCCTCGATACTGCCGTAGATTTCCTTTATGGCGAGAGTGTCCTCCGATAACGACGGTCCATTATCACCACCTTCGACCACCATGACAAGACCAGATAATCGCTCATGAATGCGATGCCACAGCTTGGCGCGCTGCTCCACTAGCCTAGTCATGTTGTCGGCCACTCGCTTCAACGCTGGCTGGTTCTTTTTCTGGGCGAAGGTGGCGACTTTTCTTGCTTGATCCCAGTCTTTGTGGCGTTGTTCATAGTCGCCGAATTTCTTGGCTTTGAATTGTGTAGCCAGCGTATCCAACGCCTGTTTGGCCTCGGCGACAGGCTGCCTGTTTTGCTCCAACTCTTGCGCGTTCATGGCTGTTTTAGCACGCACAGTGTCTCTGACGGTGTGGACGGCGGCCAGGTATTCCTCCACAGAGGCAAGTAAAGTGGCAGCCCCCACTACCTCATAACGCACGTAAAGAGTGGCCTCGCCATGCATAAACACCAACAGATCGTCCACCTGGGTTATTAAGTTGATGAGGTTGGTACGCCTCGTGTTGTCACGCCTCTTTTGCTCGGCCGGGCTCAACACCTCGGCCTGTGCACCGGCCGTCGATATCGCTGTCGTTGTGGATTCCATTTCATTTGGTTGTTGCTGCTTTCTTTGCTCCTCGGCCTGAATACGCTCCATCGCTTGTCGGGCCTTCTTCTCTTGTCTCAAATGATACTTGAGCTCCTTCTGTGCCTTCTTTTCGGCTCGCGCGGCCTCCTTGTGTTGCTTCTCGCGCTTCTCTGACTTGTCCAGCGCCTTCTGGACCAACTGCACGTTCTCTTTCTCGGTCAAGTCAATGACGACGCGCTTCTTCTTTTTGTCCTTTTTATCCTTGTCTTTTTTCTCCTTGTGCCGTTTCTTGATGCCCTCTTTACTCTCCTCCTTTTTCTTGTCGCGGTCCTGTTTGACGCCCAGATGCCACAGGCCAGTCTCGGCATTAAGGGTGAGTTTAAACATCGCGTGCTCCCTGCCAATTACCGAGCTGTGTGTGTCTGATTCGATAATCGCTGACAAGACGACGAGCTGAAAACAATTTTGTATTTGCTATTGTTACAACCAAAGCCCTGCAAACAGCAGGCAGAATAAAGACAGGTATGATAGAGATGGTATCGAGTGAGCGGCGCTCGATAATGGACAGGCTGGTTGCTCGCACTGCAACACGCAAGTGGGACGCGGACAATTCAAGGGCTTCTCGCACAGCCACGCACACTGTGTCTGCCCACACTCGCGATAACAGTTGGGTCGAGCCCCGCAAACGTTGGGACACTGCGTAGCACAGGTAGGACAGCTATCGGACTCACACTGGTCCTGCGGACACTGGATCGAGCATCCGCTTAAAGGGTAACACACTGGGGGCAGGGTGCTGTTGAAGCAAAACTGGCAGACCGGGCGTTGACAGACGGGACGACAGACAGCGCGACACACTGGATTATCGCACTGCCAACTGCATAGAGGGTGACAGCCTTGTGACTGTACCCCGATAACAGCGAACCCACAAAACACGACAAACAGCACGGTTATCGTGGTCATTATGATCGGTGACTATCGTGACGACATCGTAGGTCACGGTGAAGATTAAGGCCAGAGAACGTACAAATTTCTTCACGAATAAAGGGGTGGTTTATTCAGAAATCTTTGAGCCGCCTCCGCAGCCCACTAAAATACAAATCAATCATCGATAACAGGGATTGACGCGCAATCATCGCGTCCCTTCTCAGGGCCAGGAAATCCTTCTCCACTGCCGACTCCTTCTGGATATACATGCGTGAGGCCAGCCGAGGCACCGTCAAGGTTCTTAGCACGGGGTTGATGTGTTCCGGGTAGGGTGCTCTCAACTGATGATCCTGTGAGAGTTGTTACAGGCGTTCCGCAGTGCGCTGAGCCATCCAGTCCAGTATGACGAGACGCTGCAAATCGTGGAGAACGATGTGCTCGATGATGGCGATATCGTTGCTGCACTGCAGCTGCACCATCATGTAGAATATCGCGGTGTGTGCGAATAAGGTGAGCCATAAAGGCTTGTTGAGCGCCACCATAACGTAGAGCCCACTGCAGGTGCGAGAGAGTTGGCTCACCAGAGTCAGGTCCTCCTGACCATAGTGCTGACAAAAGGCGTCGAAATGCGGAGGCACCATCGCTTGGTAGAGGAGGCCGCCATAGACAATACAGCTGGCCAACGAGTAGGGCACGATGGGCACATCGGACGGCTGATAGCGTGGCCTCAACGAATCCAGGTGACGGCGACATTTTGCCAGCAAAGCCATGTCATCATCGCGCTGCTCGATCAGGCTGTCCATTTGCTGTCCCCAGTGCTTGCTGTGCCACTCCTTGAGCTGGTTCTCGAGCCATACCGTCGCGGTTGTTTTCGGGTCGTCATCGTTGTTGTCGTTGTTGCTACCTCCACTATGCAGGAGGTGGCGTGTCACGGAAGTATAATAGACCCTTCGATGTTGTTGCAGCAGCTCCCTCTTCTTGTCGGCAATCAAGTCCCCATACACACGCTTGATAATCTCGCTGGCATCGTTGAACTGCGTCACCAGCTGATCGCTGAACAAACAGGCCTCGAGACACTGGCGAACCAGCGCGAGCTGACACTGAATCACGCCATACTGGGTGTCGCAGAGGCGTGGCAGTCCCTTGACGCGCGGTTCACTCTTCTCGCATTCCTTGCTGTATTCGTGTAAGGAGGACGGGTGCAGGCGTTTCATTATCAAGCAGCAACAACAGTAGTAGCGTCTTGACAAAATATCACGTGATATTTTACCAAAACACGTTTCCAAAAAAAAATCACGTGATATTTTTACAAAGACACAATGACTGAACAAAAAGTGCCTTCGTTGAGGTCGCTCGCTTTTGCGGGTGCTGTGGAACAAATGCGTTCGCCTGCCAGCAAGCTCATGCTAGAAGAGGCGGCCGAGAAAGACAACAAACTGGACGTTGGTGTGATGGAGGTGGTCAATGAACAAGAGGTGGCGCACCTGGCATACTGCACGGGACGCGTTCCCCTCCCGGTGACCTGCAACGATTACCATCCCTATCAGCCCCAGTATCACATCAAGCTGCCTGACCTCAGTTACAGGCGACCGCCGGGCGAGTTGGACGCCCGTCTCACCAAATGGGACGCGCGTGAGGAGGAATTTGTTGTGAGACTGGACGCCTGGGTCAACCCGGAGTTCTGGGCTGAGTGTCGGATTCCTCTACCACAACTACAGGAGTGGTTGCGCGAACAAGGCGTGGAGATGCAGTATCGGGTCATTGGTGATAGTGATGGCGATATGTAGCGTTATTTCCTGATTTTATGATCCAATAAAGAGAGTTCTTTATTCGTTAACGTGTCAGGTTGATTAATCATCATTCTCACTGTAATCCTCACTTATCGCAGCCACATTCTCACTCATCTCCGTATCAACAAGAGTCTCGTCGTTCTGGCTGATATAAAGCTCCGGGTACATGGCGAAATACACCTCGTTATAGATACGTCGGCACCGCCGCCACACGATAACAGAGAGGAAAAAAATCAACGCCAGTGCGATATAGGCTAGAAAACCCATCCCACCGCACGCCGCCAATATACCCCGGTCATTGCCATAATAACCAGGCGTAGAGAAGCAGTGAACCTCGCAGTCCCAGTAAGAGGTGCAGTTATAGTGCGGGTTGACGATGCGCGCCGCGTACACGCCGACAAAGGGTGAGAGCAAGAAAAAGACTGAGGCGACACTGAACCAGAACAGCCCGTACAGAGTGCGCCACGTATGGGTACCGGGTCTCTGCAGGCGAAGCGGGTTTTTCTCAGAAAAAGCGTTCTGACAACGACGAAGAAAATCGTCCATTCCTCTGCCTCTTATCACAACGATGTCAGTCAGTTGTTTGAAGACGCGTTTTTAATAAAAAACAGGCCTTTATTGGGTTGGTTTTAAGGCCTATCACCAGAATCAGGGGAATATAACAGTTGATCGTACTCTGTTTCCGTGACCCGAAACTCGGTTGACAAGTTGTCGGCGTTGGTTTGAAATAGCGGAGTACAATAACACCACATCATTAAGTGGTTATAGGTGGTCATCAGTGATATCTTGTTATCGCCCGCAGACGTCTTGTTTGGTGTTCCCCCGTTTCCTCTATATTGGTAGATAAAACCCGCCTTATCCTCACTGGCGAAAGAACACTTTAGCAACAACCACTCGAAGCGAATCTCCACTCGATAGAGCGGCTCTCTGTCCGGGCGCACCACTTGACACACAGCCTCGTCAAACAACACGGCGTTGTGATGCGTCGACCAAAGGCGAGGCTCGATCCAGCGGTTCCAGCACTGCTCGAATTGATCCATGTTTTGTGCCAGCAAAGTTGATAGGGCGCCGTGGTCCACTTCTTTATTGTTTGAGCCATTCTTTGCTGTCGTCGTCACTTTCTGAACATCCAAGGGCACCGATATCGAGAACCGACCGCGGTGCACCGACTCGATATCGCGCCACTGTGTGTTGGCAGCGAGTGCGTCCAGGTCAGGACAGCCCAGTAGCACGTCCAGACTGTAGTCGGGCCATTTCTTTAATATCCCCGCCAAGGCGGCAAAAATGAGACCGCGCTCCTCATTCATCTTTGTCAGCCGATGTCGGACGGAGGGGGTCTCTTTTTTTAAAAAAAATGGCAGAACTGCACCGTCCTCCCATCGTGCTCTTGACAATTGCAGTCGATGTGCCGCGCGATCCCGTCCAAGCGGAGCGATTCGTGGCCGGTGTGCGCGCTCTCTGCAAGGAATACCCGCAGGTCATTGTGGAGTTGAACGACTCGCCGGACATGTTGGTGGGCGCCGAGACTGAGGATCAGCTCAAAGAGTACGTCAGGCGTCTGACCTACTACACCCAGTATGGGACTGATAAAGGCGGTTGAGTATCATCTTGGACCATCCTCGCCTGATATCGGGAGACATTTCACGTCACGCGGCCTTGTCACCGCCCAAGCTTTGTAGCCTGGAGACTCCTTCAACACGTATTGTTCAGTGTAGCCGCCGTTATAGAAGAACCACAACACCTCGTCTGGGTTGCGGGTAGGTACGGGGTGGCCATTCACGGCCACTGCCACCATCCCACCATAACCACCGCGATCAAAGAGCGGACGAGAGCGACAGGCTGTCACGAGTATGACAGTGTTGTTTTGTCCGTACACCAGGAACCCTGCGCCAATATCGGGGAACGAAGCCATCATGATCAAGAGCAAAAGCGTGGGCGACATGACACCGCGTGCGCAGTGCTTTGTTTGCAAGTGTTTTTTTTTCCGCTGGTATGAGTGAGTGAACAGGTTAGACCATAAACAACAAATTGCACGACAAAACTGTATGAAGAAGCATAAAAAAAAACATCGGTTATGTGAATCGGAAATAGCAAAAAAAGACAAAAAAAATTGGTT
>JACXTT010012395.1_pt1 | contig 11317 bp, 8 predicted proteins | sample 9270951 | NCBI WGS metagenome assembly JACXTT01 (sample SAMN15532306, study PRJNA645909) | rock metagenome | isolation source: weathered quartz diorite | place: Puerto Rico | collected 2017-06-21 | reverse complement strand
TCCAGTTTAGCGTGTGTCGTATTGAGCTGGATATCGAGAGCGTTGGTGAGCAGATTGCTCGTGGGACAGACTTCCAGCGGAATTCGCCGGTTCGCCAGCGTATTCATTACGGCAGAGCTGCGAATCGCGGCGATGCCGTGCCCGATGCGTTCTGCGCAAAGAATGTCGATGGCGTCTTGAACTTGTTCAGGGCCGCCTGTTTCGCCTGCATGAGCTACCAGGTGCAGGCCGTGCTCGGCGGCCAAGCGGTAGGCTTTGCGAAATTCCTGCAACGGTAGAGAAAGTTCGTCCCCACCAAGTCCAAATGCAATTACTCCCCCGTTGTGAAGGCTGGCCGCTAAACGCGCGACTTCCAAAGCCGGCTCCGCCCCGAACTGGCGAACCGCATCGAAAATGAATTGAACTTGCGGTCCGGTCCCAGCTTCTGCGTGCCGGCGGAACACGTTGCGAAGCGCAAAAAAGTTGCCAGATACGTTTTGTTTGCGCAGGAGCATGACGCCGACCGACAGCGTGATTTCTGCGTATACGACCCCCTGCTCATGCAGGGTGACGGCCGCGTCTTCGGCAAGCGCGGCGTAGTCTGCCGCTTCACGCAGAAAGGAGGTTGCCCATTTGTAGAGTTCGAGGAACTGCGAGAAGCCACGCAAGGCATAGCGGGAACGGACTTCGTCCCAATCCGTCGGAACTGAATATTTTTGCGCCAAGGCCATTACCCGCTGCGGCTGCAGCATGCCCTCGAGATGGAGATGAAGTTCAGCCTTGGGGAGCGCGCGCAGCGCGGTAAGAGTTTCGCGAGATACGGTCGTCACCCAATCAGTTTAGCAGGGCAGAAGGCGTGCTTAGAGAGCACGACTAACGGGGCAACTGCGGCTGGCCGGCGTTTTTCCACGCCGTGAACCAGAATGAACCTACGTCGGTGGCAGCGTCGGAAATCTGGCGAATCAGAACCGCACCGGACTGATTGTAGAAGTGATCGTAATACTCGTCGGTGTAGGAATTCAGGCCGCGGCGGGAATCGCGGTCAGCTAGCAAGATCGACTCCAGCCAGCTATGCGCGCTGAGGCACGCGTCGAAGGCGTGGTCGGTGGGGTCAGCAATGAAGACAGCATCGTTGGGCCGCATGAAGAAGAAAGAAGAGTAGCGGTCGATCAGAATCGTTCCAAAGCGATCGTTTGCTCCGCTTTGCCCGCTCAAGTGACCGTCAAAATTGTCGGTGGTATTGAACGGATCATGTGCGGCGGCCACATAGTTGGCCAGGATCGCCGCGTTCAGTTTCGCTTCTTCCCACTTTCCTTCCTGCATGGCCTCGGTCAGTTTTTGACTGTAAACGCCGATTTGCCACGGTAAGAGACCGTTCGATTCCAACTTGGATTTTCCGAATTTGGCCACCGCGGCCCGGTAACTGCGCGGGAGCGCGTCGAACGGAAACCGGCCATATTTTTCCAGATAAAGAAACTGATTCTTATGGTCGCCGTTTGGCTTCCCAACGTTTTCAAAGGGATCATTAACATGCTTGAGCAGGATGGCGCGATTGGCATCGAAGAATTGGCGTAGCTCCGGCGGCAGGGTGTCAATCGCGCGGTTCAGAATCAACCGGTTGGCGTTTCGGCCCCAGGCGCGCGCTGGCTGAGGTGCCAGAGCAAGGCCCAGGGCAAGTCCGAAAACGGCGCAAAGTTGGACTCGACGGAACATAAAGGCGCGGCCTCGAAATCACTTAGAAGCTTGCAACCCCAGGGTGCTGCGCTTGCGGCTGTAAGAAAAGTAAATCACAAGTCCGATGGCCAGCCACACAAAGAAGCGGATCCAGTTCATGATGGGCAATCCCGCCATCAAAAGGATGCAAGTGAGAATGGTGATGATTGGAGCGATGGGGCCGCCGGGCGCACGAAACGCGCGGTGACGTTCAGGCTCGCGGTAGCGCAGGATCAAAACGCCACCTGCGACCAGGGCGAAAGCGAAGAGCGTTCCGATATTGGAGAGATCGGCGAAGGTGCCGATGTCGAGCAAGCCGGCTGGGATCCCCACGACGAAGCCGGCCACCCAGGTAGAAAAATCGGGAGTCAGATAGCTGCGATGGATACGACTGAAAATCTTAGGAAAGAGGCCGTCGCGCGACATCGCGAACCACACGCGGGCCTGGCCGATCTGAAAAACCAGCAGAGAAGAGATCATGCCCATCAGCGCGCCAATCAGAACAACCAGCCGCAGCGTGGACGCGTCGAAATGTTTCAGCGTGTTGACTACGGGCGCCGCGTCGTCGCGCAAAGTATGCCAGGGGACCAGCCCAGTTAGAACCACGACCACGGCGATGTACAGCAATGTGCAAACTATCAGCGTGGCGATGATGCCGCGCGGCAAGTCGCGCTGCGGGCTCTTGCATTCTTCCGCAGCCGTCGAAACCGAATCAAAGCCGATATAAGTGAAAAAGACAATCGAGCCGCCAGTCAAAACACCGGGCCAGCCGTTGGGCGAAAAGGGATGCCAGTTCGCTGGATGAATGAAGCGCGAGGCGAAAGTGACGAACGCCAGAATCGCAACGATTTTCAGGAACACCATCACGTTGTTGGTTTCCGCCGACTCGCGAATGCCGCGCACCAGAATAACCGTGAGAATCATGACGATGATGAATGCCGGCCAGTTGAAGCCGAAGTGCCAGCCCGGGCCGTAAATCATGTTGCCTTGCAGGTCGCTCAGGCCACTCGGCAAGTACGCGGGTGAGATCCAGCCCGGATTGGGATTCAAGCCGACCCACACCAGCAAATTCACGATATGTTGCGAAAATCCGACGCTCACGGCCATATTGCTCACGGCGTATTCCAGAATCAGGTCCCACCCGATAATCCAGGCGATGAGCTCGCCCATTGTGGCGTAGGTGTAGGTGTAGGCACTGCCGGCAATGGGGATCATCGCGGCGAGCTCGGCGTAACAAACAGATGCAAAGCCGCACACGATGGCGACCAGCAGGAATGAAAGCGCGATCGCGGGTCCGGCACCCGGCCGGCCAAACGAAGCGGAATGATGCAACAAGTATTCCAGGAGCGGTGCATTTAAGATGGAGGAGGTCTGGAACTCCTGGCCGGCGATCGCAGTGCCGACGATGGTGAATATGCCGGACCCGATCACCGCGCCGATACCGAGAGACGTCAGGCTAATCCAACCCAGGGACTTTTTCAGCCGGAGTTCAGCACCTTCGCAATCAGAAATCAGTTGGTCAATATTCTTGCGGCGGAAGAGGAGTGATGCCACTCAGCGTCTCCGGGAGCGTTAGTGAGCCAAAGAAGTTCGTGACACACTCTATCGCGTGCGGCGACGGCGCGCAACTTAGGGGGAGTCAGTCCATGCGGATAGACTACGCCGGTTGCAGTTGCGCGTAGCGTTCGACGAACTTTTTGGTTCCGCGCCCGGGAAAGGTGACGGAAAGGCGCCGGTCGTCTTCGTCGCCTTCGACGGCGACGATGGTGCCGACGCCGAACTCCGGATGGCGAACCCTACGGCCCAGCAAAGGGTTGGTATCACCGCCGCGCCGGGCTGCCGATCGGTTAAAGCTTGAAGCATTCGTCCCCCGGAACGGCTGGCGAACCGCCGGAGTCGCTCCACGACGAACGCGGCGCCGGACTTCGTCTGCGGAATAGGAGTATTCGGGATCCGGCTCGTAACGGCGACTTTCGCCGATTTCGGCCATGGAGCCGCGCACCGTATCCACCAGCTCGCTCGGAACTTCGGCCAGGAAGCGCGAGGGCTCCGAGGCCCGAAGCTGTTGTTCGTTGCCAAAGATCCGCCGATAGACAGCCCGCGTCAGAGTAAGACTTTTTCGTGCTCTGGTCATCCCTACATACACGAGCCGCCGCTCTTCCTCCACGCCTTTTTCTTCGTTGACCGACCGGTTGTGCGGGCAGATGCCCTCTTCCAGGCCAGTTAGAAAAACGTGATCGAACTCGAGACCCTTGGTGCTATGCAGCGTAATCAGCGTGACGCCAGGTTTGCCTTCGTAGGCATCGGCATCGCTGACCAGGGCGGCGGCGTCCAGAAAATCTGTGAACGACTCGCCGGAGTCGGTGCTTTCGGCCACCGCTCGCACCAATTCCTGCAAGTTCTCAATGCGCGCTACGTCCTCCGGCGCGTTCCGGTCCTTCAACAGGTCCATGTAGCCCGTCTCTTCGAGAACGAAATGGATAAAGTCGGCGGGCTCTTTTTCGTTTAGGGCGGACTGGATCCGCGAAATCAGGTCCAGGAAGGCCCGCACCGGAGCGACGGCGCGGCCGGTATCGGAGGAGGTCACCGTATCCTCGATCGCCGCCCAGAGTGACGTGTCATTTCTTTGCGCGAAGTCCCGCAGCGCTTCCAGAGTCGTCTTACCAATGCCGCGCGGCGGCACATTCAGTACCCGCAGAATCGCGATATCGTCTTCCGGGTGCATGGCCAGCCGCACATAAGCCAGCGCATCTTGCACTTCGGCTCGTTTGTAAAAGCTGAAACCGCCAACGAGCTTGTAGCGGATGCCACGGCGCCGGAAGACTTCCTCGAAGGCCCGCGATTGGAAGTTCGTTCGGTATTCAACCGCGAAGGTCTGGTCAGGGTCGTCGTCCAGAAGGTTTTGCAATTCGCCAGCGACAAATTCCGCCTCCGCCTGTGCGTCACGGGCCTCAAAGTAGCGAAGATTCGTCCCGGCCGGCTGCTCGGCACGCAACGTTTTGCCGAGACGGTCGGTGTTGTTTTTGACCACCGCTCCCGCCGCGTCCAGAATACTTTGGGTTGAGCGGTAGTTGCGCTCCAAGCGGATGACTCTGGCTTCCGGAAAATCGCGGGCAAAGCTGAGCAGAATGCTCACATCCGCCCCGCGCCAGCGGTAGATGGACTGATCTTCGTCGCCGACCACGCAAATGTTGTGATGTGCACCGACCAGCAGGCGCAGCAGGTCGTACTGAACACGGTTTGTGTCCTGGTATTCGTCCACGTGAATGTAGCGAAAGCGGCCCTGCCACTTTTCGCGTACCGCTGGGGATGCGCGTAGGAGATTTGCCGAACGCAACAGCAGATCGTCAAAATCCAGGGCCCGGCTCTGGGCCAGGATCTTCTGGTACTGGGCGAAAATGTCGGCGGTCTGCCGGCCGTCCGGTGAAAACGCTTCTCGCCGCATCTGTTCCGGGGTTTGCGCGTGATTCTTCGCGTAGCTGATGCGGCTTAGCACGTTGCGAGGTTGCAGATCGTCGCCCTCAATTTTCAGCGCTGCCATTGCCAGCTTGATTGCGGAAAGCTGGTCCGTGTCGTCAAAGATGGAAAAGTTCGAAGGCAGGCCGGCCGCGGCGGGCTCTCGGCGCAACAGACGCGCACACAATGAATGAAACGTCGAGAGCCACGGCCTCTCGGGCGGCACTCCCGCTTTCAACAAGAGATTGGTCACCCTGTTTTGCATTTCTTCGGCGGCTTTGTTGGTGAATGTCACTGCGAGAATGGATTCTGCTGGCGTGCCGCGCGCGATCAGATTCGCCATCCGGTAGGTGACAGCACGTGTCTTGCCGGTTCCCGCGCCGGCCAGGATGAGCACCGGCCCCTCGGTCGTTTCGGCGGCAAGGCGTTGTTCGGGATTGAGACCGTCAAGAAGGTTTTGCATTGTTTGCGAGAAAGAAAATTGTGATGAAGCAATGTTAACGGAGGGAGACAAGCGGCGCAAATTACGTAAGGCAATGACCGGATCTTGCGATCCATCATTATTTCGACGCGGGCCGGCTTAGGTCAATGTCGAAGTACATCAAATTGCGATTTCTTTCCAAAGATGTGAGATCGGGGATGTAAAGGCGGGCGTTCTGAAGCAAGTCGAACTGGCCTTGGAGGTCGAAATAGAGAAGTCCTGCCACGGTGCCATGCGGAGCGACGACCGCGTCGTGCAATCCCGCATCCTCCGCGAGTTTCTTGTACTCCTGCCAGTTCTTGTCGCGGCCGCCGGTCGAAGAAGGCAAGGGCAGAGGCAGGCGCGGCTTATTGGCTTTGATTTTTGGGTGCAGGACGGTGTCCGTGAGCTCATCGGAACTGAGGGGCGGAAGCTCCTGCCGATTGTCGTCACCAAAATTGATGTTCAGCCGAATGCGTTCGATGGCGATGCGGATGCTCCCGTCGGAATCGTTGCGAAAAGTCATCTTGATCGCCACAACGCCGGAGCCGAAAGGCGTCTTCTTTGGGAATGCCGGTTTGTAGCGGTCTGCCGAGAGCCACGGATCGGCGGCGATGGTTAGCCCTTCGTGCGAGTCGAGCGCGGCCGCAGTCAGCGGCTCGGTGGATCTGGATTGCGCCGCGCGCAGCGTTGGGGGCGGCGTACCATACAACAACGCGGCCACGGAGAAGGCCAGCGGCACGACAAGAGTCAGCGGCACGATGCGGGCATTCTTCATGCGGTTATAATAAGCTTTTTGCATCTCGACGCCTTCGATTCCTTGGGAATGTGCAGGGTTGCCCTGCGCCCAGTGGATCAGACCGGAGCCTTGCGGAGTGTATCTCGTTTACAGCCTGCTGATGGGGCTCGCTGCAATCTTGTTGACGCCGTATTGGCTGATCCAGGGCATTCGCCACAAAAAATACCTTTCCAATCTTGGTAAGCGGCTGGGATTCTCTTTTCCAGCGCTGGAAAAGTTGCCAGCTGAAGGGCGGGGAGCGATCTGGCTCCATGCCGTCTCGGTCGGAGAAGTTCTGTCGGGGCTGACGCTTGCCAAACGGCTCAGAGAGCAGTTTCCGGAACGGCGGCTGGTGGTTTCAACGACCACCATCACCGGGCAGGCCCTGGCGAAAGAACGCATGCCGTTCGCGGACGCGGTGATCTACTTTCCATTGGACTGGACCTTGTGCGTCAAACGGGCATTAACTGCGGTACGTCCGGCCCTGGTGATCGTACTGGAAACCGAGCTCTGGCCGAACTTCCTGCGCGAAGCTTCACGGCGCGGTGTGCCAGTGATTTTTGTTAGCGGGCGGATTTCGGACCGGTCTTTTGCGCGATCGCAATCCTGGCTCCGTGTAGCGGGCTTCTTTCTGCGGCCTTTTTGGAAGGATGCGCTGGGGCGAGCCTTTGGCTTCTGGATGCAAAGCGAGCGCGACGCTGAGCGCGTCAGGCAGTTAGGCGCCCCGGCGGAAAAAGTGCACGTCGGAGGAAATCTGAAATACGATTCGGAGTTGCCGGAAACATCTCCTCTGGCCAAGTGGCTGGAGCAGGAGGTCGGCCGGGCTGGCCGACGGCCGCTCATCGTGGCTGGAAGCGTAGTGGCAACCGAAGAGCCGCTGGCCCTGATCGCGTTCGGTGTGGCGCAAGGCGAATTCCGCAAGGCGCTGCTGGTACTGGCGCCACGCAAGCCCGAGCGCTTTGAAGCCGCAGCGCAATTTATCGAGGATTCGCACCAGAAATGGGTGAAGCGGTCGGATCTGCGAGTTCCTACGCCCTCAGGTCAGACGCCAAACGGCAGTCTGACTGGCATCGGCGACGGCGTCGGCGTGCTTCTGCTGGACAGCATTGGAGAACTGGCTTCTCTCTACCGCTTGGCGGATGGCGTCTTCGTCGGCGGATCCTTAGTGCCGTCAGGGGGGCACAACATTCTGGAGCCGGCGGCGTTTGGAAAAGTGCCGGTCTTTGGCGAGTCCATGGAAAACTTTTCTGAAATCGCGCGACGGTTTCTCGGAGAGAACGCAGCGCTGCAAGTAGGGAGCCCGGAGGATGCCGGAGTCGCGTGGATTGAGTTGCTTCGCAATCCGGACCGCAACCAGAAAATGGGCGAAGCCGCCCGGCGGCTGGTGGAAGAGAGCCGTGGCGCGACGGACCGCGCAGTAGAAACGATCCTGGGGATCCTGGAACAGGAAGGAACGCGGAGTTGAATGAGGTGGCCGTTGCCGATCCGCATCCTTCTCCTTCCTTTGTCGTGGATTTATGGCTTCTTGGTCCGTTCTAAGACAATCTTGTACACCAGCGGAATTCTTTCGCGGAAGCGCCTGAACGGCACAGTGATCAGCGTGGGAAACTTGACGCTCGGCGGAACTGGCAAGACGCCCATGGTGATGTGGCTTGCGGAAAAATTCCTCGCGGAAGGCAAGCGGGTCGCGATTTTAAGCAGGGGCTACCGAGGCTCAGGAAAAAGCAGCGACGAAGTGAATCTCCTGAAGCGGCGTTTGGATGGCCGGGTACGGTTCGGAGTGGGCGCAGATCGGTACTCTGAAGGCCGCAGGCTCGAGGTGTGCGAGCCTGTGGATGTATTCCTGCTGGATGACGGCTTTCAGCACCTGAAACTCGCGCGCAACGTGGATATTGTCATGTTGGATGGCTCCAAGCGGCTGCAAGACGAATGGCTGGTGCCAGCCGGCACTCTGCGCGAACCGATCAGCGGTTGCCGACGATCCGATTTGCTGGTAGTCACGCGAAAATTCGAACGGCCGCCTCTCGAGGCCAACGACTCCCATGAGCATCAGCTGTTTTATGCGCAAACCCGTCTCCTCGGCTTTCGAAAACTTGCCGATTCGGCCCCGCCAATCTACCTGAGCGAGATCGTACCCGGGTCATTTTTCGCATTTTGCGGAATTGGGAATCCGGATGGATTTCGAAATGATTTGGAGCGCTGGCATGTACCGCTGGCGGGAACGCAGTTCTTCCGGGACCATCACCGCTATACGCCGGCGGATGCTGCTCGACTGGAGCGGAACGCAGGGAAAGCCGGAGCCCAGGCACTGGTGACGACCGAGAAGGACGAAGAAAATCTACGCGGCGTGAACTTTGCGCTGCCGGTTTTTGTTGCAGTAATCGACCTCGTGTTCAGTTCGGAAAGTGAATTTGTGCCCGCGCTGGAGCGAATTCTGAAGGAACGCCGGAGCCGGACGTCGTGAGGCTGTTGATTCGCGCGACGAATTGGGTGGGCGACGCCATCATGGCGTTGCCGGCGTTGCATGCCGTCCGGGCACGCTTCCCAGACGCTCACATCGCCATTCTTGCTTTGCCGTACGTGGCGCAAATCTATGACGGGCAAGGTATTGCCGACGAGTTGGTCGTCTACGACCGGCAGGGTGCCCATCGCGGCGTGAGCGGGCGCGAGCGCCTAGCTTCGGAACTAAAAGCGAAGAAGTTCGAATCGGCGCTGCTGCTGCAGAATGCTTTTGATGCGGCATGGATCGCCTGGCGGGCTGGAATTCCGCAGCGAATCGGATACAACCGCGATGGACGAAGGCTGCTGTTGACCAATCCGATTCGCGTCCCTGCGACCGGCGAGATTCCCGAGCACGAAAAATACTACTATCTGGAACTGATCAGGCGGGTGGGCTGGCTGGACAGGCTGCCAGAAGTACCTCAGATCTCGCTGCGTGTTCGACCGGAAAGCTTTCAGGCCGCCGAACTGAAGCTGCAGAGTGCTGGGGCGCGACCCGGAGTACCACGCATTGCTGTCGGCGCAGGAGCTTCGTATGGTTCCGCGAAATGTTGGCCGCCGGAGCGATTTGCCGCCGCGCTGAACGCATTGCTGCAGGAACGCGACGCGGACGTCATTCAATTTGGGACTTCGGCAGAGTCGGCCGTCTCCAGCGCAATTCAGTCAAAGCTGCGCGCTCCGGCGATTGATCTTGTAGGCCAGACTGGGATTGCTGAGCTACCGGCTTTACTAGCGCGTTGCACGACATTTCTGGGTAATGATTCGGGGGCGATGCATGTTGCGGCAGCCGTAGGCTTGCCAGTGGTTGCAGTCTTCGGACCGACCGATCCGTTTGGCACAGCGCCGGTGACTCCGTGGCGAACGATTGTACAAGATAAGCCGTATTGCAGTCCGTGTTTTTTGCGTCGCTGTCCGACGGACCACCGCTGTATGACCGCGATCGGTCCGGAAAGCGTGAGTGCAGCGGTGATGCAGGCGTTGGATCAGGCGTCTAGCCGGGACTAGAGACTTCCCATCGCGTGTATGATTGACCGCGCTGTTTGGCAGATGCGGCGACGGAATTTTGAGGAAGCGGATCAATGAGCGTTGGCGAGGACAATAAAGTGGAAGCGTCAACCGACCTGGCGGCGCTCGGCGAAATCGTCGAACGATTTGCGGGCAAAATCATCGTGCTCGTAGGTGATTTTGTCGCCGATGAGTTCCAGTCCGGAGAGATTTCGAGGGTTTCGCGCGAAGCACCGGTGCTGATCCTACGACATCGCGAGACACGGGTGGTCCCCGGCGGCGGAGCAAACGCCGCAAACAACCTGGCTGCTTTGGGTGCTACGGTGATTCCGGTAGCCGTCGTGGGAGACGATCAAACCGGCGCATCTTTGGCAGACCACTTCAATAAAGTCGCGGGTTCTAGAAACACAATCATCCGCGCCCGCGACTGGGCGACTCCGACTAAAACTCGTTTCTTGGCCGGCTGGACCCACACCGTTGCGCAGCAAGTTCTACGCGTTGACCATGAGCCATCTCAGCCGCCGTCAGAAAAAGTGCTTCGCAAGGTTTCCGACACGCTTCGGCGGAAATTGCGCTCAGCGGACGCGCTCGCAATATCCGACTACGGCTTTGGTGTCGCATCGCCGCAGTTGATTCGCGCAGCAACCAGTTTCCACAAACGGAAAATCGCGGTAACGCTTGATGCCCGCCATCGCCTGGACCGTTATGCCAAATGCGGCATCACTGCTGCCACGCCAAACGAGGCCGAGCTCGAAGCGCTGCACCATACGAAAATTGGCCGGGACACCGGAGAATTAGCGCGCTGCGGCCGCGCGACGTTAAAGAAGATGAAGCTAGATTCGCTTCTGGTGACTCGCGGCAAAGACGGCATGGCGCTCTTCGAAAACGCAGGAAAAAAACTGACGCAAATTCCGGTGCACGGAAGCGATCAGGCCGTGGACGTGACCGGTGCCGGTGACACGGTGCTCGCGGCCTTCACCCTGGCGTTGGCGTCGGGCGGATCCGCGCTGGAAGCCGCGCAGATCGCTAATATCGCCGGTGGTCTGGTGGTAATGAAGCGCGGCACTGCGGTAGTCACGCGGCAGGAACTCCTCGAGGCCATTCGGTCCGAAATTTCGGGTCCCGCAAAGCCGCGCACTCAATAATGCCCAAGGCCCGGACCAAAATCGTTGATCGAAAGGACCTCGCGGCTCTGGGGCGAACACTGAAGCAGGCAGGGAAGCGCATCGCGTTCGCAAACGGTTGCTTTGATATTCTGCACGTCGGCCACGTTCGTTACCTGCGTGGCGCTCGTGGAGAAGCCGATACCCTGGTAGTGGGCGTCAACGCCGACTCCGGCGTGCAAGGTTTGAAGGCACGCGGCCGGCCGATTTTGGATCAACAGGCTCGCGCGGCGCTGGTGGCAGCGCTGGCGGATGTGGACTACG
>JACXTT010012394.1_pt1 | contig 11317 bp, 5 predicted proteins | sample 9270951 | NCBI WGS metagenome assembly JACXTT01 (sample SAMN15532306, study PRJNA645909) | rock metagenome | isolation source: weathered quartz diorite | place: Puerto Rico | collected 2017-06-21 | reverse complement strand
TGCTGCGCCGGTGGGCGCGGCGATGCCACCGTTACGCCCGCCGGCCCGCTCGACCAGTTGCTCGATCAGGCCCGTGCTGATCGTCCACAGCGGATAACTCGTTGTCGTCAGGTCATGGCTTGCGTCGATGACGCCTTTCTTGTGACTGCCAGGGATGAACATGAGCGGGCCATTGAATGCGTTCACCTCGTCGAGAAAGATCGCGATATTCATCGCGCGATCGGTAGGCATCATGTCGTCGTTCAACCAGGTGCCGTAATCCTGGTGCCATTGCCAGACGTCGCCTTCAAACGCCATCTTCCCGTTGATCTTGAACTGGTGCATGTATAGCGCTTCGCCGAGCACCGACTGCACGGGTTCGATCATGCGGGGGTGCCGCGCGAGCCGCGCAAACGGCGCACTCACCATGTGCGCCGCGAAATTGGTGCGCACCGCATCGCTGCCCTTTTCGCGGACGTTGTAGACCTCGCGCCGGCTGTACAGCTCGGGCACCGCAGCGGTCAGCTTATCGATCTCGGCGCCCTTGAACAGGCCGGGGAAGAACAGATAGCCGTCACGATCGAATTGGGCGTGTTGTTCGGGGCTGAGTTTCATCGTAGGTCTCCTTGTGAGCGGATCGGCGGTTCGGTGGCGAGCGCCTGGCCCGGGCGCTCCTGCACGTGCCTTGCGGCCCGCAAAATGTGCAGGCGATCGCCTGCGCCATCGCCTCAGGTTCATCCGACTGCCTCGTCATAAATGCGTCGTTCTTGTTCACTACATTGGCGTAGCAGGTTCTTGATAGCGCCGTCCGCGCTAGAGAGGAGCCACGCGCACTGGGAGGACGCGGGTCTCGTTTGCCCGAAACTCAAATCGCAAGATCCATTCCTGAGAAACCTCTCGATCGGCGGCCCTCACGATCGAAAATCTCCAACGCTGCGCCGCTCCCAGGGCCAGATCAGCAAAATACTTGCTCGAGCCTGGGGAATCGAATTTCGCGTCCGCGACATTGCCTGATGGATCAACGCGGACTCTCACAACGACCTTCACCGTGCCTCGAATGGTGTTTCTCGCCTTCTGGGGCACGTCGGGCAGGACTTGATGAACAATTCCCGCCGGACCAGATTCGCTGCCGGATGCCCCTCGCTGCCGTTTGGATCGATCGGGTGTAGGGGATTGAGAGGTGGCCGCCTGCTTTGCTTCGGGCGATATCTTCTGTTCGAATCCTGGACGGATGCTTGGCTCGGTAGAGTTGGCGGAGGGGCGGGGGCCAACCTCGGAACGACGGTTGAGCAGTCTGGATCCTACCATCAGCACCAGCAAACCCAGGCCAAGCACGGTCGCCGGCATGATGTAACTCCGTTTCGGAGACGTCAGTGTCGGGACGATCTGCGACAGACAGGCGGCAATGTCGGCCACGGTCCATCGGTTAGGTGGGTCGCGTCGCAAACATTGACGCACAACTTCGAGGAATGGATTGGCGAGTGTTTCCGGCAGGACGGGCTCCTGCCCTTCCGTTCCGCCCCAAACGGGCAAGCGTTGCGTCAAGGCCTCCGTGAGTGTCACGCCAAGCGACCAAACATCTGAGTCCGGTGAAAAGCCGCCGCCCGCCACGATCTCGGGGGGGTCATAGACACTTGGGCTGGCCCCGGCCACCCGTTCTCCAACCCGGCAGAGCCCGTCACTAGAGAGTTTAAGTTGGTCGCCTATCGCCATGATGTTCGCGGGCTTCAGATGACCATGCACAAAGCCTCGGCTGTGAACATAGGTGAGGGTCCTTAGAGTCGGTTCGAGCATCTCGCGTGCTTCCACGGCCGTAACGGGGCGGTGTGGAAGAACCTGCGACAAATTCTCCTCGGCATACTCCATCACGACGTACGTCAGCGTCTTGCCGCTCAACTGGCAATGTCCCACGCGGAAGATCCGGATCAAATGAGGATGAGAAAGCTTCGCGGCCAGTTGCCATCGGGAGAGTTGGAGTTCTGCGCCCTGCGGATCTGCCGCGACAAGTTTGATTGCCGCTCTCCGCCGACCTTGTGGTTCATCGTATTCCGTCAGGAACACGGCGCTGTGGTCGCTGCAGCCCAAGTACTCACGCAGGGGGAATACTCCATCAACGACCTGGCCTTCCCACTGCTTCCAGAGCTCGGGCATTCCTGCTCCCAAACTTCTACCTGGCGTTGCCATTGTCTGATAGACGCAGACGCGCACAACGCAGCGTGCCGCGCGCTTTGCCTTCAGGATCATTGTATCGGACGACGATGGCTTCGGGTGTCTGACGAAGCGGGTAGGAGCGGGATCGGCGGCCCGTCGCGGGTTGGGTCGTCGCGCTCTGCGATATGGAGCAGATCCTCAAACTTGATTTTCGGTAGTCTGGCACCCACTGCGGACTCGGAAGTGGAAGGCGTCCATTGTTCCCCCTCACTTCTCCACGTCCGGCGCTACGGACCCTCCTCACGATTCGGTCCGTGTACCGGTACCTCATTTCGGCTAAGGGATCGATCTTGGCGTTTCTGCGGTTTTCTAGAATCGATAACTTGCCTGCCGTCAAACTGGCGTGAGGTTCCGAGTCCCACCCTCACCGCCACTCTGATCAGACCAGGATGTCCTTAATTGGTCCGAATCCTTCCTCTACCAACTTGATCGGCCTGCTGTTCACAACGAACGTCATTTTCCTGTGGTCGACCCCCATCTGATGCAGAATCGTGGCTTGCAGATCGCTGATGTAATGCCGATTCTCCACGGCGTGATAGCCCGTCTCATCGGTCGCGCCGTGGACGATGCCCGCCTTCACTCCGCCTCCTGCCAGCCATGACGTGAATCCTCTCGGGTTGTGGTCCCGGCCCTTTGTATTCTGCGACCACGGGCTTCTTCCGAACTCGCTGGCCCAAACCACGAGCGTGCTGTCCAGCATTCCTCGCTGCTTCAGGTCGGCGATCAGGCCGGCGACCGGTTTGTCGGTTTGCCGGCACAGGGGTTCGTGGCTCGCCATGTCGCTGTGCGCGTCCCACGATCCGTTCCCGCCCCCGGCGTGGCACACCTGTATGAAGCGAACTCCTCTCTCGGCCAGACGCCGGGCAAGCAGTAGCTGGCGGCCGAATGGATCCGTCGTAGTTTCGCCGATGCCATAGAGATCCAACACGTGTTTCGGCTCCTTCGACAAATCCACCACGCCCGGCGCTTCCATTTGCAGTCGCGCGGCCAGTTGGTACGCTTTCAAGCGCGCCGATATCTCCGTGTCAATGGCATAGCGGTCCCTGAACTCGCCGTTCAGCTCCGCCAGCGTTTTCATCTGCTCGTCCCGCTCCGCGCGGCTCAGGCCTTTCGGGGGAACCAGGTTGTCGATTGGGGTGTCGCCGGCGCGAAACGGAGTAGCGGAATGGATGGCGCCCAGGTACCCTCCGTTCAGTTGCGTTGTCGATGACGGACGTCCCATGTGCACGAAAGTGGGCAGATTCTGATTCGCCGTCCCGAGCGCGTAGGATGCCCAAGCCCCCAGAGTCGGGTGATCGGCGAAACGGTCGCGGTGGCCGGTAGCCATCTCGATGACCGCCGGAGAATGGTTCGTCTCATGGCAGAACATGGATCGCACCATGGCGATGTTGTCGATCACGCCTCCGATATGGGGGAACCAGTCGGAAACCGGGATGCCCGATTGGCCGTAATTAGTGAACGTCCGGTGACAGGGAATCACAGGCCGCAACATTTTCGCCATGTTATCCCCGAAGCCAACCGCCTCGATCATCTTTCCGGCCAGCTTATTGTCCTTTGGATCGAAGGTGTCGATATGGCTGACGCCGCCGCACATGAACAGGAAGATCACGCTCTTTGCGCGCGCCGGCGGATTACCAGGCAGACGATCTTTTTCATCCGCCCAAAGGTAGCCCATCGCCGTGCCGAAAAATCCGAGGCCGGCCTCGAACAGGAATTTGCGCCGGGCAATCTGACCGCAAGGGAAGGGAGGTGTCATTGCTGATAAACAAACTCATCCAGGTTGAAGAGCATCCAGGCGAATCCGCCCAGGCGCTTCGCATCGCCGCCGATGTAGGAGAGCGCGGCGTCCTTTTCCTTGGCTGATGGAGGGCGTGATAACGCCGTCAGGTAGCCGATTTCCACGGCTTCCCCGAGGTTGCCGGCGCTTTGATTCCGCAGCCGCTCCGCGAACTTGCCGGCATGCTCCAACACCATCGGACTGTTCATCAGGGCGAGGGCCTGCGGAGCGGTTACGGTGTGGGTCCGGCGCGGACACGGCCGGCGTCCATCCTCACCGTCGAACGTCTGAAGAAAGGCCGGGAGAAGTTCCGCGTCGCCGTGATACCCGCGGCCCATGTAGATCCCGCGCCGGTTCGTGCGACTGTCGTAATCGCCGATCACCTTGTCGCCTCCCGTCCATTTCTGCTCCGGCCCTTCCCGGAAAGACTTACCGCCGACTACCAGATCGAGTTCGCCCGACATGGAGTAGATGAGGTCGCGGATGATCTCGGCTTCGAGTCTTCTCAAGCGGAACCGGCTGATATAGCGGTTTCGAGGGTCGATCTCGGAATTGCGGGATACGACGGATGTCGGGCCGATGGAGGCAGTCTTGTAGGTTTCGGAAGTAACAATCAGCCTGTGCATGCTCTTCATGCTGTATTTCCCGGCGGCGAACTCGGAGGCCAGCCAATCGAGAAGCTCGCGGTTCCAGGGCTTGTCTCCCACATAGCCGAAATCGCTTGGGGAGGCCACAATCCCCTCCCCGAAATGCCATTGCCACAGACGATTAACCGCCACGCGAGAGAACAGCGGATTCTCCGGAGCAGTGAGCCAGTCGATGAACACCTGGCGCCGGCCCTTGCTGAAGTCGAGCTTCGCGGGCGCAAACGGGAATCCCGGAGAAACTTCCGCGCCGGGCTTCTCCGGATCGCCGACCAGGAGGATGTGATTTTTGGCATCCAGTTTTTTGGCGTCCTCCCGCACCGCCCAGAAGACGGGAAGTTCCGCAGGCTCCTTGAGCGCTTGAACGGCCTTCAGAAGCTCGGCATGGCGGGCGCGTTCTTCCGGCGTCATCACTTCCAGGATCTTCTTCGTATCGATACGAAGAATAGGCGCGTAATCGTCGGCGATCTTGCGCTCCTCGGGACTTCTTTCGCTTTCCGGTTTGCGGACCACCGTCTGGACATCCGGCGGCAACATCCCGATTCGCTCCTCGAGCAATCGCGCGCGAAACGGCGCCGTCAACTGGTTCAACGGAGCTTGCAGAAGCGCTTTGCGCGATTCATACTCTTGCTTCGCCTGCGCGTACTCGAAGATCTGCTCGGCCGTGGCCAGCGTCTTCTTGTCCAATACCAACGGATCGAACAGCGCTTTCATCCCATAGAACTCTCGTTGCGAGATCGGGTCGAACATGTGATCGTGGCACCGGGCGCAACCCACCGTCATGCCGGCGAAGGCGGTTGAGATCGTCTCCACCGCGCTGAAGGCCAGTTCCTGCTCCTTGTCCTCGATGGATTGGGCGCCGCGGGCCAGAAATCCGGTTGCAAACAAATCGTCGGGCTGGTCCGAGACATCGCCGGCGATTTGCGCGCGCACGAACCGGTCGTAGGGAAGGTCGCGATTCAACGCGGAAATAATCCAGTCCCGCCAGTGGTACAGGCCCACGTCGGACGGCATGGAGCCATCCAGGTCGGAATAGCGGAGCACGTCCAGCCAGTGCCGCGCGTAGCGGACGCCATGCTGTTCGCTTGCAAGCAGGCGGTCCACCACTTTTTCGTACGCGTCGGGAGCGGTATCGTCGAGGAACGCTTTGAGTTCTCTGACGCTTGGCGGAAGCCCGATCAGGTCCAAATAGAGGCGCCGCACGAGAACCGTCTTCTCCGCGCTCCCGAGCCGCTGTAAACCCTTTTCGGTCTGGCTCTGTTTCACAAAGGCGTCGATCGGATTCTTTTCACCGGCGAAGGCTTTCGGAATCTCAGGCCGCACGACGGGGCGGAGCGACCAGAGCTTTTCTTTTGAGCCGGCCGCCCACGCCGCCGCGCCGCAAGAGAGAATTACGCAAATAAGAAGGGAGAAATGTTTTGGCCCACGACTAACCCGTGACATATGATTCGTTCCTCTCAACGCTCAGGGCCGCTATCGACAGTTTGCGCTTTTCCGTCGGCACTGAGCTGCTGACACTTCTGAAATGCCGCCCGCGCTTCATTCATCTTTCCCGCCCTGCGATAGGCTGTGCCGAGCAGATAGTAAACTGAGGATTTTTCTTCCTTTAGCGTAATAGCCTTTTGAAAAGCCAGAATGGCATCGTCGTATTCGCGCAACTTAGTACGGGCGCGGCCGATCTCCACCCAAGGCACGCCGGATTCAGGCTCCTCCTCTGCGGCCCTGGTGAGAAACGGCAGCGCGCGCGCCGGTTCGTCCTTACCGATCCAGGCGTGACCGAGCTGCAAATAGGTTCGTGGGAATGGGGCGGCCAGCCGAAGTTCCGATTCGAACGCCGAGATCGCACTGTCGTATTTGCGATCCCGCAGATACAGACAGCCGAGCGTATAGCTAATCCCCGTGACCTTGAGCGTTGGCGAAACCAGAGCCTCCAGTTCGTGGATGGCTTTCTGGTCCTCTCCGGTCGCCTGGTAATAACCAGCTCTCAACTGCCGGATGCGGAAAGACTCGGGGTCGATGGCCGCTATTTTCGCTACCGCTTCCTCGTAGCCTTGTTGGAACTCGTGGAAGCCGGCGGGATCCTGAACGTGAGCTTCAGCCATTCGAAGGTTGCATTGAGCCAGATGGTACCAGCCGTCGACATTGCTCGGATCGATTTGCAACGCCCGCTTCAATTGGTCCGCGGCTTCGCGATTCTGACCCAGGCCCAGGAGGCTTAATCCGGTGTAATAGTGCCCCTGAAAATCGCCGGGCCGCATCTCCGTGAATTTTCTGAGGGCAGGCAGAGCAAGAGAGGGCCGGTTGAAGTCAAAGTAGGAGATACCGAGAAACAGCCACGCATTCGCCATGTCCGGCTTCAGCTTCAGTCCCCGCTCGAAGGCCTCGACTGCCGCTGAATAGCGCTTCTGAAGATGGCAGCTCAACCCCAGATTGCTGTAGGCTTCCGCCATGTCCGGCGCCTGCGCGATGAGGCGCCGGTACTGCCGCTCCGCCGTCGCGTAGTCGCCGCTGCGCAAGGCGGCGATTGCCCGGGCAGCGATTTCACCCAAGTCCTCTGCAGCCGAAGCCGCGGCGGCTGCGGCAATCAAGGCTAGCCAATATCTGCGCACAATCCAGGGCCGGTTCCTATTAGAACACAATTCTCACGTTGAGCTGGATCTCCCGTGGGGCATTCTGCTGGGAGCTGATGAAGCCGAAACTGGCGCTTTCCACTTGAGTGTTGACTCCGCCGAATTGATGGCGGTTGAAAGCGTTAAAGAAAGATGCCCTAAATTCCAATCTACGTCCCTCGTGGAAAAGAGGAAATTCCTTGCCCAACGACAAATCTTCACTAACGACTCCGGGAGTTCGCAGCCAGGGTAAATTAGCGCCGCTCGTGCCGAATGTAAAATTCGGCGGGCGCACAAACGCCGTCCGGTTCACATACGACTGCTTCCTGGGGTCGCCGGCGAAATCCGGATTCTTGAGGGGCACGTTCAACACGATGTTCGCGCGGACGGTCCCGCTGAATAGACCCGTGTTCTGGTTGGAAAGAATGGTGAGGGGATAGCCGGACCGATAATACTGCGTTCCGCTTACCTTCCAACCGCCCAAAACGCCCTGCGTCACGGCATTCGCGTTGCTCAGCACTTTCTTGCCCTTGCCGACGGGCAATTCAAACACATATGCCATCACCAGATTATGCGGCGCGTCCTGGTTGCTGAGTGCCTTATCAGCCCTGAGATCATAGCCATTCTGAGTGACCACATCGCCGTTTCCGTTAAACACTCCGCCTCCGCCGTGGTCGGACTGCGCGTTTGAGATCAGTTTGGAAAACGTGTACGACGCTTGCAGCCACAAGCCGAGATCATATTTATGTTCGACTCCGGCGGAGAAGGCGTGGTAAGTGCTGTGTCCGGAATTGTCGGCGTCCGTCCGGCGATCGATGTTGGTGTATTGGGGAAGAGGTCGAAGGGCCTGGTTGACCGGGCGGGATGTTGGAAAGGCAGGCCAGGGAAGCTTTATGCCGGCATCGATGGCGGCCTGAGATCCGACTGGAGAAAAGAGCAACTGGCCGAGTCCTAAGTACTTTGGATCTACCTGATTGATGTTTTCGCGGGAATCCAGCAGCTTGATTCCCAGGGTCGCCTGATAACTCGCGCGAAGCAACACGTTCTTTCCAACGGTTCTCTCCACCGTAAGATTCCAATCATACATGTAAGGCGCCCTTTCAACGTAACTGGGCTGATAGGGCACTGAGCCGAAGAGATTCAATCCAGGATCGATGATGGGCGGCTTCTGGACCGGGCCGAAGCCCTGACTCAATGTGAACGCTTCCGAATATCCGGTGACGGAAGGCGAAGTGGTTAGGCCCCCGAAGCCGGTGGTGCGGCGATCGGCGTTCCCGCCCGTGCGCATAGGGATGTAATAAACAGCGCCACCGGCACGGATAACAGTCTGCGGCGTTACCTGGTAGGCGATCCCCAGGCGCGGCCCAAAGGCGTTGTATCTTGTCTCCGTAAACCGTTTTTGGCCGTTTCGGCCCGGCCCGTCGCCCGCAAAGACCAAAGCGCCCAGGATATTCCCAGCGGCGGGATTGGGACAAGTCAGGCAAAGATTAGACTGCCTCGCCTCCTGCTCGGATTGCGGCGTCGGAATCTCATACCGCAATCCCATATTCAAGGTCAGGCGCGGGCTTACCTTGAAATCGTCCTGGACGAACCAGGCGTGGTACGGCGTGTTAAAGCGGAAATCTCCGCCAAAACTATACTGGCCGGAGAACGGCAATCCCAACAGGAACCCGGCGTACGCGGAACCGGTCTGTCCCGGCGCTCCCGGGAGGCCGGTAACAATCGGATTGAAAGTGACGTCGCCGTTACATTCGTTACAGTCCTTGCGGGCATAATAATCGCGCATCAGGATAAAGCCGAACTTCAGACTGTGGCGGCCCTTGATCCACCCCACCTGTTCGTTGATGCTCATGGTGCGGCTTGGCGAGAAAGTGTGGGTATTCACGAACAGTTGCGGATAGCCGTCTCCGATGAAATACACAGAATTGGAAGGCTCGTCGCCCGTGACGCCTTTTAGTTGGATGGCCTGCTTATCGGCAGGGCTCAGATACTGAGGAGGAATTTCGTTGACGTTTTGCTTGTTCCAGCCGAAGGTGAGGTGGTTCAGCAGCCGCGGAGTGAAGATATAATCGTGATTCAGGCGGATATAATATTTGTTTCCATTCCCGGAATAGCCGCTGGTCGTGACGCCAGGAAGCGGGCCTATAGGATCGGGCTGGCCGAAACCAAACCTGCTGAACAGGCCGCTGATGCGATTCTTGTCCGAGAAGTTGTAATCGCCTTTGATCGAAGGGACTTGCTGGTCGGTGCCACTGCGGGCCACCGAGAGAATATTGTTATAGAGACCGGGGCCGGTGGGGGAGGGAAGAAAGCTGTTGATCTTCTGGGCGACCGGGCTGATCCGTGAAGCAGGAATCTGGTTGCCGGGAAAAGGAGTGCGCACAATCGAGCTGCCCGAGATTTGAGTGGTGGAGGGATCGTAGATCGGGATCATGGCTCCAGCGCCGTTCACCCACCGGCTGAAGTCGCCGCCCTTTAACGCATCCGGAGGGACAGACGTGAGAGATGGCGCTGAACCGGAACGGAAAACCGACCGCTCGAACGAGAAGAAGAAGAAGGCTTTGTTGCGGCCGTTGAACACCTTTGGAATATAGACCGGGCCGCCGAGCGTGCCGCCGTAGATGTTTTGGCGAACGACCGCTCTTGTGGCTGGAAAGAAGCCTCGGGCGTTGAGCTTGTCATTGCGAAAGAATTCGAAAGCGCCCCCGTGCAGATCGTTGGTTCCCGATTTGCTGGCAAAGTTCGCCACGCCATTCCCGGTCCGCCCGTATTCGGCGGAATACGAGGCCGTGAGGACTTTAAATTCGGCGATCGCGTCGGTGCCGATGGCCTGGAAGTTAGCGTCGTTGCGGCGCTCGCTCATGGACTCCGCGCCATCCAACAACAGGCTCAGCGCGGAGACCAGGCCGCCGCCCACACGCAAGCTCATGGCGTTGCCCGGATCGGCGGTAACCCCAGGCGTCAGCATCACGAACTGAAGATTATTCCGCAGACCTCCGGACAGGCTCAGAGGGAGATCGAGGATCTTCTGCGAGTTGTAGACCTTTCCCAGATCGGTCCGCTCCGTTTGCAGCAGGCTGGCGGACGTTTCCACTTTGACGATCTGCCGGACCTCGCCCACTTCCAAGTGAAAATCCATGCGCGTCGAGCTATTCACATTGACTGTGAGATCGGAAACTTCGGCGACCCGGAATCCTGTCTTCTCCGCAGTGATCGTGTAAATGCCGGCAGGCAAGTACAGCAGAGTATAGCCGCCGTCACTGTTGGTAAGGCTCGACTGCGTAAGACCGGTGCTGGCATTTTTGGCGACGACAGTGGCTGCGGGAACCGCGCTGCCGGTCACATCGGTCACAATTCCACTGATGGTGCCCCGATCCTGCGCGCAAAGCGTCGCAGCCGTGCAAAGCATCGAAAACAGGATCTGAAGAAGCCTCATTCGAAGATGGTTCATGGTCTTACTCTCCCGGGTATCTCCTAAGAGATCATCGTATGGTAATACATTAGTGCGGGACGGGTCAAGCCCAAAAGGCCTCGGTGGCGTGGATTATGAGGGCTCAGTTTCTTGGCTAAGTACAATTGACGCCAGTGAGTTACATAGGGCTCCAGAGGTTGACTAGGGCGAGGGCTAGTCTGGACCGGACCCGATCTGGTGGTCTGATGGTCGCATTCCATTTTTGACGATCGTCGCCCGATAGCCAAATCAGCGTCTTTACTGTTAAGTGCGCGTTCTTCGTTTGACCCTTGGGGTTGGGTTCGCGCTCTGAGTCAACGCCGGAAAGCGAGATCGTGTCGACAAAATTCGCCGCCGCAGAATGTTGTAATGAGTAGTGTGGACCCAGCGGGCGGCGTTTTCCTCATTCTGCTATTGTTCGTGATTGTTTTTGCGCTGCTGGCGCGGAAGCTGGACACGCCCTACCCGATCGTCCTGGTAATTGCCGGCTTAGTGCTGAGCCTGATCCCCGGCACTCCTCGGATCGAACTGAATCCTCATCTCGTGTTTTCCGTCGTGCTGCCGCCGCTGCTCTACGCCGCGGCCTGGGTTACGTCGTGGCGGGAGTTCCGTCACAACCTGGTCAGCATCGTGTCGCTGGCCTGCG
>JACXTT010012393.1_pt1 | contig 11317 bp, 10 predicted proteins | sample 9270951 | NCBI WGS metagenome assembly JACXTT01 (sample SAMN15532306, study PRJNA645909) | rock metagenome | isolation source: weathered quartz diorite | place: Puerto Rico | collected 2017-06-21 | reverse complement strand
CACGGCAACGTGTTTCTGCTGGCGCTACTCGCGCTGCCTTACCTCTTTGTATCGCTCTCGCTCGGCATCCTCATTTCGAGCAAAGCCAATACGCAGACCGAGGCGCTTCAACTCGCCTTCCTCATTTTCCTGCCGAGCATCTTCTTCTCCGGCTACATCTTCCCGCGCGAAACGATGCCGCTCATCTTCTATGGCATCAGTTTTTTCGTTCCGGCGACCTACTTCATCAACATCACCCGCGGCGTCATTCTGCGCGGCGCCGGGATTCAGCACCTGTGGCTCGACGGGCTGGTTCTCTGCGCGATGGGCGCGACGCTCCTGCTCATCGCGGCGCGGCGCTTCCGCAACAAGGTCATCGCCACGTAGCAGCCCTTGCGAATCGCTTGCTTCAGTGCGTGATTCCTCCTAGTCTTACCCGCGAATTTGTGAGGCTCCATGACTGCGCGGCTGCGAGCTTCTCTCCTGCTCGGGCTCCTTCTCGTTACGGGCATGCTTGCCATACAACTGAATCGGCCGCCCGCGTCTGTCCCAGCCTCCGCGCTCGCTGGTGAGTTTTCCGCCTACCGCGCGCTCGAGCATCTGAAGCAGTTCGCCCGTCGGCCCCGCCCGATGGGCACGCCGGAGCACGCGCGCGTTCGCGATTACCTCGTCCTTCAATTGCGCGCCCTCGGTCTCAATCCCGAGATCCAGCGCGTCACCGGCGTCACCGAAAAATTCAATGCGGCAGGGAACGTGGAGAACATCGTTGCGCGCTTGCCCGGCTGGCGTCCCAGCACCGACTCGCCGCGCTCACCGGGCGCGCTGATGCTCGCGGCGCACTACGACTCTGTGCCGGCTGCGCCCGGCAATGGAGACGATGGCGCGGGCGTCGCCGCCATTCTCGAGACGCTACGCGCGCTCCGCACGCAGCCACAACTTCAGAACGATACGATCATCCTCTTTAGCGACGGCGAAGAGGATGGCCTCCTCGGCGCCTCGGCCTTCATGGCCGAGCATCCCTGGGCCAAAGACGTTCGCCTGGCGCTCAACTTCGAGGGCCGCGGCAACGCCGGCATCTCGCAGATGTTCGAGACCAGCGCCGAAAACGGCCGCCTCATCCGCGAATTTGCCGCCGCCGCGCCGCATCCCTTCGGCTCTTCGCTCACCTACGAGATTTACAAGCGCATGCCGAATGACACCGACATGACTGTGTTCAAGCAGCACGGCTCCGCTGGCCTGAATTTCGCTTTCATCGGCCATTGGGAGGCGTACCACGCGCCGATCGACACTCCTGAAAACCTTGACCTCCGCAGCCTCCAACATCATGGCGAGTACGCGCTTTCCCTCGCGCGCCATTTCGGCAACTCTGATCTCAACTCCCTGCGCGAGGCCGACGCCGTCTACTTCTCCGTCTTGGGCGGTCATTTCGTACATTACTCAAACCTCTGGGTCTGGCCTCTCGGTGCCACGGGCATTGTGATTCTTGCGCTCCTCCTCGTGAAGCATCTCCGCGCCCCACGCGGCGCGCTCAGGAAGTTCTTACTCGCTGTTCTCGCCCTTGTTCTTCTCGCGGTTTTCGTCGGCCTCGGCAGTTTCGGGTTCGCGGCGTTCCCGGTTTGGCTGCACCGCGGCTGGCTTCCCGATGGACCGGTCTTTCAGAGCATCCCCTACTGGCTTTGCCTGCTGGCTCTGAACACGGCTCTGTGCACAGCGGTCTGCTCCTGGCTGCGCAAACGCTTGGGAGGATTGCACCTGGTGCTGGCCGCGGCGTTTCTCATGCTCGTCCTCGTCCTCGCGAGCGCCAAGTGGCTTCCCGGGGCGAGCTATGTTTTTTTCTGGCCGCTCCTCGGCGCTCTCGGCGCCTTGTGGCTGAACGCCCGGGATGAGGATACTCAGCTCTCCGCCGTAAGCTGTCTCGGGCTTCTCTTTCTTGCCACGCCCGGGCTGCTGATTCTTTCGCCGATGCTTCGCGCACTCTTCGAAACGGTTGGCCTAGGGCCCCGAGGAGCGCCGTTGATCGGCCTCGTCCTGGCGATTCTCTTCGCGGGGCTCATGCCACAGCTCGTTTCGATACTCGCGACACTCGGCGCCAAAGTGCCGCTCGCAGCTCTCGCGGCAGGTCTCGTTTGTCTCGCATGGGGCGCGGCAGCGACGCGTTACTCACCGGAGCGCCCCAAGGCCACGATTCTGTACTACGCCCTCGACGCCGACTCCGGCCGCGCATTCTGGGCGTCGAGCGCCGATCGCAACGACTCCTGGACGGCGCAGTTCGTCGGCTCATCACCGGCGCGAGGGAAGTTGCCCGAGTTCATGCCGGAATGGTTTCCGATTGACTTACTGAAAAACGACGCGCCAGCAGCGCCGCTCGGGCCGCCGGAAGCCGCGCTTGTGACGCAGTCGAATGAGGGCGATTCACGCTCGCTCACCTTGCACGTCCGGTCCGTGCGCGCTGCCCGCTCGCTCTCGATCCGGATACCGGGTAACGTTGTGCTCGAATCCTCCGTCAACGGCCACCCGCTTCCCAAACCCGTTCCGACGCGCTGGAATCCGGGCGGCAAGTGGAACCTGTCGTTCGCGAATCTTCCTCCTGACGGAATTGAGCTGAAATTGCGCGTGCAGGGCTCCGGTCCCGTCAAGCTCAACGTCGTGGACTGCTCCCTTGGCGTGCCGGAAGTCCCCGGCAAGCACTTTGATCCGCGCCCTCCGCAAATGATGACGGTGCACACCGGCGATCAGACGCTTGTCCACCGCACCTTTGTCTTTTAGCGCCCTGCAGCGTATTCTGCCGTTTTGTCTTGACCGTCGAGGGAGCGCCTGTGTCCTGCCCGATCTGTGAAAAGCGCAAGCCCAGCCGCTTCTGTCCCGCCAAGGGCGAGAAAATCTGCGCGGTTTGTTGCGGCACCGAGCGCGAGGTCACGATCGACTGCCCCGCCGATTGTCCCTATCTCATCTCCGCGCATCGCTACGAAGACGAGCATCGTCACGCTTCCCCCGCGGAAATCCCCTTCGACGATATCCGGTTTTCTTCCGATGTGATCTACGAGCGCCAGCCGGTCGTCTCCGGATTGGGCTTGACCATCCTGAACTTTGCCGCGGCGCAGCCTTCGCTCGCCGATCCCGACGTCCTTGCCGCTCTACGCGCCCTCGCGGACACGTACAAGACACTCGCCACCGGCATCTACTACGAAAAGCCGCCCGACGCGCCCTTGCCCCGGGCGCTTTATGCTGAGCTGGCTCAGTTCCTTCAGCAGATCAAGCAGACCGAAGCGGAACGGGCCAGCTTTCCCGCTCTCAAGGATTCCGAGCTCCTCTATGTCTTGATCTTCTTGCTGCGCCTTGGATCTCTGCGCACCAACGGCCGACCCCGCTCGCGCCGCTTTCTCGAATTCCTCCGCGCTCAATTCCCCAAGGCCCCCGAATTCGCCCACGAAGAGCCCCGCATCATCGTTCTCTAGCCGGCCGAGCACGATTCCGGTCGGGATGCGGGCCCTTCTCTTCGACCCGCTTCAAGGGCGAGCGCCAACTGTGGCGCGCGCCACTCGCGCTGTTGTTCCTCCCATGGCCGCGAGCCGAGGCCGTATTTCGCGCGCAGCCCTGCCATCCGCGCGCTGATTTCTTTGCGGTACGCTTCGGGCGCGTAGCCGTTTCGCGTGAACCATTCGCGGTACCTCCGCGCGAGTTTTGGGAATTCCGCGTCGAGAAATGGGAAGAACGTCTTTTGCGACGACGGCATCAGAAACACAACTCCTCCCGCGAGCCACAGCGCTCCCGCCTCGCGCGCCGCCTGCGCCACCGCGTCCAAGTTTTCTTCCGAATCCGTGATCCCCGGCAGAATCGGCGACGCGAAAACGCCTGCCGCAAGCCCCGCCTCCCGCAGCGTCTTCACTGCCGCGAGTCGCAAGTTCGGCCGCGGCGCTCGCGGCTCGAGCAAGCGCGCGAGGCGCGGTCTGAGCGTGGTCACCGTGATGTTGATGTAGAGCGTCGAGCGCGCTGCGATCCGCTTCAACACATCCACGTCCCGCACAACTTGGTTCGATTTGGTAGTAATGGAAACGCTCAGCCCTTCCCGGCGCGCCAGCTCTTGGAGGCACGCCCGCGTCGCGCCAAACTCCCGCTCCGCCGGCTGGTACGGATCGGTGGCGGTGCCGATGGCGATGTGCTCGGGCGCCGTTGGGTTTGTCGCTGAAGGTCCAAACCCGTATTTCGCGCCAAGATCCTGTGCCAGCAGCGCTCCCACATTCTGCTTCACGAAGATCTTCCGCTCGAATTCTCCGCCGTCGAGCTCCATGTATTCGTGTGTGTAACGCGCATAACAGTACCGGCAGGCGAATTCGCATCCGCGATAAGGATTGATCGTCCACTCGAACGGCACCCGTTCGGAATCGCATCGGTTCAGGACCGAGCGCACCGGCAGGAGGTAATATTCGGGCCGGTCGTCCGACCGGCGCCTGGTGGGCGCCGCCGGAGATGAGGCCGCGAGGCGGGCGATGCCGATCAGCTCAGCGGGCGCCTTCCGTTGCTGGCCGCTCACTCCCGTGGGGCAGGAAGCGGCCGTCCGCGATTCCGGGCAGGAGACCGCGGAGTTTACCGGAAGATTCCCACCGGGGCCTGTCGAGACTGGGGCAGAGTCTCCGGCCCTTGGCTCTGGGACGTTGTCGTTGGGTGTCGAAGGTGTGAAAGACAGCGTGGATTGTACTGTGAGGCGACGCTGCTGTGTTTCGAACAGCGCCGGGATGGTTGTAGCTGAAGACATCGCCCGCCTCGGAACTCATGGGCGAAGGATATTCGCTTTTTGTTCGCCTGTCAAGCTGTTTTTGCTTTTTGTTCGCCTAGTCCTCCCGCCCGCAGCGACCCTCTTCGAGCGAGTGTCCCTCCCCTTACTCCGCCTCGTCTTCCGGCCACGGCTCGAACCAGTAGTCGAGCGAGAGCCAAAGACTGTACGCATGCCTCATCATGGCAAGCGAGAGAGCAACCCCCAGGCCCATCCACACGAGCAGCCGCGTGGTGGCGCCCCAAGGCATGGCTAACGGAGAACCCAGGGAAGCGAGATACAACGCGAGAAGCAGCACCGCGGTCACGCCATAGTTCAGAATCATAGCGCCGATGTAGTAGCCGGGCTCGCGGAAGTACGGCAGTCCGCACACGCGGCATTCCTTCTTGATGCGAAACACGCCCGCGAACAGCTTTCCCATCCTGCACCGTGGACACCGCAGGTGAAATCCCGTAGCAAGGGCATCTTGAATCGGCGGTCGTGCCATCCGCCGCGAGGATATCACCGTGCCGCTAGAGTTGCGGACGGGCGGAGCATCTGTTGTAATTCTCGCATCAGCCCTCTCGCGATTCCCGGTTTCGGGTCTAGGATGAAATGAGAATCGTTGCGGCCCACAATTCAGGTCGGAGGATACTTCCGTGAAAACCTTGATCGGTTTCCTTCTTGCGGCCCTGGTTGCGGTGACTCTGGCCGTCGTGCATCATCCGCGCAAGGCTGCGGCGAGCGCTCTGCCCATTGGTTCGGCGCAGCAGGAGCAGACTCTCTATTGCGCTTCCGATGACATGCGGCGCAATGAGTGTCCCGTGGACACGCGTGGCGGCGTGCAACTCACCCGCCAGCGCAGCGAAGCCGACTGCATTTTCAACCGCACTTGGGGCTACACGGACCGTGGCATCTGGGTGGACCGAGGCTGCCGCGCCGACTTCCAGCTTGGCTCAGTGAACTGGGCCGGCTGGGGCCGCTCGTACACGATCTACTGCGCCTCCGACGACATGGATCGAAACTTCTGTCCGACCGACACACATCACGGAGTCCGGCTGGTGCGCCAGCGCAGCGAGGCCGATTGCATGTACGGCCGCACTTGGGGCTACAACCGCCGGGGTATCTGGGTCGATCGCGGCTGCCGCGCAGATTTCGAGATTGGCAATGTCGGCTGGTCCGGCGACCGGGATACGCAGTCCATCTACTGCGCCTCGGACGACATGGGCCCGCGCCGCTGCCCCGCCGACACGAGCCGCGGCATTCAGCTCATCCGCCAGCGTAGCGAAGCCGACTGCATTTACGGCGCCACCTGGGGCTACAACGATCGCGGCATCTGGGTGGACCGCGGCTGCCGCGCCGACTTCCAGGTCGGCGGCGACCAAGACCAGGATTGGGATGACCGTGACTCCGGCGACATCCAGAACATTTACTGCGCCTCGGACGACATGGATCGCCGTCGCTGCTACGCCGACACGCGCTTCGGTGTCCGCCTGATCCGCCAGCGCAGCGGTTCCCCCTGCGAATATGGCCGAACCTGGGGCTACGACAATCGCAGCATTTGGGTGGACCGCGGCTGCCGCGCCGACTTCCAGGTCGGTGGCGGAGACTGGGGCTCCGGGGGCTCCGGGGGCTCCGGGGGCTCTGGCGGCAGGCCCGCAGGCGGCAGTGTTTCCCTCTATTGCGCTTCTGACGATATGCACCGCCATCGCTGCCCGGCCGACACGCGCTTCGGTGTCCGCCTCGTCCGCAAGCGCAGCGAAGCCCGGTGCGACTACGGCAGCACTTGGGGCTACGACAATCACGGCATCTGGGTGGACCGCGGCTGCCGCGCAGACTTCGAGGTCACTCAACCGCGCTAGTGTCGTCCCAACTGGTTCGGCCTAGCGTCCTGACCGCCTGAGCCAAGGCGATTCTGACCCTGTAGCTCATCCGTTCCGGGGGTGAGGCATTTTCGTGGCTTCCCCGCCTACCCTTTAGTCTTTTGCCTCTAGTACTTTTTTGCCGTCGGCGCCCGTGGACGGGGCCGTTTATACTGGCCTTCTATGCCGGAAGTGACCCCGGAAACCCCTGCGCCGGCCAGGCAAGTGGGAATCCTCATCTTGGACGACGATTCCCGCAGCCAGGGCGCTTTGCGCCAGATTCTCGACTCCGAAGGCTGGCGCGTTCGCGTCGTGCCTGACCCGCGCCTGATGCTCTCCGAGTTGTCCACGGGCGAATGGTCACTGGTCATCGCCAACATCACGCTCATCGACCTCAAAGGCCCCGCATTTAACATCCTCAAGGAATTGGCCCTGGCCACGGCTGAAGAAGGCGCCCGCATACGCATCCTTTTCCTGATCCCCGAAATGGTTAGCGTCGAATTCACGCAAACCCTCGAGCGCAACCGCCTCCCCTATGTGGCCCGGCCGTTCCATCTGCACGACTTCCTTGAGAAAATCAGCGACCTCCTGATCGAAGTCAAGGCGATCGAGACTCCCATCCGCCAAGTGCGCTACGAATTCGGCCAGCGAAAGAAGAAGGCCAAAGCTGGCGGCCGCGCCACTTCGATGTTCGCTTCCCGCGATTCTTATTCCTACACGGAAGAAGAAATCGCCGCCTACGAGCAGGCGGAGGAGCAAGAGCTGCAAAAGAAGAAGCGCAAGCGCAATATCTTCAACCTCGGCAATCCCCACGAGGAGTGAGCGTCCCGCCACCGAGCTCCTAAGAACCAGGCCCCTCGTCGTCCCTTCCCGCCGGTGTCCTCCTGGGCGGGCCGCACCGCGAAAAACCCCTGCAAGAAACGTCGCATCCCTCGTTCTAAGCCTGGACGGCGCTGCGCGCTCAAACAAATGCCTCGGCGTCGGTGTCCAACTGAAGTGAGTCGGCAAAGGAGGACGGTATGGAGCGGACGTTTCTGGGTTTCTTTACGACTGGTTTGCTTGGGCTCAGCGCCTTCGGGTGCCTCGCCACAGTCTGGGGCACAGGCGAGAAGGGCGCGATACCCGCCGGAAATGGCTGGCGTCTCCTCGAGCCCATCACCTACGAGAATCTAACCATTTTCCCTGTGGTCACGAGCCACGAAGCGGATACAACCGCGTTTCTCACCCTTGACGAGGGCCTCTCCTCGGGCGAAGTCCTCGTTCAGGAGCAAGGTGCCGACACCATGCGCCGCTCCCGCGACGCCCGGCCCATACAAGATTACTCCGGCGGCGCTTCCGTCAACCGCCTCGTCCTGATAAACCGCAGCAAGCGCCCTCTTGTCCTCCTCGCCGGCGAACTCGTCAGCGGCGGCAAGCAGGACCGCGTCATCGGGAAAGACCGCATCGTCGCCCCCGGTGCCGACCCGCTCCCCCTCGACGTCTTCTGCGTCGAGCACGGCCGCTGGTCCTCCGGCGCGGCGTTCTCGGCCGCAAAAACCATCGTTCACCCCAGCGTCCGCGAAAAGGCCGCTGTCGATCAGGCGCAGGGTCGGGTCTGGGAAGCCGTCCGCAGCGGCTCCACGTATAGTGCTGGTGCCGCTGGTTCCGGCGCTGGCCGTGCGCCCGCTCCGCGGCTTTCGGCGGACGCGTTAACCGCCGTCATCGCAAACGAGGCTGGCACCGAGTCCTACGACAAGATCTATTCATCCCGCGCCGTTGGCGTACCGATGCAGAGCTTCGTTGAAGAAGTTCAGAAGCGCTTCGCCCGCGCCACCTCCAGCCTCAAAGGGGAGCGCGTCATCGGCGTTGTCGTGGCGTACAGCGGGGAAGTCGCCTGGAGCGACCTCTTCGCTTCCGGCGAGCTCTTCAACGGCTACTGGTCGAAGCTCCTGCGCAGTTATGTCGTCGAAGCCCTCGCGCGCCCGCAGCTCCGCGAGCATCCCTCGATGGACGATGCCCGCGAATTCCTGCGTCCGTTGAACGGCATCGAGCGCGCCGAGAGCGAGCCCGGCGTCTACCGCTGGCGCGAAATCACCGAAGGCCGCCTCGCGCAGATCGAGCTCGACGCCTTGCGCCCGAAGGAGCTCACCCTGCACCACCTCAAGATTCACCGCACGTCCTGACAGTCCTCCGACAGTCATCCTGAGGGGCCTCTGGTCGCCAGAGGCCCCGAGGGACCTCAACCTTTCCAGCGGCGTAAACCGCTACGGGCACTTGTGGCTGCGAGTAACGCGGCCACGTCTCCCCAGCGCGGATGCCCCAGCCCCGGCGCAATCTCCGCGAGCGGTGCCAGCACGAACGCCCGCAAATGCATCCGCGGATGCGGCACTTCGAGTTCCCGCATCCGGATCGTCGCGTTTCCGTACAGCAGGATATCCAAGTCAATTCGCCGCGGCCCGCGCGCCACTAGCTTCCGGCCTCCCATTCGTAACTCAATTCGCTTCAATGCGTGAAGCAGTTGCAGCGGCAGCAGTCTCGTGTCGGCTTCCACCACGCAGTTCAGGAACCAGTGCTGCGCCGGAAAATCCATGGGTTCCGTCTGGTAAAGCGACGACACGTGCCTCACCCGCACCCCGGCTGGCTCGAGCGCCGCAATCGCGCACTCGAGATTCGCCGCCCGGTCGCCTACATTCGACCCGAGGCCCACATGAACGTCGCGGGAATTCATTCAAGAAAGATTCTACCGAAGGTCTTTTACGGAACAGTGATCCCTGACAGGGAAACACTGTTTACTCAAAACAACCCCTGCTGGCGGCGCGGCAGTTGCCGGCCGAAATACTCGTAGGCGCGCGCCGTCGCTACGCGTCCCCGCGGCGTGCGATCGATCAGCCCCATCTGCATCAGGTAGGGTTCGTACATCACCTCGATGGCGTCTTCTTCCTCATTGAGCGATGCCGCGAGCGTCCCGAGCCCCACCGGCCCGCCCGAATACTTGTCGAGCAGCGCCAGCATCAAGTTGCGGTCCACATCGTCGAGCCCCTGCTCGTCCACTCCAAGCATGGCGAGCGCCTCGCAGGCCACCTCGCGAGTGATTCGCCCGCCCGCGCGCACTTCGGCAAAATCCCGCGCCCGGCGCAGCAGGCGGTTCGCCACGCGCGGCGTTCCGCGGCATCGGCGCGCAATCTCTTCCGCGCCGCCTTCTTCCAGCTCGATGTTGAGGATCTTCGCCGACCGGCGCACGATCACCACCAGGTCTTCTGGCCCGTAAAAATCCAGCCGGTGCACGATCCCGAACCGCGACCGCAGCGGCGCCGTAATCAGCCCCGCGCGCGTCGTCGCACCCACCAGCGTGAAGTGGCTCAGATGAAACGGATGAATCCGCGCCCCCGGCCCTTGCCCGATCACGAGATCGATCCGGTAATCCTCCATCGCCGGATAGAGAACCTCTTCAATCGGCGGCAGTAGCCGATGGATTTCGTCAAGAAAGAGAACTTCGCGTGGCTCGACCGACGTCAGGATCGCCGTCAAATCGCCTTTGCGCTCGAGCATTGGACCCGAGCTTGTCTTGATCGGCACGCCCAACTCGTTCGCGATGATCTGCGCGAGCGTCGTCTTGCCCAATCCCGGCGGGCCGTAGAGCAAGACGTGATCAAGCGCTTCGCCGCGGCTCCGCGCCGCCGCCACCGCAATTTCGATGTTTTCCTTGACGCGCTTCTGCCCAACGTAATCCTCGAGCCGCTTCGGCCGCACGCTCGCTTCAATCCGCGCGTCCTCATCAAACGCCTGCCCGGAGAGAATCCGTTGCGATTCCCCGCCTCGCGCCGCCTGCATCCGCCGTGCTGTTCCGTCCGTCATATCTACGCCGTCAGCTCCACCTCAAATGTGTCATCCTGAGGGCCAACGTATCGGCCTGAAGGATCTCATCCCAGAATTCTTGGCTCAACGTGAATCCTCGCTGGTCACTCCTCTCAGTCTCCCGCCATCACGGCGCGGCTCTTCGTCTGGCTCAGCGCCTGCAATGCCCCGCGCAGCATCGCTTCGAAACTCGTTGCACCCGCGCGCCGCGCCTCTTCCGCGGCTTTTTCGGCCGCGCGGGGGTCATAGCCAAGATTCATAAGCGCGGAGACCACATCGCCTTCAAGCCCTGCGCGCGTCGTGGGCTGCGCCGCTTCTTCTTCCACCGTCCTCATCCTGTCCCGCAACTCGACCACAATTCGCTCCGCCGTTTTCCGCCCCACACCCGGCACGCGCGTCAGTCGCACAAGATCCCCCGCGCGGATCGCCGGCACCAGCTCTTCCACGCTGATACCCGACAAGATCCGCAGCGCCAGCGCCGGACCCACGCCCGACGCCGAAATCAGCATCTCGAAGAACTGTTTTTCGCGTGCGGTGAGAAATCCGTAGAGGGAAAGCGTGTCCTCGCGCACGTGCGTGTGGATCAGCAGCGTGACTTCGGCGTGCAATTCGCCGAGCGCAGCGAATGTCGAGAGGGGAATCTGCACCAGGTACCCGACCCCGCTCACATCCAGGAGAACCTGGTTCGGCCGCTTGTCTTCCAGCCGGCCGCGCAGTTGGCCAATCATCGAAGCAGAGTATTGACGACCGCGCCGAAGGTGTCAACGCTCCTTGTCAGCGGCCGTAGCGCCCCATCAGCTCGCCCTGCGCGAGGATGTGGCCCCGCATGGCTTTCTCGATTTCGGCTTTCGTCGCACCGGCTTTCAAATTCATCTTGGCATCGAGCGCGTAC
>JACXTT010012392.1_pt1 | contig 11319 bp, 5 predicted proteins | sample 9270951 | NCBI WGS metagenome assembly JACXTT01 (sample SAMN15532306, study PRJNA645909) | rock metagenome | isolation source: weathered quartz diorite | place: Puerto Rico | collected 2017-06-21 | reverse complement strand
GCCGGCGAGCCGCCCGACACCGCCGCCGCGACCGACGAGGCGTTCGAGGAGGCGGCCGAGTCCCCGCCCGCGCCCGAAGCCGAGGAGCGGCCCGTCGCGCCGAGCGCCGCCCATGTCTGGATCGGCGGCTTCTGGGGGCGTCGCGCCGGCGCGTGGGTCTGGATCCCCGGCCGCTGGACGCTCCCCCCCCGCCATCGCTGCCGCTGGATCCCCGGCCACTGGCGCCGCTTCGGGCCGCGCCGCTGGCGCTGGACGCCCGGCCACTGGGGCCGCTGCCGTCGCTAAAGGTCATCCGGACGCCCGCCGCGCGGCCGGCGTGATCGCAGAGGGCGCAAGCGGCCGGTCCCGACCGGACGATTTGATCCGGGCGCTTCCCGAATCCGGGATTCACCGGATGGCATGGGGTTTCCGCAAGACGGTAACTTGGCCGTTCCGGGAGACCCGCCAGGCGGCCGCGCCGCGCGGACCCCTTCCGCAATCCGGCCCGGGAGGCGCCCCATGGCCCGCCGTCTTCTCCACCCGATCGCCCTGCTCGCCGGCTTCGGCGCCGCCGCCTTCGCGGCCGACGGGGACGCCCCGCCGCCCTTGTCCCTCGAGGAATTGCTCAACACGCCGGTCCTGAGCGTCTCGAAGATGGCGCAGAGCGGCCAGGAGGCGCCCGGCGTGATCAGCCTCATCCCCCGCGAGCAGCTCGAGCGCTACGGCTGGACCAGCCTCAACGACGTCCTCTACCGGCAGCCCGGCTTCGGCCCCGACCAGGACTACGACCGCCGCACGGTCGGCGCGCGCGGGCTGTTCGAGGGCTGGAACAACAACCACCTGCTGCTGCTCGTGGACGGCGCCCCGGTCAACGACAATCTCTACGGCACCGCCTACACTTGGGAGATCACCCCGCTCACTTTCGCGAAATCGGTGGAGATCACGCGCGGCCCCGGCTCGGCGCTCTACGGCTCGAACGCGACCGGCGGCGTCATCCAGGTCAACACCGTCAACCCCGAAGACCTGCCCGGCGGCGGCGAGGCGCGCGTCCGCGCGGGCGGGAACGGGACGCGCCTCTACGATTTCGTCGCGGGGCGCGCGGGCGAGCGGGTCGCGGCGACGGTCGCGCTCGACTGGCGGGAAACCGACGGCGACGGCCGCCTCTCCTACGACGGCTCGGGCCGCCGGGACGCGAACGGCGGCCTCGGGCGATTCCGCACCTCGGACGAGCGCGCGAACTGGTACGGCTGGGCCAAGCTCGAAGGGCGGGGGCCGCTCGCGGGCTTCGACCTCCAGTTCCACGAGCAGTCGTGGCGCTTCCAGACCGGCCACGGCTGGCTGTGGTGGATCCCCGATTTCAAGGAGGCGATGAGCGAGAGCCGCCGGCTCGTTTCGCTGCGCTACCGCACCCCGGGACAGGCGCGCTTCACGCAGGAATATTTGCTGCGCCATCAGCGCCACGACATCGACTGGAACCAGCGCTACTACCCGGACGACGCCTTCCTCGGCTACTACCCGGCCGGGCTGTGGGAATACCTGCGCACCGGCGCCGCCGACTGGTTCGTGCGCGGGCAGTGGAGCCGCGCCTTCGCCTCGGGCGCCGGCCTGCTGGGCGGGGTGGAGCTCGACCGCTTCCTCTACACCGGTGACCGCGAGCACGACAGCAACGTCGACCTCGACGACGCGGCGAACGGCTACCCGCCGTTTCCCAACAATGCCTTCCGGCCGCTGGGGCCGTGGCTCGATTTCATCAAGGACCACCCGCTGCTCAACACCGGCCTCTACGCGCAGTTCACCTCGGGCGGGCTGTTCGGCCGCGAATGGCAGCTCACCGCGGGGGCGCGCTACGACCGGCTCGCCTTCCACTACGACCGGATCTACGCCCCCGGCCGCCCCGCCGGCTCGCGCACCTTCTCGCGCGTCAGCCCGCGGCTGGCGCTGGTGTGGCTGGCGGGCCCCGCGCTGAGCTTCAAATTGATGGGCGGGCGCGCCTTCCGCGCCCCGTCCCCCACCGAGCTGGCCGGCGCCCACACCTTCTCGCTCGCCTCCAACATCGCGTCGCTCGAGCCCGAGCAGGTGACCACCTGGGAGGCCGCCGCGTCGTGGCAGATTTCCCCCTCGCTCACCTGGCGGACGAACATTTTCCGCACCAAGTTCGAGAACCAGATCGCCTACAGCGTGCAGAACAACAACCTCTCGGCCAACATCCTCACCCACGCCTCGGCCGGCCTCGAGAGCGAGCTGCTCTACGCGGCCGGCCCCTTCAGCGGCTTTTTCAATTACGCCTTCGTGAAAAGGCTTGACGAGAAGATTCTCGACGCGACGATCGCCGCCAGCCCGGATCGCCTGGCCTGGGAGCCGCCGCACAAATTCAACTTCGGCGTCGACTGGTCCCGCAAGGCGGTCAGCGTCGCGCTCTCCGGCCATTGGCAGACGACGGTGCGGCGACGCGACAGCGAGGTCGGCGTCCAGCCGCTCCCCTTCGGCGTCAGCTCGGTCGCGCCGCCCTTCGACCTCGATCCCTACCGCGGCCGCGAGGTGAAGCCCTGGCTGCGGCTCGACCTGCGCGCCGCGTGGCGGACCGGCGACGGGTTCGAATTGTCGGCGGTCGCCGAGAATCTCGCCGGAACGCGCTACCAATTGGTGAAGGTCAACGCCTTCCCCTTCGACTACGAGCAGGAAGGGCGGCGCCTCTCCTTCGAGGCGCGCTACCGCTTCTGAGCCCCGGCGCGCCGGCACGACGCCCGGCCCGAAATAAATCCGCTCCTCAGGCTCCCCCGCGGTCGGCAGCTCCCTCCGGCTTGAGGCCACACCTCCGGCCCCGTCGCCGGGTGTAAGCTTCGGTGTGCTTGAACCTCGACCTGTTGTCAGGCCAATCGATCAAAAATACGCTCCCGAAGAAATGTCGTTTAATGATGCGCGCCAAGGCAAAATTCCACTATTGATGATCCACGAATGAGTTGACAACCGCAGGTTGTCACTCTGCAGAGCGGAGATCATCAACATTGACTCGTCAAGTCATTAATGGACACTCAATAATCTGGGTGACAGGCATCGATGACAAAATATTCGGCGAAGAAGAGTATCACAAAATTGAGAATGCCCCTCAGTATTATGGCTGTAATTATCGACTCTCGAAAATTTTATGAAGCCGAAAAGCAAATATAAATTTCAATCCCTCTCCGTCTTTAAAGGCGACCGGGTCGACGCGACACTGAGCGCGGAGGTGCGGAACCTGCTCAAGCTCGCCCGCCATCCGGGCCGCCGCCGCGGGCTTGCGGCGCCTGCTGGCCCTGTGGCTCGAAGCGCGAGCCCTCCTGCTGCGCCCGCGTCTCGAAAATCACCTCGCGGCGCGACACGCCACCGTCGAAGTCGCTTGGCCAAATGACCGGCGATTTGTTCAGCGGCGATTGGGCGGCCTGAGTCAGCCGGGCGGATGGGCGCGGCGGCGCGGTTGCGGGGCGTGCCCTCATCATGTTCATGACGTCCCGCTAGCGAACCACCCGCTCGACGCTCTGCACGCCGGAGATTTTCCGGATCCTGTCCATCGCGCCGCGCAGCTCGGCGATCGATGGGGTGTCGAGCGCGAGGTCGATGTGGCCGCGCCCGAGGTTGCCGCCGCCGGCGATCGATTTGATGTTGAGCGAGAGGTCGGCCAGCGCGGCGGTCACCTCGGCGAGCACCCCCGCGCGGTCGTTGACGCGCACCGCCAGGCGCGCCTCGTAGCGCGGGCGCGGGCCGCCGCCCGACTTGTCGTTCCAGGCCGCGCTCAGCGTCCGCTCGGCATAGAGCCCCTTCGACAAATTGGGGCAGAGCTCGGAATGGATGGCGACCCCTTTGCCCCGCGTCACCACCCCGAGGATCGGCTCGCCGAAAATCGGGCGGCAGCAGCCAGCGCGGTAGGTGAGCAGGTCGCCCATCCCGTCCACGAGGATCGGCCCGGCGCCGGCGGCGACCGGCGGCACGAGGGGCGGAGTCTTGGTCGCAGCGCGCTTTTCGGCCGGCAACGATTTCTCGAGCACCACGCGGGGGGCGACCTTGCCGAAGCCGATCGCGGCGTGGAGCCCGGGCAAATCATTGAGACCGTGGCGCTTCGACCAGAGCAGCAATTGCTCCTCGTTGAGCAGGACGCCGAGCTTGCGCGCCTCGCGCTCCAGCAGCAGCCGGCCGGCGTCGAGGTTGCGTCCCTTCTCCTCGGCGACCAGGTGGTGGCGGATCTTCTGCAGGGCGCGCGGGGTCCTGGCGAAGGCGAGCCAGTCGCGGTGGGGGCGCGCGTGCGGCGAGGTCAGCACCTCGACGATGTCGCCCGAACGCAGCGGGGTGGCGAACTCCACGAGGCGGCCGTTGACCTTCAGCCCCTGCGTCTTCTCGCCCACCTGGGTGTGGACCGCGTAGGCGAAGTCGAGCGCGGTCGCCCCCTGCGGCAGCACCTTGATCTCGCCGCGCGGGGTGAAGGCGTAGATCTCCTCGGGGTAGAGGTCGCCCTTGATCGACTCCATGAATTGCTGGGCGCCGGCCCCCCCCTGCGCCGCCTCGACCATCATGCGCAGCCACTGGAAGCGCTCAGCGTCGCCGGACTTCACCCCGCCGTTCGCCTTGTACTTCCAATGCGCGGCGATCCCCTCCTCGGCGACCAGGTGCATTTCGAAGGTGCGGATCTGCACCTCGAAGGGATGGCCGCCCGGCCCCAGCACGGTGGTGTGGAGCGACTGGTAGAGGTTGTTCTTGGGGATCGCGATGTAATCCTTGAAACGACCGGGCAGCGGCGTGTAGCGGCCGTGGACGAGGCCGAAGACCTGGTAGCAGTCGGCGGGGTTGCGGACCAGGACCCGGAAGGCGAGAAAATCGAACAGGTCGTCGCTGCCGCTCCGCGCCTGCTTGCGCCAGATCGAGTAGAGCTTCTTGATGCGGCCGCGCACCTCGCCCTCGAGCCCCGCGCCCGCGAGCAGCGCGCGCAGCCCCCCCTCGATCTCGTGGATCAGCGTCTCGGCGTCCGCGCGGCGGGGCTTCAATTTCCCGGACAGCTCCTTGAAGGCTTCCGGGTGGCCGTGGCGGAAGCCCAATTCCTCCAGCTCGTCCTTCATGCGACCCATGCCGAGCCGGTAGGCGAGCGGGGCGTAGACCTCGAGCGTCTCGATCGCCTTGCGCCGCCGCTTCTCGTCGGCGACGGCGCCCAGGGTGCGCATGTTGTGGAGCCGGTCGGCGAGCTTGACCAGGATCACCCGCACGTCGTGGGCGATCGCCAGCAGCATCTTGCGGAAGTTCTCCGCCTCCGCCTCCGCCGTCGATTTGAACTCGTACTTGTCGATCTTGGTCAGCCCCTCGACGATCTGCGCCACCTCGGCGCCGAACTCCTTCTCCAATTGCTCGCGGGTGGCGCCGGTGTCCTCGATCACGTCGTGGAGCAGCCCCGAGGCCACCAGCGTCTCGTCGAGCCGCAGGTCGTGGGCGAGGATGTAGGCGACGTCGAGCGGGTGGGTGAGGTAGGGCTCGCCCGAGGCGCGGGTCTGGCCGGCGTGCGCCTTCTCGGAGAATTTGAACGCGCGCTCCACCAGCCCGAGGTCGGCCTCGGGATGGTTGGCGCGCAGCGCGCCCGTGACTTCGCCGAAGCGGGCGTCCATCGCGGAAATTGTAGCGGGGGACGGCGCTCTACCGCTTCGCCCCGCCCAGACGCGAGAGCGCGGCCGCCCGCGCCGCGCCGATCCCCGCTTCGCTCTCGGCGACGAAGCCGAGGTCGTGCAGCAGCCCGTCGTCGAGGCCGTAGATCCAGGCGTGGACGGCGAGCGGCTGGCTGCGCCGCCACGCATCGCTGACCACGGTGGTGCGGCAGAGATTGACCGCCTGCTCGATCACGTTCAATTCGCACAGCCGGTTGAGGCGCGCGGATTCCGGCAGCGCGGCGAGCGCGCCTGCGTGCATGTCGCGCACCGACTGGATGTGGCGCAGCCAGTTGTCGATCAGCCCCAGCCGGCGGTCGGCGTGCGCGGCCTCCACGCCGCCGCAGCCGTAATGGCCGCAGACGATGAGATCCTCGACCTTCAGCACGTCGACCGCGTACTGGACCGCCGAGAGGAGGTTGAAATCGGTCTGCTCGACGATGTTGGAGACGTTGCGATGGACGAAGACCTCGCCCGGCAGCAGCCCCGCGATCTCGTTGGCCGGCACCCGGCTGTCGGCGCAGCCGATCCACATCAGGTGGGGCGCCTGCAGCGACGCGAGGCGGGTGAAGAAGCCGGGGCTCTTCGCGTCGGTCTCCGCGGCCCAGCGGCGGTTGTTCTCGAACAGGCGGGCGAGTCGGCTCATGGCGTCACCGATCGAACAATTTGAGCACGTCGCTGACCGTGAGGACGGCGACGAGGGAGAGCAGGAACCAGAAACCGGCGATCACGATCCGTTCCTTGGTCTTGCGCGGGAATTCGCGTCGGGAAAGGCTTTCCAGCGTCAGGATCAGGATGTGGCCGCCGTCGAGCGCGGGGATCGGCAGCAGGTTCATGATGCCGAGCTGGAGCGAGATGAAGATCGCGAACTGCAGCAATTGCGCGGCGTAACCGGCCGGCGAGGTGAATTGCGCGCTGCCGATCAGCTTGATGATCCCGATCGGGCCGGAAAGACTGCGCAGCGAAGTCTCGCGCCCGGTCAGTTTGCGAATGAGGCGGACGAGGGCGGTCGATTCCCCGCGGAATTCCTTGAGGGCGAGGGACCAGGCGCGCCCGAGGGAGTTGTAGACCTCCTGCCCGTTCTGCAGTCCCCACAGCGAGCCCGGCGCCCGGCTCATGACGACGGATTCCATGCGTCCGTCGCGAATGACGCCCAGCGTGATCGACGTGACGGCCTTGTCCGTGATCGGCAGCGCCTTGTCCTTGAAATCGTGCAGCGCTTTGCCGTCGAAGGTCGCGAGGATGTCGCCCTTGCGCAGCCCCGCCGCGGCGGCGGGCGTGCCGGGCTTGGGGGCGTCGATCACCCACATGCCTTCCGTGCCGGGCAGGTAGAGTCCGAGGTAGCCGTAGGTCTCTCCCTTGACCTTCTTCAATTCGGGAACGAGGTGGAGCGAGAGGCTTCGGCCGTCGCGGGTGACCTGCAGGTCGTACCCCCCTCGGTTCGAGGTCAGGATCAGCATCTCGGCTTCCTTGGAGCCGCTGATCGGGTCCCCCGCCACGCGCGTGATCACGTCCAGGGGGCGCAGCCCGGCTTTTTCGGCCGGGCCGCCCGGCTCGACGTCGACCACCACGACCGGGGCCCGCTCCGCGAGCGACTCGAGATGGCGCCCGTGCTGGACCGCGACCAGCAGTCCGAGGGTCAGGATGAAATTGAAGAGCACCCCGCCCGACATCACCAGCACCCGCTGCCAGCGGGGGTGGCGGTCGAAGTCGCGCGCCGGATCGCGCGGCTTTTCGGGCGGAGCGTCGGGCGGCAGGGCCGCCCGCTCGTCGTCGGCCATGCCCTGCAGGCGTACATAGCCGCCCAGCGGCAGCCAGCTCACGCAGTAGTCGGTCTCGCCGATTTTTTTCCCAAAGGCGCGGGGCGGAAAGCCGAAGCTGAACTGCTCGACCCCGATCCCGCACCACTTTGCGATCAGGAAATGGCCCAGCTCGTGGAAGCAGACCACGAGGCCGAAGACGAACAGGATCGCGAAAACCGACCAGAAGATTTGCATGGGAAGGCGGAGTTTAGCGGGGGTGGTTTCGCGCGAGGTGACGATTTGCAGCCCCGCGCCGGCGGCAGGGTCTCTCCACTCCGCCGGAAACCCGCGCGAGCCCGGCTGCGCCGGGCGCAGGTATTTCCACGAGCTCCTCGGCTAGAATCCCCCCCGTGCGCCGTCACGCGATCTCGCTCACGATCTATCTCAGCCTGTTCGCTTCGGGCGCCGCGGGCCTGATTTACCAGGTTGCCTGGCAGCGCTACCTCAGCCGCATCACCGGCGGCGACCATCTCGCCACGGCGGTCACTCTCGCGGTTTTCCTGAGCGGACTTTCGGTCGGCTACGCCGCCTGCGGCCGCTGGTCGGTGCGCGTCCGCCGGCCCGTGCGCGTCTATGCGCTGCTCGAGGTCGTGATCGCGCTGTGGGGGCTCGTCTTCCCGGTTCTCTTCCGCCTGGTCGACCGGCTGAGCGCCGGCTGGCGGATGGAGGCGCCCTGGGGGCTGCTCGCGGGCGCGCTGGTCGCGGGCGGGCTGCTGCTCTACCCGCCGACCCTGCTGATGGGCGCGACCGTGCCGTTCCTCACCCAGGCCGCCGCGTCGACGAGCGGGCGGGCGGCGAGCTCGCACGCGCTCGTGTACGGCGCCAACACCGCGGGCGCGTTTGCGGGGGCGCTTCTCGGCGGCTATGCGCTGCTGCCCACGCTCGGGCTTCCGGGGAGCGTGGCGGCGGCCGCGCTGCTCAACCTGTTCGCCGCATTGCTCCTGCTCTTCGCCGCGGCGGGGACCGGCGCGGACGCCCTCGCCCTGGACGGGAGCGGTGAGGTGGTCGTGGAGCGGGAACGCCCGCTCGCGCTCCGGCGTCTGCTTCTGCTCTCCGCGGCCAGCGGGGCCGCGACGATGATCCTCGAGAACGCCGCGGCACGCCTGCTCTCGATCACGCTGGGCGGCACGGCGTACGTCTTCGCGCTGACCGTCGCGGTGTTCGTGGCGGCGATCGCGACCGGGAGCTTTCTGGTCGGGCGCCTCCGCCGCGTGCCCGGGACGCTGCTTTCCACGCTGCTGCTCGCCTCCTCCGCCGGCCTGCTCGCGCTCTATGCCGGCATCGATGACGCGCCCTACGCAATGCACGTCGTGCGCACCGCGTTCTCGGCGGGCGGCGCCGGATTTTGGGGCTATCATGCGGCGGTGCTCGTCCTGCTGCTGAGCCTGCTCGGTCCGGTCGCCGCGATGATGGGTGCGCTTCTGCCGCTTCTGTATCACGAAATGCGGGCGCGGCCGGAAGACGCGGGCGCCTCTTCGGGGCGGTTGCTGGCTTGGAACGCGGTCGGCTGTCTGGCCGGCAGCCTGCTGGGCGGCGTGTTCGCCTATCCCCTGCTCGACAGCCCGCGCGTCTTCGCGCTCGTTCCCGGGCTGTGCGCGCTCATGGCGCTCGCGGCGGGCGCCGTCGCGCGCCGCCGTCTCGCAGCGGGATTTCTCGCGGCGAGCGCGGCGTTCCTCGCGGTCACGGGCGCGGGGATCCACCGCAAACGGCTGGCGATCAACCTGCTCCGCTTCCGCGAAGAGAACCCCCGCACCTTCTCGGGGCCGTCGGGCATGCATGACGCGATCAACGCCGGGAAGCGGCTCGCGTTCTACCGCGAAGGCCCGATGGGCCTGACCGCGGTTTCCGAGCCGGTCACCGCCACGGGCGACCAGCCCGAGTGGCGCTCGATCCTCAACAACGGCCGCTCCGACTCCAGCACCAAGGGGGACGAGGAAACTCTCAAGCTGGGCGCGCATCTCCCGGCGTTGCTGGCCGGCCGGCGGGAGCGGGTGCTGGTGATCGGTCTGGGCACGGGCGTGACCGCAGGGGAGTTCTCCCTCCACCCCGAGGTCCGGGAATTGCGCGTGGTGGAAATCGCGCGCCCCGTGGTCGAGGCGCTGCCGCTCTTCAGCCGCTGGACCCATGCGGTCGAGCGCGACCCCCGGCTGCGCATCGAGCGCGCGGACGCGCTGCTCGCGCTGCGGCGCGGCCCGGAGCGCTGGGACATCATCAGCTCGGAGCCCAGCCATCCCTGGCTGACGGGCGTCGACCAGCTTTTCTCACGCGATTTTTATCTGCGCGTCGACGCGCGTCTCGCCGATGGGGGGCTCTTCGTGCAGTGGTTCCACCGCTACGAATCCTCGCCCGAGGAGCTTCGCTTGATCTCGGGCACCCTCCGCGGCGTTTTCCCCTGCCTCCGCGCGTTTCGCGGCACCCTGGGTGACGTGTTGGTGGTCGCGGGGCGCCGGCCGCTCGAGGAGGCGGAGTGGGTCGAGGCCGCGCGGCGGCTGATCGCGAACGGTGGGGTGCGCGATTCGCTTGCCGCGATCGGCGTCACCAGGATCGAGGCGCTGCGCGCTCGAGAGATCGTCGGCTTTCAGGCTTTCGCTGATCGCGCCGCCGAGGGGCCGATCCACACCCTAGACTTTCCGATCCTGCAGTACGAGGCGATCCGCGCCCTTTACAGCGGTCGGCCTGTCGACGAGTCGATCTTCGCACGGGCGGAAGCGCCCGCTCGGCCCGGCGACGCGTCCGGGGCGTCGAGCCGGCGCTGAACGCCGCCGCGTTGGTTTCAGAGGGGAATCTGGTTGGGGAGGCAGGGATCGAACCTGCGAATGTCGGCTCCAAAGGCCGATGCCTTACCACTTGGCGACTCCCCAACGGGAGACGGAAATTTTACCCGAGCCATTGTTCCAGCCGTTTTTTGCCGCGGAGACACAGAGGGCGCAGAAGGAGTTGGGTGGCTTGTCATCCGGCCCGATTGAACTCCAAATTCCTCCGCGTCTCCGCGTCTCCGCGTCTCCGCGTCTCCGCGTCTCCGCGGCGCGGCTTACTTCCGCAGCTTCACGTGCAGATCCTCGAGCTGGCGATCGGTGACGGTCGAGGGGGTCTCGACCATCAGGTCGGCGGCCTGGGTGGTTTTCGGGAAGGCGATCACCTCGCGCAGCGAGTCGGCGCCGGCGAGCAGGGCGCACAGGCGGTCGAAGCCGAGCGCGATGCCGCCGTGGGGCGGCGCGCCGTAGGAGAGCGCCTCGAGCAGGAAGCCGAACTTGTCCCGCATCTGCTCGTCCGTCAGCCCGATGCGGTGGAATTGCGTCTTCTGCAATTCCGGCCGGTGGATGCGGATCGAGCCGCCGCCCAGCTCGATGCCGTTGAGGGTGATGTCGTAGGCGCGGGCGAGGATCGCGAAGGGGTCGGAATTTTTGTCCGCCAGCGCCGCCTCGAATTGCGGTTGCGGGGCGGTGAAGGGATGGTGGGCCGCCTTGGGGTTGCCGTCGTCGTCCTTCTCGAAGAGCGGGAAGTCGACCACCCACAGGAACTTGAAGAGGCCCGCGGGGATCAGCTTCTCGCGGCGGGCGACCTCCTGGCGCAGCGCGCCGAGCGCCTTGAGCGCGGCGCCGACCTCGCCCGAAACGATCAGCAGCAGGTCGCCCTCGCCGCCGCCGATCCGCTTGAATTCGGCCTGGACCGCGTCGGGGGCGAAGAATTTCGAGAGCGAACCGGAGATCCCGTCGGCGCCCCACTTGAGATGGGCGAGGCCGCCCGCGCCGTGCTTCTTCGCGAGGTCGGTGAGCGCGTCGAGGTCTTTCCGCGAATATTTCGCCCCGCCCGGGACGCGCAGCCCCTTCGCGGCGCCGCTCTTCAAAAAGTCGGCGCTCCCGCCCTTCGCGAACTCCTCG
>JACXTT010012391.1_pt1 | contig 11319 bp, 11 predicted proteins | sample 9270951 | NCBI WGS metagenome assembly JACXTT01 (sample SAMN15532306, study PRJNA645909) | rock metagenome | isolation source: weathered quartz diorite | place: Puerto Rico | collected 2017-06-21 | reverse complement strand
AACCCGCGCTGCCCAGCCGGTGCCGGACGCCCAGCGCGTCTTCGAGGCTCAACAGCCGATCCGGCCGGCGCAGGCGCCCGCGGCGGCCCCGGCCCCGGGCGCGAACACTCTTCGGGAATCCGGATCGCTCCAGGGCGCCGGCGCTGCCGGCGCCCTCGCGAGCCGCGTCGCCGCCTCCGATGCCACGGAGCGCACGCCGGAAAAATGGCTCGAGGATATTCGCAAGCTCAAGACCGAGGGCAGGGCGGGCGAAGCCGAACGCGAGCTCGCCGAGTTCAGGAAACGCTATCCCGACTACCGCTTGCCGGAGGATCTTCGCTGACGTCCAACCCCTTCTCCCTTCGCGCATCGTTTACTGCGATGGGTCTCAACCGAAAGGAGAAGAACGTGAAGAAAGCACTGGTCGCCGCCTTTGCGGCGCTGCTTCCGGCGTGGACGGCAGCCCATACCGGCGCGCTCGTCGATCTCGCCGTCGTCAACCGCGCCACCGGCGTGCGCATTCCCGTCCACGCGCATCGCGGCCGCCTTTACGTCGCCGGCGCGCCCGGAGCGAAATATTCCATCCTCCTCAGCAACAAGACCGGCGAGCGCCTGCTCACGGTGGTCTCGGTTGACGGCGTCAACGTCGTCACCGGAGACACCGCCGCGCCCGCGCAGAGCGGCTACGTGCTCGATCCCTGGGGCAGCGTCGCAATCGACGGCTGGCGCAAGAACATGAGCGAGGTCGCTGCCTTCGTCTTCACCGCGCTCCCGGAGAGCTACGCCGCGCGCACCGGCCGCCCGGGCAACGTCGGCGTGATCGGCGCCGCCGTGTTCCGCGAATACCGGCCGCGCGTATCCCTGGGGCCGCCCGTGCCTCTCTTGGGGCCGGGAGCCCGCGGCGACGAAGCGCGCGAATCGGCAAGCGGAGCCGCGCGCGACTCCGCCGCCGAGCCCGCGGCACCCTCCGCCGAAGCCTTGATGCGGGCCTTGCCGAAGCACGAGGAAAAGCTCGGCACCGGCCACGGCGAGCGCGAGGCGTCGCAGGCGAGCTGGACGGACTTCCGCCGCGCGAGTCCAAGCCCGGCCGAAATGATCGCCGTCTACTACGACAGCCGCGCCAACCTGATCGCGCGCGGAATCATCGCGCCCGCGCCGCGCGCCGAGCCGAATCCCTTCCCCGGTTTCCGGTTTGCGCCCGATCCGAGGAGCTGAGGCAGGGCGCGCGTTCGGCCGGGTGAGGGCGGGCGGCTGCTCCCGATCCCGGTGGGTCAAGCTTTTGTCAGGGTATTCTTCGTACACTGCCGCAGCGCCGCGCAGCGCGCCGCCTCCCGACAGCAGCCATGATCGCAAAAGAGGAAAAACTCGGAGCCGTTTCCGCAGCGGCGAGGAAGCCGGCGGCGCGGTTGCCGCTGTTGAAGCAACTCGGGCCGGGCCTCATCACCGGAGCGGCGGACGACGATCCGAGCGGGATCGCGAGCTATTCTCAGGCGGGCGCGCAGTTCGGCTACGGCATGCTGTGGTCGGTGCTGTTCACGCTGCCGCTCATGATCGGCATCCAGGTCGTGAGCGCGCGCATCGGCCGCGTAACGGGCCACGGCCTGGCGGCCAACATACGGCAGCACTATCCGAAATCCCTGCTCTACGCGGTCATCTCGCTCCTGCTCGTAGCCAACACGATCAACATCGCCGCCGACCTCGGTGCCATGGCCGCGGCCCTGCAACTGCTCATCGGAGGCTCGACGCGCCTCTACATCGTCGCGTTTGCGCTGGTTTCGCTCGGTTTGCAGGTCTTCATTCCCTTTCCCCGGTACGCGCCGTTCCTGAAGTGGCTGACGCTCGCGCTCTTCGCCTACGTCGCCACGGTGTTCGTGGTGCGCGTGCCTTGGCTCGAGGCCGGAATGCACACGATCGTCCCGGACCTCGCGCTGCGCGCGGACTATCTGCTCACGCTCGTGGCCGTGTTCGGCACGACCATCAGCCCGTATCTTTTTTTCTGGCAGGCTTCGCAGGAGGTGGAAGAGCAGCGCGCGGCCGACGGCGAAGAGCCGCTGCGCGAGGCGCCCGAGCAGGCCAAGGCGCACCTTCACCGCATCAAGATCGATACGTACATAGGAATGACGTTCTCGAACCTGGTGGCGTTCTTCATCATGCTGACCACCGCCGTGACGCTGCACGCACACGGCATCACCGACATCCAGACCTCGGCGCAGGCGGCCGAGGCGCTCCGCCCCATCGGCGGGGAGTTCGCGTTCCTGCTGTTCGCTGCGGGCATCGTCGGGACCGGAATGCTCGCCGTGCCGGTGCTCGCCGGGTCGGCCGCGTACGCCGTCGCCGAATCCTTCCGCTGGCCGATCGGCCTGGGCTTGAGGCTGATGGAAGCGCGCGGCTTCTATGCCATCCTCATCGCCGCGACGACGATAGGCGTCGCGCTCAACTTCACCGACATCGATCCGGTCAAGGCGCTCATCTGGAGCGCGGTGATCAACGGCGTGATCTCGGTGCCCATCATGGCGGTGATGATGCTGATGGCGGTGCGCCCGGAGATCATGGGGCGCTTCACCGCGAGGCGGCGCCTGAAGATTCTCGGCTGGCTCGCCACCGGCGTGATGGCGCTGGCGGTGATCGCGATGCTGCTCGCGCTCGTGACCGCGGGGAGGTGACTCCGCATCCCGTGCTTTAACCCCGGCAGTACCACCAGGGCGTTTACCGACATTGGAACGGCGTGACGCCGGATGAAAGGGGTTGAACAATGATGCTTCATCGACGGACGAGTATTGGAACCGTGCTGGTCGCAATATCAATTGCCTGGGGCACGGCAACCGCGCAGGACGCATCGCGCATCACCGCGGTGACGCTCTACCCGGGCAGCGCGACGGTCGAGCGCACCGCGCGGGTCGTGCCGGGAATGACGCGGCTCGAAATCTCCGGGCTGCCGGCTAATTTCGATCCCCAGACGGTGCGCGTGGAATCCGATTCGGGCGTGCGCATCGGCGAAGTCTCCACGAAGGACCAGAGCCGCACGGCCGCCTCGAACGCGCGCGAGTCCGCGATCGAGGAGAAAATCCAGGCGCTCAAGGACCGGCAGGCGGTTCTCGAGGTCGATGCGAAGTCCGCTCAAATGACGGCCGAATTCATTTCGCGCCTGGGCGCACCGGCAGGGGAGAAGCCCGCGCCGATTCCCAACGCAAGCTCGCTCGCCGAAACGATCGAGGCGATGCGGCGCGGCGGCAGCGACGCCTTCGGCAGGATCCAGAAGGTGCAGGTGCAAAAGCGCGAGATCGACAAGCAGATCCGCGCGCTCGAGCGCGATCTCGCGCGGCTGAAGAGCGGCGCGAACGACGTGCGCACGATCGCGGTCGGGATTTCCGCCGAACGGCCGGGCGAGGTGAAAGTGTCCTACCAGGTGAACGGCGCCGGATGGCGGCCTTCTTACCGCGCCGGCCTGGACTCGGCGGGATCGAAAGTGTCACTCGAGCGCCAGGGCGCCATCTCCCAGACCACGGGAGAGGACTGGACGAACGTCAGGCTGAAGCTTTCCACCGGCCAGCCGCGGCTCTCGCCGCAAGGGACCGAGCCGCGTCCGTGGAAGTTGTCCCTATACAGCCCGAGCGTCGGCGCCGTGTCGGAGCTCTCGCTCAATCGCCCAGCCGCGGCGCCCGCCGCGCTGATGCGCGCGAAAGTCGACGAGCTGCGCCAGGAAAGGCCGCTCGAAGTGCAGACCACCTTCGCCACCGAGTTCGAAGTGCCCGGCACGGTGAGCCTGCCCTCGGACGGCCGCAAGCTGACCGTGTCCCTCGCGAAGCTTTCGCTCCCCGCGAAAATGCGCCTGCGCGTCGTGCCGAGGCTGGACGCAGCGGCGGTCGTCACTGCGGAGGCGGAGCGCCCCGAAGGCGTATGGCTCGCAGGTGACATCCAGCTCTACCGCGACGGCAATTACGTCGGCGCGACGAGCTGGAATCCGCAGGCCTCGGCGGCGCTGGTGCTCCCGTTCGGCCGCGACAGCCTGGTGCGCGTGAAGGTCGATCGCGCCAAGGACAGGAACGGCTCGGGCGGAATCTTAGGCCAGCGCAACCAGCGCGAGGTGAGCGATCTTTTCACGCTGACGAGCCGTCACAAGACGCCGGTCGAGCTCCTGGTGTTGGAATCCTCGCCCGTCTCGACCAACGATCAGATCAAGGTCGAGGCGAAGTTCGATCCGAAGCCCAGCGAGGAAAACTGGGAAGAGCGCCAGGGCGTGGTCGCCTGGGCGCGCGCCATCGCGCCGGACCAGACGTTGAAATTCAGCGTCGCCTACGCGATCAGCTATCCGAGGGACGCGGCGGTGGCGGGGCTGCCTTAGCGCGCGACGCTAGCGTTTCTCAGGCGCAATATTCCTGATCGCAGCCGAGAACTTTGCGTGAGCTGCGGGATCGACCGGCCGGTGCCTGATCCGGGTGCTCGCCGGATCTTTTCCGAGGAAATTGTCCCCCTTCCAGTTCCTCGACGGCCTGATGGGCCTGGGAACGAACCCGCCGCCGCAGTTCGGGCAGACGTTCACGAGCACGCGGTCGACGCAGCTCGCGCAGAACGTGCACTCGTAGCTGCAGATGCGCGCTTCGGGCGAGTCCGGCGGCAAGGCCTTGTTGCAGTGCTCGCATGTCGGGCGCAGCTCTAGCATGGTGTTCTCCGCAGAAAACTAAACGCCCAGGCTCGGCGCATGGCCGCGGAGCCCGGGCGTCCAGGATAGCGGAGCTTGGAGTGGCGGGTGCGTTATTCCACCACGCTCGCTTCCAGTCATCCATTCGCTTCAGTCTTCTTCCCGCCCGCCCAGGCCCGGCAGCGACCGGGTGTGCTCCTTCTGGACTGCCTTGAGGGCTTCGGGATCCAGGTCGAGCGCCTCCAGTATCGTGGGCGCGATCTGGGTGGTCTGCACCGGCGTCTTGATCACCTTGCGGCTCAGGCCGGGATTCGACGCGAGCAGGGCGACGTTGGTATCGTCGTTGCTGAAGCCGCCGTGCTCGGCGAGCTTCTTGGTCGATGCCGTGAAGATCGTGCCGAAGTTCGGGAGGACGATGATGTCGGGAGTGCGGTTGTCTCGGGACGGATCGCTGAACCTCAGCTTCAGCGACTCCCCGGAGAGCACGTCCTGGATCGACAGGGCTTTCTGGTTGGCCCGCAGGAAATCGCTCACTCCTTGAGTCCGGCCCTGATCCTGGAGCCAGATCAGCGCGACGTCGTCGTCGGTGACCGCGGCATTCGCGATCGCCTGGGCAGCGGAGCTGCTCGAGCTGCCGGGAAGGGCGGCCACCAGGTCCTGCAGATGCCCGGGCTTGTTGACCTTGCTCGGGTCGATCGGCGCCTGAGCGTGCTTGGCGGTGACCATCACGAGCGTCGAGTGGTACAGCCCCCTTTGCTTCAGAGCGTCGATCATATCCCGCAGCGCGGCGTCGGTCCTGTCCAGCCCGTATTCGAGAACTTCGGTCGGCGTGCCCGCGGCGTCGAGGTAGCCGCCCGATTTCCCCCGCAGCCGCTGCGCATCGGTTTGATTGCACGTGACGTCCGGTTTGTCGTGAGTCAGTTTCTGGCCGACGCTGACGGCCTGGAAATTCATCCCGAAAATCGCCGGGACGACGCCCACCGGTCTCCCGGCGTGATCGAGGCCGTGGATTTCGTTGATGACCGCTCTGACCTTCTTCGCGTCGTTCTCTGCCGTGCAGACGACGCTCACGGTCGCGTCGAAGCCGACCGGATTGGTGATCTCGGGCGTGAACAAATCATCGACGCCCTTGCCCGAGGGGCCGTTGACGAGATCGTAGGCCGGGTGCTTGTCGGCCCAAGCGGTCCTGCGGCCGCTTGCTTTGACGACCTCGAAGATCGTGTTGACCTTGACGAAATCATGCGGGAAGACGGGAACGCAGCGACCGCTGGAATTCCGGCCGCGAGGGAGCTTGCTAGGATCGATGACGTCCAGATCCGTTCCGGTTGCATCGACGAGATCGATCGACTCGTCGAGAGTCGTTACGGTCCCGGGCGCGCCGCTGCAGTCCGTGTTGGAAGGATCGAACAGAGTACGGTCGTAGCTGACGTCGTAGAAGACTCCGGTGGACACCGGTGAACCGCCGGTCACCATCGCGAGCAGGCCCGGGAACGAATCCGAGGGCCTGGAGGACGATGCGCTGGTGTAGCGAACGCCCTGTCCGGCGAGCTCCGCGAGAGCGGACCGTGGATGCGCGTCGATGTAGTTCTCGAGGTCTATGGCGTGCAGGCCGTCGACGCTGATCAGCAGGACATGGTCGACGCGAACACCGCGCGGAAAATGATCGTCGCCTTCTCCGGCCGATGCGCCGGACGCGGCACCCAGAGCCGAGCAGGCAATCAGGCTGATCGCTGTTTTCTTGAATCGCATGGCATCCCTCTTTGTTAATAGACGGTTGACGGGAGCATGCAGTCTGAAGCGCCTTCGTTTCAGATTTGTTAAGCAAGCCTTATGGTTCCCTGACATCGGCGAGCGCAAAACCTTGATGAAAAGAGGTAGACTCGGGCACCCGGGAGAATCTGCAAGTTCTTCTCTAATCTCTAAGCCGCGTCAAGGAGGACACCATGTCTGCGAGAATCCGCTGTGCGCTTCTGCTGCTGCTCCTCGTTCCCTTCTCAGCCCGCGCAGAGGTGACTTGCGCGGATGTTCTGAAGTCTTTCGGCAGCCGTCTCGCGGACGCGACTTGTTTCCCGAGCGCCGACCTCACTACCGCCAATCCTGCGACGACGCCGGCCAACAATTCGCTGGCCGGGCTGCCGGCGGGTGCCTTCACGCCCGTCACCGATCGCGGCGTGATTGCTCCAAGCGCGGGCAAGCGTACGCCCATCACCAAGGTGGTGCCGGGACTGCAGCTCAATGCGCGCATCGCCTCGGACCCGACTCGGCAGGCGCGATTTCTCCTGCGGCTTCCGAAGGACTGGAACGGCCGGCTGGTCGTCGCGGGCGCTTCCGGCACGCGCAGCGAGTTCAATGGCGATTTCGCCTGGAGCGACTACGTGCTGCAGCAGGGCTACGCCTACGCCTCGCAGAACAAGGGCGTGCTGAACCTGTCCATCGTCACGCTGACGCCGCCGCCGCCGACGGACCCGCTCGCCTGCCGGCTCAACCCGGCTTCCCCGGTGTTCGTGCATTTTTTCGACAACGATCCCGGCCAGCCTTTCACCCGCTGGGCGGAATTCATGATCAAGGCGGCGCAGCTCGCGCGGGACGGCGTCAAGGCGGCCTACGGCCGCTTACCGCGCTTCACCTACGCGGTCGGCACGTCGAACGGCGGCTACCAGGTGCGCCGCGCGGTCGAGCTGGCGCCTGAGCTCTTCGACGGCGGCGTGGACTGGGAAGGCACCTTCGTCGACGAGCACGCGCCGAACCTGCTTACCGATTTGCCGCCGGCGATTCTCAACTTCCCCGACTATGTGGCTTCCAAGTTCGATCCCGCGAGCACCGCGGCCAAGAACATCCGAGGCGCCGGCTACCCACCCGACATCATCACGGGGACGCTTTCGCTCTGGCAGAGCTATTCGAATTCGTTCTGGGAGGTGACGCAATGCCAGTGGCAGAAGCGGCTCGATCCGACCTACGACACCTACGGCAGCGGCACCGGAACCTACAACTACGTGAGCCGTCTTTCGTTCTCGGACGTCGGCGCGCAGTTCGCCGCCTTCGCCACGACGGGGAGGATCCGGCGCCCCCTCATCACCGTCGCCGGCACCATGGACGCGTTGCTGCCGATCGACCACCATGCGCGCGCGTACGCGCGCAAGGTCGCGGCCGCGTCAAAGCACAAGCGGGATGATGATGAGCATCGCGGCGACAGGCATCGCGACGACGACCGCCCCGCGTACCGGCTGTACGAGATCCAGAACGGCAACCATATCGAAACGCTCCAGGACGCGTTTCCAAAGCTCGAGCTGATCGAGCCGCACGCGCAGCGCGCTTTCGATCTGCTCGTAAACCACGTCGAGCGCGACGTGCCGCTGCCGCCTGACCAGTGCATTCCGCGCGCGGGTAGCATCGCCGACTCGCCGGCGCAGGCGGGACATTGCGCGAGCCTGTTCGCCGAGCCCTGAGGCGACCTTATTCGACGCTGCCCGGCAGCCTGGCGCGCAGATCGCGCAGCTCCGCCTCGAGACCGCGGACGCGCTCGAGCAGCGTGAGCACCAGGGCGACCCCGTGCGCGTCGAGGTCGAAGTCCTCGCGCAAGCGGCGCGCGCTCCGCGCGACGACCAGCCGGTCCGCGCTGAAGCTCCAACGTCCTGCGTCTGAATCGATCGGCGCGAGCACGCCGTAATCCACCAGCTCGCGCAACTCCCTTTCGGACAGCCCCGACAGCTCGCAGAGCTCCTCGAGCAGGAGCTCGTGCCGCTCGTGCAGCCACATCGCTTGTTCGATTTTCACTTAGCCTCCTGCTCGAAATGTCCGCGCGGGTTGAACGTCGAGGCCTCGGCGAGCTCCTTGAACAGAGCGCGCTCGCGCTCGCTCGTCGCGGTCGGCACCGCGATCTGGACGATCGCGAAGAGGTCGCCTTCTCCCCCGTGCGGCTTGGGGAGGCCGCGCCCGGCGAGCCGCAGCTGCCCGCCGGCGCGCGTTCCCGGCGGGACCTTGAGGCGCACCGATCCGCCCAGCGTGGGCACCTGTACGCTCGTGCCGAGCACGGCTTCCCACGGCGCGAGCGGAAGATCGAGGAAGAGATCGTGGCCGCTCACGCGAAAGAGGCGATGCGGATGCAGCGCGATATTGAGATACAGGTCGCCGTCGCGTCCGCCGTTCAGCCCCTTGCCTCCCTTGCCGGGCAGTCGCAGGCGCTGGCCGTCCGTGGCGCCCCTGGGGATGCGCGCCTTGAAAGCGCGCCGCACACGGTGCGCGAAACCGCTCTCGTCGTACTCGGGGACGGCGAGCTCGAGATCCACCTCGGCGCCGCGGTAGGCTTCCTCGAGCGCGATGTGCGCCGTGACCTCGTAGTCCTCCCCGGGCACGGGAATCTTGCCGCCGCCGCGGCGTCCGGCGCGATGCATTCCGCCCGCCATTCCGGCGAACAGATCCCCAAGATCGATATCGTCGAACGAGAACGGTACGTCGCCGAATCGCCGCTCCCACCCCGGGGGCGGGCGGAAATCCTGTCCGGGACGATGGCTGCCCAACTGATCGTAGGCGGCGCGCTTCTCCGGGTCCCTCAGGGTTTCATAGGCTTCGCCGAGCTCTTTGAATTTCTCCTCGGCGTCGCGTTCCTTGGAAACGTCCGGATGATACTTTCTGGCGAGCTTCCGGTACGCGTTCTTGATCTCTTCGGCGCTCGCCTTGCGGTCGACGCCCATCACGCCGTAGTAGTCCTTGTATTTCATCCGCGGCCCGGAAAGACGGCAAGCTCATCCCGCAGGGACACGATGCGGACGCGAACGAGGACTCGATCGGGAATCGGTGCCTGACCGTCGGGCACGGACCTCGACAAGAATACTTCCGCCAGCTTGCTTTGCTCTAGCGCAGTCGTCCCTTGTACGACTTCGGCTGGGGCGCCTGAAAGACGTAACCCTTTTCTCTGGCATCGGCCAGGCACCCCTCGTAATTCTTGTAGGCCCGATGAGATTCCGAGACGACCGTCCGGTCTGCGGAAATCTGCTGCCATCTCCAGGCGTGAGCGGGGTCGCTGTAGAAGCGCCAAATGATGTTCATCTGCAGAAATTCTCCCCTGGTGCGACCGCGAGCGGTTACAACGCTTTCAGATTCTCGGCCGAGGTCTTGCCGTTCTTGCCCGTGACCAGCTCGTATCCCACCTTCTGGCCCTCGTTCAAGGTGGACAGGCCGGCCTTCTCCACCGCCGAGACATGCACGAACACGTCCTTCGAACCATCGTCTGCCTGGATGAAACCAAAACCCTTCGATGCGTTGAACCACTTCACTTTTCCGGTTGGCACAAGACTCTCCTGACGAAAGAAATTAGATTGAAGGCCCGCCCGGGCCGTCACCATGGCCCGGAGCGACGCAGGATAGTTTAGTCCAATTCGCCGCCGCTGCGCTCACCGACGCATGGGTCTGCCGTTATACTCGCCCCTTGCAACAGGAGTCCCCGGCGCACCGCGCCGCAACACCCGCTCAAGGAGGATGTCATGAAACGCCTGCTTTTCGGCCTGATGCTGCTTGCGTCGCCCGTATTGGCACAGGACTCTGTGCCCCAGATTCCGTTCGAAGGGACGGACCCGCTCAAGCTGCCGAAGGACCTGTATCTGGGCGAAGTCACCGGCGTCGCGGTGAACTCGAAGGGGCACGTCTTCGTCCTGTCGCGCGGCAACACCACGGGCCCGGCCTACTCCGCCGCCGCGACGCAGCTGCTCGAGTTCGATCCGGAAGGAAATTTCGTGCGGGAGATCGGCAAGAACCTGTACGCCTGGTCGTTCGGCCATACCGTCCGCGTCGACCCGAACGACAACATCTGGGTCACGGACAAGGGATCGGACATGGTGGTCAAGTTCAACTCCCGGGGCCGCGTCTCGATGGTGTTCGGACGCAAGCAGGAAGCGTCGGACAGGGAAACGGCACCGCTCGAGCGCCCCAATCCGCCGCTGCCCCATGAAGACGGGCGCTTCAGGCAGGTGACCGACGTCGCCTTCGATGCGGCCGGCAACGCCTACATCAGCGACGGGTACATCAATTCGCGCGTCGCCAAGGTGGACAGGGACGGCAAATGGCTGAAATCGTGGGGCAGCAAGGGCGCGAAGCCCGGTGAGTTCAACACGCCGCACTCGATCGCCGCCGACGCGAAGGGCAACATCTACGTCGCGGACCGCGGCAACCGGCGCATCCAGGTGTTCGACGGCGAGGGGACGTTCCAGCGCGAGTTCACGATCGACGTGCCGTACGATGCGAAGGCGCGCCCGGCGATCGGCAACCTGCCGGATCTCGCGAAGATCGAGGCGGGGGGCGGGCCGAAGACTCAGATGCCCGGCGCGCCCTGGGCGGTGTGCATCACGCCCGGGCCGAAGCAGGTGCTCTACGCCTCCGACGCATTCCCGGGCCGCGTGTTCAAGCTGTCGCTTGACGGAAAAGTGCTCGGCGTGCTGGGCGAATCCGGCAAGCAGCTGAAGCAGTTCGGCTGGATCCACGAGATCGCCTGCCCGTCTGAGAACGTGCTCTACGTCGCGGAGCTGCTCAACTGGCGTGTGCAGAAGCTGGTGCTGCGCCCGAAGAAATAGCGACTCGGACCCCGAGTTGTTCACAAAATCTGTGCATAGCTTGTGGACGGCTTGACAGGTCTCCGCAAGCTTTCTGCGAGAAATGCCGAGCCCGAACGCGCTGCTCAAATCTTGTGCACGATCCCGCGGACTGTCGCC
>JACXTT010012390.1_pt1 | contig 11319 bp, 8 predicted proteins | sample 9270951 | NCBI WGS metagenome assembly JACXTT01 (sample SAMN15532306, study PRJNA645909) | rock metagenome | isolation source: weathered quartz diorite | place: Puerto Rico | collected 2017-06-21 | reverse complement strand
ATGGCCTGACCTAGGATAGCTCCAAGCGGCCTTCGAATACCCCGGACAACCATGACGAAAGCGACACCGCGATGAAGAAGAAGATTGCCTCGCAGGGAGAAGACCGTGGAAATTCCTTTGGGTGTGACCGGCATTCCCGATGGCTGGAGCCAGGGGCGGGGGAGTAATCCGGGAAGCCGAGTTCTGGCGAGTCGAGATAGGGCCGGCTCGAACGCGCCAGGCCGCCGGCGCACCACATCGCGCTCTCCCCACGCCAAGGCACTACTGAACACCAAAGGGGGTACGTCAAGAGGCGTGAGCCCTTTTTGGTTTTCTTACTCGAGGCCACGGACTGAATTTGCGGCCAGTCCAGTCGATCAGCCTCGGCTTTCTCCCGGTCCTCACTGGGGGTCGGGGATGGGGCAGTCGATCTCGTACGGAGTCCCGTTGGGCCCTTCGGCTCGGCCGACGATGCGGATCGCCGTGGGCAGCTCGCGGATCGCCATGTTTTGTTGTTTGCTTTCATTGACCCTCCAGACGGCCCAGTTGAGCTTTTGGCTGGCATTGGACTTGTAACCGGCCTGGAACCAGTGAATCGTAACCTGGACATTCTTCAGGTCGAACGGCTGGCCATGGTTGAAAGCCAGGACGTGGCGGTCGCCTTCTTTCTTCCAGGTAGACTTGAGGTGCGCGTTCGTCAATTTGATGGCTACGGGCTGCGCTTTGTCTTGCTGAGGGTCGGAGATCGGACAGTCGATCTCATACTTCGTCCCCAAGGGCCCATCGGCTTGGCCGATGATGCGGATCGCCGTGGGGCGCCCGACGATGGCCATGACCTGTTGTTTGGTGTCGTTGGCCCGCCAGACGCCCCAGTTGAGCCCCTGACTGGCATTGGATTTGTAACCCGCGTAGAACCAGTGAATCGTAATATTGACATTCTTCAGGTCGTGCGGCTGGACATGGTTGAAGGCAAGAACGTGACGGTCGCCGTCCTTGCCCCAGACAAACTTGATGTGTTCGTCGGTCAATTTGATGTTCACGGGCTGCGGCTTCTCTTGCGGGTTGGCTTCGACGTTGGCCTGTTGTTTGGCCTGGTCTTCCACGGCCGCTTTCGAGCGCAGGAAGAAAATCGCTCCGCCGCCGCCGATGACGCCGAGGATGCACAGGAGCAAGGCCGCGACCGCCCCTCCCACGGCGAGCAGCGCCATGGATGCGCCCTCCTTCGCTTGCTTGGCCCTTCTCGTTGTTGGCCGGCGGTCATCCTCCTCGTCACTGGCCTCGTTTCGGCTATTCGCTCCGGTCCTGACTTTTACCCTGGGCGATTCCTGGACCGCTTGCTCGTCGTCAGGAACGCTAAGGGGTTTGTCGCAATTCTTGCACTCGATGGTCTCGCCGCGCCGGTCATCGCTGACCGAGTTGACGGCATCGCAGGCAGGGCAGGTGATGCGGATGGCCATGATGTGGTCTCGCGTTACGATTAGATTGACGGAGAGAATTGATCGTAAACATTTCGGCGGGGAACAACAAGAGAATTCGAGGCGAAATTCGGACAGCGAACATTTGGCCGCCTCGTGAGAATTCCAGGAATTTCCGTGCGTCCAACCTGGACGTCCGCTAGGATGTCTCACGAATTCGCAGGTGCAAGGTATGGCTTCAGGAGCGTAACATGATCAGCTGGTGGACAGGATTGCCATGGAAACTGCGCATGGCTGTGGCCGCTGGCTTTCTTGTGCTTTCAACCATTCTGCTCATTGCCGGCTACTTCTGGTCGTGGGGATGGGCGCTCGGCGTCGTTCTTTTGCTATTCTCGTTTCCGAATGACGCGGAGAATCGAGGCTATCACGACTTCTGAGGCGTGGAGATTGGGATCGGGGTAATTCGCTTGGACGGCTTGCCCATCCCCGATCCCGCGTCCGAATGTGACTACGTGGAAGTCTGAAGTCGCCAAGGTCCGAGGTCCCCATGCTCGTCAAACTCCAATGCCCCTCCTGCTCCGCCAAATGCAGCGGCAACATTCCGGACGGCACGAAGAAATTGAAGTGTCCAAAGTGTCGCTCGTTGATCGACCTGCCGCCGCCGGCCGAGGAAGAGCCGATTGAGATCACGCCGATAGCAGAAGCACCGCCGATGGTTCTGGCCGTACCGGACGAGCCGCCCACGGTTTTGGCCGCGCCGGAGGACGAGGCCGAAGAGGAGCCGGTCAAGCGGAAGAAGCGCGATTGGGAGTTGCTGAAGCCGCGCACCTTCGGCCTTTATTCCCGTTCGATCATGGGCGGCTTGGTCTACGACATCTGCGACGGGGACAGCGACGATGTGCTTGGGCGGGCAACCGAAAAGGTTACCGCGGGCAAGACGCTGGCCGGCTTCCTGGTCGGACGGCAGATGATGGAAGGGACGATCGCCGTCTCCGACGACGAGACGGGCAAGCCGGTGCTGCTCATCGAACGGACCAATTTCAATCACAGCATCCTCGGCGCCACGCCGTGCAAGGTCAAGCTGCGCGATCATCACGACGAGTTGCTGGCCAGGTTCGAGCTGGGCGAAAAGATGTGGGGCGGCATCGCGCTCAATTTCGATGCCGACTGCACCATCATCAACGCCGACAAGGACGAATGGGCCGTCGCCGAGGGGCTCAAGAATCGCACGCCCGATTACGTGTTCCTCGATCCCGACGGCAAGAAGCTCGCGCGCGTCCGGGGCAAAGGCACGACCAAGGGCTTCATGGCCGCGTCGTCGTCCTGGACCGGCAAAGGCGGCTGGTTGAAGATATCCATCAGCGACGGCTTCGACGCCACGCCGGCCGAGAAACTCATCATCCTGGGCACCGCCATCGCCATCGAATTCATCGTCACCACAATCGGCGAAACGAAGCCGGGGACGATTCGGCTGGGGTGATCAAGAATCCAGCCACGGATGAAGAAACGCCGGTCAGGGGATACATTATTATCCGTGTCTTATCTGTGTTTCATCCGTAACAATACGAAACCTTGGACGCGCATGAACCTCACTCCCCTTCTCGTCAGCGTCTGTCTGGCGCTGCCGCAACCAACTTCCACCCTCCAGCTCGAGCTGACGTTCTCGAAGAGCGTCACCAGCGACGCCTTCAACGGGCGCGTGTTCGTGATCGCGTCCAAGACGGCGATCAATGAGAAGGGCACGCCGCCGGGGCCGAACTGGTTCAGCCCATATCCATTCTTCGCCCAGAACGTGACGAAGTGGGCCCCCGACGTGCCGCTCAAGTTTCAGCCGCAATTTGCGCTCACGCCGTGGGACCAGCTTGACAAGGGGAAATACTATCTGCAAGCGATCCTCGATCGCGATCTGGGCGGCATGAACTTCAACTCGTCTCCCGGTAACGGCTACAGCAAGCCGGTCATGGTCGATCTGAACCAGTTGCCCGCGGAGCCGATCAGGCTGCACATCGACCAGGTGGTACCGGAGCGGAATTTCGAGGTGAAGGGACGCGTCAAGTACGTCGAGATCGAAAGCAAGCTGCTGAGCACGTTTCACGGCAAGGCGATCAAGATGCGCGCCGCCGTCGTGGAGCCGAAGTCTTTCAACACTGAACCGAACAAGAAGTATCCGACCATTTATGAGATCCCCGGCTTCAGCGGCAATCATTACGCCGCTTTTGGGGCCGAGTCGCGCAACGCCACCGACGTCGCCGGCATCGAGATGCTCTACGTCATGCTCGATCCGAACTGCCGGCTGGGGCATCACGTGTTTGCCGACTCCGACAACAACGGCCCGTGCGGCAAAGCGCTCGTCGAGGAGCTGATCCCGCACATCGAGGCGAGGTTTCGCGGCATCCAGTCGCCGCACGCGCGCTTCGTGACGGGCCATTCGTCCGGCGGCTGGAGCAGCTTGTGGCTGCAAGTGGCGTATCCCGACTACTTCGGCGGCGTCTGGTCCACCGCGCCCGATCCGGTTGACTTTCGCGACTTCCAGCGCGTCAATATTTATGACCCGAAGCACAACCTGTTCGTCGATGACAAGGGCGAATCACGCCCACTCGCACGTGCCGGCGGCAAGGTGATCCTGCGCTACAAGCCGTTCAGCGATATGGAAGTGGTGATGGGCCGCGGCGGGCAGCTCTTTTCGTTCGAGGCGGTGTTCAGTCCGCGCGGCAAGGACGGCAAGCCGATGCCGCTCTGGGACCGCAACACCGGCGTCATCGATTTGAAGGTCGCCGAGGCTTGGCAGCGCTACGACATCCGCATGATCCTCGAGCAGAACTGGCAGACGCTGGGGCCTAAGCTCGCCGGCAAGCTGCACGTCTACATGGGCGGCGAGGACACGTTCTACCTCGAAGGGGCGACGCGTCTCCTGCAGGAATCGCAGAAGAAGCTCGGCAGTGACGCCGTCATCGAGATCTTTCCGGGCCGCACGCATGGCAATCTGATTGACGCGGCGCTACGGCAACGCATCGCCCAGGAGATGGCGGCGGCGTATCGGAAGAAGTGATTCGCCGCCACCAATCCAAAAAACAAGAAAAGCCCGGTCCGCTATCGGACCGGGCCATGACCCTCGGGGGACGGGCCGTTACTTCTGCACGCGTTTCAACTCCGTGTCGATGTCGGCAACTTGCAGGGCGTTGTTGGCGACTCGGCCATCGCTATCGATCAAGAACAGCGTCGGCAGGATGTGGATGCCATACTGCGTCGCCAGGGGGCTGCCGAGGCCGGCGGCGTTGTTGGACGGCGCCTGCCACAGATGGACGCCGGGGACCTGCGCCTTGGCGATGGTGTCACGCGCCTTGGCAGCGTCGTCGTCGAGGTTGATGCAGACCAGCTCCACGTTCTTCGCGGCCGACACTTTCTGCTTGAGAATGGCGAGATCGATGGTGTGGGATGAGCTGGAGATTGACCAGTAGTGGACGATGACGACCTTGCCTTCGAGCTGGGTTAGGTTGAAGGTCTTGCCGGGCTCGGTCAGCAGCGGGGCGGAGAGGGTCATCTTGTTGCCGACCAGGTTGAGCCGGTCCAGGGATCCCTTCGCCCGCGGAGCGTGGTAGTGCTGGGGAAAGCTGTCGCCGAGCTGCTTGTACCAGCGCTTGGATTCGGCGGTCTTGCCGGCGAATTCGCAGCCGATCGAAAGTTGCCAAAGGGCATCGGGCGTATCATCGGCTTTGTCATATTTTGTTGCGAAGGCTGCCAGGTCGTCGAGCCATTTCTCGGTGAGCTTGGCGACGAGCTTGTCGTCGGGCGGGTTCTGGGCCTTGGCGACGCCGACGGCATAGCGCGTCCACATCTCACGATAGGCGCCGTAGCCGGCGAGGTTGGTGCCGAACGTTTTGACGTCGGCTTCGACGTTGTCCTTCATCTTGGTGAGCATGACGATCGAGGAGTCGTCGCCGTTGTTCTGCGCCATGGCGGTCATGTTGTCGAAGAGCTGCTTGTACCAGCCTTCGCGCTCGGATTCCTTGTCGAGCGGGATGATCTTGCTGACCAGATCGATGCGCTTGCGGTAGTAGGCCTCGACCTTGGCGTCTTTGGAGAGAATCGGCGAGGACGGCGGCGCCATCTTGTCGAGCTCGGCCAGGAGATTCAGCAACTTCTCAAGCTCGGTGCCGGCCGGCGGCGGCGTCGCCTTCTCGTCGCCGGGCGCATCGATGAGGCGCCAGGCCATGCCGACCTGGATCATCTCGTTTGTCTGCATCCATTTGTGTTTGTCGGCTTCGAGGTAGCGGACGGCGCGCGATGGGAACTTGATGACATCGACGTCGCCGGTGGTGTCGCAGCTCGGCGTGGCGCCTTCGACGGCGTCGAACTTGCCGCCGGCGAGTTTCGCGGTCTGCACGAAGCCGGCGAACTTCTGCGGCGTCTGCTTGCGGGCGGCGTCGATGGCTTTCATTTTGCTAGCCGGAAGCTTGATCACCTGCATCTCTTCGTTGCTGATGAGGAGAGCTTCGAGCCGGGCGTAGTCGTTCTTGGCGACGGCCTGGAAGGCCTCGAAGCCGACCTCCTCGGCGGAGATCATGCGCCAGGCGGAGATGGTCCACTTGCCGGACTTGGCCTCGAAGGCGCCGACGCCCCACTTCATGCCGCCGCCGTTGAGCCAGCGGAAATTATTGGGCGTCCCCTTGGCGAGCGAGGAGTCGAATTCGCGGTAGACCTCGATGCCGTCCTTGTAATAGGTCCAGACATCGACCTTGCTGTCGCCGTTGCTGTCGAAGAAGCGGCGCAGCGGCTGTCCCTTGGCGTCGGAGAGCAGCCAGCCGCTGCTCTTGGGCGTGTCGCCCTGAATGAGCTTGACGGTGCAGCCTTTGAGTTCTTCCGCGCTGGGGATGGTGATATTGACGTCGTCGAACTTGGGCGCAAGCTTGGCATCGAGCATGGCCGCCGGGCTGGGGGTTTGCGTAAACGCCTGGCTGGCGCCGCTTGCGAGCAAGACGAACGAGGCGGCCAGAGTGCGAAACAAGGAAGTTGTCGTCATCCGATGTCTCCTTTCATGCGGGCGATACAATCGGTACGTACATACTCTCTTCGGCAATCGGCACGCCCGGCATTGAAGGAAAAGGCGGATCGACGCTTGCGGCATAGCGCTCGCAATGGCGCCATGCGAGCGCTATGCCGTAAGCGGCACAATCCTTCCGCCCCTTGACTGGATTTCGCCATCCATCTATAATTTCGGGCAGGTCAGTCAAAACCACCGTCTGGGCCGATTTTGACGATTCCGCAAGGACGGCAGCGGATCACGAGCCAGCAACCCACGGAAGGGAAGCCAAGAAGTGCCCACTCCACGTGCTTATACTGGGAATACGCGGGACAGGCAAAAGGTCCGCGTTGTCGATGCGACGGCGGCTGCGCGCTGGCGCAAACTCGCGTCTTCAGCCCCCAGGTGTTCCGTGATCGACGACCGGACAGCGCTGCGTGAACGGGTGCGCGAGGCGAACGATATTGTCGATGTCGTCGGCAGTTACCTTTCCTTGCGCCCGGCCGGCCCTACTTTCAAAGCCCTCTGCCCTTTCCACGACGACAAGCATCCTTCCCTCGACGTCGATCCGCGCCGCCAGCGTTTTCGTTGCTGGGCCTGCGGCAAGCATGGCGATGTTTTCGACTTCGTGCAAGAACGCGAGCATGTCACCTTTCCCGAAGCGTTGGAACTTCTCGCACGCCGGGCCAGCATTTCTTTAGAAAATTTTCGAAAATCTCCGCAGGGACCTAGCAAGGCGGGTATGCTTGACGTGATGAAGTGGGCTGCGGAGCGGTATCAACACTGCCTGCTTGACTCCCCGCAAGCGGAGCCGGCTCGCGATTATCTCGGCGAACGTAAGTTGAGCCTCGAGACGATCCGCAAGTTCGGCCTGGGTTTTGCGCCCGATGCGTGGGAATGGCTGGTGGGTGAAGCCGTCAATGCCCGGATCTCGGCCGAACTCTTGGAACAGGTCGGCCTGATCGCCAAGCGGAATGAGCAGAAGGGGTACTATGACCGATTTCGCGACCGGGTGATGTTCCCGATCCGCGATGTCCCGGGCCGCATCGTCGGCTTCGGCGGGCGGATTCTCCCTTCTTCTTTAGTATCGGCGGATCGACCTCCGCCTAAATACTATAATTCCGCCGAGACAGCATTATTTTCGAAAAGCGAGAACCTCTACGGCATCGAGGCGGCGAAAGTCGTCGCGGCCAAGACAGGGTATCTCGCCATCGTCGAGGGATACACCGACGTCCTCATGGCCCATCAGCATGGCATCGGCCAGGTGGTCGCGACCATGGGGACGGCGCTCAACGAACGGCACATCCACCAGCTCAAACGAGTGGCGCCGCGCGTTGTGTTGGTTTTTGATGCGGACGCCGGCGGCGACGCCGGTGTGGACCGAGCGCTGCGACTCTTTGTTACTCAGGATGTGGAATTGTCCATCGCTACGTTGCCCGCAGGACTCGACCCATGCGACTTGCTAGTTGCGAAAGGCCCTGCGCCGTTTCGCGCTGCCCTCGAAGGCGCAGTCCATGTGTTCGAGTTCAAGTTACATAGCGTTTGGGCCAAACATGCTTCGCGTGGCATTGACGGCAAGGTTCAAGCACTTGAGGAACTGCTTGCGATCCTGGCTCTATCGCCAAATGAGCGCTCGCCTAAACTGGAGTTGATGTTAAACCGGATTGCCCAACGTTTGCTTGTCAAGGAGGAAAAAGTATGGGCGCGATTGAAAGAGTTGCGCGCAGGCCGCAGGAACGCGGACTCGCGCGAGACGCCACCGAGCACGACGACGGCGGAGGAGGCGCCGTCAACCCAGGCCGAGCCGAATGCAGGCCCGCCGCCGCAACATGAACGTGAGCTGCTGGAACTGCTGCTGGCCGAGCCGTCGCTGGTCGCGCTGGCCGTTGTCGAGGTCAATCGCGAAGAAATGGAACATCCCGGTCTGCGCAAAGTGCTCGAGGCGCTCTACCGCCTCCACGCCGAAAGGCAACCAGCTGACCTGGACCATTTACACGGCTGCCTCGATAATGAACGATTGTGGAATAGTATGTGCGACCTCCAGCAGCAAGGCTTCAATTACCCGGATCGGCCCAGCGTATTCCAGAGGGTCCTCGAGCGGTTTCGCGAACGCCGGCGCGTGCGTCGCAAACAAGTGCTCTTGAACGAACTACAGGCTGCCACGGATGATGCCACGAAACTGGCCATTCTGAGGCAATTGAATGAACTCAAGTAGGGTGCGTGCAACGCACCGTGGAAGCTCCAGGTGTTTCACGCACCCTACAAACCGGAGACTTGCATGGAACTGAAACTGGACGATGGCCTGAAGACGTTGATCGAATCAGGCAAGGGAAAAGGCTACCTGACTTATAGTCAGGTAAACGAGTACCTGCCCGACGACGCCGTCAACCCCGAAAAGCTCGATCAGCTGCTGATGCTCCTGGAGGAACAGGGAATCGACCTGATCGACGAGGCCGACATCGACGAACGCGAGTCGTCGAAAAACGGCAAGCCCGAAGCCGGCGACGAAGTCGAAGCCGAGCTGCGCGACCTCGACCTCACGGTGTTCGAGGAGGAAGGGGACGGCAAGCGCATCGACGACCCGGTGCGCATGTACCTGACCCAGATGGGCTCGATCCCGCTGCTCAACCGCAAGGAAGAGATCGAGCTCGCCAAGAAGATCGAGGTGACGCGCAAGCGCTTCCGCCGCCGCGTGCTCGAATGCGATTACGCGCTGGCCCAGGTGGTCGAGACACTCAAGCGCGTCCATAGCAACGAGCTGCCTTTCGATCGCACCATCAAGGTGTCGCTCACCGAGAACCTCGAGAAGGACAAGATTCTTCAGCGCATGCCGCACAACCTCAAGACGTTGGAGCATCTCCTCGAGCAGAACATCGACGACTTTACCAAGAGCGTCGATGCGAATCGCTCGGAGGAGGAGCGCCGCTATTACCGCCGCAGCCTGAAGATGCGGCGCCGCAAGGCGGTCACTCTGGTCGAGGAGCTGTCGATCCGCACGCAGCGCGTCCAGCCGTTGATGAAACGGCTCGAGCAAATTTCACGGCGGATGGACGAGCTCGAACAAACCATCACGGTGATGGAGCCCCAGCGGGCATCCCGGGAGGAACGCGCCAATCTCGAAAAGGAAATGCGCGACCTGATGATGATGACCCTCGAAGACGCGGCGCTCCTGCGCAAGCGCGTCGCCTCGGTCAAGGAGCGCTTCAACGAGTACGAGGACGCCAAGCGTGCTCTCTCCGGCGGCAACCTGCGCCTCGTCGTCTCCATCGCCAAGAAGTATCGCAACCGCGGCCTGTCGTTCCTCGACCTCATTCAAGAAGGCAACACCGGCCTCATGCGCGCGGTCGATAAGTACGAATATCGCCGCGGCTACAAGTTCTCCACCTACGCCACCTGGTGGATTCGCCAGGCGATCACCCGCGCCATCGCCGATCAGGCCCGCACCATCCGCATCCCGGTGCACATGATCGAGACGATGTCGAAGTTGCGCAACGTCTCCAAACGGCTTCTGCAGCAGCTCGGCCGCGAGCCCACGATCGAGGAGACCGCCAAAGAAGCGGGCATCACCATCGAGGAAACGCGCCGGGTGATGAAAATCAGCAAGCACCCGATCAGCCTCGATCGCCCCGTCGGCGAGAGCGAGGACAGCTACTTCGGCGATTTCATTGAGGACGAAAGCGCCGAGTCGCCGGTCAATGCCGCCACGCAGGAGATGCTCAAGGACAAAATCGAGCAGGTCTTGAAGACCTTGACGTATCGCGAGCGCGAGATCATCAAGCTGCGCTACGGCCTGGGCGACGGCTACACCTACACGCTCGAAGAGGTGGGCCGCATCTTCAAGGTGACGCGCGAGCGTGTCCGCCAGATCGAAGCGAAGGCGGTGCGCAAGCTGCAACATCCGGTGCGCAGCCGGCAGCTCGAGGGGTTCCTCGATGCCAGCAAACAGCACCAAGGGTGATATCCAATCGCCGGTCCTTGTGGCCGGCGATTTTTTTCTGATAGAATAACGTTCCGCCCCGTCGTTTACGTTTAGCGTTCACGTGGCGCCATGCGAGCGCTAAACGCAAGCCAACTGGAGATCGCAACGCCATGCCTGGTCCCGCCGTCATCTTGAAAGAACTGCACCGCCTGCGCCGCAACATCAAGGACCTCGAAGCCCGCACGGAGCAAGCGCCGAAGCAGCTTGCCGTTCAGCAAAAAAAGCTCGCCAATCAGGAGGAGATCTTCCTGCAAGCCCAGGAACATCTCAAGAACCTGGCGTTGCAGATGCGCGACAAGGACGGCTCCGTCAAGGCGACGCAGGCGCAGATCAAGAAGTACGAAAAGCAGCTCGACGAGGCCGCCAACCGCAAGGAATACGACACGCTGAAGGTTGAGATAGCCGCGGAGAAGGCGCACATCGCCAAGCACGAGGACGAGATCCTGGCAATGATGGGCGAGACTGAGGAGAAGACCGCTTTGATGCCGCAGGCCGAGGCGACGGTGAAAAAAGCACGGGCCGATTACGCCCAGTTCGAGAAGGACTTGCAGGAGCGCTTGCAGCGTTTCGTCGAGGAGAAGGCGCGGGCCCAAGAGGAATTGAAGACGGCCGAGGCGACGCTCCCGGAAGACATTCGCATTCTCTACGATCGCCACATCGCCGCCAAGGGGCTCGACACGCTCTCCGCGGTCAATGGCCGAGTGTGCATGGCGTGCTACACCGAGATCACCTCGCAGATGCTGAGCGAGTTGAAGCGCGAGATGTTCATGCTGTGCAAGAATTGCGGTCGGATGCTGTATCTCGAATCGTAGACTGTTTAGATCAACGAACGTGATTCAGCCGCCCTCGGAGCCGCGCACGGCGCCTACTTGCCGAGTTACCGGTCCGCTTGCCTAGATCCCCCCTTACCCCCTCCATACGCTCCC
>JACXTT010012389.1_pt1 | contig 11320 bp, 12 predicted proteins | sample 9270951 | NCBI WGS metagenome assembly JACXTT01 (sample SAMN15532306, study PRJNA645909) | rock metagenome | isolation source: weathered quartz diorite | place: Puerto Rico | collected 2017-06-21 | reverse complement strand
AAATAGTTACGAGGGATGTTCCGAAAATTATAGCGTTTGATGGTTGTTACGGATTAACCGGTATGGCAATTTGATTGATTGTGATGACGACCGTTGGCAACGAAAGGGTTGAATGCAGTGAGTCGGCAGGAAAAGCGACGTGCCCTGGGAACCTCATCGGTAGTCCTCTCGTCGGAGGAGTTGTGGACTTGGTTAACAATGGGAAGATTCTGGCACTAGGCAAGATAGCTCAGACGAATCCTCTTGTGGTAACGGGTATTACTTTCGATACAACCAGTACCGTTATTGGATCCTCCTACGGCGCAACCGTCACGGGCTCCAATTTGGGTACGCAAGCCAATTTCGATATCCGTGTCCGGGCTCCGGGAAGCAGCGCAGATCTGATTGCGAACAATTGGCAGACGGGCGCAACAATGCTTCACTCCGTCACGGTTGGGACGCCGAAGGGAGCATGGACGGTAACGGGCGTACGAGCGCATACAGACCCCAACAATCATACCGGCAGCTTCGTCACAACTTCGACAACACTTACCGTTCAGTAGCGCTCCTAGCAGCCTCGGATAAGATCGTGATCCGAGGCTGCATCGCCCGGGGTCAGTGATGAACCCGATTGATCAAAGCTTTGAAGTTCTGGTAATTGTAAGGTTTTAGCCTGTGGTTTTAACAAGGAACAGAAGGAGCAACAGGCGCACAAATCCAAACTTTTTGTGAATTCTGTGCCCTTTTATGACCATAGAACGTATAAAAGGTCGTGGCATCAATAGTTCACAACATCCGAACTCTGTTTCTTAAGCACCGCTTCCAGCGGCTGCATTCCGAAGATAGCGTGCGAATCGAGGAGAGCCTTGCCTTCGCGCGCGTATTCATCGTGACGGCGGCCCTGATCGCCATCTATATCGATCCGACCGAACCCTCCCGCTTTATCGCCATTGGCTGGTTCTTCTTGATCATGAGCCTGATTTACAGCTTTGCATTGCTCATTTTTGTGCGGTCTCTGGAGGAGGTATCCGAAAGACTGCAGTTTTTGATTCAGTCGATGGACGTGCTGTGGGCTGCCTTACTAAGCTTTTTTTCACTAGATCCCGGCAGCGGTTACTTCGTTTTCTTCATCCTCGCTCTGGTTGGGGCGGCCTACCGCTGGTATCTTCGCGAAACGATTGTGACAATATCGGTGATCCTAGGCCTGCTCATGCTACAAGCCTTCCTGCTAGCCCGGGTTCCGATGTTTTTGGGCGGTCCCCCGGAAGACGAATTGAACCGTGTCATTGTGCGATCCATTTTCGTTATTGGGGTCGGTGCGCTCGTGGGATTTTTAGGACAGAAAGAGAAGGTGCAGCGCGCTCAGGTGACTGCGGCATCGCGCATCATCAGCAGCATACAAGCCGCTTCGGGTCTGAATGGAGCAGTTCGCGCAGCACTCATTTCTCTTTCCGACATCTATGGTGCACGCGAAATAGTGATGGCGGTCCACTATTGGCGTGAGGAACGGATGGCCTTGTGGCGGGCAAAGGTCGTCCATGGAGCCGTTGAAGTGAACGAGTCGCAGGCTGACGCCGAGTCAATACCCGCGTATTTTTTTGATGTACCTTTCCCGACGTGGTCTGCTGCGGCAGATCACAATTCCAACGGCTTCGTCGGCAATTGCCTCGATGAACACGGGCGCAGGTTCCACGCGGTCGCGATGTCGCTCCCTAAATTGTGGTCCCCGGATTCTGTGGAAACCCTCTGTGCTGCTTCGGTACGCCTTGGAGAGGAACAACGCTGCCGGCTGTTTGTTTTCGACCCTCCTGATTCGATTCCGTTGCGGGATACTGTCCAGTCCTTGCACTTCCTGGCGAAACAGATCGGGCCTGCGATTTACACTATCCTTCTGTTGGACGTATTGCGCTCGCGCGCCGGAGCTATGGAGCGAGCGCGTCTTGCACGTGAGTTGCACGATGGGGTCATCCAATCGCTGGTTGGCGCTGAAATGCAGGTCGAAGCGTGGAGAAGACAGAAACAATATCAAGCGTCGCTATCGTCCGTGCCCAATATCGACGAACTGACAAATTTACAGCGCCTGCTGCACAGCGAGGTCGTATCATTGCGTGAGTTGATGCAGCAGATGAGAGCTGCAGAGGTCAACCCTGAAGAATTGTTGGATGTATTGGCGGATAGGATCGACCGTTTCAGACGAGATACCGGTATATCTGCACGATTTATCTCGGACCTGCAAGAGGTATCATTATCCAGGGATACCTGTCAGGAGATCGTTCGCATTGTTCAGGAAGCTCTCGTGAACGTACGCAAACACAGCGAGGCACGTCACGCGGTTGTCCGTTTCGAACGTAAAAACGGGCAGTGGAAGTTGACAATCGATGACGATGGCCGCGGGTTTCCATTTATCGGCCGTCGCTAATTGAGTGATTTGGATCAATCATACGAAGGACCGGAGATCGTCAAGGAGAGGGTGCACGCCATCGGCGGCGACCTTTTCATTGAATCATCGCCCGAACGCGGATCTCATCTGGAGATCACATTTGCATCTAAATAAATGACTGAGACTACAAAATCCATTCGAATCCTGATTGCAGACGATCACGGCATCTTTCGCGATGGTCTTCGAAAATTGCTCGAGAGCGAACCGGGCATGACTGTCGTCGGTGAAGCTGTCAATGGCGATGAAGTGGTGGAGCTTGCGCGCGAGGTGACGCCCGACATCAAATTGCTCGATCTTGCCATGCCTGTCCGTTCCGGCTTGGAGGCACTTCGCCTGTTGTCGGAGCCGCCCAATACGGTGCGGGTCATTCTCTTGACCGCATTAATTGAGCGCGACCAAATCGTAGAGGCTCTGCAACTCGGCGCCCGCGGAATTGTATTGAAAGAATCCGCCACACAAATATTGCTCAAAAGCATTCGTCACGTGATGGACGGCGAAATTTGGGTTGGCCGCGAAAGCGTAGAAGATCTTCTGCTGCTCCTCAATGAAATGAAAGAACCGGCTACTCCGCGGCGAAAGGAAAAATTCGGGCTGACACCGAGAGAATTGGACATGGTGTCCGCTATCGTGGCGGGTTCAAATAACCGAACGATCGCCGCACAGTTTTCGATCAGCGAACAAACCGTGAAAAACCACCTTTCGTCCATCTTCGACAAAATGGGTGTTTCGACCCGGCTCGAGCTTGCCTTAAAGGCGGTCAAATACCACCTCGCCCCACGTCCGTAGTCGATTTCTGGCAACGAAATTGCTAGACCCTCTTACATGAAAAAACTCACACAGATCTTGGGATTGTTCCTTTTCTTTGCGGTTCCCGCTTTTTGCGACACATTGGTCCTGAAAACTGGTGAAAAGATTACCGGTTATTTCGAGGGTGGGTCCGCAAGAGTTATCCACTTTCGCACAAGCGACGGAAGCGTTAAAGACTACGATCTGTTCTCCGTCCAGCAACTTCAATTCGGCGATACGAAACCTGCAGGTTCGTCAAACGCAGGTTCGTCTGCTGATCCTCGCCTCGTGCCGGGAACCGAACGCGTGACTCGCCCGACCTCCTCGAACGCTGCAAACACGGGTTGGACAGTTCCTACGGGATCAAAAATCGTCATCCGAATGATTGATAGCGTCAATAGCGAAAAAAGCAAAGTCGGCGAGACATTTGTTGCCGTACTTGACGAGCCGATTTCGCAAGGCGGTGTCGAACTCATCCCGCGTGGAGCCGACGTTCGGGGACGCATAGCGAATGTCAATGAGGCGGGCCGGGTTGCAGGCTCGGCGCAGCTGGGTTTGGAATTGACGCAGATCATTGTGAACGGGATTCCCTACTCCGTCACCACTTCCGAATATGAACAGGTCGGTGAGGGTCGCGGAAAAGAGACGGCAAAACGTGCGGCGCTCGGGGCGGGCCTGGGCGCAGCGATTGGCGCAATCGCCGGCGGCGGAAAAGGTGCTGCTATCGGCGCTGGCGTTGGCGGTGGTGGTGCGACCGCGGTGCAGGTAATGACGAAAGGTGAGAAGTTAAATATACCGTCGGAAACGAAGCTTGAATTTACGTTGCGCGCTCCGCTGGTAATTGCCGGCCGTTAGAAAACAGAAACTGTAGCGGCGGTCGACGAAACGCGCTTGCGCTTCGCGATCGCCGCTACAATTAGTTGTACGTTTCTAAAATCCTGGAACCTTTCCCGCCTTTTTATAAATCTGAAACACGATGTGCCAGCCAATAATGATGATGATTAGCCAGAAGATCCAAAAGTAGTCGCTGGGAATGCCCAAATTTCCGCCTGCGAAAAACGTTGTGTGTTGGCCGATCATTGCCCAGACAAGCGGCACGGACATATAGGTATTGTGCCGTGATCTCAGTCCCGCAATCTTCACAACCGCCGGATCTGCAGTTTCGCCGTTCTTAGTTGCCCGAATGATCTTTTGTTGAGCCGGCCAAATCCGGAACCATACGTTAAACGCCATCGTTGTTCCTAGCAAGGCTCCGGTATGGATGAGAGTTCCGCGATAGCTGAAATGAGCGAAGTACACGAACAATGCAACGATGATAGCGAGAAGGAGAAAAGATACGATTACCCCTGCACGCAGATTATTCGCAAGGCCGCTTTTCCATATCGCGTCATACAGGAGTGCCCCTAGGAAGGTGACTGCGATCATGATCCCGGCCCCGGCAGACCAATCCGCTCCGTTCGCGAGCGCCTGCTCTCCCATGTAATAGACCATCCCGAGGAGCAAGACACCGGTGATCCACGTATAGGCCGCTCCCCATCGGAACCAGTACAGTGCGCGCGGCATCAGTTCCGGATTGACGATCTTTTTTGTGGGTCCGTCGATTTTCGCCTGAAAGGGGCCATTCACCCAGTTGAAGAAGTAGAGGTGTCCGATCCAGGTGATACCTGCAAAGATGTGCAACCACCGGAAGATTGCTTCCAATCCATCCATGACTCCTCCTCAAGTAATTAGCCAAGAGGGGGACGTTACCACAACAGCACGTTGGGAATCTATAGTCGGATCGATGAAGCGCGCTTGAACAGGTCGTTTGCTGCGCTCCAGTTGAAATTCTTCCAGAAGGCTTTCAGATACAATGTTCGATCGGCTCCAAAATCCATGACATAGGCGTGTTCATAGACATCGAGCACGATAACGGGGAGGGCGCCCCAGACGCCGCCTTGATTGTGCGCATCGCAGTTATAAATCCACAGGCGGCTCTCTTTCGTGTCCCATGCGAGTACAGTCCAGCCGTGGGCCGCCGATGCACATTCGGAAAAATATTTGATGAATGCTTCCACCGACCCGTAACTGGAAGTCAGAGCATCGATGAGCTCACCTGCATTCTCGAATTTTCCATCGCCGCCAAGGACCTCGAAATACCACTCATGGAGGTAGACACCGTTGACGGCATAAGTCTCGCCTTCCTTTAAGCTGCGCAATTCGCTGTAGGTTGGGTTTCCTCCATCGGCCTTGCCTGAGACGATGGCGCGTCCCAGTTCTTCGAGATGATTTTCGATTTCGTTCTTTTTCGCGACATAGCCCATATAGAGCTTGTCGTGATGATTTTTCAGCGATCGGTCGGAAATGCCATTTAGGAGTGTGCGGAAAGGCAGAGGCTTAGCACGATAGACGTGCTTTGGTGGGGCTTCATGTTTGCGTTTGAGATTCCTCATAAGATCCTCGAGAAAAAGAAAGCCACGGATTACCCGGATTCAACCGTCTAATTCGTGGCTTACTCGATCTACGACGCTCTTCGGAGCCGGTCCTCGAACTCCGTCACAACGCGCTCGACTTCTCGCTCGGCGCGGCGGCGGGCATATCCATACCGCCTTTCGAGCAGCCATACGAGATTGTCTCGTTTGCCGTCGATACCATCGAGCTCGTCGGCACTGAGCTGGGTCCAGTGGGAGCTGACTTCATGTCGGAACTGCTTCCACTTTGCTCTAAGAACGTCGAGTTTCATCAATCGTACCTCGCTATGTTTTTATTTTTGGCTGATGCGCTTCTTGGGCACGACCCTTTCGAGCGCATCCATGAATGGCCGTACGGTTGCATTCATCGCTACTTTGCTGTCCAGAACCTGCTTTGCGTCGACACCGCTGCCGTACACTTTTTGGTTCATGTCCTTATCCATATTCAGGACGGCTCCATCAAGCGCAACACCAGCGAAGAGTCCCTTGGCACGCGAATAGGCGTAAATCGCCGTTTGCAACTTGGCATTCGTGCCGGCTTCGGCTTCGCGCCCAATCGGTCCGGCGACGACGCCTGCATCGACACCGAGTTTCATATCCTTGCCGTTTTCCAACATGTCGAGCGCTTTACGGTCTGTGAAAACGAGAACCAAATCCGTTGACGTGGCTCCGATCTGAGCTCCAAAGCTTCCGCCACCGATCTCGATGAAGGCCGGTGGGCTCCATCGGCCATTTTCGAGACGCTGCGATACCACTCCTTTGCCGTACCGACCACCGATTCCAAATGCTCCCTTAATCATGTGCGGAATAACTGCAATGGCTTCCGCACGTTCCAACAACTCATTCGGAACTCGTTTGTCGGCCGAAGCTGTCAAATCTTGCAATACGGCTGCCGCTTTTGAAACGCGGTCTGCCGCATCTTTATCCATCTTGCTGGCATGATCGCTGTGCTTGGTATCTTTGTCTTTGCTGTAACGATCACGATCCGACTTGTCCTGATTGTAGGTACCGCTCGTGGTCGTGTTTTGATCTTTGTTGTACGTGTCGGTGCGGTTCTGGGTCGTATCCGTCCGATTCTGGTCGTAGGTATCGGTGCGATTCTGCTGGACCTCGCCGGTTGTTTTTTCCCGTTCCGTGGTTAATGGGGTTTGTCCCAGTTGCGCGTTCTCCGTGCCGCCTTTCCACTGCGTATCCAGAGCGATCATCGTTTGCTGATCCACAATCCCCGTTACCGGCAGATTGTTCAGCCATTGGAATTCGCGGATTGCTCGCTGTGTATCCGCGGTCATCATTCCGTTGATTTCGCCGGGGTTATATTGGAGATCCGCCAACTCTTGCTGTATTTGCCTCACGTCTTCGACACTGGACGCCGCCGGCTCAGATGTTGCGCCTGGCGCCGCGTTCGTCGATGACTGACTCTGACCTAGAGGTTGCTGTGTTTGGTCATTCCCGTAAGTTTGCTGCTGGTTTTGACCATAGGCCGGTTGCTGATTCTGATCGAGACTGCTCCGCGGCGCGAGACCGCTGCTGCGCGTTGTACCGGCGGTGGCGCCCTGCAACAACGCGTTTTCCGTTTCAGCAGTCAGAGTGCCCGTGACTTCCAGGTGATTGTGCGACTGATAGTTCCGAATGGCCGTCATGGTCATCGGTCCCATGATTCCGTCGATCGGGCCGGGATCGAATCCCTGATCCTTCAGAGACATTTGAACTTCCCGGACTTTCTGTTGAGAAAATGAGCTGGTCTTCTTCGCCTTCTTAGTGCCGGTCTTTCCGGTCTCCGTCTTTTCGGTCGTTCCAGCCTTGCCTTCTGCCGCCGGAGCATTCTTATCGGCCGTCGAAGTATTCTTATCGGTTGTCTTGCCTGCTTCCTTTTTTTGCGTAGCTTTCTTTGTCTGCTTCTTCGTTTGATCCTGGCTTTGATGTTGAGTCGATTGCGCAGGAGCAAACGGTGCTGTGGCAAAGATCAGGAAGCTGGAGAACAGGATGATTCCTAGTTTGTTAACGGACATGCGTATCCCTCCTCAATCTTTCCAGTCTTAAGACTAAACTGCACACGTTATGCCGCGGTTACCACCTCTTGTTTCCTTTTGGGGGTCAACACATTATAAGGTCTCATCCGTCGAAACCCACGTCCCACGCGGATTTCGACGCGGAAATTGTTCCGCCGGTGCTTTCGAACATTCCGTCCGGGCGTCAAAACAACAGAGCGAGCGAGATAAATTGGTGAGCCAGAAAGTGTTAACCGCCGCACCTTCAGTGGAACAAACGTGCTATACAGGATGCGAAACTGTCAGCTCATAAAATGGAATGCGGGACATTAACCCTGCTGAGGAGAATCCAATTTCATCTAACGGAATCGCGAGTTTCGGGCGGCGGGTTTCGGAAAGCAAAAACGCCGGCTTCCATGGCCGTTTAACTGAAATCCGCTGTCCGAAAGAGTGGAGACTCGAGAATATGAGCATCAGAAAAGTTCTATTTGTCAGCGCAACTGTGATCTTTTGTTTTCTGCTCGTAGCCTGTGAGCAGAAGCAGATCAGGGAGATCAAGGCCGATCCGGGACGCTATATGAACAAGGAAGTTGCCGTAGTGGGACATGTTACGCAATCCATCGGCGCTTTAGGGAGGGGGATTTATCAAGTCGATGACGGTACCGGCAAGTTGTGGGTGGTTGCGACGGTTCGGGGTGTCCCCAGTAAAGGCGCCAAAGTCGGTGTTAAGGGGCGCGTCAAACCGACGGTAACTTTCCTCGGCATTAACTACGCCACCGTTATGGAAGAAAGCGATCGCAGGGGCCTGTAATTTCCGAATTGTCCGCCGAGTTACAATTTGCCAATGAGTAGTATTGCGCTGATTGTCCATGGCGGCGCCTGGGATATCCCCAGTCCTCTCATTGACACCTGCGAAAAGGCCGTAAAACGGGCCCTTGATCGTGGATGGAAAATGCTCAGCGCCGGCGGGACGGCGCTGGATGCCTGTGAACAGGCTATAGTCGAGCTTGAGGATGAACCCGTATTCGACGCAGGCGTTGGTTCGCACCCCAATCGGGACGGCACGGTTCAGCTCGACGCGATTCTCATGGATGGCGCAACGCTGAAGTCAGGCGGTGTGGTGGCGGTAGAACGCGTCCTCAACCCAATTCGTTTGGCGCGAATAGTCCTCGAAAAAAGTGAACATATGTTGCTGGCCGGTTACGGCGCGGAAAAATTTGCGCTGGAACACGGCATAGCATTGTGTGATCCGCGAGATCTGATCACTGAAACGGAAGCGCGCCTCTGGGCATCACTTTCCGGAAAACTCGTCAATTTCGGAACCGTTGGAGCAGTCGCAGTCGACGCTTACGGAAATTTGGCATCGGGGACTTCTACTGGCGGCACATTGTTTAAACATCCCGGACGGGTTGGCGATTCGGCGTTGGTGGGTTGCGGCTGCTATGCCGACAATAGTGCCGCTGCGATTTCAACGACGGGCCATGGCGAGTCGATCATGAAAGTCGTGCTGGCAAAGACGGCGAATGACATGGTAGCTGCGGGGAAGTCACCGCAGACAGCTGCGGACGCCGCAATTGCGCTCATGACGGAGCGAACGGGCGGTTGTGGCGGACTGATCATCGTAGATCCGCTTGGCCGGATTGGTTTCACGTTCTCCACGCCGCACATGGCGTACGGATATCGGACCCCTGAATCTTCGGGAATATTCAGCGGAAATCAATGAAAGAATGGGCTGGGGGCTGGCGGAATTAGTGCCCAAGAAAACGTTGGATCTACTCCGCCAAGCCGAGAGCCCAGGCAAAAAGGACAGGAAAAGAACGGGGTGTCGGTAAAAAACCAATAAAGTTTGTGGACAGCCGTAAAACCCTTGTGCCTTTCCGGTGCGCCACGAACAAGATGCCTCGTAGCGCTAGCGATTGGTGGACGCCCGTCGAGACCGCGACGATGACCGTGTTGTCGCCGCTCGCCTGCGACTAGCTGACTTGCGTGGTCTGCCACCCAGCCTGCCATTTGCGCGGGATGACGCGGCTTTTCGCTTCGATCTCACAGAACCACGGCATGCCGGGCAAAACGAAACCAAGTCGATCCGGTGGACCGGACATTTCGGCATTGCAATTACCTCCTAACGTGGAAGATCTCCCTCCACTCTAACGTGCTTGGATCATTCTCTTCAATGGGAGCAATTTGGCTTCCGCAAGCGGCTCCCCGGGAGCTTATAATGGAGCTGGAGTAATTTTATGGACTTACGACCAGATGAGCCGATCAAGCTCACACGGGACTGCCAGGTTGTTGCTGTACCAGCAGGGCATACCCTGATGCTGCCCCAGGGAACTGAAGTGATGATCACCCAATCACTCGGCGGAAGCTTCACACTTATGGTTCCAAGCTACGGCGGTCTGTTCCGGCTCTCCGATCGTGATGCCGATGCGATCGGACGGCAGCAGCGTGGGGCGGACGCCCCCTCGGCTCCCGGCCAGGCGCTGACCGGTGAAGCACTGGAAACCAAGGTTTGGGAAACCCTGAAGACGTGTTATGACCCCGAGATCCCCGTCAATATCGTCGACCTTGGACTGATCTACGATATGCACATCGATCAACTGTCCGACGGTGTCCGCGTGGACGTGAAGATGACGCTCACTGCTCAAGGTTGCGGCATGGGTACGTCGATCGCCGCCGACGCGCGAAATAAGATTCTCGATCTTCCTGGTGTAGTTGAAGCCGATGTTCAGGTGGTGTGGGAGCCACCGTGGACTCCGGAAAAGATCTCTCCGGAGGGACGCGCATTACTGGGAATTCATTAATGCTCAGCCGTGTCTACTGCGAATGCGATGTCTAAGACCACGAAAATTCTAATAGGCGCAGCGTTTGTTGCACTTCTCGGGTTCATCGTCTATTCGACGATGGGTCTCGCGAAGGTCAATTGCGAGGTCTGCATTGAATTTCATGGCAGGACGGTTTGCAGGCCCGCCGCCGGCACCACGCAGGACGAGGCGATGAAGAGTGCGATTTCTGTTGCGTGTGCGGACCTCGCGGCGGGACGCACCGAAAACATCGCGTGTGAAGCAACTCCTCCCAAAACAATCTCGTGTAAGTAATTTCGGTGCATTTGTTTTTCTGTTAGGCTTCTTACAGGCGGTTCCTTATGAGTGTTTCGCTCAAAGGAGTTAGTATCCTGATCGTCGAGGACGATACCGACACACGTGAGCTTTTGAGAATTTTGTTGCAAAGCGACGGCGGGAACGTGATAGCTACCTCATCGGTACAGGAGGCCTTGGCCGCCTATGATCAATCCCGGCCGGACGTCATCGTTGCCGATATCGGCATGCCCGAATACAACGGTTACACGCTAATCGGGCGAGTGCGCGCGAGAGACCGCGAGCATGGCAAAGTCACACCGGCAATTGCGCTGACGGCCTACACCACGTCCATCGACCGCGATACGGTTCTGTCCGCGGGCTTCCAGGTTCACATGCCGAAACCATTCGAACCCGATAAGCTGATCTCTGTCATTGCGGATCTTGCTACAAAATACAAACGATCTAGCGCCAGTTGAGGCTAAGCTGCTTTTTTGCGGTCCGACTCGGAAGACCGTTCCCGCAATGCCGCCGTCCGTTTAGCGGTGGCAACTGCGATCACGTAAACTATCCCCGCAGGTAGCAGAGGAATAAAACCCCAGA
>JACXTT010012388.1_pt1 | contig 11320 bp, 11 predicted proteins | sample 9270951 | NCBI WGS metagenome assembly JACXTT01 (sample SAMN15532306, study PRJNA645909) | rock metagenome | isolation source: weathered quartz diorite | place: Puerto Rico | collected 2017-06-21 | reverse complement strand
CGGATGGCACGGCAGGAGGTACACGCCGCGCTTGCCGGCCACCACCGTGAAGAAGGCGAGCACGACGATCCACCAGACGTGGAGGCACCGCGTCGCGGCCGTCCCGATCGTGCGCCACGCGGCGAGGAGCGTGAGGTTCCAGGGCAGGAGCAACGTCGCGAACGCGTCCAGCATCTTCAGCGGGTGCGCGCGGCGTTGGCGCGCGAAGGCGCCGAAGCCGACGGCGCGCGCGACGTTCTCGTGCACGAGCTGCACGGCGACGAACTCGGACCCGGCGTGCGACCATGCGAGCGCATACCAACCGGCCATGATCGCGACGGCGGCCAGCGCCGGCGCGGGCGCGACGAGCTCTCGCACGCGATCCGATCGGCGATCGAGAAGGAGGGTCACCAGCACGATGGTCGCGACCAGCACCAGGCCCGCCGGTCCCTTCGTCAGCACGGCCGCGGCCGTCGCGAGGTGAAGCACGGCGCGGCCGCGCCGGCTGCCGTCGCGCCGCCACCAGGCGAATCCGGCGAGCGCGACGGCGATCGCGCACGCGAACAGCATGTCGACGCGCGCCTCCAGCGCCGGCTGCCAGAATCCTGCCGTGGAGGCGAGCGTGCCGACCGCGAGCCAGGCCCGACGTCGATCGAAGAGCGTGAGGCCGAGCGCGAACGTGGCGACGAGCATGCCCCACGCGGCCAGCGCCGATGGCAGTCGGAGCACCGTGTCCGCCTCGCCGGCGACGCGCCCGGTCGTCGCCGCGATCCAGTGGTAGAGCGGCGGCTTCGACGCGAGCCGGCCCTCGCGTCGCGGCGCGATCCAATCGCCGCCCGCGACGAGGCTCTGGACGACCAGCCCCTCGCGCGCCTCGCCGCGCCGGTAGACGGGCGGCATCACCGCGAGCAGCCCGACGAGCGGGACGAGGAGAGCGGCGAGCACGACGGCGTCGCGCGCGCCGGCCGGGGCGGCATCGACGCTCGACGCCGGTGAGTCGTCCCGCCCGAGGACGAGCGATTCCGCGCCGTCCGGGGCGGCCTCGCTGGGCCCACGCATCGCAGCGCGATCATGAAGCACGCACGACGGATCGGTCCAGCGCAGCCGCCCGTGCGCGCGGTTGCACGACCGGGCGCCGGCGCGTAGCACGACGCCGATGCGTCGCGACGTCTTCCACGAGGACCACGAGCTCTTCCGACAGCAGGTCCGCCGGTTCGTCGAGAAGGAGGTCGCGCCGAGGGTCGAGCAGTGGAACGCGCGCGGCACGAGCGACCGCGAGACGTGGCGGCACGCCGGCGCCGAGGGCCTGCTCGGCGTGTGCGCGCCCGTCGAGTACGGCGGCGCGGGCGGCGACTTCCTCTACGCGGCGGTGGTGAACGAGGAGATGGCGCGCGTGCGGGCGCACGGCATGATGCTCTCGCTCCATTCCGACATCGTGATGCCGTACCTCACGGAGTACGGTTCCGAGGAGCAGAAGCGGCGCTGGCTGCCCGGCGCGATCGCCGGCGAGGTGCTGCTCGGGATCGCGATGACGGAGCCGGGGACGGGCTCGGACCTGGCGAACGTGCAGACGACGGCGCGACGCGACGGCGACCACTACGTGCTGAACGGCGCGAAGACGTTCATCTCGAACGGCCAGATCGGCGATCTCTTCGTCGTCGTCGCGAAGACCGACCCGCAGGCGACGCCGCCGCACGCGGGGATCAGCCTGCTCCTGGTCGAGGCGCGGACGCCCGGATTCGTCCGCGGGAAGAAGCTCGACAAGCTCGGGCTCCGTGGCCAGGACACGAGCGAGCTGTTCTTCGAGGACTGCCGCATCCCGGCGTCGAGCCTGCTCGGCCACGAAGGCCAGGGCTTCAAGATGCTCATGCAGAAGCTGCAGCAGGAGCGGCTCGTGATCGCGATCACCTCGATCACGTCGTGCCGGCGGGCGCTCGAGGACACGATCGCCTACGTGCGCGAGCGCCGCGCCTTCGGGCAGCCGATCGCGGCCTTCCAGAACACGCAGTTCACGCTCGCCGAGCTGTGGACCGAGGTCGAGGTCGGCCAGGCCTTCGTCGACAAGCTGCTCGCCGCCCACGTCCGGGGTGAGGACATCGTGATGGAGGTGAGCGGCGCCAAATTCTGGACGACGGACCTGCAGAAGCGGCTCGTGGCCGAATGCCTCCAGCTCCACGGCGGGTACGGCTTCATGATGGAGACGCCGATCGCGACCGACTACGCCGACGCCGTCGTGCAGTCGATCTACGCCGGGACGAACGAGATCATGAAGGTCATCATCGCCCGGCGGCTCGGCTTGGGATCTTGAGCGGACGCCGCTATACTCGTCGCATGCGAAGCGCGCTCCTGGTGGCGATGGTGGCGGCGGCGGTGCTCGGCGGATGCGCGGCGGAGAAGCAGCGCGTCGAGAAGGAAGACAAGATCTCGGCGGCCCGGCTCACGGGCAAGTTCCGGCACGACGATCCGTTGGTCGTGATGCTCTCCGCGCCCGAGCGCGCCGCGCTCGAGCGCGCCGGCATGATGGAGCCGCGTCCCGAAGGCGCAGACGACGCGACGGGCGAGGGTGACGACGCGGCCGCGGACGAGCACGCCGACAAGTCGAACATGGACGCCGCCGGCGACGTCATGATGTCCGTGCTGAGCGTCGGCATCTCGCTCGGGATGATGGCGGCGCCCTACCTGCTCTTCTGATCCATGCCGTGGGGCCGCATCGCGGCGATCGCGGCGGCGATCGCGGCCGTGCTGTGGCTCTGCCTGGACTCGGGCCTCGGCGGCGCGCCCGAGACACCGGCCGTCGCATCCGTCGCGTTGCTGATGCTGGCCGCGGTGTTCGGAACCGGCGCCTGGGTGATGCGCGTCGGCGGGCGGCCGGAGCGCGTGCCGCTGCTCGCGGGCGCCGCGATCGGCGTGGCGGCCTACGCGCTCGTCCGTTTGACGCTACCGGGCTGAGCCGGGACGATCTCGAGCAGCGACGCCTCGCCCGGCACGCCGACCCGGAGCGGGAAGCCGTAGAAGCCCGTGCCGCGGTGGACGTAGAGCCGGTTCGTGCCGTGCGCAAAGAAGCCGTGGTCCGGCCAGCGCGTGCGCGACAGCACCGTCCAGTCGAGACCGACGGAGACGAGTCCCAGCTGCCCGCCGTGCGTGTGCCCCGACAGCACGAGGTCGGCCTCGCCGTCGGGGACGTGCACGAAGCCGAGCGGATCGTGCAGCAGGAGCAAGCGGAGATGTCCCTCGCGACGCGGAAATCGTGCGCACAGCGCCGCCAGATGCCGGCGATGTTCGCGCGACACCCAGTCGGCGCCGAGGATCTGCACCGGTCCGATGGGCGACGTGACGATCGCCTCGTCGTCGACCAGGAGCCGGATGCCGTTGACCGCCAGGCCGTGTCGCACCTCGTGCGGCGCCTCGTGATCGTGGTTGCCGAAGACGGCGACGCAGCGATCGGCGATGGGCGCCAGCGGGGCCAGCGCGCGGGCGAGCGCGCCCGCCGTCGCGGCGCTCTCCATCGTGAGGAAGTCGCCGGTGAGGCACACGAGGTCGGGATCGTGTCCGACGAGCCGTTCGAGGACGCGCTGGAGTCGATGGACCGGCTGCCACGGCCCGAGGTGCGGATCGCTCACCTGGACGACGCGGAGCGGACGCACCGCCGGCGCGACGCGCGCACGGCGCAGGCGCCGGCGCTCGACCGGGACGCGCGTGAACGACGCGTGCGCTGCGCGATCGAGCGGAATGCGGACGATCTCCTCGACCGTGCGAAGCGACGTCAGCACGGACAGCACGCCGACCGCGAACGGCACGAGATCGAGCCAACGCATGACGCCGAGCGCGGTCGTCGCGCCGGCCGCGGCACACGCCGCCCGCAGCGGCAGGAGCGCGAGCAGCCAGACGCCGGAGAGCGCGCCCGTCGCGATGAAGGCCATCCCGGGGATGCTGACGGCCCAGCGGAAGAGCCGCGGTCGGAGCCGCGCCTGCACGAGCCCGACCAGGTGCGTGCACGCCGCCGCCATCGCGTACGCGAAGAGCGCGTGCAGCATGGGCACCGCCCGCGACGGCACGAGCGCGACGAGCCGCGGGTGCATGACGAGCGCACCGGGCAGCGCGATCGCGAGCACGACCAGGCCGAAGATCGCGTACGCCCGCCCGCGCACGCGCCACGCGTAGATCGGCACGCCGATGAACGTCGTGAGGGCGAGCGTCGGGAAGACGAAGGGAAGGACGGCGGACACGGACCTCGGAGTGTACCAGCCCCGGCGACGGACGCTATCGCATCTGTGCCCAGCGACGGATCGACGCGCGATACCCCGACGGCAGCGGCAGTCCGTCGAGCTCGTCGAGCGCGAACGTGCCGACGGGCTTGCCCTCGGGACTCTCGAGCGTCGCCGGCCATTCGCGCGCCTCGCAGCCGTACGTCACGACGAGTACCTCGACGCCCGCGGCGATGCGGTACAGCCACGCGTCGACGATCGCGCCGACGGTCACCTCGAGCCCGAGCTCCTCGGCGATCTCGCGGGCGACGCACTCTTGCGGCGTCTCGTCGACCTCGAGCTTCCCGCCCGGCAGCTCCCACTCGGCGCGCGGGTTCTTCATGAGGACGACGCGGTCGTCGCGCAGGAGGACGCCCTTCACCGATACGGGAAAGCGCACCGTGGCGCCGTCGCCGGACGATGTGTTCACGCCCGGCGCTCCGCGTCGGCCCGCGCCGTCGTCTGCTGCGCGACCAGACGCGCGATCAGGATCGCCAGGTAGAGCTGGCCCAAGAGCGCCTCGAGCACCGCGAGCGTCCGAGCGACGGCGCTCACCGGCACGACGTCGCCGTAGCCGAGCGTCGCGAGCGTCACGTAGCTGAAGTAGATGATGTGGCCGTCGGGCTGGATCGGCGGATACGTCTCGATCGCCGGCGGCGGCGGAACGGCGAACGATCCCGGCTGGAGGAACTGCAGCGCGAGGAAGAGCTGCGCCCAGAAGAGTCCCATGAGCAGGTAGATGCTCGACGCGCCCAGCACGAGGTCCATCGTGACGAGCTCGGCGTGGAGCACGTCGCCCAGGATGAGCACGCCGACCAACCCGAGAAACGCGACGTGCGCGACGTACGAGAGGAGCGGGCCGGCGGGGACGTGCGCCCACAGCGAGGCGGGCGCCAGCCCGAGGACGCCGAGCACGATCGTGACGACGAGCAGCGATCGGCTCGCCGTCACCGTCCGCACGGCGTGGACCAGCACGACGAGAAGCACGGCGAAGACGCCCCCGCGCATCGCGCTGCCCGGCGGAGCGAACGGAGAGATCGCGAAGACGACGATGAGCGTCAGCAGCAGGAAGCCGTACCGGCCGAGCGTCACGAGCGGGGCGTATCACGCCGATGCGACGGCCGGGAAGGCGCGACGCCCGCACTGCCGCGGCGCGCGCACCACCGACCCCGATGCATTCCCCGAGCATTGCAGCTGGATCGCGAGGCGCACGCATGTCATGACGCATGGCCGTCACCGATGAGCTCTCTCGCACGCGCCATTTCGGCCTGCTCGATGGTGGCGGCCCTCGTGCTGTGCGTCGCCTGCTCCGGGACGGACGAGCCGAGCGCCAGCGACACGTGTGCCGATGCACCGGGCGCGGATGCCGGGCCCGTGCGGGGCGATTGGCTCGTCGAGTGGCTCCTCGCCGATCCCGAGAGCCTGAACCCGGTGACCTCGAACGACGTGGGCTCGAGCGACGTGCTCGGACGCATCATGTCGTCGCTGACGGGGCAAGATCCCGAGACGCTGGAGCCGATTCCCGGCGTCGCCGACCTGCCGACGGTGTCGCCGGATCATCTGACCTACACGTTCAGGATCCGCCAGGACGCCACCTTCTCCGACGGCCGGCCGGTGACTGTCGACGACGTCGTCTTCTCCTTCAAGGTCATCAAGAATCCCGAGGTCAACGCGGCGTTTCTGCGGAATTACTTCCTCTCCGTCCGGGACGTGCGACCTCGTGACGAGCGGACGTTCGTGGTGGAGTGTTCGGAGCCGTACTTCCGTAACGACCGGATTCTCGGCGGTGTGCAGCTGCTGCCGCGACACTTCTACGACCCGGCCGGGGACCTCGACGGGATCACCGTCGGCGAGCTGGCGGCTTGGGACTCGATTGCGCCCGCGAAGAAGGAACGCGCGATCCGGTTCGCCACGCAGTTCAACCGCGACTTCCACCGCAAGGTGCTCGGTTCGGGCGCCTACGCATTGGTCGATCCGGCGCGCGACATCGTCACCGGCGAGCGCATCGTGCTGCGCCATCGCCCCGACTTCTGGGCACCCGGAGATCCGCTGCGCGGCGACGGATGGGTCGATCGCATCTTCTATCGCATCATCAACAACGCGGACGCCGCCCTGGTGTCGCTGAAGGCCGGGACGCTCGACTCCATGGCGCTCACGCCGCTCCAGCATCTCAAGCAGACGAGCACTCCCGGCTTCACGGTGCGCTACGCGCAGCACGTCGGCTTCGTGCCGAGCTACATGTACATCGGTTGGAACTCTCGACGGCCGATGTTCGCGGACAAGCGCGTCCGCCAGGCGCTCGCCCACTTCGTCGATCGGGACCGCATCATCCAGAAGGTCGTCTTCGGCTTCGCCGAGAAGGTCGACTCGCCCGTCTATCGCTTCAGTCCGGAGTACGACACGGCGATTCAGGGCTACGATTTCGATCCGGCGGCGGGGCGGAAGCTGCTGGACGAGGCCGGCTGGCGGGACGCCGACGGCGACGGCGTCCGCGAGAAGATCGTCGACGGTCAGCCCGTGCCGTTTCGCTTCGAGATGATCTCCAACTCCGGCAACGCGATCCGACGGAACATCGGCCTCGTCGTCACCGACGAGCTGCGGCGGGCCGGCATCGACGCGAGCTTCCGGGAAGTCGACTGGTCGATCATGCTGGAAGAACTCGACCACCAGGACTTCGACGCCGTGATCATCGGCTGGCAGTTCTCGCCCGCGGATCCGGACCTCTACCAGCTCTTCCACTCGAGCCAAGCCGTTGCCGGCGGGTCGAACTACGTGAGCTTCAAGAACGCCGAAGCCGATCAGATCCTGACCGCGTATCGACGCGAGTTCGACAAGGACAAGCGGGTCGCGCTCTACAATCGGCTCCAGGAGATCATCCACGACGAGGCGCCGTACGCGTTCCTCTACATGCCGAAGACGATCAACGCCTACAGCCGCCGCTTTCGCGACGTGCGCTGGTATCCATCGGGCCAGAGCTTGAACCTCGAGTGGTGGGTGCCACGGGCACTCCAGAAGTACGGATCCTGAGTGCTGACGTATTTCGTCCGCCGCACCGTGCTGATGGTGCCGACGTTCGTCGGCGTCACCTTCATCGCTTTCGCGATCATCCTGCTCGCGCCCGGCGATCCGGTCGATCTCTACTTCAGCGGCGGCCTCGCGGCCGGCGCGCAGGGCGCGAGCCCCGAGCGGCTCGCCGACATCGCGAAGGCCAAGGCGAACGAGCGCAAGCGCCTCGGGCTCGACCGTCCGATCCCGGTGCAGTACGCGCTCTGGCTCCGGCGCGTCGCCACGCTGGATCTGGGCGAGAGCTTCAAGGACAAGCGTCCGGTCTGGGACAAGATCCGCGAGCGATTGCCGGTCACGATCACGCTCAACGTCGTCTCGATCCTCATCACGTACCTGATCGCGATCCCGCTCGGCATCTATTCGTCGGTACGGCCCGGATCGCGGCTCGATTCGTTCTCCACGACCACGAGCTTCATGCTGTACTCGCTGCCGACCTTCTGGGTCGGAACGTTGATCCTGATCTTCTTCTGCGGTGGCGACTACTTCCTGTGGTTCCCGCCGGCGGGCCTGCACTCGCTCGACTACGAGCCCGAGTGGTCTCTGCTGCGGCGAGCCGGGGACTACGGCTGGCACCTCGCCATGCCGGTCTTGTGCGAGACCTACGCCGCGTTCGCGGTGCTGTCGCGCTTTCTGCGGAACTCGATGCTCGAGAACGCCCGCAAGGACTACGTCCGGACCGCGCGCGCGAAGGGCATCCCGGAGCGCGCCGTGATCCTGACGCACATCCTGCGCAACTCCTTGATCCCGATGGTGACGATCCTCGCGAGCCTCCTCCCGGCCCTGATCGGGGGCTCGGTCATCGTCGAGACGATCTTCTCGGTGCCGGGGATCGGACAGCTGGGCTACCAGGCGATCCTCGCCCGCGACTACCCGGTCGTGCTCGGTCTGTTCGCGATGAGCTCGTTTCTCACGCTCGTCGGCATCCTGATCGCCGATTTCTTGCTCGCCGTCGTCGACCCGCGGATCTCGTTCGAGGGGAGGGTGGCGTGAGCGACGCGGAACGCTCGGACAGCTACGCCCGGCTGGTGTGGCGGGAGTTCCGGCGTAATCGCCGCGCGATGACGAGCCTCTACGGCATCCTCGCGCTGGCCCTCGTGGCCGTCTTTGCCGACTTCATCGCGAACGAGAAACCGTATCTGGTGACCATCGGCGGCCGGACCTATTCGCCGATCCTCGTCGACTACGCGGCCTCGGCCGGTCTCATGCGGCCGCCGGAGGCGCTCCGAGACGTCGACTACGCGCGGCTCGATGCGCGAGACGCCTGGTTCCCGCCCATCCCGTATTCGCCGAGCCGCGCCGATCTCCGCGAGGAGGCGTTCGCGCCGCCGTCCGCGCGTCACTGGCTCGGAACGGATCAGCTCGGGCGCGACGTGGCCAGCGGTCTGGTGCACGGCAGCCGCATCTCGCTCACCGTCGGCATCGTCGTGGTCGCGATCCAGCTCACGATCGGCGTCTTTCTCGGGGTCCTCGCCGGCTACTACGGGGGAGCCGTCGACCTCGCGCTGTCGCGCTTCTTCGAGCTGATGCTCGCGATCCCGACGTTCTTCCTCATCCTCACCGTGGCGGCGGTCCTCCCGCCGTCGATCTACAACGTGATGGCGATCCTCGGCCTCACGGGCTGGGTCGACATCGCGCGCCTGGTGCGCGGCGAGTCCCTCCAGCTTCGCAGCCTCGATTTCGTCACCGCGGCACGGAGCCTCGGCGCCCGCGACCTGTCGATCATGTGGCGTCATCTGCTGCCGAACGGCCTCGCGCCGGTGCTGGTCTCGGCGTCGTTCGGTGTCGCCTCGGCGATCCTCGCCGAGTCGGGCCTCTCGTTCCTCGGCGTCGGCGTGCCCGCGGATCTCGTCACGTGGGGCTCGATCCTCGCCGTGTCCCAGCAGAACACGTTCGCGTGGTGGCTCGCCGTCGTGCCCGGCTTCGCGATCTTCCTCACCGTGACCGCGTACAATCTGGTGGGGGACGGCCTCCGCGACGCGTTCGACCCGCAGGTGCACGGCACCCTCTCGATGGAGCCCCAGGTCTCTGCTGCCGGTCGGCCCGGCGCGTCGTCGCGGGCCGGATGATTCGTCGATGAGCGTGCCGGCATCGCGTCGTCAGCGCTTGGGAGGCTCCTGCCCGGCGAGGTAGTCCGCCAGGAGCCCGCGGCTGTGCTCGTCGTCGTGGCAGTAGACGCAGAGGTTCTCCCAGTTCGAGCCGTCGGGCGGATTGTTGTGGTGGTTGCCGTCCTTGTGGTGGACGGTGAGGAGGTGGAGCGTGTCGGCCTCGAACTCGCGGGCGCACTTCGCGCAGATCCAGCCGTGGAGCGCGAGCGAGCGGGCGCGGTAGTCCTGCCGGCGGCGGCCCGCCTCGACTTTCGCGTCCTCCACGACCTTGTCGAGCTCGACGCCGGGCTTGCGATGGCGCGACGGGCGGAAGCTCCGCGTCGTCATGACGTCAGCGGACCGGCAGGCCGAGGCGCTGCAGCTCCGCCGCGCGCAACGGCGCGTCGCGCGCGAGGATGTATTCGTCGAGCTGGGGCGGCGGGACGCTCGTGCCCGACAGCATCGCGTGGACCTGACCGCGGTGATGGATCTGGTGCTGGAAGAGGTGCGGAAGGACGTCGACGAGGCGCTCGCGGAAGCGCTCGTCGCCCTCGCCCGCCAGCACCACGGCGGCCCCGAGGCGTTCGGGCCCGAGCGTCTCGCAGTACGCGACCAGCCGGCGATCGGACGCCGACTGAGCGGCGCGCAGCGCGACGAAATCGTCGTACTCGTCTTCCGCGTCGTCGCCGGGACGGGCGGCGGCTCCGTCGACCAGCGTGCCGACGTAGTACGCGTCGACGACGTAGACGTGCGCGAGGGTCCGCTGGATCGAGCCGAAGAAGCTCGTGCGCGGCGCGCGCCGCTCGGCGTCGGAGAGCCGCGCGCAAGCGGCGTACAGACGATCGTTCGCCCAGAGGTTCTGGCGCGCCGATTCCAGAAGCAGCCGCCCGAGCGAAACGTCGCCGGGCGCGCCGCGGTCGGGGTCCGGGATCATCCGGCGTCACGATGGCACGGATACTCGCCGACGACGAGCCCCGTTGGCGACGGTTTGAAGAGCGGCGAGGGCACGACTACGCTTTCGGCTGCGGTTCCGATGTCGAGCGCGACGCACATGCCACCGCCCTCGAGCGTGGTTTCCGCCGCACGGCAGTTCGCGCGCTCCGTCGTGACCGGCCTCGCCGTGGCGGGCGTTATCACGATGGGCGGTCCGGTGTTGAGCTATCGGGCGGACGTCGCGACCATGCGCGAGGAGCTGCAGCTTCGCGTGTCGCGCGAGGCACAAGTCTACGCGCAAGCGCTCCGCCTCCATCTCGAGCTCCTGCAGAGCGACCTCCAGCGGCTGGCGCAGCGGCCGGAGATCGACCTGTTCGACGGCACGACCGCGCCCGAGCAGGTGCTGCTCGACGCGACCCATCACGGCTCGGCGCTGTTCGGCGTCGGCGTCGCGGTGCTCGATCGCGTCGGCCGACCCGTCTGGAGCGAGCCGCAGGACCTGCTCGATCCGGCCGGCCGTCTCGGTGATCGGCGCTGGTTCCAGGAGCTGCTCAAGCGCAGCGCGCCGGTCGTCGACTCGATGGCGGCGCGCTCGCGCACGTTCGTCATCGCCGTCCCGATCATTCACGACGACGAGGTGGCGGGTGCGCTGGCGGGCTTCCTCAATGCCTCCTCGGAGACGCTGCCCGGGTGGCGCCAGCTGGTCGAGAACGGCGACGTCGTCGTCACCGACGCGAGCGGCGACGTGTTCCTGCCCGAGACGCCGCCCGACTGGATGCGCGAGATCGACGTTCCGGAGCTCGTCGATCGCTTGCTCGCGACGCCCGCCGGCGCGCTCGTCATGCTCGGTGGCCGCCACGAGCTCGCCGCGGCGACGATGATCGGGTCGACCGGGCTCCGGCTGCTGCTGGTGTCCGAGGAGGACCGCGTGATCGCGCCCGCGCGGGTGCGCCTGCTGTGGGAGCTCGCCGTGATCGGCTCGCTGCAGCTCGCGACGATCGCGTTGTTCTCGAT
>JACXTT010012387.1_pt1 | contig 11320 bp, 9 predicted proteins | sample 9270951 | NCBI WGS metagenome assembly JACXTT01 (sample SAMN15532306, study PRJNA645909) | rock metagenome | isolation source: weathered quartz diorite | place: Puerto Rico | collected 2017-06-21 | reverse complement strand
GTCCTGTTCGTCGCCGCGCAATCCGGCTCACCGCAAGGAATGGAATTGCTCTCAAAAATCGCCCGCGGCCAGTCGAATCCTGAACTGCAACGCAAAGCCGTCGAGTATCTGAGCATGTTTGGCGGAGAACGCGCTCATAAGACGCTTGTCGATCTCTACCAGGCCACCGGCGACGAATCCGTCAAGCGCGCCATAATTCACAGCTATTTGCTCTCCGGCGATAGAGCCAGCCTCTTTGCCGCAGCAAAGAACGAAAAGAATGAGTCTCTCCGTCGCGAAGCGATACGCACCCTCGGACTCACCGGCGGCACTTCCGAGCTTGAGCAGCTCTATCAATCGGAAACTTCCATCGACTTGAAGCGTGAAATCCTTCAGGCGTTTTTCCTCGCCGGCGATTCCAAGCGCATGGAGCAGGCCGCTCTCAATGAGAAGACCCTTGAACTCCGCCGCTCCGCCATCCGCAATCTTGGCCTCATGGGCCACAGCGACTTGCTGCAATCCATCTACGCCAAAGAAACCGACTACAGCTTGAAAGAAGAAGTCCTGAATGCGTATTTCATTTCAGGCAATGCGAAGGCCCTCGTCGCCGTTGCAAAAACGGAAAAAGATGCCGGCCTCAAGAAGAAAGCCGTCGAAAAACTTTCCCTGATGGGTTCCAAAGAAGGCAACGACTACCTCATGGAAATTCTAGAAAAGTAATTTCGCGCAGAGAGGAGAACGCAAATGAATTCCAGTATCGATCGCCTGCGCAAACTGCTCTCCATCGCGATGATTGCCTCTGGAATCTACTTCCTGATTTCGGGCCACGCGCGCGCTAACTCCGACGCCGTTGCGTTTGGTGCGGAGCCTAGCCGTTCGCAATCCGTACAAAGCGCGCAATCCTCGGAAGGGATGCCGACATTTGAAAACGCCAAAACGGAATCGCGCGCGCTCTCCGGCTCTCTTTCCGATGAAATCTCCCGCTGGGCAAAATCATCAACCGATCCGCAGTGGCTCGGCTACGCTGTTCCGGCAGTCAGCGGCGACCGCGTCATTTGCTGCAATGGAAACGACAACTGGAATGGAAATTTCAGCTGCGGGACTTGCCGGCTCGAAGATCACCGGTACGGCGATAATTTTTCTACGACTTCTTCCAACAAAACGGAACTGGAAGCGCCGCGCCGCATCGTCGTTCTTTACCGCGCAAGCAGCGGCGCGCTCAACAAAATCCGCGTCGTCTCCGATGCGTGCGTCGTCGATGCCGGCGGTTTGCGCGTAACTTGGCTCACCGGAGTGAGTCCCGTACAAAGCGTCGAATATCTTTCGAGCCCTGTGCGCGGACAAAACCTCCACGAGAGCGGCCCCGAACACGTGGCGCAAGGAGCGCTCACTGCAATCGCAATGCACGGAGACGCGAGCGCGGACACGGCAATGAACTCTTTCGTCGAGCCGTCGCAGCCGGAATCGCTCCGCAAGCAAACCGTGTTCTGGCTCGGCCAGGCGCGCGGCGCTTCCGGTTTGCAAACGCTGAAACGGATCGCCAAATCCGATTCCAGCAGCGAAGTGCGCTCTCAAACTACGTTTGCGCTTTCCATCAGCCGCGAACCTGGCGCGCTCGACGAAATGATTCGCATGGCGCACGAAGATGAAAGCTCTCACGTGCGCGGCCAGGCGCTTTTCTGGCTCGCGCAAAAAGCGGGGCAAAAAGCGGCGAGCACGATTACCGGCGCAATTGAAAACGATCCCGACACCGAAGTGAAAAAGAAAGCCGTGTTCGCGCTGAGCCAGATGCCGCACGAAGAAGGCGTGCCGAAATTAATTCAAGTCGCGCAGTCGAATAAAAATCTGGAAGTGCGCAAGCAGGCGATGTTCTGGCTTGGGCAAACGAACGATCCGCGCGCGCTGGAATTTTTCGAAAAAATTCTCACAAAATAAATTTCTGAAAATCAAAGCTCCAGCGGTTTCACCGGAGCGTTCTGCGTCGCCAACAAGAGTTCTCCGCCAAACGCACATTCCATAGGACGTTTTTGCAAAGCTTGTTCCGCCGAAATGCGCACCACGTCCGGATGATTGTTTTCGTCGGAGATGTGCGCCATCACAAGGTAGCGCGCACGCGCGTCAAATCCTTCCGGATCGGAAAGAAATTCGCTCACCGCTAGGTTGGAAAGATGGCCCGTGCGCGAGAGAACGCGCTGTTTTACCACCCACGGATATGGCCCGACTTTCAGCATGTCCAGATCGTGATTCGATTCGAGCACCAAACAATCCGCATCGCGTAAATGCACTTTCACGAGTTCCGGCAAATATCCCAAATCCGTGACGAGCGCGAATTTTGCGCCGTTCGCTTTGAACGTGAATCCAATTGGATCCACCGCATCGTGCGGAATCGCAAACGCGTGCACGTCAATGTCGCCAATCGTGAAGCGCTGGCCCGCATGAATCGTTTCCATTCCGCGCAAGCGCTTGCCGAAAGTTTCCGGCAAAGTTTTGTTCAGCGCATCCATGGTGGGTTCTGTGACGTAGAGCGGAGCTTTCCACATTCCGAGCATTTGCGGGAGTCCGCCGCAGTGATCGGTGTGTTCGTGAGTGATGAGAATTCCGTCGAGATGTTCGACGCTTTTTTCGACGGCGGCGAGGCGGGCGAGAGTTTCGCGTTTGCCGAGTCCGGCGTCTACAAGGAGGCGGGTGCGCTCCGTCTCCAGCAAGGTGATGTTGCCGGAGCTGCCGGAAGCAAGAATGGTTACGCGCAGGCCGATCGCTTTCCCCCGAGTGGAACGACAACTAATTTTGGAATGATGGCAGAGCGCGTGGGTAGCGTCAACGGTGAACAAGAAATTTCGCTCGTGAAAAATCTCAGCAGGAGAGGCGGGAGCGGTCGAGGGTGAAGCCGTTGAGGGGACCGAGGACAGTGGCGGAAATCTGTTCGGGGCGGAAAAAGTCGCGAGCGAGATTCTGGACGTCTTCGCGCGTAACTGCTTCGATGGAAGCAAGAATTTCGTCGAGTGAAAAAAAGCGATGGAAATAGAGTTCCTGGCGGGCGAGGTTGGACATGCGCGAGTTTGTGGATTCGAGGGAGAGCATGAGCGAGCCCTTGAGGTGATTCTTGGCGCGCAGAAGTTCTTCTTCAGAAACCGGCGATTCCTTGAGGGCGCGAAATTCGGCGATGGTAAGGTCCACGACCTGGCCGACGGTTTCTTTTGCCGTTCCGGCGTAGACGGTGAACATGCCAGCGTCGGAGTACGGCGTGACTTCGCTGAAAACGGCGTAAGCGAGGCCGCGCTTTTCGCGAATGTTCTGGAAAAGGCGCGAAGACATGCCGCCGCCGAGAAGATTGTTGAGAACAGCGACGACGAAGCGGCGGTCGTGCGCAATGGGCAGCGACGGAACACCGAGGCAGAGATGAACCTGCTTGAGATCGGGCTTGCGGTCGAGCTGAATCGGCGCGCTGGTTTGCGGCGCAACGTGGCCGTCGAGACCTCCGCTCGGCTTGAGATGGCCGAACTGTTTTTCCACGAGCTTGGTGACTTGCTCGTGCGTGATATTGCCGGCGGCGGTGACGAGAAGATGATCGGGCGCGAACCACTCGCGAAAACGGTTGCGCAGCATTTTGGGAGAGAATTTTTCGACGGTTTCCGGAGTGCCGAGGATGGGGCGGCCGAGAGGATGCTCCGGCCAGAACCCGCGAGTGAAGGTTTCGTGGAGCAGATATTCCGGATTGTCCATGTCCATCTTGATTTCTTCGAGGACAACTTGCTGCTCGTTCTTGACGTCGCCGGAATCAAAACGCGGATGGAGGCAAAGATCGCTAATGACGTCGAAGGCGATGGGAAGATGCTCGTCGAGAACTTTGGCGTTGAAGCAGATTTGTTCTTTTGATGTGAATGCGTCGAGCATGCCGCCGACGGAATCCATTTCGCGGGCGATGGCTTCGGCGGAGCGGCGTTCGGTGCCTTTGAAGACCATGTGCTCGATGAAGTGGGCGAGGCCGTTTTCCTGAGGAATTTCGCGGCGGGAGCCGTTGCGGATCCAGATGCCGACGGAGACGGAGCGGACGTGGGACATGGTCTCGGTGATGACAACGAGGCCGTTGGGAAGCACGTGGCGCTGGATGTTGCGAAGCTCAGGGGCCATGGTGGCATTGTGACACAGGAAAGCGGAGACTGGCGAGTGGGACCCAGATTTCTGGTTAACCATAACACACCCTCCCCTCCCCCTTTTTTGTAAGTGTTGAAAATAAAGGGACCTTAAGTCCTTTGTTTTGCAAGTGTTCATTCCAAAGGGGTTAGAGACGCATTTCTTGTAAGTGTTCATTCTAAAGTGGGTTAGCAGTTCGTTGTTGACAGTCAACGGTAGGGAATGAAATTGGGGGCAGCAAGAGCGGAAGGTGCGCGCTGGAAAGGCAGAGTGGAGGTATGCCACCTCCGTGGCATTTGTATGAGTATCAAAAGAAAAGGGTTGCGCGAGGAGGCGTTTGCAAGAGTTTGAAAGAAAAGGATTTAGGGAAGGGCGATCAAGCGGGAATTGTTCGAATTGGAGTACTCTACACACTCAGAGTATAGCGTGAGATTTACCAAATGTCAATCACAAAGTAGCATATATTAGATTCTAAAGACCTTGGAGGTAAATTAGGGCCGGAGACCCAGCCTAGCGGTCACCCCTCGATCCCTTGGTCACCTAAACTCTTCATTTCTATATGTGTCCTTGCCGCCCATGATCGTGAGGAGGACCTTGGTGTTCAAGATTTCAGCGGCTGGCGAGGTCAGAATGTCCTTCGATAAAACAACAAAGTCCGCCAATTTGCCGGGAGTCAATGAGCCTCTTACGTCTTCGTCAAAACTCGCGTAGGCTCCGTCGCGGGTAAAGTGACGTAGAGCGGCCTCAACCGAGATGCGTCCCTCCGGGTACCACCCACCCGCTGGTGTGCCCGCAGGTGTTGTACGCGTTACAGCGCAATAGATCGCCGGCAAAGGTTCAAAGGGGAAGACGCCCCAATCACTCCCAAAGGCTTGCACCACACCGGCATCATCAAAAATTCTGAACGAATCCGCGTGCGAAGCCCGCGCAGGTCCGAGAAGCACGGCAAAATTCTCAAGCACCGTCGCGTCGGGGCTCGCAAACATGGCCTGCGTTGAAGCAATTACGCCTAGCTGCTTGAATCGCGGCAAATCGGAAAGCAGTGGAACCTCAGCGTGCTCCACGCGATGACGCCGCCCCGAAGTGCCATTCGTCTGCGCTGCATACTCGAAAGCGTTCAACGCCATGTTAATGGCTTTGTCTCCGATGGCATGCAACATGACTTGAAAGCCTTCTTTGTCGTACAGGGCAACCGTCTTATTGAGGTCGTCTTGCTCCCAAAATGGAATGCCTGTTCCTCCACCCACGTAGGGTTCGAACATGGCCGCGGTTCTGGCGTCTACGGTGCCGTCCAGAACTCCCTTGACCGCACCAAATTTCAAAAGCGGACCCCGAAACGTATCCCGCAGCTTTCGGTAGAGAGCGAGATCGGCTTCGGTGAGAGGTTTTTCCAGCTTGTGTTTTGGCGGGGCGCCTCCTCGTTCCATCAACAGGATGGGAGGAGCGAAGCGAAATCGCAGCTTCAAGGCGTTTGCGGCCGCGGCTCGCTCGAAGACGGGAAAGGACTCCAGGCTCGTATAGGCTTCTTGAACGGCGGTAAGACCGGCCGCTGCAGCTTCATCCATATGCGCGAGGAGGGATTGATATTCGTCTTCCAACGATCGAGGAGGAACGTGGCTGAAGATGAGGGTTTGCGCTGCTTCCTTGAATTCGCCGGTAGGCTGGCCATTCTTGTCTTTCATGATGTGACCATTTGGCGGATCAGGCGTTGCGCTCGTAACGCCAGCGATTTGCAGTGCTTTGGAATTTCCGAATCCCATGTGGCCATCCCGTTCGAGCACGTATACAGGGCGGTCCGCGATCACCGCATCTATATATTTCTTGTCGACGGTTTGTTCGGGAAAAGCCGAGTAGCCCCATCCGTGCCCCGTAATCCAAGGCAGAGAGGGATGGGCTTTAGCGAAATCCGACAGGCGCTTCTGAAAATCCTTGAGCGTCTCGACGCCATGCAAATCCACTTCATTTACGGACTGTCCAGGAAAATGGAGGTGGGAATCTTGAAATCCGGGGACGACCAGATGGCCGCCCAAATCGAAGACTGCAGTACGGGGCGCAGTGAACGCCCTGACCTCTTCGTCGGTGCCCACCGCAATGATTTTGTCGCCACCTATTGCTAGAGCGCGGGCCAGCGGGCGTGCATCATCCGCGGTCCAGATCTTTCCGTTTACAAAGATGCGATCCGCGCGCATTTTTCGAGTTTGTGCATCGGCACAGCTCAGAGAAAAAACGGCAACCGCAAGCAAACAAGCAAACCTCTTAAGCACTCTATCCTCCTTCGAAGAAAAGGAACTCACGCCTACTTGAATGCTGATCCCGGCGTGTCGATTAGAAGCCGGATGGCGGTTTGGTCCGTGCGCGTGTAGCTATCGCCGCAACCTAGAGGACGCCGAAACCAGCTGCGAGCGTCCGGCATTATGGCATAGAAGGAATCGCGCCAATATCTTGAAGAGAAAACCTGCTGCCACTCCCTATAGCTCAATGGAGGTATTCGGCCACGGAGATGCGGTGTTGAGCGAGTCTTTTGCATTCGACCAAGCTCAAACCACATTTATACCAAGTCAGGTCTGATGTAACAGTAATTTGACTTGCCGGCGAGGTACGCCAGGCGTAGGCTCCTCAATACCTGCTGCAGAACCACCCACCTGTAGCGATTCCCTGGAAAGAACGGTCGAAAGGAAGTTTAAACAGAACAGCCTTCGCGGAAGCCCGAGAATTGCGCGAAGGAAACCGTTTGGGCCAACTGAGCAGAGAGTCTGAACTGGCTTAGCCTTTCCAGTGTCCCGGCCAGGCCCCAACTGCTCAAACACTCTATTCACACTAGTCGAGTGATTTCCGGAGGTGATTATGCGCAGGATAGTAGCTTTTGTCTTGGCGAGCTTGCTACCAGCGGGGATGGTGGCAAAGTCTTTTGCGGCCAGTAATGAGGATGCCGACACGTTTACAGCTAAGTTGAGAGGGCTAAGCGAAGTTCCACCGGTTGCCACGGGGGGAACCGGTTCCTTTAGCGCAACTCTCAGTTCCGACGGCAGCACGCTAACCTACAAACTCACGTACGACAATTTGAATGCTCAGATACTCTTCGCCCATATACACTTTGGCTTTCCCAAGGAAGCCACAGGGATCATGGTGTTCCTCTGCGGGCCCGCCGCCGGCGCTCAAGGTGGTCCCCCTGCCGGGACACCCAATCCGCCAGCGTGCCCAGGCACGAATTCCGGAACGGTGACCGGAAGCCTAACAGCCGCTAATGTCATTGGGCCAAACTCGCAGGGAATCACACCTGGCGCTGACTTTGCCAAAGTGGTGCAGGCTCTGCGCGAGGGAGCAGCTTATGTGAACGTGCATAGCGCGCGGTCGCCTGCCGGGGAGATCCGCGGGCAGGTGCGGGCCGCAGACGAGAGCGAGGACGACAGATAGGTTTTCAGGTATGAAACTTCGACAGAGCCCCGCTTCGGCGGGGCTCTGTTTTTGAGAGACGGGCAACACTCATCGGAACTGGAGCGGAAAAAACTTACGACAGAATTGCGCGGCGTTTGGAGACTCTTTCCCTCGGAGGTTTTGCGGCGCGTAATTCGCCGAGCATTTCTTGCAAGAGAGAGACGAAAGCTTGCTGGGCAGGGGAAATCTATTTGTCCTTGTGCCAAACGACGTGCGAGGCGATGTCCAGATTCGGCTCGACCGAGGAAAAACCGACGAGCTGCTTCCAAGTTATTTGCAACGAGAAGGCATACTGTACGTGCGGCTGGCGGGACTGGCCGAATGGCGGGGGAAACGGGATTGCTACACCTGTACTTTAATTAGCCGCGGGTACCATTCCTGCGAACGGAGGCGGACGGGACGATGAGGCGTGCGACGCCCGGTCCTATTTATCGCTTCTGTTGCGTGCCTCGGAATGGTTTTCGGGGGAACGGAATACGCCGCTTCGCGAGAGCAAGGGCGGCAGATCGATTTGCAACACCTATACAAAGAGATTAATCAAGAATCTTTTGAGGGCAAGCTGCCGGATGTGCCGGTGAGCTGGGGCGATTTGAGCAAGGATGATGCGTACGGAATCACGCACTTCGACAAAGGAACGCCCTACTTGATGGAAGTGGACCGGCAGAGCGTGAGGAGCGAAAGCTTTGCACTGGACGTGATCCGCCACGAGAGCTGCCACATCGCCACGAACCGCGAAGTGAAACGGCTGAAGGAAGATCCGCACGGGGCAACGTTTGCGGCGTGCATGGCGAAGATTCAAGAAAACGAACAGGCTGACTGAGATTTTTTCTTCGTAATTCCCCCTACTGCCAATCTCATAGGAAAAGACAAGAGCAAGAACCGGTCTGAAGACCGGCCACTACAAAATCCTCACCTCACCGTGTGCTGCCGCACCATGTGCAAATTCAAAAAACGTGATTAAATTTGCGAGCAGGTTTATTTTGTAGGGGCTTGGGTGTGATTCTCAGGAGGGCGAGATGAAGGTTGCGACGATTATCGCGCAAGTGTTGGTGGGGCTGGTGTTCGTGTTTTTCGGCTCAAATGCATTTTTGAATTTCCTCCGTGCGCCGTTGCCGCCGGGACCCGGAGGAGAATTTGCGAAGCTGCTGTCCGAATCGCATTACGGCTTGTTTGTCGGCGGCGTGCAGGTGATTGGAGGAGCGCTGTTACTGGTGAACCGTTTTGTGCCGCTCGGGTTGACGCTGCTGGGGCCGGTGATTTTCAACATTTTGCTGTTTCATTCCCTGTTGAGCCATCCGGGCTGGCAGGCGGGAGTGGTGATGACGATTTTGTGGTTCTTTTTGTTCTGGCGGTACAAGAAAAATTTCGTGAGCTTATTTGAGGCGAAGGCGGCGTGAGCAGGTTGCGCAGGCAACTGAAGACGACAGTTGGAAGAAAACGGCGACAGTAGTCGCCCGCGGGGGGAAGGTGCACAGGCGGGGGTCAGGAGGAATTGAGAAGTCGGATTCAGCGAAAATTCAAAAGAATGAAGGGAGACAACAAGTAAGGGGGTCTTCGCATCTACCTGTACTGGGATGGTATCTTTCCTGCAGCGTAAACAGAGAGGTTGCGGCAAGAAGGGAGAGAACAAGATGCGAAGGACGCTCGTGGGGTTGGGTGTGTTGTTGCTGATGTGCACAGGGGCTCGGGCACAGGAGTATCCGAAGGTGGAGATTTTCGGAGGGTATTCTTACGGGAATTTTGGGCCGACGACCTCTGTTGGGGACCGGACGAGCGTGAACGGATGGAATGCGTCGGTGGGCGTTAACGTGAACCAGTGGTTCGGGTTAGCGAGCGACTTTAGCGGACACTATGGGGACTTTCACTTTACCGTGCCCGTTCCGCCGATCGCGTGCACGCCGGGAGCGACCTGCGTTATTGACACCAGCGGGAACGACAAATACCACAATTTTATGTTTGGGCCGCAGTTCTCTTTGCGCAAGGAAAAGGTCACGCCGTTTGTGCGCTTTCTGATTGGCGGATCGCATTTGAATGAGTCAGGAACGACGACCTTCCCCTTTACGCCACCACCTCCGCCAATTCCGCCGACGTTCAAGTTTTCGACTTCGTCGACGAACTTTGCGTTCGCGTTGGGAGGAGGAGCGGACTACAAGTTGACGGAGCGGGTTGCGTGGCGGTTGCAGGCGGATTATTTGCAGACGCAGATCAATCGTCGAACACAGAACGATTTGCGGGTGTCAACGGGATTGGTTTTTCGGTTTTGAAACCGCAGAAGAAATAATCTCTGTCTACAAGCGGCCTTAGAAATCGGCGGGCGAGTGCGCAATACTTTCTTCAGGGGCTAAAGCCCATACATAGCGCCTCGTACGCCGGGGCTGAAGCCCCGACCTCCTAAAGAGTTGTTTACAGGACGGCCCTAAAAGGACCCACACTAGAGGAGTTTTTCGTCGGGGTGGAGGCGGCCGTATTCAGAAGTGTAGTGGAGAGGAACGTCGCCGTAAGTTCCCTTTTCGAGCTGATAGACTTCGCAGGAGTCGAACGGCTTGGAATAGATGTGAATGCTGACGGCGCGCTGATTGTATTCGGGGAGATTGAGAACCTGGTGGACTGGTTCGAGGGGATTGACGTAGACAGGATTTGAGGAATTCATTTCGTAGATGTCAGTCGGCACGAGCCGACACGTGCCGGTGTGGTCTGCGGAGGCGCGGCGGTCTTCCACGCGGAAATTCTGCACTTTGAGCCGGCCGATGGGTGCGGACATCCAGCAATTTTGATCGCGATGATTATGGATGCGGCTGAACTGGCCGATTTCCCAGCAGATGGTCATGCACTCGAAGAGATCGTTTTTGAAAATCAGGTTGCGCGTGTAACAGCCTTTGGAGAAAAAGAGATATTTGTCGAGAGATTCGGGGCGCACGTGATGGCGCATGACGAAGTCCTGCACATTTTCGAGAGAGAAATCCTTGGCGGGGATAGAAGAAAGGTTTTTAACCCAGTCGGAGATGGAGAGTTGCTCAATGGCGAGGTTTTTGGGCATGAAAGGCCTCCGAGAGATTATACGGGAGGTAAAGGAGGTAGAGGAAGTAGAGGAGGGTAAAGGAGAAGAGGCAGCAATGGCCAACGGGTGAGATAATTGTTAAAGGAGAAGCGGAGAGAGATGGAGTTGCTGGGGAAATTGCGGGCGGAGTTGCGGGAGTGGCTGGCGGGGATGGGTGAGCCGGCGTACCGCGGGGATCAGATTTACCGCGCGCTGTATCAGGAGCGAAATTTTGAAATTGCGCAAATGACGACGCTGCCGGCGGAATTGCGCGAACGGCTGGCGCGCGTGGCGACGATTACGATGCCGACGATGCGGCAGAGGTATGTTTCGAAGGATGGGTCGGTGCGGTACTTGTTTGGGCTAGGAGAAGAAAGAAGAATTAACAAAGAGAGCACAGAGAAGACCAGAGGCAAACAGAGATCGGAGCAAAGGCCAGCGTCGGTGGAAGCGGTGTGGATGCCGAGTGAAAACCGGCAGACGATTTGCATTTCGACGCAAGCGGGATGCGCGGTGGATTGCCAGTTTTGCATGACGGCGCAGCTGGGATTGATCCGGAATTTGACGGCGGGAGAGATTGTTGGACAGATCCTTGTCGCGCTGAAAGAGAGTGGCGAGGGGCGAGGAATAGAAAGAATTGACACAGAGGACACCGAGGCGGAGGGCACGGAGGACACAGAGGTAAAGAAAGACCAGAAACCCTTCACGAACCGGTCCAAGAAGACCAAAGTGGTG
>JACXTT010012386.1_pt1 | contig 11321 bp, 7 predicted proteins | sample 9270951 | NCBI WGS metagenome assembly JACXTT01 (sample SAMN15532306, study PRJNA645909) | rock metagenome | isolation source: weathered quartz diorite | place: Puerto Rico | collected 2017-06-21 | reverse complement strand
GGGTGGCGCAGCGGGGGCCCCGGCGCCTGTCTGGGCCTGCGTTGTGGGGCTTCGGCCGGGGCCCTAAGTTTCCACCCGCCTCGGGGCTCGGGTTCCTGCTCCGCCTGGGCAACGACGATGCGCTGGAGCTGGCGCGGCGCACGCTGGACGGGATGACGGCAGGCGGCATGTACGACCTTGTCGGTGGCGGCTTCCACCGCTATTCGGTCGACGATCGCTGGCTCGTCCCGCACTTCGAGAAGATGCTGTACGACAACGCGCTGCTCGCCTCGGCCTATCTGCACGCCTGGGTCGTCACGGGGGAGCCTCGGTACCGTCGCGTCGTCGAAGAGACGCTCGACTACGTCGTCCGCGAGCTTGGTCTCGAGGGCGGTGGTCTCGCGTCGGCGCAGGACGCCGACACCGACGGCGTCGAAGGCCTGACCTACACCTGGGAGCCGGGCGGCGACGTGCCCGACGAGCTCCTGGTGCCGTGGGAGGAGGGTCGGGGCATCGTCCGGGGCTCGCTCGACCCCGAGCTCCGCGACCGCCTGTTGGAGATCAGGTCGCGGCGTCCGCAGCCGTTTCGCGACGACAAGGCGCTCGCGTCCTGGAACGGGCTCGCGCTGGCGGCGCTCGCGGAGGCCGGCTACCGCCTCGAACGCGACGACTGGCTCGACGGCGCGCGTGCAGTCGCGGAGTTCCTGGTCGGGCCGCTCTCGACTCCCGATGGTGGCCTCCTGCGCTCGTGGCGCGGCGGCCGCACGAGCGGTCACGGCTATCTCGACGATTACGCGAACGCCGCGTACGGGCTGATGGAGCTCCATGTCGCAACGGGTGAGCTTCGCTGGCTCGACGAAGCCCGCCGTCTCGCGTTGCACGCCGTCGAGCGCTTCCGGGACGACGAACACGGCGGCTTCTACCTCTCGCCGGCCGACGGCGACGGCCTCGTCATCCGCACGAAGGATCTGGACGACAACCCGACGCCCTCGGGCAACTCCATGCTCGCCTGGGTGCTGCTGCGCCTCGCCAGGCTCTGGGGCGACGACGAGCCGGAGCGCCTCGGTGTCGGCGTGCTTCGGCTCGTGGCGCCGGCGCTCACGCGGGCTCCGAGCGCGTTCGGGTGGTCGCTCTGCGCGCTCGACCTCTACCTGTCGCCGCCGCGGGAGCTCGCCATCGTGGGATCGGTTGAGAGCACGCTTGCCCGCGCCGCGCTGGCGCCATTCCAGCCGAATACCGTCGTCGCCGTCGGTCCCGCCGACGGCGTGCCTCTCCTCGAGGGGAAGGGCCTCGTGGACGGTCGTCCTGCCGTGTACGTGTGCGAGCGCTTTGCCTGCCGTGCGCCCGTGACCGACCCCGCCGACCTGGAGGGCTGACGATGCGCGTGTGTCTGATGATCGAGGGCCAGGAGGGCGTGACGTGGGAGCAGTGGCTCGCGCTCGCCAGGGCTGCCGAGGACGCCGGCCTCGACGCCCTGTTTCGCTCCGACCACTACAGCGCCATCATCGCGCCCGTCGCCGGCGCACTCGACGCCTGGGCGACGCTCGCCGGGTTGGCGGCGGTGACATCGCGGATCCGGCTCGGCACGCTCGTCTCGCCCGCGACGTTCCGCCATCCGAGCGTGCTTGCACGCATGGCAACGACGGTCGACCACATCTCGGGCGGCCGCGTCGAGCTGGGCATGGGGGCTGGATGGTTCGACCGGGATCACACGGAGAACGGGTTCCCATTCCTCGACGTCACGTCGCGCTTCGAGCTCTTCGCGGAGCAGGTCGAGATCGTGGTGCGCACGTGGACGGAGGAGTCGTTCGACCATGTGGGCGCGCACTACACGCTCCGGCGTCAGACGGCGCTGCCGCGCCCCGTCCAGCAGCCGCACCCGCCACTCGTCCTCGGCGGCAGGGCAACGCCGCGCGCCGCGGCGCTGGCCGCCCGCCACGCAACCGAGTACAACACGCTCGGAGCGCCGGTCGATGAGCTTCGTCAACGTCGGCGGCGACTCGACGACGCGTGTGCCGCGATCGGGCGCGACCCCACGACGCTTGCGTACTCGCTGATGACGAGGTGCGTGATCGGACGCGACCGCGGCGAGCGCGACGAGCGCTCGCTCGTCGGCACGGTGGCCGAGCTCTCCGAGCGGCTCGCGGAGCTGGAGTCGGTCGGGGTCTCGCGCGTGATGCTGCAGCACCTCGATCACGCCGATCTCGACGCCGTGGCGGCGATGGGCGAGCTGGCAGCCGCCTCGGTAGGCTGACGCGCATGACGACTCTCGAAGAACTGACCGGCGCCGAAGAGGTCGCCTGGGACCTCTCCGACCTCTATGACGGCCCCGACGACCCGAAGCTCGAGGAGGAGGCTGCCGGCGCCGAGCGCGACGCGTCCGCGTTCCACGGGCGCTACCACGGCCGCATCGGGACCCTCGACGCGGAAGACCTCGCGGCGGCGACGGCAGAGGTCGAGCTCATCGAGTCGGCGATCGACCGGGCGTTCACCTACGCCCAGCTGCGCTTCACGACCAACATGGCCGACCCCGAGCGCGGGGCGCTCGTGAGCAAGTTGCGCGAGCGGGCGGCCGCGATCGAGACGAGCCTGCTCTTCTTCGGGCTCGAGTGGGCGGCGGTCGAGAACGAGACCGCCGACGCGCTCCTCGCCGATCCCGCGCTCGGCGAGTACCGGCACTGGCTCGAGAACGTCAGGCGTTACCGGCCGTTTCTCCTCAGCGAGCCCGAGGAGAAGATTGTCACGGAGAAGGGCGTTTCCGGGTCATCGGCCTGGTCGCGTCTCCACTCCGAGCTCCTGAGCGCGCTTCGCGTGACGCTCGACGGCGAGGAGGTGTCGACCGACATCGCGCTCGCGCGGCTCTACCGCCCCGACCGCGGAACGCGGCAGGAGGCGGCAGCGGCAGTCACCGAGGCGCTGCTTCCGGGTCTGCGTACGCGCACCTACGTCTACAACACGATCCTCCTCGACAAGTCCATCGACGACCGGCTGCGCAGCTACCCGACCTGGATCTCGGGCAGGAACCTGTCCAACGAGGTGAGCGACGACGCCGTGCAGGCGCTCATCGACGCCGTCGTCTCGCGCTACGACGTGCCGCAGCGCTACTACCGGCTCAAGGCGCGGCTCCTCGGCCTCGAGCGCCTCGAGCACTACGACCGCTTCGCACCAGTCTCGGAAGGGGTGGGCACGACGGGCTGGGACGACGCCCGTCGGGTCGTCGTCGATGCCTACGCCACGTTCAACGAGGAGGTCGGCCAGATCGTCGACGGCTTCTTCGCGAAGAACTGGATCGACGCCCCGCCTCGCCCCGACAAGTCGACCGGCGCGTTCTGCGCCACGACGATTCCCGGTGTCCACCCGTACGTGCTGATGAACTTCACCGGCGAGCGCCGCGCGGTGCTCACCCTCGCGCACGAGCTCGGGCACGGCCTGCACGGCGTTCTCGCGGGATCGCTCGGCCTCTTCAACGCGGCCACGACGCTGACCACGGCCGAGACTGCATCCGTATTCGGAGAGGCGTTGACGTTCAAGGCGCTTCTCGCGGGAGAGGACGACCCGCGGCGGAGGCTCGATCTCCTGACCGGCCGGATCGAGGACGCGATCGCGACCACCTTCCGGCAGATCTCCATGAACCGCTTCGAAGACCTCTCGCACAACGCCCGCCGGGGTGAGGGCGAGCTGGCACCCGGCCGGATCTCGGAGCTCTGGCTCGAGTCCCAGGGCATGCTCTTCGGCGATGCGGTCGGCGTCGACGGCTACGACAACTGGTGGAGTTACATCCCGCACTTTGCGTCGGCGCCAGGCTACGTCTATGCCTACTCGTACGGCTATCTGTTCTCGCTCGCGATCTTCCGCCTCTACGAGCTCGAGGGCGAGGCCATGGTCGAGCCGTATCTGGAGCTGCTCAGGCTCGGCGGCTCGCGCTCGCCGGCCGACCTGGCCAAGGTCGTCGGGCTCGACCTCGACGATCCAGGGATCTGGTCGTCCGGGATCGACGCCCTCGCGGCCCAGCTCGACGAGGCCGAGCGGCTCGCTGCCGACCTCGGCTTGAGCACCGGCTGGCACGAAGCCCGGTCGGAGTAGATGATTGACCGACGGAGTCGGTCAATCACCAGAGGAGGGCTGCCGTCATGCGCAAGCTCATCGTCCTCGGCGGCATCGTGCTCACGCTGGCCGGGCTTGCAGTTCCGGCGGCGGGCAGCGGCGCCGCCTCCACCCCCGGCGTCACATCGAAGCTCGTCACCATCGGCGGCACGTATCCGCTGACGGGGCCGGCTTCGCTGTACGGCACGATCCCGGCCGCGATGAAGGCGTACTTCTCGTACGTCAACGCCCGCAAGGGTGCCGACGGCAGGCGCGGCGTGTTCGGGCGGCAGATCAGCTTCACGTACCTCGACGACGGCTACAACCCGGCCAACACGGTTCAGCTGACGCGACAGCTCGTCGAGCAGAACAAGGTCTTCGCGATCGTCGGTTCGCTCGGCACCGAGCCGAACCTGGCCATCCGCCCGTATCTCAACAGCGTCAAGGTGCCGCAGATGCTCGTCGCCACCGGTGCGACGACGTGGGGGCGCGACTGGAAAAAGTACCCCTGGACGACCGGCTGGCAGCCCGACTACGAGCTCGAGGGAAGGATCTACGGCCAGACGATCGCGCACAACGCCGGCAATCAGAAGATCGCCGTCCTCTACCAGAACGACGACTACGGCAACGACTACCTGCGCGGCCTGAAGGCCGGGCTCGCCGCGAAGGCGAGCAACATCGCGGACGCAGAGGCGTACGACGTCACCGCCACGGACGTGAAGTCGCAGGTCGCCAAGCTGCGCGCCACCGGCGCGAAGGTCTTCTGCATCTTCGCGACGCCGAAGTTCACGATCCAGTCGTACGTGATCGCGCACGCGCTCGGCTGGAACCCGCCGGTGATCTACACCAACTCGGTCTCCGGGACGGCCACGTTCCTGCTTCTCGCGCAGAAGGCCGGAGCGGGCGCGCTCGTCAACAACACCTACACGGTGCAGTACCAGAAGGATCCTTCGAGCCCGCGGTGGGCGAACGACGGCGCGATGAAGCTGTACCGGCAGGTGCTTTCGAAGTACGCCCCGCAGCTCAACCAGAACGACGTCCTCAACGCCTACGGCGTCGCGGTCGCCGAGGCGTTCGTCGAGCTGCTCCAGAAGGCCGGACCGAATCCGACGCGCGAGTCGCTGCTTGCTGCCTACCGCAACTGGAACCAGGCCAACCCCTTCCTCATCCCGGGCAACATCCAGCACACCGACGCCAAGAGCCAGTTCCCGATCAAGGGCGAGGTGATCGTCAAGTTCGGCGACGGCGTCTTCACACCCGTCTCGGGGCTCAAGATCCCGAGGCTCTGAGAGGTATGCGGTGACGGGTCCTCCGGGATCCGTCACCGCGCTCCAGTGACAATGGCCCATGGCCGGGTCTGACCACGCCCGCGGCGAACGCGCCCTCCGCGCGAACGTCCGCCTGCTCGGCGACGTCCTGGGCCGGGTCCTGGTCGAGCAGGAGGGGAGCGAGTTCCTCGAGCTCGAGGAACGTATCCGCCAGCTCTCGCGGCGCGTGCGGCTCGGCACGCGCCCGGCGTCCGCGCTCGCCGCCGCCGTCGGCGAACTGACGGTCGACGCCCAGGGGAGAGTGCTGCGCGCGTTCTCGCTCTTCTTCCAGCTCGCGAACATCGCCGAGCAGCACCACCGGTTGCGGCGGCGTCGTGAGTACGAGCACGAGGGACGTGTCGCACGCGAGTCGATCGCCGACGCGGTTCGAGCGCTCAGGGCGGCGCGCCTGGCCGACTCGACGCTCGCGCAGGCGGCGTCGCGCACCCGCGTCTCGCCGGTCATCACCGCGCATCCGACGGAGGCGACGCGGCGCACCATCCTCACGGCGCACCGCCGCATCACCGCGCTCCTGCGCGAGCTCGACGACCTGAGCCTGCCACCCGCCCGGGCCGGGGAGATCGGCGCCGAGCTCGCCGAGGAGGTCACCGTGCTCTGGCAGACCGACGAGATCAGTGCGCGCCGCCCGCGTGTCGTCGACGAGATCCGGCACGGGCTCTGGTTCTTCGAGGAGAGCCTGTGGGACGCCGTGCCCGAGCTCGCCCGCTCGCTGCGGCGCGAGCTTCCCGAAGCTGCAATCCCGCTTCGCTTCGGGACGTGGATCGGCGGCGACATGGACGGCAACCCGAGCGCGGGCGCCGAGACGATCGAGGACGCGCTCGAACGCGCCCGCACGCTCGCACGCGACCTCTTCCGCGGCGAGATTCGCAAGCTGGGCGAGGCCTGGGGGATGGCGTCGACGGTGGTCGGCGTCGTGCCCGAGCTCCCCGGCGACTCACCCGAGCCGTATCGCACCGAGCTCGTCCGGATCTGGGGTGGGCTCGCGGACGACGCCTACGCGGACGGAGCGGCGCTCCTCCACGACCTCCACATCCTGCAGCGGGTGCTCCGCGACCATCGCGGCGGCCGCATCGCCGACGGCGTGCTGGCGGACGTCGTCGTGAGGGCCGAGGTGTTCGGGCTCCATCTCGCCTCCATGGACCTCCGGGTCCATGCGAGCGAGGTGCGCACCGAGAGCGAGCGCCTGCGGGCGGCGCTCGTCGCTGCAGCTCGCGCCCAGGCTCGGCATGGGCCGGCGGCGATCGGGCGACTCATCGTCTCGATGACGAGCAGCGCCGGCGACGTGCTCGACGCCGAGAAGCTGGCCGCAGAGGCCGGGCTCGACGTGCGCGGGGTGCCGCTTCTGGAAACGATCGTCGACCTGCGCGGGGCCGGTGTGCTCCTGAGCGACCTGCTCGACCGGCGTCCCTGCCTCGAGCAGGAGGTCATGGTCGGGTATTCCGACTCGGGGAAGGACGGCGGTTACCTCGCCGCGACATGGGAGGTCTACCGTGCGCAGGAACAGCTCGTCGCCGTCGCCCGCGCCCGCGACGTCGAGCTGACCCTCTTCCAGGGACGCGGCGGCGCGGCCGGCCGTGGCGGCGGCCCCGGGTACGCGGCCATCCTCGCGCAGCCGCCCGGTGCGATCGACGGCAGGCTCAAGCTGACCGAGCAAGGCGAGACGATCTCGTTCAAGTACGGGCTGCCCGGGCTGGCCGAGCGGAACCTGGAGGCGTCCGTCGCGGCCACGCTGCTCAGCGTGTTTCCCCGGCAGGCGGGCATCGTGCCGCCTCCGCGCGGCGCGCGCGAGGCGCTCGACGAGCTCGCCACCGCAGCCGAGACGGCGTACCGAGGGCTGGTCTGGCGGGACGCAGGCTTCCCCGAATTCTTCCGGGCGTTCACGCCCATCAGGGAGCTGGCGTTGCTACCGCTCGGATCGCGACCGGTCGTCCGGCCGGAGGCTGCATCCGAAGGGATCGAGGGTCTGCGCGCCATCCCGTGGGTGTTCGCGTGGACGCAGAACCGCTGCCTGCTGCCTGCCTGGTTCGGCTGCGGCTCGGCGTTCGCGTCGTACGGGCTCGGTGGCGCCCGGTTGCGCAGGCTGCGTCAGCTCTACCGCGAGTGGCCGTTCTTTCGCGCCCTGGTCGAGAACCTCGAGATGACACTCGCGAAGTCGAGCCTCGAGATCGCCGAGGGGTATCTCCGGCTCGTGCCGAGCGAGCTCCACCCGGCCCGTTACTGGGCGACGATCGCGTCGGAGCACGAGCGGGCCGTCGGCTCGGTGCTCGCCATCGTCGAAGCCGACCGGTTGCTCGACCGACATCCCGTCGTGCAGCGTTCCGTCGACCTGCGCAACCCCTACGTCGACCCGATGAACGCGATCCAGATCGAGCTGATCGCAGCGTTCCGAGCCGGTGACGAGGAAGCGCGGCTGCCGCTCCTGCGCTCGATCGCAGGAATCGCCGCCGCGCTTCGCAACACGGGTTAGAGCACGAGTTCGGCGAGGAGTTGGAGCGCCTCCGGCTGGCGGGCCTGCAGGTTCAGCGACGTGACGCCGGCGGCGCGCCAGGCGTCGAGGCGGTCGGCGATGCGGGCGCGATCGCCGACCAGGGCGATCTCGTCGACCAGCGCCTCGGGAACGGCGGCAGCGGCGTCGTTCTTGCGACCGTCGAGATACAGGTCCTGAATCGTTGCTGCGTCCGCCTCGTAGCCGTAGCGGCACGCGAGGCGGTTGTAGAAGTTGACCGATCGCGCGCCCATCCCACCCACGTAGAGCGCCAGCATCGGCTTCAGGAAGTCGCGGGCGGCCTGGACGTCGTCCGCGACCACGACCGGCACCAGCGGGGCGATGTCGAAGGCGCCGGGTCGGCCGCCGCGGGCGGCGAAGCCGCGCTCGAGGCTGGGACCATGAACCTCGCGGAAGCGCCCGGGCGAGAAGAAGATCGGCAGCCAGCCGTCGGCGATCTCTGCTGCGAGCGCCACGTTGGCGGGACCGATGGCGGCGAGATAGACGGGGACGTCGGAGCGGACGGGGCGAAGGAGGAGCTTGAGCGGCTTGCCGAGCCCGGTCGTCCCCGGGCCCGAGTACGGGATGTCGTAGTGCTCGCCGTGATGCTCGACCGTGGCGCGCCGAAGCACCGTCCGCACGATCTCGACGTACTCGCGCGTCCGCGTCAGCGGCTTTCCCCACGGCTCGCCGTGCCAGCCTTCGACCACCTGCGGCCCGGAGGTGCCGAGCCCGAGCCGCGCCCTGCCGCCCGACAGGTGGTCGAGCGTGGCCACCGTCATCGCTGTCGCCGCCGGTGTGCGGGCGGGCATCTGCATGATCGCCGTGCCGAGGCCGATGCGTTTCGTCCGTGCCGCGATCCACGCGAGCGGCGTCACGGCGTCGGCGCCCCAGGCCTCCGAGGTCCAGACGGAGTCGAAGCCGAGCCGTTCCGCCTCCTCCGCGAGCGCGACTGCCGACACCGGGTCGTCGTACCCGAGTTGCAGCCCGAGGCGCACGCGGCGATCCTAGTCTTGTGTCGGTGACGAGCGCGCTCTTCCCGCCCGAGCTGATCGAGCTGCGCAGCCGCTACCGCGACTTCATGGAGACGCACGTCTATCCGGCCGAGGCTGCGCTCGGCCGGGAAGACGAGGCGGCAGACGCCCTGTTGGCGGACCTTCGTGGACGGGCGCTGGCAGCGGGGTTGTGGGCGCCACACGTCCCGCCCGCGGCGGGTGGGACGGGGCGCGGCTTCCTCCCCTATGCCTGCGTGAACGAAGAGATCGGGCGGTCGTTCTGGGCGCAGCTGGTGTTCGGGTGCCAGGCGCCCGACGCCGGGAATGCCGAGATCCTCCATCTCTTCGGCAGCGACGAGCAGCGCGAGCGGTTCCTGCGCCCGCTCGTCGCCGGGGACGTGCGCTCCTTCTTCTCGATGACCGAGCCGGAGGTCGCGGGCTCGGACCCGACGACGCTCCAGACGCGGGCGGTGCTCGACGGAGGCGAGTGGGTGATCGACGGGCACAAGTGGTTCTCGTCAGGTGCCGAGGGAGCCGGCTTCGGGATCGTGTTCGCCGTCACCGATCCGGACGCCGAGCCGCATCTGCGCGGGACGATGATCGTCGTCCCGACCGACGCGCCCGGCTACGAGCTGATACGTGCGATTCCCGTGCTGGGGCATGCCGGCCGCGGCTGGGGGACGCACTGCGAGGTGCGGTACACGGGTGTGCGAGTGCCGGTCGCCAACACGCTCGGGGAGCGCGGCAACGCCTTCCAGATCGCCCAGAAGCGGTTGGGACCCGGCCGGATCCACCATGTCATGCGCTGGCTCGGGCAGATGCAGCGCGCGTTCGAGCTGATGTGCACCTACGCGCTCGAGCGCCAGGCGTTCGGGGGCCCGCTGGCCGACAAGCAGACGGTGCAGAACTGGATCGCCGACTCCGCGGCCGAGATCCAGGCCTGCCGCTTGCTGACGATGGACGCCGCGGGCAAGATCGACGGGGGGTCGGAGGCGCGTGTCGAGATCTCCTTGCTCAAGTTCTACGCGGCAAGGGCGCTGAACGACGTGATCGACCGGGCGGTGCAGGTGCACGGCGCCCGCGGTCTCACCGACGAGACGCCGCTCGCGCAGATGGCGCTGCACGCGAGGGCCGGGCGGATCTACGACGGGCCCGACGAGGTGCACCGGATGGTTGTCGCGAGGCGGATTCTGAAGACCTTCGCGTCCGGCGACCGGTGGAGTTTCTAGCGCCGTTGCCGCCGGTGCGCGACCACGTGCACGCCCACGATGAGCAGCACGATGCCGACCGCGATCAGCCCGCCGTAGAGCAGGTCGTGCTCGATCGCCTGGCCCACGTAGTAGGCCAGCACGCCGACCGTCGTCGCCCAGAGGGCGGCGCCGAGGACGTTCCAGACCGCGAACACGCGCCACGGCAACCGGTTGACGCCGGCGAGCAGCGCCACGACCACGCGGACGCCGGTGACGAAGCGGCCGAGCGCAACGGCCTTGCCGCCGTGCTTTGCGAAGAACCCGTCGCCCTTCTCGATCACCCCCCCGCGATGCTCCGCGAACGGCAGGCGGTTATGCCCCGGCAGCCGGCGGCCGTAGTGGCGCCCGACGAGATACCCGAGGTTGTCGCCCGCCACGGACGCCGCCACGGCGCACACGATCACGAGCGGCAGCTCGACCTTCCCCCGGGAGGCGAGGATCGAGGCGGTGATCAACGCGGTCTCGCCGGGGAGCGGGACGCCGGCCGACTCGGCGAAGACGAGAGCCATCAGCACGAGATACATCGCAGTCGGGCTGAGGCCCGAGCTGATCCCGAGCGCAAGCGGGAGGTGCGTCAACGCCCGGTGAAGTTCGGCTCGCGCTTCTCGATGAACGCCGTCACGCCTTCGAGCCCGTCCTCGCTGGCGAGACAGCGCCGGAATCCCTCCGCCTCCCGCCGCAGCCCTTCCTCGAGCGGGAGGTCGCGCGTCGCACGCGCAAGCTCGCGAAGCACCGCGATCGCATGCGGCGACCGTGCAGCGAAGGTGCGTGCGATCGTCAGCGCCGCCTCGTCGAGGTCGGCTCTCGCGACGACCTTCTCGACGAGCCCCCAGTCGTAGGCGGTCGCAGCGTCGACGAAGTCGCCGCCCAGATTCATGAGCAGCGCGCGACCCAGCCCGACGAGACGGGGCAGGCGCTGCGTGCCGCCGCCACCCGGAATCAGGCCCAGCTTGATCTCCGGCTGGCCGAGCAGCGCGTCGTCGGCGCAGACCCGGACGTCGCAGCACATCGCCAGCTCGAGCCCGCCGCCCAGACAGTAGCCCTGGATGGCAGCCACGAACGGCTTGCGCGCAGCATCCATGCGCTGGCCGACCTTCTGGATCCGGCGTGCGGAGCCACCCTCGCTGGAGGCGGCCGACTCGCGCAGGGCCGGGAACTCCTTGATGTCGGCCCCGGCCACGAAGGCCCGCTCACCGCCGCC
>JACXTT010012385.1_pt1 | contig 11321 bp, 7 predicted proteins | sample 9270951 | NCBI WGS metagenome assembly JACXTT01 (sample SAMN15532306, study PRJNA645909) | rock metagenome | isolation source: weathered quartz diorite | place: Puerto Rico | collected 2017-06-21 | reverse complement strand
CCGGGCGCGGAAGGCGCGCCAGAAAAACCCCGCGGGGGGGCCGGTAACGCGGGGGCCCAGCACGAGGGGGCTGCCCTCGGCGTACTTGGGTGGGTTCTTGATGAGGTTGGTGAAGACCTGGTGGATGGCATCGCGGTCAGCGATGACGAAGAGGTCATCCACCTCCTCGACGCGAAGCTCGATGCCGCGCTGGCGGGCCAGGGTCTGGTAGCTGGTCTGCGCTTCCATCAGCAGGTCACGCGCGGAAAGGGTCTCAAGACGGAACTTGTGCTCGCCGGATTCGACGCGCGCCAGGGTGAGCAGGTCCTCGGTGAGACGGGCGATGCGGCCGGAGTTCTTGCCGATGATCTGCAGAAACTCGCGCTGCTGGGCGGCGTCGGGCGAGCCTTCGAGCAGGGTCTCAGCGTATCCCTGGATGGAGGTGAGGGGCGTGCGCAGCTCGTGCGAAACGTTGGCGATGAAATCGCGTCGCGTCTTCTCCACGCGCTCGATCTCGGTGAGGTCGTGGAGCACGGCCACGGCGCCGCCGCCGGGCATAGGGGCAGCGGTGACTTCGAAGGTCTTGCCGGGCTGGATGGTGGTGGCGCGGGCGTTGTGCGTTCCGCCCTGCTCGAGCACGGCTTCGATGACGTGCAGGCACTCGGGGTCGCGCACCGCCTCGACCAGGGCGAGATCCGCGCCGGCCGGCGCCGCCATGAGCCCGCGCATGACGGAGTTGGTCCACTGCACGCGACGGTCCCGCGAGACGGCGAGCACGGCGTCGGCCATGCTCTCCAGCACGGTCTGGAGCTCTTTGTGGCTGGTCTCGAGGGCTTCGAAGCTCTCTTCCAGCTTGCGGGCAGTGGCGTCGAGGGAGGCCGCGACCTGGGCGATCTCGTCCGACGCGGTCTCCTGGATGCGCGCCTTGCGATCGCCGGCGGCGATGCGCTGGGCAAAAACAACGATGCGCTGGAGCCGCCGCGCCACCAGTTGCGAAAGGACCGCGGCGAGGACCGCGGCCGCCAGCAAAGCCAGGGCCGAGGCCGCGAAGAGGTTGCTGCGCACCGCAGCGGTGGATTGCGCGATGCTGGAAAGAGGATAGGCGAGCCGAACGGCGCCGCCGGAGATGGGAACGGCGACGTAGAGGAACTCGATCTTCACCGTGGCGCTGAGGCGGGTGGAGGCGCCGGCCTGGCCATGGAGCGCGGCGACGAACTCGGGCCGGGTGGCGTGGTTCTCCATGTGGGCCGGGTCGGCTTCGGAGTCAGCCAGCACGACACCCTGCCTATCAATGATGGTGGTGCGGGCGCCCGAGGCGCGGGCCTCCTCGCGGGCCAGGCCGGCCAGCGACGCGCCTTTGGCATTCTCCACGCGGTCGGCGAACATCCAGGCCTTCTGCTGCAGGTTGCGCTGGATCTCCTCGCGTAGAGAGCGCTCCCAGGCGCGACGGACCAGGACATCCAGGGTCAGCGTGGAGACGGCGATGACCAGCAGGAACGAGGCGAGAAGTTTCAGGAAGACACGGCTTCTCATTTCGGCGACTCGAAGCGGTAGCCGGCGCCGCGCACGGTGCGCAGGAAGCGCGGGTTCTCCGGTTCCCGCTCGACCTTCTCACGGATGCGGCGCACGTAGACGTCGACCGAGCGCGGAGTCACGAAGGCGGTGTCGCGCCAGACGGCGTCGAGGAGCTGGTCGCGGGTGAAGACGCGCCCGGCGTGGCGGGCCAGGTGCTCCAGCAGGCGGAACTCGGTGGCGGTGGTGGCCACGTTCTTGCCGCGGACGGTGAGGGTCATGGAGCCGGTATCTATGCGGATGTCGCCGGCGGAGAGCACCGCCGGCGGCAGCGGGCGCTCGAAGCGGCGCAGCACCGCCTTGACGCGCGCCACCAGCTCGCGCGGGCTGAAGGGCTTGGTGAGGTAGTCGTCGGCGCCGAGCTCGAGCCCGAGGACGCGGTCGGCCTCGGAGCTTCGCGCCGTCAGAAACATCACCGGGGTGCTGGTCAGGGCCGGGTTCTGGCGGATGCGGCGGCAGAGGTCGAGGCCGTCGCCGTCGGGGACCATGATGTCGAGCAGAAAGAGCGCGGGGCGCTGCTTTTCGGCGTCGGCAAGAACGCCGGAGGCGGAGGCGAAGGCGCGGGTGGCGTAGCCGGCAGCCTCGAGATTGTGACGTAACAGGCGGGTGATGTCCGGATCGTCCTCCACCAGGAAGAGCGTCGCCTTCATGGCCTCATTGTATTGCAGGCCGCGCAAGGACTCGTAACGACGGACGGCGCTGGACATATTGCTGCCCGTATTGCATCAGAGTATGGTTACAAAATGATGAAAACCATGCGATGGCTCCTCCCTGTCCTTATTGCTCTCTCCGTACCGGCGACGGCAGCTGACAAGACGCCACAGTTTGCGGTCAAAAGCAAGACTGTGCTCGGCGGCGAGGGTGGCTGGGACTACCTGACCTACGACCCGGCCGGCCACCGGCTGTTCATCACCCGCGGCACGCACGTGATGGTGGTGGACGCCGGCACGCTCAAGGTGACTGCCGACATCCCCGATACCCTTGGCGTTCATGGCGTCGCCCTGGCGCCGGAGCTGGGCAAAGGATTCATCTCGGCGGGGCGCAGCAACAAGGCGGTCGTGTTCGATCTGGCTTCACTCAAGACCACAGGCACGGTGGAGGTTGGCAATACGCCCGATGCCATCGCCTACGAGCCGAAGTCCAAGCGCGTGTTCACACTGAACGCGCGCAGCCAGGACGCTACCGTCGTGGACGCGAAGACCGACAAGGTGGTGGGAACCGTCCCGCTGGGCGGCAAGCCGGAGTTCGCGGTAGCCGATGGCGCTGGACACCTTTATGTGAACATTGAAACCACGGCGGAGATCGCGGAGATTGACGCATCCGGTATGAAAGTCATGCAGCGGTGGAAGATGGCGGGCTGCGAAGAGCCGACCGGCCTGGCCCTCGATGATCACGACCACGTCCTCTTCGCGGGATGCAGCAACAAGACGATGGCGGTGGTGGACGCGAAGAGCGGCAAGGAACTGGGCACGCTGCCCATCGGCGCCGGGGTGGACGCCGTGGCCTACGATCCCAAGCTGCATCTGGCCTTCAGCTCGAACGGCGAGGGCACGATGACCGTGGTGGGGCGGGAAAAGGACAAGTGGGCGGTGCTGCAGACGGTGGCGACGCAGCGCGGCGCGCGCACCATGACCCTCGATCCCGCAACGCACCAGCTCTATCTGGTGACGGCCTCGGTGGCGCAAGCGCCGCCGACGACCGAGTCGAATGCTCCACGTCGTCCCGGCTATGTGCCGGGAACATTCACGCTGCTGGTCGCCGGGCCGGCGGAGAAGGCCGCGGACCTGAAGCTGGACGAGATCATCCGGCGGAACCTGGAGGCACGGGGAGGCGTCGAGCGGCTCAAGAACGTGCTCTCCCAGCGGCTGGTGGGACACATCGGGTTCGGCGATCAGGCCCCGGGGCCGTTCACGGTGGAGATGAAGCGTCCGGGGAAGATGCGGGAGACGCTGGGGCTGGCGGGAGGGCGGACCATCATCCGCGTCACCGACGGCAAAGAGGGATGGATCTCAGACACCGGCCGCTTCGGTGGCGAGGCGCAGCCGCTTTCCGAGGAGGTCCTGCGCAACATGGCAGGCGGCGCCGATTACGACGGACCGCTGGTGGACCCTGAGTCCAAAGGCAACCAGGTCGCGCTGGCGGGCACCGAGATGGTGGAAGGAAATCCTGCCTACAAGCTCAAGATCACGCTCAAAGACGGCGACGTGCGCTACGACTACATCGACAGCCAATCGTTCCTGGAGGTGAGATGGGAGGGGACGCTGCGCAACGGCGGCAAGGAGTCCTCGGTGGCTTCCCGGTTCCGCGATTACCGCCGCGTGGACGGCATCATGTACGCATTCGCCATCGACTCGGAGACGGTGGGCACTCTCAACAAGCAGAAGATCACTTTCGACCGCGTGGAGGTGAACTCGGCGACGGATGACGCGCGCTTCTCCAAACCGGTCCTCTATCCTCCTCAACCTCCGACATCCTAAACAGGCCTACTCCTTCGGCGGCGGAGCGGCGGGCAGCGAGACCAGCGCGGTTCGTGCCTCAAGGCTTAGCCCGGCGCTTGTGCCAGGCGGAGAACAGCAGCACCACCACGATTCCGGCGGCCGCGCATAGGAGCCAGGACTGGATGGGGGTCGAGAGGAATCCGGCCTCCTGATCTGACAGCGCGATGCTCTCCCAGAAGGGATCGATGCTCTCCGCCATGTTCTCCATCTTGGGGCCCGGGTCCGGCATACTCATGTAGAGCCGGAAGTTCGAGCCATAAGGAAGATAGACCACCAGCAGGCTGACGCAGCTGGCGAAGAACATGATGGGCATGAAGTTCTCGGCCACGCTGATGAAGCGGAAGATCGGTCCGGGGTGTTCGCCGGCGCGGCGAGCGAACAGGTTCACCAGCAGGACCAAAAGTAAGCTCACCGAGCCGAAGAAGACGACGGCCCAGGCGAGAGTGTGAGTAAGGATGACGTCCCAGAGCTGCGTGGTCCCGGTGTAACGCAGACGGCGCACCATGCCGACGCCGGCTTTTTCCTGTTCCAGCGTGGCGCTTACAGCGGCGGCTTCGTCGTTCTTGCCATCCTTCTTTAATGCTTCCGCCAGAGGGTCGCCGGCGATGCGGTTCAGCGCGATGCCGATGAGCTGGTCCAGCAGCCGGTTGCTCTCCAGCAGCATGCGCTGGCCGAGGGCGGCGGTCTCGCGGTACTGGCGCATGGCTTCGGCGTGGTTGCGCGCCTTCTCGGCCTGCGGGGCGAGATAGTGCACTTTGTAGTTGGCGTAGTCGCGCATGTAAAGCAGGTTCGCGCTGGGATAGGAGAGCCAGTCGGCGAGCAGGACCATGGGAGTGTCCCAGCCCTCGCGCTGCAACACCGAGCGCTCGAGCAGGAACAGTTCGTCTTCCGGCGCGGGATGATAGTGGGGCTGGGCGAAGGCGCGGGACATGGCCTGGAGCCAGGCGGTCTGGGTGGCGAACGGCGAGGGATCGATGCCCTCCTTGCTGTATTTGGCGGCCGGAAATCGCGGGTTCTGGCTGCGGATCACGGTAGCGCGCAGGTAGTAAGGAAAAGCATTGTCGGGCTCGGCGGCCTCCAGGCGGTCGAGCCAGCGCGTGACTTCCGCGGAAGCGCCGGGAGCGTTCATATACTTCATCACCAGGAAGTAGCCGACCCAGTTGACGCTGGGATCTATGGCCACGGCCTTGTCGGCGGTCTGGAAGGACTCGGCCGCGGTGGGCAGGTGCAGGGCGACGTAGGCCAGCGCCTTGGCGTCGTTGCTCTTTTCGGCACGCGTCTGAAGGCTGCGGACCTTGCTCTCCGGGACCTGCCATCCGCGCACCTTCTCGAAGAGCTTGTCGAGGTCCTCGATGCCGCTGAGGCGGTAATCCATAAAGGGGAGCTCGAGCGCCCAGCGGAAGTCAGGAACGCAGAGGAACGCCAGGGAGAGCACCAGCAGGATCCACGTCATCATTCTTGTACTGCGCATGCGCGACGAACTCCTTGGGAGGTAACGGTACGGCCGGATCGGGGATGTGAACCAAGCGGCGCAGCATAGCATGGCGAATTACGCGATGCAATGCGCAATTGCCGCGCACTGCGGCTTCGATTAGACTGAGCGCTTCCCTGCCACTATGACACCACGCAGCGCCGTCGCGGTCCTCGGGGTAGTGCTGTCTCTGGCGCTGGGCGTGCTTCCGCTCGCGGGACAGAACCCGAACCCTCCGGTCATGGTGAGCGTGGACACGCAGGCGAACCGTCACCCCATCAGCCCGCTCATCTACGGGGTGAACCTGTTCGATACCGGCGACCCGAACATCATCACCACCACGCTCAGCGACCTGAACTCGCCGCTCAACCGCTACGGCGGCAATCGCGCCAGCACCTACAACTGGAACCTCAACTCGGACAATCGCGGCAATGACTATTTCTTCGAAAGCATCAGCGATGCCAGCCAGACCGCGGGCGAACGCGGGGACACCATCATCACGAGGACCAAGGCTGCGGGCGCCGAGCCGATGATCACCCTCCCCATGCTGGCCTGGATCGCCAAGGCGGGCGTGAACCATCCTTTTCCGTGCAGCTTTCCTACGGAGCGCTTCGCCAACCAGCAGAAATATGACCCCTTCGATGCGCACTGCGGCAACGGAGTCATGCCGGATGGATTGACCCTGATTCAGGGCGCGATGCCGAGCGACGCGTTCGTCGCCAACAGCCTGGCCACCCAGCAGGCGTGGGTGCAGCACATCGTGGGCGCTTTTCCCCCGGCGAACGGCGGCTTGAAGTACTACATCCTCGACAACGAGCACGACCTTTGGGCGGAGACGCACCGCGACGTCGTGCCCAACAATCTTCACTACAACACCGAGCGCGACCTGCTCTTCAGCTACGCCGCGATGATCAAAGCGCAGGACCCGACGGCGCTGGTGGTGGGGCCGGAGCCATCGGGGTGGCTGGGTTACGAACTGAGCCCGGCGGACTTCGAGTACGGAGTGTCCATCAACTTCGCGCAGCCCATCAATACCTTTCCCGACCGCATGGCCATCGGCGGTGAGGATTACATGCCCTGGCTGCTGGGCCAGTTCGCCAGTTACGAGGCGCAGAACGGCGGGCGCATCCTGGATGTCTTCACCGTGCACTACTACCCGCAAGGAGGGATGAACAACAGCAACACGCGCTCGCTGTGGGACCCGAACTTCGTTGACCCCAGCTTCATCAACGATAAGATCATGCTCATTCCGCGCATGAAGCAGTGGGTGGCGCAGAACTATCCGGGGACGAAGATCGGCATCACCGAGTACAACTGGGGCACCATCAGCAACGAGGACCAGACCGACAACATGGGTTACGCGGTGACCCAGGCCGATGTGCTGGGCATCTTCGGGCGCGAGGGCCTGGACCTGGCGACGCGCTTCAATGCGCCCGTCCCCGGCAAGCCCACCTACAACGCCATGAAGATGTTCCGCAACTACGACGGCTTCAAGAATACCTTCGGCGACATGAGCATCGGGGCAGCGACCGCAGCGGACCCGGACAACGTGGCGGTATTCGCGGCGCAGCGGAGCTCCGATGGCGCGCTCACCATCATGCTGCTGAGCAAGTACGCCGCGAACAGCACGCCGGCCACGGTCAACCTTGCGAATTTTGCCGCCAGCGGGCCGGTTGAGATCTGGAGGCTGAGCGGGACAGGAGCTGCGATCCAGCAGCTGGCGAGTGCCGCAGTCGCGAACAACGCGGTGAATCTGAGTCTGCCGGCGCAGAGCATCACGCTGCTGGTCATCAGCCAGGCGGCGGGCGATTTCGACATCACACCACCGACGCCCTCGGCCGTCCTGGTGGGACAGGGCGGAACCAGCCTTCCCATCCAATTCCAGGCGACAGCCAGCGGGGCGTTCGGCGGCATGGTGACGTTCAGCTGCACCGGGTTGCCCATGGGAGCGAGTTGTAACTTCGCCCCACCGACGGCGACGCCCACCGCGAACGCGCCGGTTTCGATCTCGCTCACGGTGGACGCCGGAGCGGCCGCCATCGGCAGCAGCACGGTGCAGATATCGGCGAGCAGCATGGGCGCGCCGGCGGCGAAGACGCGGCCCTTCACGCTGCAGATCGGAGCAGCGGCGGCAGCGACCGACTTGTCAGTCAGTGCAGCCGTCTCGCTCGACGCGGCGCTGAACAGCAGCGCGTATCCGCTGACCTTCACGATCACTGTGACCAACCAGGGGATGGGCAGCAGCGTGCCGGCGATGCTGGTGGTGGACATGCCGGGAGCGGTGAGGGTGGGAGCGCTGCCGGGAGGTTGCAGCCCGAGCGGCGCCAGCTCCGTGGTGTGTACCTTCACCAGCGACAATGCCGCGCCGAGCCAGTTCCCGATCCCGGTGTACGCGCCCTTCCCCCATGTGGTACACGCGGCCGCAACGGTCTCAAGCACAGCGCCTGACATCAACATGATGAACAACTCGGCGCCGGCGAACGCGCGCACGCCGCCGCGGCCGTTCTTCCTCAATCCAGCGACCCGGTTCCCGTGATTCCTATTTGATGGTGAAGCGAAGGGTGCGGGCGAGCTCCGCCCCGAGATAGATCTCCAGCCGGTATTTGCCGGGAGGCCAGCCGCGCCTGGGCCGGGAGAGAAAGAAGTATCCCTGGCCCACCGTTTCGAGGTCCAAAGTCTTTTCCTGAAGCTTGTGATTGCGCGGAAAGGCGCCGCCGACGTCCTCCGCGTACCAGACGCCGCGGACGGGCGTGCCGGAGGGGACGTCCTGCGCCTTCCAGACGCAGTAGATCTGGCCGGCAGTGCGCGGGAATTCGTTGCCGGCGCCCACGATCTCGTGGTTTTCGTCCACTCCGGTGCCGAGCTGGGCGCGGGTGATGACCTGCGCGCGAAGCTGCGCCGCAAGCAGAGCGAGAAGCAACGTGAGGCCGATGAGCGGGAACGCGTCGCGCGATCTCATCAGGTGAATCGTACCGTATCAGGGGCGAGGGCGCTGAGCGGCGTCGAAGGCGCGGGAGTGGAAGACCATGGTCTCGCCGAAGTGCTCGAGGAAATAACCCAGGCTGTGGTTGCCGGCATAGAGATGATATTCGTGCGTGATGTCCTCTTTCTCCAACTGCCGGTGCAGGGCCGCGGCCCCATTCTCAAAGCCGTACTCGTCCACATCGCCGCAGTTGAAGTAGATGGCCAGGTCGCGCAGCGCGGCGTGGTTCTTTCGAGCCAGCACGAAGGGGTTGTTCCGCTGCCAATGGGGAACGTCAACGGGCATGCCGAAGGTGCCGCCGAACATGCGGCCCAGGGGCGAGCCGGAGCGCAGCGTCTTGTTGATCTGCTGCGGCGATTCGGTGATCAGCGCGGCGCCCTGCGCGCTGACCGATGAGAAGAGAGCGGGATTGGCGAAGGCCAGCCGTAGCGCTCCGTAGCCGCCCATGGACATGCCGGTAACGCCGCGCGAGCCGCGTCCGGATCGCACGCGGTAGCGCGCCTCCATGGCGGGGATGAACTCGCGCAGCAGGAAGTCACCGTACATCACCTTGCCGTCGGCGGAGTTGATGTAGAAGTCGCGTTTGCCGGCAGGCGCGGCAACGAGGAAGTCGCCGATCTTGTGCTGCTGTCGCAGCGTGTCGAGGATGCCGTAGGCGCCGGTGTTGATCAGGGTCTGCTCGTTGTCTCCGAGGCCGTGCAGGAAATACAGGATGGGATAGCGGCGGGTGGGAGCGGAGTCGTAGCCCTCCGGCAGAAAAACACAGTAGCGGACCGACTGCTTCAGGATGCGGCTCTGGATGGAACTGCAGTCAATGCGGCTTTCGGCAGACGCGGGAGCGGCCAGAGCCATCCCAACGAGAACCAAGGCGACGAGAGCGGGCCTGCGCATCATCACTCGTAACGCAGGGCCTGCACCGGGTCGAGGCGGGCGGCGCGCGATGCGGGATAGAGCCCGGAAATAAGGCTGACCACCAGCGCGAAGGCCAGCGCGCCAGCCACCAGCCACCAGGGCACCGACCAGATGTTCTCCGGGGGAAGCTCGAGGCGCTTGAGGTAGATGTTGGTGCCGAAGTTGATGAGGCGTCCGATGCCCCAGCCCATGGCCACGCCGAGCGCGCCGCCGAGCACTCCCATAGCGCCGGCCTCGGCGAAGAAAAGGTTCTTCACGTCCCAGTCGCTGCCGCCGATGGCCTTCATGATGCCGATCTCGCGGCGGCGCTCGAGGATGGCCATGAACAGCGTGTTCACGATGCCCAGCGAGGCCACCGCCAGCGCCAGGCTGCCGAAGATCCCGAGAAAGAGGTCGAGGACGGCGAAGAAGCGGCGCAGGCTGCGGCTGGCGTCGAGGATGGAGAAGGTATTGAAGCCGAGCTTCTTGATGGCGTCCTGCACCGCCTGCACCTGCGAGGGTCCCTTCACGCGCACGTTGAGCGAGAGATAGGTGGGCACGGCGGAAAAAGAGCGCATGCTGTCGCGCAGGTCGGAGGCCTGCATGATGTGCAACCCCTGCGCCAGCTTGAGCGGCAAGAAGACGCGCGCCCGCGCCGAGCCGCGCATGCTTTCAGGGTCGAGGTCGGAGATGCCGACGATCTTGAGCGACTGTGTGTGCGAGACCACCGAATAGGCTGCTTCGGCTGGAGGATCGGCAGCGGTGCGAACGGACAAGTTGTTCGCAGACGCCTTGCCATCTGCGGACATGGGAACGCGCTCTGCGTAGCGCATCACCAGCTCCTTGCCGAGCAGGTCGCGGGAGAGCTCGGTGATGGGAGTTTCCGCCTGGTTGGGCTTGGGCTTCTTGTCGAGCAGGTCTTCGGCGAAGGATTCTTGCAGGACGACCTCGGGCGCGGTGTCGGAGGTGAAGAAGGTCCCCTGCATGTTTTCAAAGGCGTCGTTCTCTTTGGCGGAATACGGAAGGCCGGCGACCAGGGTGGTGCGGGAGCGCTCGCCCAGGCGCAGCTGGGTGATGAAGCGGACGTCGGGATAGGCCTCCACCACGCTGGGCAGGCGCTCGATCTCGACGCGCGCGGTCTCGTCGAGGGCGCGGCTCTCCTCAGGCGGCGGGCCTTCCTTTTCGTCGGCGCGGTTGAAGGCGCGGAAGTCGCGGCGCGAGGTGACGATGATGGTGTCGAAGAGCCCCGACCGCTCGAGGCGCTTCCCTGCCAGCTCCTGCAGTCCGATGCCGAGCGAGAGCATGGCCACCAGCGACGCGATGCCCACGGCGATGCCGAGCGTGGTGAGCGAGTTGCGCAGCAGCGATTCGCGCAGGTTGCGCCCGGCGAGCTCGACCAGGTCGAAGGCCTTCATGCGCGGCCTCCCGACGACGAGCCGTTCATGAGCTTGCCGTCCTTCAGGAAGATCATGCGCTGGGCGTAGCGCTGGGCCAGCGGCTGCTCGTGCGTGACTAGGATCACGGTCATGCCCAGCGAGCGGTTCAGCTCCTGGATAAGGTCCATGATCTCGGTGCCGGTGGAGCTATCGAGGTTGCCGGTGGGCTCGTCGGCCAGCAGGATTCTAGGTTGATTCACGAGCGCGCGGGCGAGTGAGGCACGCTGTTGCTCGCCCCCGGAGAGTTCGCTGGGGCGGTGGCCGAGCCGCGCGCCGAGTCCGACGCGCTCCAGCGCCTTGCCGATAAGCGCGAGCCGCTTGCGGCGATCAATCTCGGCGAATCGCATGGGCAGCTCGACGTTCTCCAGCAGCGTCATGCTGGGGATGAGGTTGAAGGACTGGAAGACCATGCCCACGGTATGCAGGCGGTACTTGGAAAGCTCCTTGCGCGAACACTCGGCCAGGTTCCTGCCTTCGACCACGAACCGGCC
>JACXTT010012384.1_pt1 | contig 11321 bp, 8 predicted proteins | sample 9270951 | NCBI WGS metagenome assembly JACXTT01 (sample SAMN15532306, study PRJNA645909) | rock metagenome | isolation source: weathered quartz diorite | place: Puerto Rico | collected 2017-06-21 | reverse complement strand
ATGTTGCCGATTTCTATGATCGTACGTATGATCGCGGTCTTTCCGCGTTTCACATGAAACACAACCTGACGTTCAATTGGACGTACGACATGCCGTTTGCGAGGAACGCCCGTGGCGTGGCCGCTGCCCTCCTCAAAGGCTGGCAGATGAACAACATTACAGCGGTCAATAGTGGTGCACCCTTCACCGCCCAAATCTCCGGCTACAACCGATCGGGGAATTTGAACACCACCAATTTCTCGCTTAACGAGAGGCCCAATCTGAAACCGGGCCGTTCGAATAGTCCGATATTGGGTGGGCCGGATCGATACTGGGATGTGACTGCTTTCGAGCTCGGACCGCTGAATCAGCGTGGAAACCTGGGGCGGAATACTCTGATCGGGCCGGGACTTGTCAATGTCGATCTCTCGCTTCTGAAGTCATTTGATGTGGGCGAAGGAAAATCGCTCCAGTTCCGTGTGGAGACTTTCAACGCACCGAATCATCCGAATTTTGCGGCGCCTTCGTTACGAACAGCGTTCACCAACGCGACCGGGGTGCCATCTCCGACAGCGGGCGTGATTTCCTCGACCGTTACCAGGCCGCGGCAGATTCAGTTTGGGTTGAAGCTGACATATTGAACTGGATTCGCGCTCGCATGTTGTTGGGTTCGTGTTGAAGAATGCGTTTGACGACTTGGATCGCCTCATCGAATCGTTCCTGATAAAACAGGATCGTCGCGAAATGGTATAGCGCCTTCAAGTTCTGCGGATCAATTCCACGCAACCGATCGATGATCGTTGGCAATTGTGCGTTGCCTTCATGGGCATAAACATCCGCAAGCCTTTCCAACGCAGCGATGTGCTTCGGATCTTCCTGGAGCACACTCTGAAGGAGAGGCTCTGCTTTTTGATACGGTGAGGACCACGCTCACCGAAAAAACGGTATTTCCAATGATTGGAATAAAAAGACGGGTCCAGACGATCTCGTAGACGAGCCCGCATCCACCGGAGACAAAAAATAGAAAAAGGAATATGGAGCGGCGGTGGAAGGAAATGAATTTTCCAAACCCTTCTACCACAAACTCCAAGAAACGCACTCGTCGCGGTTCGGGCTGCGCGGGGCGCGATGCCGTTCCAAGGTATGCGGCGTGAGCGAAACCGTCGGATAAAAAACAGTGCCTTGTGAGATAATTCGGTGTCTGCAGACTGCGGATTGACAAAGTGGCGTCTGGAAGCTACTTTGAGATTATGCGTGCGGTGGGTCTGAAGGTACTGAAAAACAAGCTCAGTGAATACGTCCGGCTTGCCGCGGGTGGAGAGATCGTCCTGATTACCGATCGCGACCGGATTGTGGCCGAACTCTCGGCGCCGAGCGCGACGCGAGCAGAATTGCTACAGGATGCTTTGCTGGCCGAAGCGGTACGGAAGGGTTGGATGAAGCCGCCGCTCACGTCCCGTCCTGGAGGAGCTCCACCGCGTTTGCCCGTGAAAACACTTCGTAGCTTGATGCGGGAACTGCAGCAAGATCGCGAAGACCGTTGATCTATCTCGACACATCCGTTTTGCTGGCTCACCTATTGGCCGAGGATAAGTCGCCTCCGGAAAAACTTTGGAACGAAACATTGGTATCGAGCCGGCTTCTCGAATACGAGGTGTGGAATCGAATACATGCGCTTGATCTCACGGAAAGCCACGGTGATGCTGTCCGGCAAGCTCTCGCTTGCGTTGCGCTTTTGGAGTTGGTCTCGCCTGTCCTGACTCGCGCGATTGAACCGTTTCCGATCCGTCTTCGCACGCTGGATGCTCTGCACCTGGCGACGATCGCTTTTCTTCAAACTCAACGACAGGAGGTCAAACTTGCCAGTTACGACGATCGGATGCTAAAAGCCGCGCGCAAGCTGCATATCCCGATCTACAAGCTGTAGCTCGTCTGAAGGAACGGCATCGGTTTGCGCGATTCTCGCGCGGCGCCATCGACGGCCATCGGAATTGTGGGCGGCATGGTATACCGGGAAAAAGGCGGAAGTAAAATCTTAAAAGACCACGATTTCTATTGCACCGCACTCCGCTGCTAAACCAATGTTTGCCACCATGGACCGGCGATTAGACAACACCTTTCCGAAGTTCTAAACATTTCCCGCGCCTGTTATACTGCCGCCACAAAATTGTGACAATTCAAGAATGCACAAATGTGGTGGGTTCGTGTTCAGCAACGGGAGGATAGAGGATATATGAAGCGACGTCTGGTCATTTTATCCGGCGTATTGGTCTTTTCGGTTTTTGTTTGTGCTGTTGTTTGGGCTCAGGCGACAGCGCAAATTCACGGAACGGTGCGGGATCAAAGCGGCGCGGTTTTACCCGGCGTTGAAATCACTGCAACGCAAACGGACACCGGTATTAGCCGGACTGCGATAACCGACGAGTCTGGATCTTACATCCTGCCCAATCTGGCAGTTGGGCCATATAAATTGGAAGCGGCGCTAGCTGGATTTCGCACTTATGTACAGACAGGCGTTGTTTTGCAGGTCAACAGCAACCCTGTGATCAATCCCACGCTCGAGGTAGGTCAGGTTAGCGAACAGGTCGAGGTTCAAGCGAATGCCGCACTGGTTGAAACGCGTAATGTCGGCGTTGGGCAGGTTATCGAGAACGAGCGCATTTTGGAATTGCCTTTGAATGGCCGTCAGGCGACCGACCTTATCGTGCTTGCCGGCGCCGCGGTGCAAACGCCGCCTGCAAACCCGGACAGGAACATGCAAGGATCCGTGGCCGTATCCGTTGCCGGCGGATTCAACACGGGTACGGTATACGTGCTCGATGGGGCGATGCACAACGACCCATACAACAATTACAACCTCCCGATGCCTTTTCCAGACGCGCTACAGGAATTCAAGGTGGAGACGGGCGGTCTCTCGGCACAGTACGGCATGTATTCGGGCGCATCGATCAACTCGGTGACGAAGTCGGGAACGAATGATTTGCATGGCGATTTATTCGAGTTTGTGCGCAACGATCTATTCAATGCGCGGAACTATTTCGCCACAAAGAACAGTACGCTGAAAAGGAACCAGTACGGCGGAACGTTGGGCGGACCCATCCTGAAAAACAAGCTCTTCTTCTTTGGTGGTTATCAAGGAACGAAAATACGGCGGGATCCGGCGGATTTCAAAGCTTTCGTTCCAACAGCAGCCATGCTTGCGGGCGACTTCACCGCGTTTACTTCTCCTGCCTGCAATTCGGGCCGGCAAATCACGCTAAGAGCTCCATTCGCCAACAACAGGATCGATCCCACGCTTTTTAGCAAACCGGCGGTCAACATCACAAACAGGCTTCCGAAAACATCCGATCCGTGCGGCCTGGTGACCTTTGGCGTCAGAACGCTTTCAGACGAAGGTATGTTTGTAGGGAGAGTTGATTACCAACGCGGCAGCAACAACACACTGTTCGGGCGTTACCTGGCCAGTACGTACTCTCAGCCAGTCCCCTATTCCCTGGATCCCAACGTCCTGAACACGCCCTATCTGGGTTTCAACAATCTTGCTCAGGCGTATGCGTTTGGCGACACCTATCTGCTCGGTCCGAATAAGGTGAACAAATTCCGTTTGGCCGTGAATCGAACAGCCATTGATCGCGCTGCCGCGGAATTCTTTAACGCGCCTGAGGTGGGCGTCAATTTCTACAGTTACGATCCTAAGCACATGAAGGTAGCTGTGCCTGGGTTCTTCTCAACGGGAGTGAGCTTCGGACCGTTCAAAACCACGACCTATCAAGCCAGCGATGATTTCAGCCTCATCATGGGCGGCCACCAGTTGGCGTTCGGCGCCAATCTGGCACATTGGAGGAACAACGCCTATGGCGAAGTATTCTCCAATGGTGTTTTTACATTTAATGGACAAGTCTCCGGACTGGGACTGGCAGATTTTCTGACCGGCAATCTAAGCCAGGTCATGGAGACCCCACCGAATTCCGTCAACATGAGCCAATACTACTTGGGCACCTACGCTGCCGATGCGTGGCGCCTGACCCCGCGGCTCACGGTGAATTACGGACTGAGGTGGGAGCCGAGCTTTGCGCAGGTTTTGCGTAATGGTGTCATTGCCAATTTCAGTGAAGACCGTTACAAGGCAGCGCTCAAGACCACGGTGTTCAACAATGCGCCATACGGCTTCACGTACGCTGGAGATCCCGGTTTCCCTGGCACGAACTGCCGTTCTTCCGGGATTTGCAATGCAACGGGAATCAACAATCGATGGGGCAATGTCTCGCCACGGCTCGGCCTGGCGTGGGATCCGAGCGGAAGCGGCCGCATGTCCATTCGCGCTTCGTATGCGATGGCATATGACATGTTGGCAGCTTCCTTTTACGCGACCTACATAACGCTGCCATGGACCACCAGCATCATTTACGCATTTCCGCCAGGCGGTCTTGCCGATCCTTGGCGCGGCTATCCGGGCGGCAATCCATTTCCGACGGGTAAAATTAATGCCAATTCGCCGTTTCTCCCCTACGGAAACTATTTCGTTGTGCCTTCAGATGCCCCCACGACGTCGAGGCATTCTTGGAATCTCAGCATTCAAAAGCAGATCGAGGCGGATTGGCTCGTATCGGCTACGTATATAGGTAGCCACGCAGTACACCTCTGGGGTTCTCAAGAACTCAACCCCGCTACTTATATCCCCGGGGCGTGCACTCTTCAGGGCGTGACAATTGATCCATGCTCGACGCCCGGTAATCGGGACCACCGCCGCAGGCTGAGCCTGCAATATCCTAACGTGGGTGGAACATCCATCTCGTTTCTGGATGTGTATTCGCCTGGAGGTACGCAAACGTACAATGGTTTGCTGCTCTCCCTGCAGCGCCGCGCTGCGCAAGGTGTCACGATCGGCGCTAACTATACGTACTCTCATTGTTATGGCGAGACGAGTGGGGCCAATAGCGGTGGTACTCCAGGAAACACGTACCAGGACCCCAAGAATCGGGCTTTGGACCGCGGCAATTGTTTAGGCGACCGGCGGCAAATCTTTAATATGACTGCTGTAGCAGAAGCGCCTCAATTCGCCCGTCCATCTCTGCGTCTGCTCGCATCGGGATGGAGATTATCCGGAATCTACAGGCTGTCCTCCGGCAGTTTCCTCACGATATTGAGCGGTGTAGACCGGCAGTTGAGCGGCGTTCAAAACCAACGTCCCAACCAGGTGTTGGCAAATCCCTACGGAAAGAAGACCTTGACTAACTATTTGAACCCGTCAGCATTCGCCTTACCACCAACGGGAAGCTTGGGCAACATGGGGCCGGGCAATATTGCAGGTCCGCCGTACTGGCAATTCGACGTGGCGCTGTCCAGGATCTTCAAAGTCCGTGAAGCCCAGCGGGTTGAGGTTCGAGCCGAGGCCTATAACTTGACCAATGGTCTTAGGCGTATGGATCCTGTGGTGAATCTCAACAGCAGCAACTTTGGCCAGATCAATAGCTCAGGCGATCCGAGAATCATGCAATTCGCTTTAAAGTACATTTTTTGAAGGCTGATTGGTCTAGTCGGAGGACCAAAAGTCCTTTGTCAAGAACAAAATATGTAGCAAAAACAGGTCGAGAAGGACAAAATGTTGACACGGGTTGGGTTAGATGATAACTCTGACCTTCAAGTACAATCCGTGAATTGTGATCTGAGGAGAATCCGAAGATGAAGCGTGCCCATTTAGTTCTAATTCTGACGATGGTTTTATGTCTCACGCTCGTAGTAACGGCGCAACTACCCCAGAAAGAGCCCGCCCAGCCTGGACAGCAGCTGGATCCGGATCGCTTTGAGGCAGCACACGGCCAGTTGACCTCACAGGACGACAAAGGAAAAGAGGCCAGCCGGTTGACGCAAGCAGTGGCTCCTTCATTGCCGGATAGTGCAGCTGCCTTTGCGCCGGTGCCTCGAAAGAATTTCATCGACGAACACATTTTTGGACGGATCGAGCGGGACCATATCCCGCATGCTCCTCTCGCGGGTGACGAAGAATTTTTGCGGAGAGCGTATCTCGATGCGACAGGCAATCTGCCTTCGCTGGATAAGATCCGCTCATTCGTGGCGGACAACGATCCAAACAAGCGCGACAAACTCATTGATTCTCTGATTGGTTCGGAAGAATTTACGAATGAGTGGGCTTACCACTGGGATGAGTTGATGCGAACCCGCTCAGCGACCTTCCATGCGTGGACCAAGCTGTGGCTCAAGATGGACCGGCCTTATAACGACGTGTTCTACGACGTCGTCACGCCTGTAACGAAGGACCAGCAAGGGTTTCCGACGGCCATGACGTTCTATGATCCGATCGGCTACGTTTCGAACCGCTGCGCCGACTGGACGAATGCAGACGACTACAAAGGGCTCGTGCGACTCGACTGGATCGATGAGATTACATCGGACATCGGTCGAATATTCCTCGGCATCAACATGGATTGCTTCTCCTGCCACAATGGCGCAGGTCACGCCGACAGTTTCAATCTTTTCCTGGGCAGCATGAAGCGAACCGATTTCTGGAAGGAAGCTGCGTTCTTTGGAAAGATGCGGAACATCGGAGGCACCAACAATGGTCAGGCCACGATCTTTTACGGCGGCGCCTCGATGTTCGACGACCTCGCTCCGGGCTATAACACCGGCGACGATGGGAAGTTCTTCACTCAAGCCTTGGGCCGATTTCCTCGAGACGGCAGAACCTACGAGCCTGCCTTCTTCCTGACAGGAGAAAAACCGAAACCCGGAGAAGAACCGCGCAAAGCGCTCGGTCGGATTCTGCCAAAACATCCGCAGTTCGCGCGCGCGACGGTGAACATTGTCTTGCAGCATTTAATGACTGTCGGCCTGGTTGAGCCCTATGACGGCTTCGATCTCATGCGGCTGGATCCCAAGAATCCGCCGCCGGCCGGGTGGACAATCCAACCCGCGAATCCGGAATTACTGGAGGCCATGGCTGAGGATTTTCGCACTCACAACCACAGCATTCAGCGTTTGATCAAGCTGATTATGAAATCCAACGCGTATCAACTTTCTGCAAGGTTCCCGGGACAGTGGAAGGACGCGTATATCCCATATTACGCGCGGCGGTTTGCCCGCGTTCTGACTGCGCCTGAAGCCGGAGACGTCATCGCTCAAGCGACGGACAGTCCGTATGCACTGACGCAGTTTGGACAGCAGCTCACCGAGGTGAAACAACTGAGCGATCCTTACAATCTGGCCGGCAGGGGCGCAGGGGGACCGGGATCGGAACAGGCGTCACTCTACACGATCATGCAAACCTATTTCGTGGGCGAACGCAATCTGCCGCCGGTAGACAAGAATACCGCGACACCGATGCAGGCGATGGTCTTGATGAGTTCGCCGATCGTGAACAAACGGGTGAGTGGCGAAGGAACGACTCGTGTCGCAAATCTATTGAAATCGGGGAAATCGGACGATGAAGTCATCGACGAACTCTTCTTGTCGAGCCTCGTTCGACGGCCCTCGAGCGAAGAAAAAGAAGTAGCGAAACGTTTAATGGCGGAAGACCGCAAAGGCGGTACCGAAACGATTCAATGGGCACTCCTCAATTCTGCGGAGTTCCTGTTAAACCACTAATAATTACTAGGAGTAATTGTAAGAAAAATATTAAAGGAGAAACCGATGCAAAGGGATATCTCGAAATTGAACCGCCGCGACTTACTGAAAGCATTGGGTATCGGTTTGGGCGCCACGATCGCGGATTCAGCTGCATGGCCACGTAAGATTCAAGCCCAGGGCAACAAAATAACGCCGCGAGGAACCGCCCGTAATGTTGTCGTCCTTCAAAACTGCGGCGCCATGAGTCCGCCGGAGACGTTGGACTTCAATGAGTCCAAATGGACCGCCAAGGATCTCGACATACAAATGGTCAATGCGGATTTCCCCATATCGAAGACCCTCTTCCCTAATTATCAGAAGTGGGCGCCTCGCGCCGCACTGGTTCATTCGATGATGGAGAATTCGCTGGTCCATTTTGCCGCCTGGTATCACTCCATCGCAGGCCGCGCCTTGAACGCTGCAATTGTCAAAGAGATTCCGGCGTTCGGAAGCGTAGTCTCTATGGAACTGGAAAACCAGCGCCGTGAAACCGATACGTTCCCGACATTCTTGAGCGTCGACATGTGGAACATTCGCTGTCAGATGGGATCGGGTATGTTGCCGCCCCGCTACGGGAGACTGGATCTCAACACCAGCAATATCTTCGAGACCTTCGCTGGTGATACCGGCATGCCGCAAGCGCTGTTGGAAAAGCGTTTTGGTGGCCTAAGCAGGTTAACCGAGGTTTCAAGCGGCAAAGGCGTCGGTGACAAAGCTGAGGAATACGAGGCGGACTACGCATACGCCTACAAGCTTCTGATGGATCCTCGATTCAGGAAAATGCTCCAGTTGACCGAGGAAGAGAAAAAACGATATGGGGTCGATAAAGACCCAGGAAATGCCAAGATCGGTCTGGCGTTGTTGCTTGCTCGCAACGCACTCCTCGCCGATGCCGGTGCGCGGTTTATTTGGGTATCGAACTCCTACAAAGGCGGGAACGGCTCCTTCGACAACCACAATCAACTTTATGGCCGCGGTGCACTGGCACCGAAGAATGAACAGATGTCCATCTATGAGAGTGCTCCCAGGTTGGATGCGGCCTTGGGTAGCTTCATCGAAGATTTGTCGAAGCTGCCGGGCAAGCAAGCCGGAAAAACACTGTTGGATGAAACGCTGTTTGTCATGATGCACGAATTCGGACGCACTCCCGACATGAACAGCGTCGCTGGCCGTGATCATTTCGGCTTGATTTATACCGACATGTACATCGGTGCGGGCGTCAAAGCCGGCCGAATTGTCGGAAAGACAAACAACTATAAGATGCTCGATGTCGGTTGGGGACACAAGGAACAGCCGATGAAAGATCATTTTGCATCAACGATCTATTCGGCACTGGGAATTGACTACAGCAAGAAGATTGCGGACACGCCCTCAGGCCGAGCGTACGAATATCAGCAGACCGCTCCTCTTGGAGGTCCGGCCTTTATTCCACGGACGGAGATTCACGAGATTTACTCGTAACGGTAACCGTAGCTGTAGCGGCAGTCTGGGGCAGACCGCCGCTACAGTTTAAAAACAAGACTTTAAAAAATGAAGAAGACGATATTTGCGATTCTATTGTTTGTTTGCGCCGCGATGCCAGTCGTGGCCCAAACGGCAGCCCCTGAAGGCATGGCACTCATCGCGGCCGGCAAGTTTTGGATGGGACGAGTCAACGGCTATGATCTCTACTCCGTCGACGTGGTGGCCAGAGACCGCTACGACGATGTTCCCGCTAACCACGTCCATCTGGACGCGTTCTATATGGACAAATACGAGGTCACGAACGAGGACTACGCCAAGTTCCTTAAGGCTACCGGCGGTAAGGCACCGTGGCACTGGCCGGAGGGCCAGATCGCGCCGGGCGAAGAGAAGTTTCCTTTGTACAACGTCAATTGGTACGAAGCGACGGAGTACTGCAAATCGGTTGGGAAACGTCTTCCTACTGAGGCCGAATGGGAGAAAGCACTGCGTGGCGGAGTCGAGCAGGCAAGTTTCGCATGGGGAGACGATAAATTCGACAACAGCGAATCCCAAATGCTCGCTGTCGGTCCTGACGCAAAACACGCTCCAAGGCCTGTGCCGGCAGTTCTCGGCCGTAATAGCGCCACGAAGGTCGGATCATTCCCTCCGAACCCCTACGGTCTGTTTGACATGGTCGGAAGCGTTACGGAATGGACCAATGACTGGTTCGATCCCGATTACTACCGATTTATGCCCAAGGTGAATCCAAAGGGACCGGAAACCGGCAAATACAAAAGTGTGCGCGGCAGCAATTGGGCGAATTCCGCCGCAGGCACGGCCGGAAGTGAAAAACTCCGAAATTATTTTCGCAATTTTGCGGACCCGGATGCCCGCATGATTACAATGGGCTTCCGCTGCGCAAAATCTGCTCAATAACGGCCAGCGACAACCAGCAACAGATTTAGAGTTAGAGGTATTAGTATGTCCAAAATCACGATTGCAGCTTTAATCACATTCGTCGTCATCTTCACCGTGCAAGGTGTGAATCTGGCTCAGGCACCGCAGCCGGGTCAGGAAAAGCCCAAGGCCATGCCGGATACGACCAAGCTCGCGGATGAATGGATGAAACGAATGAACGCTCTCGATGATTGGTCGCTGTCACCCGAAGGCAAGGAAGTGGGGCTTGAGGAAGTGATCAATAATATGATGGACCTCTTCACGCCCGACGTTCTTGCGGACGTTCCCCCGCACGACGACGAACAAATGGGATCCGTCATGCTTCGCGGAGCGCCGCTACTCCGGCAATGGGTTGAGAAGATCGCTCGGACTCAGGTCCGCCTGAACTACATCCGACTCGCTCAGACCATGAAGGAATTCAATGGTGTGCGCCCCATTTTCTACACAGAACTTCCATGGGGTGGATTCGGTATCTCGTTCCAGATTATCGGAGCTTGGTCGGTACGCGAAGATCGCCTGAACAAGAGGTACATGGCACCGGGCTCGGTTTTCCTCCAGTACAACGACGAGGGGAAGATCTATAGGATGCGTCTATATTTGACGGAGATCACGAGAGTGGTGGCGGGGTAGATCCGCAAGCGAACAAGCTCCCATCCTCAGCTGAGGAGGGGAGTCTTTTTGAGTGATCTTGCACTTTCCCCAAATGACCTTGACACACCAATTGACCAACTATAGTATGCGACCCAAGATAAGATTTTGATTTTCTTGACCAGAATAAATCCGCTTTCATTCCGCACAACGCGACGGAAGGAGACCAGAATGGCAAAGAGTGGTTATGGGGTTAAGAAGAAAAGCCTTTTCGTAATCTTCGGGGCTTTGGTTACAATCGCGGCGGTCTCGGTTTTGGCCGGAAGTGGCAGAAAAACCGAACCCGCTCAGGCTTCCAAAGTCGTAGGCAAATTGGTCGCTGTTGAACCGCTGCCGGCCATGGATGGCGAGCTCTGTTTGCAGGCCGGCGCTGGTGCCTCGCCCACTGCCGACAATGCATCTTTATCTGAACTAGCGGCTCTACAGCAGGCGCCTGCTGCTTCCGCTCAGACGCGTGGCGCGGCTCCCGCTGCTCCCTCTGCTGCGTTGAGGGCGCAAGTGGCCAATCGTGCCCCCGCCAGGATAATCAAAGATTCTTACCCTGCATATGCAGCTGTTGCTGTGGATACGGCGCACAATGAAGTGGTGTTGGCCGCTGAGAATGTTCTCAGCCTCATGGTCCACGACCGCACGCAAAACACGCCGCCGAACGTGAGGAGCGAACCCCGGCG
>JACXTT010012382.1_pt1 | contig 11324 bp, 10 predicted proteins | sample 9270951 | NCBI WGS metagenome assembly JACXTT01 (sample SAMN15532306, study PRJNA645909) | rock metagenome | isolation source: weathered quartz diorite | place: Puerto Rico | collected 2017-06-21 | reverse complement strand
CGCCCCGGAGGCGGCGGTGGCGTGGCGCGGCCCTCCGTGCTCGGGCGGTTCGATCGCTCCGGCCCGGCGCGCTCCGGCCGTCCCGGAGGCGCCGGCCGCTCGGCGATGGTGCCTCGCTGCTCCTGGCGTCGCTCCGTGCGTGCGCCACCCGTCCCGGCGTGGGGCTGCACCACGCGTGCCTTCGGGATGTCCGCAGGAGCCTGGAGCCCCTTCGCCCGGAGGCGCTGGCCGGGATCTTGAGGAGCCCGCGCCGCGACGACCTGACGAGCCCTCAGGCGCTCCGGGGGTCGGTGGCCTCGCGTGTCGCTGGCCACGAGGCTCTTCGCCACGGGCTTCACGCCGAGGTCACCACGGACCGGCCGGAGCTGCTGCAGGTGCTGCGCGTCTAGACGGACGTGCTGCACCCGGCCGCGCCCGAACTGGTCGCGGTTCACGCCCACCACCGCGTTCCGCACCTCCATGTTCTGGAACTTGGTGATGTTGGTGACGTTCACGATCCTCGTGTTGTTCACGGTCACGTTGTTGACGATGCGGGGACCGCCCCAGCCGCCCCAGTAAGCCGTGCCCACGAACCCGACGCCACCCCACCACGGGATGACCGGCTCGCCGAACCCGAGCGCCACCCAGCTGACGAGCGGCGCGCCGACGCTCACCGACACACCGATGCCGGGCGCGCCGAAGAAGGCCACCAGCGCCGGCGCGTAGACGGGCGCGGCGACGATCGGCCCCGGGGCCCAGCCCCAGTAGCCGCCGACGTTCACCCAGCGGCCGTAGTGATACGGACACCAGCCCCAGGGCGCGTCGTCGACCCAGGTCCACTCGTAGTACGGATCATAGGCCCAGCGGCCGGTGCTGTACGGCGCCCAGTCCGGCGGCACGTCGCGGGGCACCCAGACGTGGCCGTAGCGAGGCTCGTCGCGCCAGTCGCCGTAGCGGTCCAAGTCGTCGACGCCGGCGACATCCGCCGAGACGTAGCGGGCGCTGCGAGGCTCCTCGGCGTACTGCGCGGTGCGGTCGTAGTTCCAGCGGTCCCAGTCGTCGAGGTCGGCGACGGCGCTCACGTTCGCCTCCGCACCCTCGCCCGTCATCACCACCTGCTGGTTGTCGTGCACCTCGAGGCTCTCGCCGCTCGCGGGTACGACCGAGGCGAAGCCGCCGCGCCGCGCGCTGAACTCGGTGCCGTTGTCGTCCGCGTCGATCCGGTAGTAGCCGGGGCGGTCGATGGTGAAGGCGCCGCCGGGCGTATCGAACTCGACGGTCTGACCGCGGGTCAGCCGCTTCGCGTCGAACGCGGCGTGCCCGCCGGTCACCCGGAACTGCGTGAAGCCGGGCTCCAGGGTCTCGAGGTCGACCTCGGTATTCGCGCTCGCGCGAACGAAGGCGCGCGGTCCGGCCTGGAGCTCGAAGTTGGCGCCGTCGCCCGCGTAGAGCGAGTCGCCGGCCGCGAGCGCCGAGTTCGTCCGCGCCTCGACCCAGTCCTCACCACCGGGGCGCCAGTACGAGACGTCCCCGTCGATGAAGCCCAGGCGGGGTGGGGTCGGGCCGCTCCGATCCTGCGCGCTCGTCGGCATCGCGCCGAGCAACGGCAGGAGCAGGGCGAGGATCGCGGGCAGGGTGTGTCGTCGTGACATGGTGGGCTCCTGGGGGGTGAGGGGGATGGCGCGGCCGGCGGACCGGCCGCGCCATCCTGGTAGTTGCCTACTCGTCTACTCGATCGTTTCGGTCTCGGTCTTCCGCTGGCGCACGACCGGCGGGGCCGTCTCCTCGACGGTCCGCTTCTTCTCGAACACGCGGGCCTGCGGACGCGAGGTCGTGTGCTCCTCCGTGACGGTCGACTTCTTCTCGATCACCGTCGGAGGCGGCGGCACGACCTTCTTACTCGACTCGTAGGAGTCGTACGTCTCGGTGGTCTCCTCGTAGGCGAGGACCGGCCCCGCGAGTGCGGCGGCGGCCACGCCGATGAGAACGATCCTGAGCGTCATGTCATTCCTCCGTGTCGACGGACTCGGTGCTCCGGTGACGGCGGATGGTGGTCTCCTCATCCCCGAAGTCCGGGTTGCGCTGGATGGTGGTGTGCTCCTCCTCGATCACGCGCGGCTGCTGCGGAACGTAGGTCTCCGTCTCCGTGCGGACCGTGCGCTTCTCGGTCGCACATCCGGCGACCAGGCCGAGTGCCAGCACTCCACTGCCGACCATCGCGAGAATCTTGCGCATGGGTTCCCTCCTTTCCCGAACGATCCATGCCACCCTGGTGCAGGTTCCGTGCCGGTCACGGCATCACGCGGGTGCCGCGCCCGGGCGACGCGTCCGCGGGCGCGCGAGGTGTAATCCTTACCGTGTAGATGTTGCGTGCTCGGCTCCCCGCCCGCGCGGGGGCGCGCGCTCGCCCGGCAGGTCCGTGGCATCGAGCTTGCTCGATCACACGGGAACGGAGGGACAAATGCGAGTGGAATCACGTCTCCGAGGTCCTCGATCGGGATCGCGCACCATCCAGATCGTCGCCACGCCGGGCTCGGGCAACGGGCGCGCGCTCGACCGTGCTCGTCGCCTCCGCCACGGGCTGCGGGCGCGCGGCCACCGCGCGCGGCTCGCGGTCTTCTCGGACCTCGAGCGCCTGCACCACTGGGCGGCGCAGGATCGATCGAGCTTCTCCCTGCTGATCTGCGTCGGGGGCGACGGGACGCAGGACACGGCGGCACTCGCTGCCCTGAGACGGTCGGTTCCGTTTCTCTCGCTGGCCTCGGGCTTCGGCAATCTGTTCGCGCGCCACCTCGGGCAGCCGGATCGTGTCGAGCGCGCCATCGAGCTCGTCGAGCACGGAGAGCTGGTGCACATCGACGTCGGCGTCCGCAACGGCGCGCTCTTCCTCTGCCAGGAGAGCTTCGGGGTGCTCTCCCAGATCCAGGAGCAGGCCGAGACGGTCAGCCGCCGCCCCCGGGCACGATGGCAGCGCTGGCTCGGATACTATCGCACGGCGGTGCGCCACCTGATGGACGCGCCGATGCCGCCCCTCCGCGTGATCGTCGATGGCCGGCCGGTGGCGAGCGATGCGGTGATCGTGACCGTGGCCAACGTCGAGACCTATGGCCCCTGGCTCATGCTGACCCCCGACGCATCGCCGCTCGACGGGATGCTCGACGTGTTCGTCATGCGGCGGACGAGCAAGCGCGAGATGCTGACCCGACTGCTCGGACGGCAGCTGCGTCTCCCGGGGGCGGATGCGGGCGCGATGGTCTGGCGCGGACGGCACGTCTCGATCGCCACGGCGCACCGGGTGCGTGAGGAGATCGACCTGCTCCCCCGGCGGCTCCCGGTGCTGGTGTCGTCGGCCACGGCGGCCGCCCTGGGGCGGGACCTGGCGCGGCTCGGTGGCTTCTCCGCGGTCGGTCGCCGTCAGGTCGCCTGAGCGAACGGCGCCGGCGCGCGGGGAGGGCGCATGGCGATCAGGATCACCACGCCGAGGGCGATCCACACCGCCTGGCAGGCTCGCCGCACCAGGGTGAACGCCAGCCCGGCGCTGGCGGCGAATCCGAAGGCACGGAAGGCGGCCGCGTTCGCGCCCTCGAGCGTCCCGAGGCTCGCCGGGATGAAGAAGGTGACGAAGCGCACCCCCGACCAGAGCGCTTCGATGACGATCGCGGCGCCCACGGTGGCCGGGAGGCCGAGGCTGCGCAGCACGATCAGCGCCTGCGCCGCTCCGATCATCCAGCCCGCGAAGTAGAGGACGACCGAGAGCATGAACCGCAGCAGCTCCTCCCGGTAGAAGGTACGGAGCGCGTCGTCGAGCCGCTCGGCGCCGCCGCTCGGGCCCGCAAAGCGAAGCACGCGTCCCGCCCTGCCGACCACGCCGGCGACCTGGACCGCGACGAAGCCGGAGACCCCGATCACCTCGACCACGAGCAGGTAGCCCATCGCGGAGCGGAGTCCCGGTCCGACGGCGTCCGTGAGCGAGGCGACCAGGAGTCCGACGGCGAGCAGCAGGGTCTGGGCGACCACTTCCGCGGTCTTCGACACGATCAGCGAGGGGACGCTCTCCTCGTAGGGGATCTCGCGTCGCAGGAGCCAGGCCTTGAGCGCCTCGCCGCCGACCGAGGCCACGGCGGTGAGCACGTTGGCGGCGTCGCCGGCGCAGCGCGCCGCGAGCAGCCGGCGGAAGGTCGTCCGATCCCGGGCGAGCACGCACTGCCACCCGTAGGTGTCGACGGCCACGTTGACGCCCTGCAGGAGGCAGACGAGAGCGAACTGCCACCAGGCGATGCAGCGCATCGGCGCGGCGATGTCCGCCGCGCCGAGCCGGTACACGAGGACGAGGAGCAGCGCGGCGCCCGCGGCGAGGAGGACCCGGGGAAGCACGCTGGACACTGAGCGACCCCGGGTGCTACCAAGGTCGGTCGAAGTCTCATGCGACCGAGGGAAGCCGTGAGCGCTCCGGGGAGGGCCTTGCTCCTGGGCGCGCTGACCTCCCTGACGGCCTTCCTGGTCCTGACGGTCGTCGTCACCCAGAACGGCTTCGACGCCGTGGATCGGGTGGCCCGCGCGGTGGTTCACTGGTACTGCTGCGCGCCCTTGCGCATCTCCATGGAGGCTGCGTCGTTCCTGGGCGGCCAGCCGGGGCAGGTCGCCGTCGTCATCCTCGGATCGGCCTTTCTCGGGAGACGCCGTCGGGTGTGGGGTTTCGCCTTCCCCTTCGTGATGGCGGGCGCGGGACTGCTGCAGGTCGTCGCCAAGTGGGCCATCGACCGGCCGCGGCCGAACCTCGACCCGTGGGGCTTTCCCAGCGCCCACGTGCTGACCGTCGTGGTCATCTCGGGCTACCTCGCGTATGCGCTGGGCGCCGCGCGAGGCCGGAGCGGCTGGCGCCGCTTCGACCTGGCGCTCTGCGCGGCCATCGTCGGCACGGTCGCCTTCAGCCGGATGTATCTCGACGCGCACTGGTTCTCCGATGTCCTGGGCGGGCTCAGCATCGGCCTCGCGTACCTGCTCGCCGTCGTCTGGCTGATCGGATCGATCCCACCGAGGCGCTCAGAAGCGCACGGCGACGCCGGCGGTCACGAACGGCCCGGGGTCGACGTCGATCCGGTTGTGCCGGCGGTCTGAATAGTCGTCCCCGGTGAAATAGTAGCGGTCGAAGGCGTAGCCGCCGCGCACCTGGAAGCCCACGTGCCGCAGGTCGAAGCGTGCGCCGGCCGTGGCCCGCTTCTCGTAGTACCAGAGCCGATCGCTCCGGAAGAGGCGATCGGCGAGGAAGTAGTGATCGTTGTCGATGTCGAAGCCGGTGAACAGGCGGAGCGGCCGGAAGAGCGTGTAGGTGGCGCGCGCGCGCATCCGGCGGAGCGGGAAGTACTGTGCTTCCAGCGTGAGGGGATCGATCGGCTTGTACTCGACGGACGAGAACGGTGCGCCGATCACGGCGTTCAGGTGGTCGGACGGGACCCAGTTGTAGGCGAGCCCCGGAACCGGAATGCCGCCCACGAATTCGGTATCGCTTCCATAGAACAGGCTCAGGATCCAGGCGTCCCGCTCCCGGTAGGGGATCCGCACCATGCTCGTGACGTGCAGCACGGTCTCGCCCCGCAGGCTGTCGAACGGCTTGTCGCTGGGAGAGAGGACGTTCACGCCGAGCGCGCCGATCCAGCCGTTGTCGAACTTGTGCCGGTAGCTGCCCCCGAGATCGATGATCCAGAGCTCGTTGGGGAGACGCTGGTGCGTGTCCGGCAGCCGCGCGCTGGTGCCGATGCGCTTGTAGCTCGTGTCGCCGGACATCGTCCATTCGTTGCTCTCGTCCTGCGCGAACGGCACCACGATGTTGAAGCTGTGCTCGAGGAGGCGCAGGTTGGTCGCCTGTCCGTGCACCTGCTCCTCCGGGTAGTAGACGAGCTTGTACTCGGCGCGCGGCTTCGCTTCGCCGATCGTGGGGCCCATCCACTCCTGGATCTCCGATGACTGGGCGCTGGCGGACCCGGCCATGGCGATCAGGCAGACCCCCGCACCCACCCCGCTCAGGCCCTTCCGCATGCCCGCACCTCCCCCTGGTTGTGGACGCGCCGCGCGCACGCCGGCGGTGCCGCTACCTGCTGACCTCGACCAGCCCAGCCACCGCCACCGACGTCTGGAAGCGCCCGTCCGGGCGCTCGGGAAGCGGCGACTTGGCCTTGTACGTGAACTCCGCCTGCTCGCCCGGCGCGAGCTGCACCGGCAACGTGACGTAGCTGGCGCGACTCGGATCGTCCGTCCCGGGCCGGAACTCGTCGTCCCAGAGCCACTGGTGACGGATCAGGAGCTCCACGTCGCGCACGGTCGTCCTCGAGGCGTTGACCACCACGCCGGAGACGTCCCCGCCGTGCACGGTCACGTCGCGCACGGTGATGCTGCGTGACAGGCTCTCGTTGGGAACGATCTCCGCGGACGACACGACGAGGTCGGCCGAGGACGAGATGCGGGGAAGGAGCAGTCCAGCGACGAGCAACGCGGGCAGGACGGCGGCGGTCCGGAGATTCATTGCTTGGTCTCCTCGTCGCTCAGCCAGGGCGGCTGGGCGGTTCGTGGCCAGGGCCGGCTGCCGACGCGCAGATCGTCCAGGTCGCCGGGCGAAGGCTTCGCCTCGACGCGCAGGTCGTTCTCGACCGAGCGCACGTCGTGGACGGAGCGCGCAACGCGCACGGCCGCGGCGAGCTGGTCGGTGCTCGGGACGGATCCCTCGAGATGCGCGACGCCGTTCTTCACGTCGACGTCGATGCGCGCGTCCTTGAGCTCGGCGTGGTCCGCGATCGCCTGGCGCACGGTCCGCTGGAGGGCGTCGTCGTGCGCCTTCACGGCCTCCTGCTTCGCGGGCGGGACAACCTGCAGGTGGTTCACGACGCGTCGGACCCCGGGAACCTTGCGGACATCGTCCTCGGCGGCGTGCCTGGCGTCGTCCGAGGGAACCAGGCCGAAGAGCGTCACCTCGCCCTCGTGCGTGTGGACCCTGACGTCGCGGCCGGCCGCCAGCAGGCGGACCCGGGTCGCCGACGCGATCCAGGTGTCGCGCGCGCCCGCGATGGGGCCGGACGGCCGATCGCTCTTGCCCGACGCCTGCGCGGAGATCGCGTCCTGATCGGCCGACCGCGCCGGATTCGCGGTGTCGCCGCTCTGGACCTCGCTCACGATGCGGACGACGCCGGGAACGCGAGCCGCGTCCCCCATGGCACGCACGTCATCGGTCGTGGTCTTCGCGCGCCCGGTGAGATGCACGACCCCGCCCTGCACCGACTGCACGCGGATGCGGCTCCCGTCCAGGCCCGCGTCCGCCCCGAGCGCCCGCTCGACGCGATCCCGGATCTCGGCGTCCGTTCTTCCCGTGACGGCGTGCGCCGCCGTGGATGCGGCCAGGGCGAGGACGATGGAGAGAAGAACACGCATCGCTCGCCAGGATGAGCACATTTCGAGCCAGGTTGGCGTGGGCTCGTGCGTACGGGGATTCTAGCTGGCTGGAACCCCCGTGTCATGTAAGACTTACAGGGTTACAGGGCGGGGAGCGTCTTGTACCGATTGAGCTTGTTGTAGAGCGTCTTCAGGCTGATCCCGAGCGCCTTGGCGGTCCGCTCCTTGTTGCCGCCCTGCTCGTGGAGCGTAGCGAGAATGATCCGGCGCTCGGCCTCCGCGAGCGGGCAGCCCACGCGCAGCTGGAGCATCCCGCTCGCCGCCGACAACTCGACCGGTGCTCCGTTCGTCCCCTGGCCGCGCGAGAGAGGGAAGTGCGCGGGCTCGATGTCCTGGTCGGCGAGGATGAACGCCCGGTGGACCGCGTTCCGGAGCTCGCGCACGTTCCCCGGCCACGGCTGGTCGCGCACCAGCTCCATCGCGGCGCGGTTGATGCCCTTCTTCGTCCCCTCGGCGGTGTTGAACTCGTCGAGGAACGCGCTCACCAGCAGCTCCACGTCACCGGTGCGCTCGCGCAGCGCCGGCAGCCGGATCGGGAACACGCTCAGACGATAGAGCAGGTCCTCGCGCAGCTTGCCCTCGGCCACGGCTTGCTCGGGATCCCGGTTGGTCGCCGCCACGACCCGCGCGTCGACCTTGATCTCGTTCTCGCCGCCGACGCGGGCCAGGGTGCCCATCTCGAGGACCCGCAGCAGGCGCACCTGCAGCTCGATCGGCATCTCGGCGATCTCGTCGAGGAAGAGGGTGCCGCCTTCGGCGCGTTCGAAGTAGCCCTTGTGGGTGCGCGCGGCGCCGGTGAAGCTGCCGCGCTCGTGCCCGAAGAGCTCGCTCTCGATCAGCTGCGGCGACACCGCGGCGCAGTTGAGCGCGACGAACGCACCCTTCCGCCGTCGACTGAGCTGGTGGAGGGTCTGGGCGACGAGCTCCTTCCCCGTGCCGCTCTCCCCCTGGATCAGCACCGTCGCCTCGGTGGGGGCGACGCGGGTGATCATGTCGTAGACGGCCTGCATCGCGGGCGCGCTCCCGATCAGCGGGCCGAAGCGGCCGAGGCCGCGGAGCGTCCCGCGCAGCTCCTCGACCTCCTCGCGCAGCTCGCGGCGGCGGAGGACGTTGGCGAGCACGGACTTGAGGCGCGGGATGTCGACCGGCTTGGTCAGGTAGTCCGAGGCGCCGCTGCGCAGCGCCTCCACCGCCGAATCGATGGTGGCGTGGCCGGTGATCAGGATGACCTCGGTGCCGACCGCGGTATCGATGTCGCGCACGAGATCGAGCCCGCTGCCGTCCGGCAGCTTCAGGTCGACGAGCGCCAGGTCCGGGGGGTGCTCGCGCAGCGAGTCGCGCGCTTCCTGCAGGCTCGCCGCGTTCTCGATCGAGAAACCCTCGCTCCGCACCAGCTCGCTCAGCGCGGCGCGAAAGCTGACGTCGTCGTCGACCAGGAGTACGTGAGGCATCGCGCTCTCTATAGCCGATAGCCGGGCGCCGTGGGGTGGGCAAGGCCCATCCAGGTCTTACCGCCATCTTGTAAGAGTTGCACGCGGCGCCGCCTCATGTGGGCTGAGGATCGGGTGGCATGGAAGCTGCTCATGACGGGCAGCAGCATCTCACAGATGGAGGTGAGCATGAGAAACGGCCAAGGTACACTCGCAGCAGTTGCCGGCTTCGCGCTCCTGATCGGCAGCCTGGCCTTCGCGTCACCGGCCAGCGCGCAGACCGCCGCGCACAAGCTCGGCCGCGGATTCGCCGCGGTGACGACGGGATTCCTCGAGTTTCCCGGCAACACCTACGTCGAGACCGAGCGACGCGGGGCGGTGGGAGTGCCGATCGGCATGGCGAAGGGCGCGGGAATGATCGTGGCCCGTGAGCTGATGGGCGTGTACGAGATCGTGTCGGCACCCTTCCCCGCGCCTTCGGGTTTCCGTCCGCCACTGATGCCCGAGTATCCGTGGGACTACTTCGGTGAGGGCTCGCACGACCGGAGAACGGGCGAGCGGTCCGACCGGATGCGCGGGTAGCTACGCATAGCGTGACGAAGAATGGGGGCGCGACGACGGTCGCGCCCCCATTCGTCTCGGCCGTCATGCCGACTTCTCTACGCGCCGGGCGAGACGGGCAATGAGCGCGGTCAGCTCGTTCGGGTCCGCTGGCTTGGCGAGGTGCACGTCGTAGCCGTCCGCGAGGGCCCGCGCGCGGGTATCGGGGCCCGCGTATCCGGTGAGCGCGATGGCGGGGACCCGTCCTCCGCGCCCGGGCGACAGGGCCCGCACCTTGCGAATCAGCGCGTAGCCGTCCTCCCGCGGCATCCCGAGATCGGAGACGAGCACTTCCGGGCATTCGCGTTCCAGCGCCTGGAATCCCTCGGCAGCCGTCTCGACGGCGGTCACGCGGGCGCCACGCTGCGCGAGCAGCGCGCCGAGTGACTCGCGGGTCGTGAGGTCGTCCTCGACCAACAGGACGCGAACTCCCGTGAGCGTCGGCGCCTCGCCGCGCGGGGCGTACGCCGGTCGGGGCTGGTCCGCGGCGCGAACCGGGAGCAGCGGGAGACGGATGGTGAAGGTCGCGCCCTGCTCCTCGCCGGCGCTTTCCGCCCGGACGGAGCCACCGTGCAGCTCGATCAGGTGGCGGACGATGGCCAGCCCGAGCCCGAGACCACCGTGCGCGCGGGTGGTCGAGGAGTCGGCCTGGCGGAAGCGCTCGAAGACGTGGGGCAGGAAGTCGGCGCGGATCCCCTGACCGCTATCCTTGACGACGATCTCCGCCCGTGTCGGGGTGCGCTCCAGGCGCACCTCGATCCGCCCGCCGTGCGAGGTGAACTTGATCGCGTTCGAGAGCAGGTTCCAGACCACCTGCCGCAAGCGGGCGCCGTCGCCGGAGATCGGGTCGCCCGTGCGCTCGAGCACCGACTCGACGTGGATGGACTTGGCAGCGGCCGCCGGGCGCAGGACGTCGATCGCCGCCTCGATCGTGGGGGCGAGGTCGACCGCCGCGAGTTGCAGGCTGAGCTTGCCGGTGATGATGCGCGACAGGTCGAGGATGTCCCCCACGATCCGCTCCAGCGCCTTCGCGTCCTGGTCGATCATCTCGAGCGCGCGCCTGGTGGTGGACTCGTCGAGACTGGTCTCGCGCAGCAGGTGCGCCCAGAGGAGGATGGCCCCGAGCGGCGTCCGGAGCTCGTGGGAGAGGGTCGCCAGGAACTCGTCCTTCACCCGGCTCGTGGCCTCCGCCTCGCGCCGCGCCTGCTCCATCTCGAGCAGCATCAACGCACGCTCCTGCTCGGCGCGCTTGCGGTCGCTGACGTCGGTCATGAAGCCGCGGAGTTTCCGCGTGCGTCCCCGGCGATCGCGGACCACGTAGAGGCTGTCGTGCATCCAGAGCGTCGTCCCGTCCGCGGCGAGCAGCCGGTATTCGAACTGCTGGTCTCGGCCGTCGGCCGCGGCGCCGGTGAAGAGCGCCACGATGCGCTCGCGATCCTCGGGGTGAATGACGCTCACCCAGAACTGCGGCTCGGACACCCACCGCTCGGTGGGGTAGCCGAGCAGCTTCTCGGCGCACTGGCTCACGAACGTGAAGCGGAGGGTGCGCGGGTTGGCCTCCCAGACGATGGCGTCGAGCCCGTGGACCAGGTTGTGGAAGCGCCGCCGCGCGCCCTCGGCCTCGGCGCGCGCCGCGCGCTCACGGGTGAGGAGCTCGCCGCGCTCCCGGTCGAGCATGGTGAGCGCCTCCGCGGCGCCCCGCTCCGCCTCGGAGGCGTGGGCGTCGGCGAGCGAGAGCGCGAGATGCTCGGCCACCAGGGTGAGGAAGCTCCGGTACTCGTCATCCAGCGCGCGGTGCGGGCTGATGCCGAGGACGAGGAAGCCGTGGACGTCGCCCGGACCGACCTTGGTGATCGGGAGGAGCAGCGCCGATCG
>JACXTT010012381.1_pt1 | contig 11325 bp, 10 predicted proteins | sample 9270951 | NCBI WGS metagenome assembly JACXTT01 (sample SAMN15532306, study PRJNA645909) | rock metagenome | isolation source: weathered quartz diorite | place: Puerto Rico | collected 2017-06-21 | reverse complement strand
ACACCGCGCGGCTGGCTGTAGCTGAACAGGTTCATGGAGACTCCCTCGGTGTCGCCGTTCATCCGGGGAATTATCCGGGATGCGACGCGCTTGCGACGAGGAGCCCGGATGTCTATCTCACGATAACCGTCGCGGACTGCCTGCCGGTCTTGCTCCTCGATCGGGCGACTCTTTCGGTAGCAAATGTGCATGCCGGCTGGCGGGGAACGAAGAGCCGGATAGTGTCAAAAACGATCGGCATTCTGGGGTCCGAGTTCGGGGTGAGGCCTGCAGATCTCGTCGCGTTCCTCGGACCGTCAGCCGGGGTCTGCTGCTACGAGGTGGGCGAAGAGGTAGCCGGCGGGTTCGATACGGCGTACATCAGAAGGAAGGACAAGCCGCATCTCGATCTCAAAGCCGCCAACAAGGACATGCTTCTCGCGGGCGGCCTCCTCGAAAACAACATCGAGGTATCACCCTACTGTACCATCTGCAATCCCACTCTCTTTCACTCCTACAGACGGGACGGTAATCTTTCGGGCCGTATGATTGCCGTTATTGGCCTGAAACCGTGATTTGAGACATTGTGTTTGAGAACCCCTTTCGCTATATTCTCTCAACGAATGCAGCTGAGAGTATAGGTTTATGTGCGGAATAGTAGGCTACATCGGTCCGAAAGATTCCCTTCCCATAATCCTCGAAGGGCTGAGGAGGCTGGAATACCGGGGCTATGACTCTGCCGGCGTAGCGCTCATCGGGGAAAAAGGACTTTTCATACAGAAGAAGGCCGGCAAGGTTGCCGATCTTGTTCGCTCCATCGTGAAGAACGGATCTGCTTCTCACCTCGGAATCGGCCATACCCGCTGGGCGACCCACGGCGAGCCGAACGACGTCAACGCCCATCCTCACTGGGACTGCGCCCACGAAATCGCGATCATCCACAACGGGATCATCGAGAATTATGCAACTCTCAAGCAAAAGCTCGTGCAGGACGGCCATGGCATTCGCACGGTAACAGACACCGAGGTCCTGGTTCACCTCATCGAGGAAATGTACCGCCGTTCGCGGGATCTCTTCACCGCCGTGCGTCAGGCCCTGCTGGAAGTCGAAGGCGCCTACGGGATACTTGTCGTCTCCACGAAGGAGCCCGACAAGATCATCGCCGCGCGCAAAGGAAGTCCCCTTGTGATCGGGGTTGGCGAGGGGGAGAATCTCGTGGCGTCCGATGCGGCTGCCCTCGTCGACCACACCCGCTCGGTCATGTACCTGGAAGACGGGGAGGTCGCCTGCCTCACGGCCGACTCGCTGGTGACGAAGACCGTTCACGACGAGCAGATCATCAAGCAGGTTGAGGAGATCACGTTCGACCTCGAGCAGATCGAAAAGGGAGGGTACGAGCATTTCATGCTGAAGGAGATCCACGAGCAGCCGGAGTCGATTCGCAATTCGCTGCGCGGCCGATTGCTCGTGTCCGAAGGCACGGCCAAGCTCGGCGGGTTGGAGCCGGTGGCCGAGAAACTTCTCCGCACTCAGCGGATCATCATCACGGCGTGCGGCACATCCTGGCATGCCGCCCTCGTCGGAAAATACATGATCGAGCAGCTGGCCGGGATTCCGGTTGAAGTCGACTATGCGTCGGAATTCCGGTACAGAAACCCGATCGTCAGGCCGGGCGACGTGATGTTCGTGATCAGTCAGAGCGGCGAGACCGCAGACACCCTGGCCGCGCTCCGAGAAGCGAGGGCGAAAGGCGCAACCGTTCTGGGGATCGTCAATGTGGTCGGCAGCTCGATCGCCCGGGAAACCGAGGCGGGCGTTTATATCCATGCAGGCCCGGAGATCGGAGTGGCCTCGACGAAGGCTTTCACATCCCAGATCGCCGTGCTCTCATTGATCTCTTTGCTCCTTGCACGCCAGCGGGGACTTTCCGAAGAAAAAGGCAAAATCCTCGCCGCGGACCTCATGTCCCTCCCCGAGAAGGTGGCGCGGATATTCGACAAGTCCGATCAGATCAGGAGCATCGCGCAGGAGTTTAAGGATACGCAGAACTTCATCTATCTCGGCAGAGGAAGCAATTTCCCGACAGCGCTCGAGGGGGCGCTGAAACTGAAGGAGATTTCCTACATACATGCGGAAGGTTATCCCGCGGCGGAGATGAAGCACGGCCCGATCGCCCTCATCGACGAAAATATGCCCGTCGTCTTCATCGTTCCGAAAGACGCCATCTACGACAAGGTTCTGAGCAACATGCAGGAGGTGAGGGCTCGGAAAGGAAAAATAATCGCCATCGCCAATGAGGATGACGAGGAGATCGAAAAACTCGCCTACCATGTGATCAAAGTTCCGCGCACCTTCAGCTATTTCGGCCCGATTGTCAATACGATACCCCTGCAACTGCTTGCCTACTACACCGCCGTCGCCCGGGGATGTAATGTGGACCAGCCTCGAAACCTCGCCAAGAGCGTCACCGTCGAATAAGTTTTTGATTTTCCCCTAAAATACGCTATCTTTTCCCCCGGGAGAATCTTTCGGGAAAGGGGTTTTCATGAAGAGCGAACAGCGGTTTGCACCAACCGATTGGGCTCTCATACTCGGAGCCTCGAGCGGGTTCGGTCGAGGGTGCGCTGTCGAACTCGCACGCCGGGGAATGCAGATCTTCGGAGTGCACCTTGATCGGCAGGCCACGATGCCGGCCGTCGAGGAGACCATTCGGGAAATAAAGGGAGCGGGCGCGGCGGCCGTTTTTTTCAACATCAACGCGGCGGACGCGGCAAAGAGAAACGAGACGCTCGATGCCATCGAGGCGCGAATCTCGAAGGAGGCGCCCGGGACCGTGAAAGCTCTGTTCCACTCCCTTGCCTTCGGGACTCTACGGCCGTTCATCGCAGAGAATCTTGATGAAGTGATGAGCCAATCGCAGATGGAGATGACCCTCGATGTGATGGCCAACAGCCTGGTTTACTGGACTCAGGGGCTCCTGAAACGGGGGCTCATGCGGCGCGGTGGGCGCATATTTGCCATGACGAGCTCCGGAGGCCATTCGGTCCTGCCCCACTACGGGGCCGTCTCGGCCGCCAAGGCCGCCCTGGAATCTCATATCAGGCAGCTCGCCATGGAGCTCGGCCCGAGCGGCATCACGGCAAATGCCATCCTTGCGGGCGTGACCAATACGCCGGCGCTCCGCAAGATCCCGGGAGCCGTTTCGATGCTCGAGATCGCGAGGGCGAAGAACCCCCAGATGAGAGTCACCGAGCCGGACGATGTTGCCCGGGCAGTCGCGCTCCTCTGCGCCGAAGACTCCTACTTCATCTCAGGCAATGTCATCGGAGTCGACGCCGGGGAGGATAAGGTGAGCTATGTCGGCCAGAAGACGGGCGGACCGATTAATTGATTTTTCCAGCACGGTTTCGTATATTTTAACCCGTCGATCGATCGGGTTCCCCCAATCCTTGAATAAATCTTGAGACTCTCTCTCACGAAGGAGTTTTTATGGCCAAAACAAAGAAAAAAATTTCGAGCGCGAAACGAATTGTCCATGTAAGGCAGGAATCGAGGGAGTTTTCGGTTGCCGATCTGGTCCGTGAGCTCAACTCGTTCAACGTCGACAATTACTGGGATCTAGGGCGATTCCTCGTCGACAAGGTGATGCCTGTGGCGCGGAAGCAGGGGATGTTCGAGGATCAGGTGCTCAAGATGGTGTCGTCCCACCCGGGGATAAAATTCCCCTTCTCCATGCTGAAGCAATGCCAGCAGTATTATTCGTATTACCCGGATGTCAAGAAACGCCCGCTCCCGGAGGTGTTCTATTTTGATCTTGCGACCAAAGTGGATGAGTCACGCCGGCGGGATCTTTACGAAAAACAGGCGATCGAATATCACTGGACGATATCGGATTTGCGGAAAAAAATCCACGATGACGATACGGCCCGCAGGATCGACGAACGGACAAAGTACGGCTTCGACCTCCGGGATCGGAACGTCTGGACGTTCGAGACCCCCGATCCCCGCTTCGGGAAGCCTAATTTCAAGGGGCGCATCCCGGGCCAGATCGTGGCGAATGCGCTCTATTACTACACGAAGCCGAACGATTACATCATCGATCCCTTCGCCGGAACAGGAACGACGGGGGATCTCATCGACATGCTGCCGCACTTCCAGGACCGGCGGTGCAAGATGTACGACGCGAATCCGGTCGACGATCGGATCTCCCGGAACAACATACTCCTCACCGGAATCCCGGAGCAATCCGGTTCCGTCGACTATATTTTTCTCGACCCCCCGGGAGAATTCACCCAGAAGGATGGGGATGTCCAGGTGAGCATCGAAGCCGCGCGGGCAGATTTCCAATTAAAATTCAAGGGAATGATCCGCGAATGCTCAAGAATCCTGAAACCCTCCGGCAAGGTCTCGATTGTGATAGAGCCGGCATTCGCCGGTTCGGAGTTCATCGATTTTCCCCAGGAGGTCACAGCTCTTTTCAGGGAATCGGGATTCAGACAGGTCGGCAAGGTCTACCTTCCCCGCCGCTCCGGTGAGATGATGTCCCGCGCAGGGCAAGGCATTTCCGAGATGAGGGGGATCAGGCTGCTCAGCTCCGACTGCCGCGAGCTTTTGACGTTTCAAAAGATTTAGTGGATGTTGGACAGGTAGCTCAGCTGGTAGAGCAACGGCCTGAAAAGCCGTGTGTCGGCGGTTCAACTCCGCCCCTGTCCACTTCATCCCTCCGTAGACTCCTGACCATCGCCTTCTTGCAGGGATAATTCTTTCCGAATAATCTCACTTAAGCCAGCGTTTCACAGACCCTTGTAACGCCGTTGCTCAGATTTCGGGGTTCTCCGCTGATCACACCTCTTGCCGACATTGAAGACCGTTATCTCATGAGGATGAGAGTAGTCGGCAATCAGGGCTTCAATACAGCGGTTCGGTCTGCTTAGCGATAAGGCTAATTGGAGGGTTGTTACAACTAAAGTCCTCTCTCGGATCCTCATTAACGAACTACCTCTTTGACCTCTTTGGCAAGATTCTCCAACCCGGACGGGTTTTGATTACCGTCCGGTTGCTTCTTTCCTACTAATCGGATATTTTTCTTCTCACAAGGTTGCACAATCATAAGCGACGATGAAAAATCTACGAATCAAAGAGAGGGAAAGGATAGAGGCCGAAGGATCGCTTGCTGAACGGAGGGAAGTGTTGGAGGCAATCTCAGCCTTTTCAAACGCTTGGGGTGGAACTATCTCTATCGGGATTAATCCGTCGGGTACCGTCGTCGGAGTCGATCTTGGATCTCATACCCTTGAAAACCTCTATACTGATTTGCCCCGGGCGCTCGACGAATGATCCCCACGGTGAATATTCGGGAAAAAAAAGATGTTCTCGTAGATTGGACGTCCGGAGGGTTCCAGCTGCGTTCTAGCAGTGTCCTAGTTAGGTTCCACTAAACCGGCAACTGACCTGCAGCAGCCCAGAGCGGAATCTCAACCATTCGAATTAGAATCAGGGAGCACTCTGATCGTTTCAAATTCGCATGATATGCTGTGATCGCTATCGCTGAGAATCAGCTTGATCTCTTCCGGTCCATCTTCCGAGGCAGGGAGGACGTGTACGCAAGACGCTGGGAGAAAAATGGCAAATCAGGCTACAGCCCCGCATATGATCTCGACTGGGAAGAATTCAATAGGTTTAGAGTACGAGGGGGTTCATTCAAAGATTTCAAGAACAAAAGACTCATCCCACTCACACGAGAAGTCTTTAAGAAGCATCTGATTGGGCAATACTCTGTCGGCATTTATCCAATCCTCACGGATAACACGTCTTGGTTCATCGCGGCCGACTTTGACGGGAGCGGATGGAAAGAGGATTGCCGCAAGCTTATTGGTGAATGCGCCAAATTTGGGCTCCAATCGTATGGCGAGCGATCGCGATCCGGCAATGGAGGGCACGTGTGGATCTTTTTCGAGAATCCCTACCCTTGCTCAAGAGGCCGTCGATTGATTCTTGAGTTAATTCGGAGGAGCCTTAAATTCTCAGAATTTGACAAGGAGGTAAGCTGGGATCGTCTGTTTCCGAATCAGGATTCGATCGGCAAAGAGGGATTGGGGAATTTGATCGCGCTGCCCTTGCAGGGTCAGGAACTGGCGAAGGGCAATTCGGTTTTCCTCAATTCAGAGGATCTTGAGCCATTCGCTGACCAATGGAGTTTCTTGCAAAACCTCCACCGGCATCCCCCTCGTGATCTGGATGATATCTACTCCGCATTGTTTAGCACGGGGGGCAGCACCCAGTCCGCGAATTGCGATGGATCGCCTATCACACTTGTGCTCAACAACAAACTCGTGCTCCAGCGCTCGTCGCTAACTAAAGATTTGAAGAGCTTTCTCAGAGAGAAACTCAACTTCATTAATACGGAGTACCTCGTAAAGCATCGTTTGGGAAAGTCCGTATACGGCGTGGAGAAATTTTTCAGGCTGGTTGAGGAAAAGGGTGAGGAGATCCGTCTCCCGCGTGGTTTCATGAACCAGCTCCTTTCATTTTTCAAACAAAAGGCATTGACTGGAAAGTAGTTGATGAGCGGGCGCAACTGTCTGAAATACACTATTCGAGCACTATCAAATTGCTGGAGTCGCAGTACTCTGCCATCGAGAAGGCGATGCAGTATGATACCGGGATCATTGTGGCCCCGCCTGGCAGCGGGAAGACCATAATTGGTCTTGAGATCGTTGCGCGTCGGAAGTTGCCTGCTTTGATACTTGTTCACCGAAAGCAGCTGCTCGACCAATGGATTGATAGGATCCAGACTTTTTTAGGGATCTCTTCACGGGAGATCGGTCGTTTCACTTCTGTCAGGAAGAAAGCAGGGAAGGGCGTAACCGTCGCAATGTTGCAGACCCTGAGCCGCCAGAGAAATCTGTCGGAATTAAGAGACCAGTTCGGCATCATCATTGTCGATGAATGTCAGCACATCCCGGCCAAGACTTTCCGGGATGTAATATCAGAACTGAATTCGAGATATATCTATGGTCTGACCGCCACTCCAAAAAGAAGGCACAATGATGAATCGCTTATTTATGCGTTTATTGGCGACATAATCTTTGAACTTGATCAATCTGCGGCGATTTTTCCTGCGCGGCATGTCGCGGAGCCCCAAGTGGTCACGGTAAGCGTCAGCAAGACCCATCTCGAAGTTCCGTTCAAATTTACTACTGATAATTTTCAGCTTCTCAGCAAACTGATATCCTTTGACACCGATCGAAACCGGATGATCGTCAATGATGTGGTCGAGCAGACAAATCTTGGCAGGAAGGTACTTCTGCTTTCTGAGCGAAGGGATCATCTTGAGATTCTGCGTCTTTATTTAAAGGGAGAGTGCGAGACGATTCTGATTTCTGGCGAGGATTCGGCTTCCCGGCGGGCTATCAAGTTCAGGCAAATTAGGGCGGGTCACTTTCAAGTCATCCTATCAACAGGTCAATTCTTCGGTGAAGGCCTTGATTTCGTAAACATTGATTGCTTAGTCTTGTCATTTCCGTTTTCGTTCGAGGGAAAATTAGTCCAATACATCGGAAGACTAAGGGGAAATGAGAAGCTTGTATTTGATTACGACGACAGGAAGATTCCATTCTTGCATAGGCAATTCAAGCAAAGGCAAAGAGCCTACCGGAAGCTCAAATTCTACCAAGTCAGGAAGGCGCCTCGAACGCAGGAAAACATCGAGGGATGAACAAAGTACTGGGCGCCGATTAGCCGTCGGAACTCTGGACAGCCCACACTCATACGGGAAAGAAAATGAAGGATGCCAAGAATCGAATCCTGCGTAGCCCCAACGGGATCCTCCAGGAGAAATCGCAGGACTCTATCATGAGAGAGCTGATGTTGACACCCCAACGATTGTTTGACCTCATGAATCTCCCTGACTGTATTCAGCCATAACTCACGTGCTCACACTCGTGCAAACACTTACATCAAGTATTCGCCGAAAACGCGGCAGAAATTCATTTAGGTAGCCGGTTTTTTACGGGGCTCGACCGGCCTGAAAAGCCGTGTGTCGGCAGTTCAATTCTGCCCTGTCCACTTAACTCCTTCAAGAATTCAAAACGAATCGATATCGGTTGCAAGGCCTCCTCAGTGATCCCTCCCTACAGTATGCTGCCGCTTGGGGCCAGTACGCTTAAAGCCGTTATACTTCTTTCTGATACGGACGAGGTCTCGCTCCTCCACCTTCGGATGCTTAAGATACTTTTCACTCATACTATCTCGTGTTTTTCTCATGTAGGCTACAGCGTCAAAGGACTTTTTCATGGAATTAACTCCTTCGGAGTGCGAATATCGATAAGGGAGTATCCGTGCCTTAGATTAACGGCATTATATTGTCGAATTCGAAAAACGTTCACCATCTCCTTGAAATTCCAGCTCGCAATCACGTCGACATGCTCGGTCGTTGCCAAAGCAATATGTTAAGCGTCAACGAGATGTTTTCTTGCGACGACGCCTTCAGATATATATCGTAGTGCAAGCGACCGTGCATCGTCACTCAGTTCCACCACGACGATGTTTTTAGCCGGGATCGAATCAATAATGGCCCGAACTTCCTCAGGAGCGGATTCCAACTCCTTGAGTGTGAGGTCAGAGACAACGGCTGTTGCCATGCCGAGCCGGATATCGTCAATTAGCTTCTGGGACGCCTCGGAAAATTCAGGATCTATACAACCGCCAATCACCGATGTGTCGAGGTAGATTTTCATATGTCACAAGGTAAGAACTTTCCATCGGCTTCTCAAATTGAGAGCCACCGATCGTTCCCGGGAATACAAACAGTTGACTTCGACTTTCGCACAGAGTACACTTCTCCATAATCTACGCGCTAACACTTCTCCTAACACTCGGATCAGATATTGGCCGAAAAAGTTGTTGAAATCTACTTGGATGCGAAGTTGTTCGGCGCGGCAAGAGCCTGAAAAGCCGTGTGCCGGCGGTTCAACTTCGCCCCTATCCAATCCATTTTCGCCATGATTGACCCCGGGCGTTGGCATCTGCCAACGATTTTCCTAAGACCTTTTCTCAAGGGGGAAAAATATGGTGTCGCTCTGCAAGAGATCCAAAAGGCTGTATTACTTCGTAGGCTCCCGCCGCGGCCGCTGATGCGCACCAGCCAGCAAGGTCGTGAAGTGCCTCCACACCGGACGACAGGATAACCTCGACGTTCATCATCAGCGGCGATGCAAAACATTCAACGATGATTTACCATGTATTAAATGGGGATGCGCTTGCCGCGAGTTTCCCGGACGCAGGCTTTTCCGGAGAAATAGTCGTCGTAAGGGAAGGCCTTGTGGAGGGAGATCTGTCGGGTAGCACCTTGCAAGACTTTTGGGAATCACGCGCCCGCTACATGGGATTAAGATACAGCGATTATGAACAGAGAGTCGTGGGAGAATTTGAGAAGATGATTCACGCCCCGAGGGAGTCTGAGTTCAATCTGTGGTTTGAATATGATCTGTTTTGCCAGGTAAACATGTGGTTTGTTGTTTCTCTCCTTGACGCCCTACCAACGGCGAAAACCGTCTTTGCTGTCTACAGCACTCATGTGAACAAGCACGATAAGCATTTTTGGAATGGATTTGGACCCGCAACTACTGATGAACTCAAGACGTGCTATACGAAGAGACGGATGTTAAACGACGGTGACTTGCACTTTGCAAAAGATCTGTGGGAGTCATACAAGAATGGTGACCTGAAAGCATTGAAAGGGTACTCAGAAATGGAGTCACCTGCCTTCCCATTCATGCATGAGGTGATTCAGGCCCATATCGACCGATTTTCAGAGGAGAAAGAACAGGGAAGGCCTGAAAGAGTCGTGGAAGACATCATAAGAAATGTTTCTACAGACTTTCAGGAAGTGTTCAAGGAATTTTGGAAGAGAGAAAGTATTTATGGTTTTGGTGACCTTCAGGTAAAGCAAATCTATGATAATATAATGCACAAGTTGGGAAGGCAATGAACGAAATCGCAAGGAGGGCCTTGATCGTCAAAAGAGATTTACAAGGAAGTATGCATGACATTTTAGGGAGAAAATCACCAGATTTTGGCGCTCAATTCTGTTTGATAATGCCCCAGTCGGTAGTGATTTCGAAACAGCGAGACCCTGAGACGCCGCGTGTCGGCGGTTCAAGTCCGCCCCTGACCACCCACCTTTTCGCCTCCCCGAAGGTATCTCAGCCCTCCCGGTAAACATGGCACCGGGCTATCGGCACCCGAGTTCAAATCTTTCTGCGATTTTTAACCTGTCAGGTTGCGCGGATCTTTCGCGGGTGCAGGTAAGAGCATGAGAAATGTGAAAAAATGATCTGGCGCCGTGGGCGAACTTTTCCTATATTCACACACATGTCGAAAGATCTGTTAAATCCCGCCCGGTCCCTACCCTCTGCATTGGCGCGAAGGAATTCAGGGCTCCTCCCACTAGTAATCCTGATCGGCCTGGGACTTTTCTCTCACCTAGGGGCTGCCCTCGCATATAGTCAGCCCGGCAAACCGGTTGAATGGGGCGAGCTGCATTGGAGGATGATCGGGCCGCACCGCGGTGGAAGAACTGTCGGTGTCGCAGGCATCCCCGATCAAGCCAACGTCTTCTACATCGGGGTCAACAACGGCGGGGTAGGGCGGACCCGCGATTACGGGCGCACCTGGAAACCCGTCTTCGACAATCAACCGACCGGATCGATCGGCGCCCTTGCAGTCGCTCCCTCCAATCCGAATATCCTCTATGTTGGAAGCGGGGAGGGCCTTCAGCGTCCCGACCTCTCGGTGGGAGATGGGATTTATAAGTCGAGCGACGGAGGCGACACGTGGAGACACATGGGACTCTCCGATGCCCAGCAGATCGGAGCAGTGCTGATCCATCCTACGAATCCCGATCGAGTCCTTGTGGCCGCGCTGGGACATCCCTACGGGGCGAACGATCAACGGGGCGTTTTCCTCACCATAGATGGAGGTTCATCGTGGCAGAAAGTCCTTTTCAAAGACGAGAATACCGGGGCCATCGCGCTCGTCTCAGATCCCCACAACCCGGACATCGTTTACGCCGATCTCTGGTCATCACGTCAGGCCCCGTGGGAGAACGGTGAATGGCAGGGGAAGACAAGCGGATTGTATAAATCCGCCGACGGGGGCCTTAACTGGAAACAGCTCACCGCCGGCCTCCCCTCCGCCGACCAGGGACTTGGGCGAATCGGAATCGCGGTTGCCCCCACAGACCCATCCCGTCTCTATGCGGTCGTCGACGCCCCCAAGCTGGGTGGGATTTACAAATCCGATGATGCCGGGGAGCATTGGGCGAGAACGACGGGGGAAAACCGC
>JACXTT010012380.1_pt1 | contig 11326 bp, 9 predicted proteins | sample 9270951 | NCBI WGS metagenome assembly JACXTT01 (sample SAMN15532306, study PRJNA645909) | rock metagenome | isolation source: weathered quartz diorite | place: Puerto Rico | collected 2017-06-21 | reverse complement strand
GTCCAGTCCAAGGCGACGGGAACTTTTTTTTGGATGCCCGGAAGCTTGCCCAGATAAATGGCGGGCCACAGCAACCAGGCGATGACCCCGGAAAACTGCCAGCCTAAAATCTCCGCCACGCCGTGGCGACGTCCGATGGTGGCGAGCAAGCCGATGATTTTAAACTTGAAAGGTTGCGGAGACTGGCCGCGCATAGCCGCCACGATATTGTTCGCGAGAGTAGCAGCCTGGCGAATAGCATGCTGCGCGGTGGGTGGATAAAACTTCCCTGGATTTAACGGATCGGGCACCAGAGCGCAGTCGCCCAGCGCCCACACGCCAGGCCAATCCGGGACCTGGAGACAATCGTTGGCGACCACGCGACCGCGTTGTATCGCGCACGGCAAACTGGACAACAGGGGAGGCGGTGTAATGCCCGCGGTCCAGATGAGCATACGGGTGGAGATTTTCGTCCCATCATCCAAGACGACTTCCTCGCCGTTATAACCGGCGACTTTGGTTTTCAGGCGAATTTCCACACCGCGCCGGCCGAGCCGTTCTTGGGCGTACCGACCGAGGCTTATGCCCAACTCCGGAAGGATGTGGTCACCGGGGTCTACCACCACCACCCGGAGCAGACTCTCCTTCAAGTTGGGATAGAACTTCATCCCTTCGCGCAGGAGATCATTCACCGCGCCAGCGGTTTCTATACCCGCAAACCCTCCACCAGCCACCACCACTGTCAGTGTCGTCTTGCGCTCAGTCTCGTCCGGCAGGTTATCTGCAACCCCTAACGCGTCAATGACGCGGTTTCTAATCAAGATGGCGTCGCCCAGCGTCTTCATTGTGAGCGCGTGCTCTTCCAGGCCGGGCGTCCGATAGAAGTTGGTCACCGCGCCGAGGGCCAGCACGAGCTGGTCGTAACGTAGGTCGTAAGTATGGGCAAGACCGCTGTGCCGGATGCACACCTGTTTTTTGACAAGGTCGATGGCCTCGACATCGGCGATTACTACACGGGCGTGTCGCAGCATTTTTCGTAACGGTTGTACAATATCGGTGACTTCCACATCGCTCCCTGCGACTTCGTGGAGCATCGGCGTAAAAAGAAGGAAGTTCTCCCTAGCGACGAGCGCGATCTCGACGTCGGGTATGTGGTGCAGCCGCTTTTCGAGATGAAGCGCCGTATAGGCACCGGCAAAACCGCCGCCGAGAATTAATATGCGCTTCTTCGCCGCTGAAGCTTCCATAGAAAATATTTATTCACCACGAGTGATTCATGCGCTTATGCTCGCCTACAGAGCTTTAAATGCAGATCTTTGTCATGCCGGCATCCATCAGGTTCGCAAGGATGCCTCCCGGAGACATCCATGTCAGCCTCGATTCCGGCAATCCATGCTGGAATGACACAATCAGGAGTTCTGCTTAAACTGAACGAGGCCCCTCCTCCCCATATTTTCTAAGGAGGCCGCGAAGAACACTAAAGCCGAATAACCGAGTGAACATCGAAGCTGCAAAAAATATTTTCGTACTCCGTACTATCATACTTCAGAATTTGCGCGAGACGCGTAAATTTTTCGCATCTAGAAACTCTCGGATTCGGATATTCCTCGCGCCAAGACGCCAAGAACGCCAAGTTCGGAAATCTTTTTTTACTTTGCGCCTTTGCGTCTTTGCGGGAAATGTTCCGATTCTTTTTGGTTGCGGCTTCGCCGCGCTAGGCTCTTCGTGTGCTTCGTGTCCCAAATTTTAATTTTTTGGCTGCGCTTTGCTAAACGGAATTTTTGATAATCTCGGCAAAGCTTTTGGCTTCAAGCGAGGCTCCGCCCACCAGTGCCCCATCGACATCCGGTTGGCTCATCAGCTCCCGCGCGTTGGATGGCTTGACGCTCCCGCCATATTGAATGCGAACGCGCCGGGCAGTGCCTTCGTCCAATAGCTTGACGAGCAACCCGCGGATGAACGCGTGGGCTTCCTGCGCCTGCGCCGTGGTGGCGGTCTTGCCGGTGCCAATCGCCCAGACCGGTTCGTATGCAATAATGGTTTCGACCGCCTGAGCTTTGCTCAAACCTTTCGAGCTGCCGCGTACCTGGGTTTCCAAAACTTTCTCCGTTTGGCCCGCTTCACGTTCCGCGAGGGTTTCGCCGACGCAAACAATCGGCTGGAGCGATGCGGCATGGGCTGCTTGTGCTTTCTTTGAAATTAACTCATCTGATTCCTTTTGATACTGACGCCGCTCTGAGTGTCCGAGAATGACGTAGCGTACCGCAAGCTCCCCGAGCATCTCCGCGGCGATTTCACCGGTGTATGCTCCGGGGCCATGCTCGCTCATATTCTGCGCGCCGAGGTCGATATTGGAACCACGGATCACTTGGGCAACTTCACTCAATGCGGTAAATGGCGGGCACACGACGATATCCACCTCTTTTATGTTCGCCAGTTCGTGTTTCAAGTCGCGTACGAGTTCAAGCGCTTCAGCGACGGTTTTGTTCATCTTCCAGTTTCCAGCCACAATCAGCTTTCGCTCTTTATTCATATGCGACCCTTTCAAATCAAATTGCCCGCATGAATGTGGCCGTTTCGCCGCTCACGCTTCGCACCACCAGCTCATTTTGACTGAAAGTGACGACGGTGCTCGAGGTCTCCTTGTTCCGAACATTTTCATTGTCGGCGCTGGTGATCTTCATCGTGATGACCTTACCCGCGATTCTCCAGGTTCCGCGAATGGTGCCGGTGGTGCCTTGAGACAGCGTATTGCTGATGAACCCTGCGGGACGCACCTGGGCAACGAAGTTGCCGTCGGCCTTAAATGACATTGTTTCCTTCGTATCACCGACGGTGCCCAGCCAATCGCCTACAAGCTTCGCCCGGTAGTCAGCCTCGGCAATGGGCGAGGCAGGCGCACAGGACGCGAGGCCAGATACAATTCCCAGCAAAAGCAGGCGACCGACGCTCGCAAGATAGCATCCGCTTGATTTCCACGGCCGTCGGAATTGTCGTCTTAGCCTTGTCACATTCTTTCTCGGCTTGAAAGTTTGATGTGTGCCTTTCACCCTATTTCATCATCCGATGGTTTCAGATTGTCAATTTTTTCGCGTTGTCGTGGAACCGTTACTCAACTTTCACGACCTTGTATTTCACGTCGTTCGCCGCTGGTGAACGGGTTCGCGCCGAGTCGAGCAATCGGATGGAAAGCACGGCCACGGGAACAAGAAAAATCACTGACCCCGGCACCCACATGATCGCTCCGGCCGCCGCCTGGTCGTCCAGCACTGAGATACCCCACAAGCGCGGCACGGCCGCATACGTCGGATAGAGAACACGCTCGGAGAAAATGAGAAAAGCCGATAGCGCTGTGTTCTGAATATCCGCGAAGAGAAGATAGGGAATCACCGTCCACCGCGGCCAGCGCAGCCGGCTCGGCCACGGCTGCACCACCGGCCACCAGAAGAGCAGCCCCGTGCTGAGGAAGCAAACGTGCTGCGTGTCGTGCCAGAACTCAGAGCGCAGAGCCAATTCATAGAGGGCCGGCACATGCCAAGTGACGTTGCTCACGGTGAAAGTCAGTAAACAAACTAAAGGATGAGTTAGAAAGCGGCCCACCTGCTGGAGCGGCGCAGAAGCGAAAACGTACCTCAGCCCGTATTGCAAGACGGGTCGCGGTAAACCGCGCAAGAGGGGCAAGACCGGCGCGCCTAGCAAGAAAAGCGGCGGTACGACCATCATCAGAAGCAGATGTTGGACCATATGAAACTGGAGGAGCCTTTCGGCCAACTCGTGCAGCGGTGAAGCTAGCGCGAGAAAAAGCGTGAGCACGCCGGACTGGAAGGCGATCAGACGCCAGAGGGCGAAGCGACGTGGAAGCCGGCGGTGGAGCTGCCGCCAGCCGCGCAAGTAGATAATCGCTCCCAATGACAGTGAAATTATGATCCAGGGCTCGAACGTCCACGATCGCAATATGTTTTCGATGACCGGGTCCATAGCTTTAATCGCAACCCACTAAAAAGAGCGAAGCGCAAAGAGCAAAGTGAGATCGCTTTGCGCTTAGCGACAGGTTCGCTCGTATCAAAGGCTCAACCGCCCGGCGCCGCAGGAACCGCCGAGTCGCGTGCTGCTGGCACATTTGCCGGCCGCAACGTCTGCATGAAAGCAACGAGGCCGGTCACTTCCTGGGGCGTCAGATTTTTGCCGAAGGCTGGCATGTTGCCACCGCCTTGAATCACTTGCCGGATCAACTGATCGCGGGTGAGACGCGTGCCCACGCCATCCAGCGCAGGACCGCGAAGGCCACCTTGGCCCCCCAGGCTATGGCAATTTCGACACTGCTTGTTCTGCAGCACCAGCGCGCCTTGCAGTTCCAGCGGCGAACGTCCTTGCACATACTGCACCGGCGTGGGATCGCTGCTCCATGCTTCCATGTGGGGAGACCACGGCGCATACGTCCCTAGGTGAGTTAAGGTACCGAGTGTCAGGAACACGAGAATCACGCCCACCACAGCCATGGGCCGGCTGCGGGCGCTCTTTTCCCCGGTGTTGGAAAGAAACGGGAGCGCGAACAGGAGGGCAATGCCGACCACCGGCGCCGTCAGCAAGAGAAACGTCTCCAGGTATGGCGGCAGCAATGCCAGAGCGGCGTAGATCCAAAGAAAAAAGAAATCCGGCGCCGGCACCGTGTCGATGTAAGTCGGGTTCGGTATCCCTTTCGGCCCCTTGGGACCGAAATACGCGGCACAAAAAAGAATGCCCAACATCACTAGGCCACTAAAGACAAGATCTTTGCCGATGGCTTTTGGATAGAACGGCACGCCTTCTTTTTTTAACAACGCCTCGTATTCTTGCGCGTACGATTCCTTGCGCACTTCCTTGCCCGGTACCGGATATTCATTGATGCCTTTCGCCAACACCAATCGCAGGTGCAGGCTAATGAGCGCAATCAGCAGGCCGGGAATGACAAAGACGTGCAAAGTGAAAAACCGCGACAGCGTTTCGCCCGCAATGATTGGGCCGCCGAGCAGCAAATGCACGAGGTTGGGTCCGATGAACGGGACCCGGCCCATGATCGCCGCACCGATACCAAGTCCCCAGTAAGCATCCTGGTCGAAGCGCATGATCTGTCCGGTGAAAGCCATGCCAAGTGTAAGGAGCAGAAGGATGCAGCCTGAAATCCAGGTCAATTCGCGTGGATACTTAAAAGCGCCAAACAGAAACACCTGGGTCATGTGGACGGCCATGATGCTGACCATAAAATTGGAACCCCAGTAATGCAGCGCGCGGAGATACCATCCGAGGGGCTGTTGATAATTCAGATACTCCAGACTCGTGTACGCTTCATCGGCTGAAGGCACGTAGATGAAGGCCAAACAAATGCCGGTTACGATCTGGACCACGAAACAAAGCAACGTGCCGCTACCGAAAACATAAAACCAACTGCCGGCACTGGCTGGCACGGTGTGCCCTGCAGTCGATTCGAAGAGCTTGCTCAAATGCAAGCGCTCATCAATCCACAGGGCGATGTTTTTCAACATGGAAAATTTCTTTCTGCCCGACACGCTGCCGAAAAATTCTTTTGCAGTTTGTTCAATGAAGTTTCAGAGCCAGAAGCACAATGGATTGTTGGAATACTGGAATGTTGGAACATCGCGTTTTGCATGCCGCTCTTCATTATTCCATCACTCCAATGCTCCAATATTCCAACGCGAACCTATAGCGGCTCCGACAAAGTCGGAAGCTGGCCGCCGCGTACCCAAAGCTGCCTCTGCTCGATCTTGTATTCGTATTCGTAGAGCCCGCGCGGCGGCGGTCCCGAAGCGTGCGAGCCATCGTCATAATATGCGCCGCCATGGCAAGGACACATGAATAGGTGCGACTCCTCGAACCATCGCACCGGACAGCCGAGATGCGTGCAGTTTATCGCAAAGACCTGAAACTTCTCGCCCGAAAGCCGCCGCACCCAACACGGAATGTCGGCCGTTTTGCCATCCCACGGCCTGGTGTATGGATTGCGGTACGTCGCCAGCCGTGTCTGGTTTTCGGGGAAATTTTCCACCGCACCGAGCGTGATCCACGACTGCGACGCTACCCGACGGCGAAAACTCGAGAAGACATAGCTGATCACGGGAATCACCAGTAGCGTGGCGGCGACAGCATTGAGCGCGGCGCCAAGCATGAACAAAAAACCACGCCGGGAAACTCCGCCGGGCGGCGTCTGACTTGATTCGCGTTCTTGCTCGGCCATGGGGTCTGTTACCTCCTCTCCTTACTCTGCTTTCCTTGTGCCAGGGCACCTGCCTGGCGATGCGAGGCAAGCCACGCCACCACATCGGATATTTCTTGCGGACTCATTGGCTGGCCAGGGACATACGCGCGCCAGTCGGGCATACCGAGATCTGGCCGTCCCACGATAACCGCCGAGCGCAAAGCTTGATCGCTTACCAGCGCCAGATAAGCCGGATCGATTACAGATCCGCCTTTCGTGCCTCCATTTCCATCCGCACCATGGCACTGCGCGCAGTAAGTACGATACGCAACCGCACCGCGCTGCTGGTCAACAGGAGTCGTGCCCCTTAGGATCGCATTCTGGAGGCTATAGGGCGGGAAAACTACATTCTTGAAATCTTCAGGTTTCCCCCACCGGGACAATATACCCTCAACCAGCACGTCGATCTGTTTCTCGGTTAGATTGCCTCCGGACTGTTGCCCAAACGAAGGCGCGCTTGTGCCGGGTACTCCCCGCGTGATTGCCGCGCGCAGCGTGAGCGGGTTCGCGAGAGCGAGATAGAGAGGGTCGTTTAGCGGCCGCGCAGCGCCGAGTCGCCCGTCAGCGCCATGACAAGCGGAACAGTTCTGCGCGTAGAGCTGGGAAAAATCCATAATTTCCATTCCGGGCTTCCAGCGCTCTTCCAGGGTCGGCTTTCCGGGTAACCGGTCACAGCCACTCGTCAAAATGATCGTGAGAATGAGTGGAATAATGGAATGATGGAATAGCGGAATAGCGGGCTTTGGATGCATCATTCCATTATTCCAACATTCCATTATTCCATTCTTCACGTTCCATCACCGCTTCTCTTCCCTTTCTGACATCACGCCGGGAGCCTCGATTCCTGCCCTTGCCGCCAGCGGCCATGTCTGCATGGTCTCGACCATCTTTGAATGGTGGACCACGTATCCGGCGGTCATTCCGAAAGCGACTTGTGACACGATGAACCAGATCCAATCAATCCGCGCATCAAGGGCCGGATTGATCAGCTTCAAAGTCGCCCAGATGAGCGCCGACCAGAGGAGCGGGGAGAAGAAACTGCCCCAGAAAGCGGCGCGGCGCGATGGCAGCATCGGCAACAATACAGCAAAGAGCAGACCGACGAGAACCGAGAACACACCGTGGCTGATCAAACCCACGATAAAACCAGTGCCGTTGAAAGCGGTCAACTGCGCGAGGTCGGCTTGAGCCAGGGAGGGCACGGCGGCTGCGGCGAGCAAGTTGATCGGATACCAAATACTGCGGTAAGCGATGAGGCCGTATAGGCACGCAACAATCGCCATTGCGACCCCACCCAAGATCCCGCCCTTGATGCCCGAAGAGTAGGGATGAATCTCCGCCGGAATACGAACACGGTGACCCGCGACGCCGGGGTGAAGCTGTTCGACGGCACGTGGAACCGGTGTGATAGGTCGCGCCCGCTGCTCCAGTGGGCGCAGACGAACTAACTCATGATGCTCCACGGGTAACACGTCACGAAACCATCCCACGGCGCCACGCAGAGCCAATAGCAAACCAATCACACTGATGACCGGCTGCGTGACCAACCCCGCCGCGAGCAGTGCAAGGCCAAAGGCGGTGATAAAGGGCCACGCCGTCGGGGCCGGAAGCGCTAAGTTTCCAGGAACCTCATCGTGCTTCTGCTCGGCTGCCATTTCTCCTTCCTTCGACTTCCCCCACCTCTTTCCTCCCCCGCGTTGCGCGGGGGAGGATGAAGGAGGGGGCTTTAGTTAACGTCCGATGATATAAACCACGGTAAAAACTATGACCCAAATCCCATCCACGAAATGCCAGTACCACGAAAGCATCTCGATATGCTCGGCGTTCGCCGGTGTGACGTACCCACGCAAGCTCAAGATCAAGACCAACACGAGCAGCGTTAAACCTACGATTACGTGACTCGCATGCAAGCCGACCAGCGAGTAGAAGGTCGTTCCGAAAAGATTTGTCGCGATCGTCAGGTGATCCTTGAAGATTAACCTTTGCCATTCCAAAGCGGTGGAGCCCAGGAACGCCACCGCGAGGAGAATGGTGATCAACCACCAGAGTTGAAACCCTTGAGTATTTCCTCGTCGAAAGGCGCGCTCAGCCAGCACGACTGTCAGGCTGCTGGATAACAAACAGATCGTGGCCAGAATTGGCAGCTCGAGCACGTCCTTGGGATATGGACCGGTCAAGCTTTTACCGATGTAAAATAGATAGGCGGTGACGAAGATCGTAAACAGCGCGCTCTCCGTCAGGATAATTCCGATCACACCGATCTTGCGGCGCGACGGCAGCGACCACTCGGACTCAGCAGCCACAGTCATAGCATTGGCATTCGCCACTAGCAGCTCCTCCGTTCCTCGAGTTGCTTCCCAAATTCGAATATCGAAATCCGAAACAATTTCAAAATTCGAAATACCAAACCCAAAACTCAAAGCCGCATCGAGGTTGTTTGCAGCGTTGGTTTTTTATCATTTGATATTGTTTCGAATTTCGGATTTCGAGTTTCGGGTTTGCAATTTTGTATCATTCATACTTCCAGTCCGGATCTTCCGGATGCTTCAGATCCCACAGCGGGCGGCGGCTCCGCACCTCAGGCAAGGTCTCGAAGTTGTATTCCGGCGGCGGCGAAGTCGTGGACCACTCCAGTGTCCAGGCGTCCCAGGGATCGTCACCCGCGGGCTTACCATGCCGCAGCGACCACAGGAGATTAACCACCAAGCAGCCAACGCCCGCGGCTTGAAAGAAAGCCCCAATCGAAGAGATCATATTATAGATTTCCCAACCGCGGCCCGGGTCATAGGTATAAATGCGCCGCGGCATCCCGAGGATTCCGGATATGTGTTGCGGATCGAAGGTGAGATGAAAGCCGATGAGGAAGAGCCAGAAATGCCACAGGCCCAGCTTTTTGTTGAGCATCCGGCCCATCGCTTTTGGATACCAGTAATAAATGGCGCCAAAGATGGTGAACGCAAGACCACCGATCAAGGTGTAATGAAAGTGTGCCACCACGAAGTAGGAGTCGGTCAGTTGCCAGTTGAACGGCGCCACGGACAGCATAATGCCCGTCAGTCCAGCGATCAGGAACTGGAAGATGAAGGCGATGCAAAAAAGCATGGGCAACTCAAAACGGATCTTACCGCCGTACATGGTGGCCAGCCAATTGAAGATCTTAATCCCGGTAGGTATCCCCACGAGCATCGTCGAAATAGCGAAGAAGCTGTTGGCCATTGGGCTCATACCCACCGCGAACATGTGGTGCGCCCACACACTCACGCTGATGAAACCGATCGATACTGTCGCCGCGACCATAATGGGGTAACCGAAGATCGGTTTGCGCGAAAACACGGGGATGATCTCCGACGCGCAGGCCCAGCCCGGGATAATCAAGATGTACACTTCGGGATGACCAAAGATCCAGAAGAAATGCTTCCATAGACCGTCCGAGCCGCCAGCCTGTGTATCGAAAAAACGTGAGCCGAGGAATCGATCGAGCAGCAGCATGATCTGTGCCGCCGACAACGGAGGCAGCGCCATGATTATCATCGCTGACGTCACCAGCACCAACCAAACAAACAGCGGCATGCGCATCAGGGTCATGCCTTTGCACCGCAAGCTGACGACGGTGACGATGACGTTAACGGCCGAAACGATGCTGCCGACACTACTAACTAGCAAACTCAGAATCCAGTAATCTGTGCTGTTCCCGCGTGAGAAGGCCTGGCCTGTCAAAGGCGCATAGGCAAACCAGCCCACATCCGGAGCCGAACCCGCCCCTGCGAGGCCCGGCGCCGTCAGATAGCTGGAATAGAGCAGCACCCCACCGAAAAAAAACATCCAGAAACCGAACGCGTTGAGCCGGGGAAAGGCCATATCTCGCGCGCCAATCATCAACGGCACCAGGTAATTCATCAGCCCGGCGATGAGCGGCATGCCGAACAGGAAGACCATCGACGTGCCGTGCATGGTGAAGAGACGATTGAAGGTGCCCGGGCCAACAAGATTATTATTCGGGAAAGCCAATTGCATGCGCATAACCGAAGCTAGTGAACCGGCCACCGCGAAGAAAAACAGCGCGGAACCGATGTACATCAAGCCGAGCTTCTTGTGGTCAACCGTGACAACTAGTTCATGAAGTCGAGCCATGAATGGAAGAGAAGTTTCCGCCGCAGGCGATAGCGCAATATCTTGAGTGGCCATGCTCTCTCCTCTTAGATTACTTCAAGGTCAACAGATACGCGACGATTTGATCCAGTTCATTCTCCGCCAACTGCATGTTAGGCATATTACAGCCCTCTTTGATCGTTTGCGGGTCCCGCACCCAGGCCCGCAGTTTTTCGGCTGTATTGGGCACGGTGCCCGCGCCTAACGTTTCACGACTCATGAGATGGGTCAGGTCGGGGCCAAACGTGCCCATCGCCTTCGTTCCTTTGATGGTGTGACAGTTGATACAGGACGTGGTGAAGAAAACGTCGCGGCCGGCCCGCGCCTGCGGATCGTCCACCGGCGGTTGCTGCTGTGCCGCCGTCCACTTTTCGAAATCCCCTGGCGAGTGCACAATCACGCGGATCAGCATGTGAGCGTGCTGCATGCCGCAATATTCGGCGCAGTTACCTACATAGATACCCGGTTCTATGGGCTCGATCCACATCCGATTCTCCCGATTAGGAATCACATCGGTTTTCCCGGCGAGTTGGGGCACCCAGAAACTGTGCGCGACATCCGCCGACTCGAGCTTGAGGAAGGTCGGCCGCCGCTTGTTCGACTCACCGACCGGAACATGCATCTCATTCGCGGTGACGATGCCGAGCTCAGGGTAGCGAATTTCCCACCACCACTGATGGCCGATCACCGTGACGTTGAGCGCGTCCGCGGGCGGCAAAGCGCCCTGGACATCGTAAATCGTGCGCGCCGTGGCCAGAAAGAGCACGAAGACGGTCACAATCGGGATCACTGTCCAGGCGAATTCGAGCTGATTGCTGCCGTAGATTTGCGGCGGTTCATGACCTTCATCTCCGGGCCGCCACCGAAATCGAACGACGGTGTAGGCGAGTAGCCCGCCGACCACCAGAAAAATTCCCGCGCAAATTGCCAGGACCAATAAGGAGA
>JACXTT010012379.1_pt1 | contig 11326 bp, 17 predicted proteins | sample 9270951 | NCBI WGS metagenome assembly JACXTT01 (sample SAMN15532306, study PRJNA645909) | rock metagenome | isolation source: weathered quartz diorite | place: Puerto Rico | collected 2017-06-21 | reverse complement strand
GTTTTCTTTGCAAGTGCAAGTAAAAGATTGATTGTCCAGTCTGGGTCAGTCTTTGCTTTTCTGACAAACTGATTTGCTCTTTCTTCAAGCGTACCATGTAAGACAGTTTCATAAATATCACACAGTATAGTATTGAGGTACCTAACATAGCGTTCTCTAGTAGCTGGAGATCTACATCCGTCATAGAATAGGTCGATTGTGTTCTTTTCTAGATTTTCAATATCTGAAAGATGTATCTTCATGATCTACATACCATGCCTAATGGAACCATAAAAAGAACTGTATAGTAGTGGATCGGGCCGGATTTGAACCAGCGACCCCCGCAGTGTGAGTGCGATATCCTAACCGGGCTAGACTACCGATCCGAATTTTATTCTAATGTAGGATTATTTAGTTCTACAATTGTGAGTCTTTTGATATCTTTACACCTTGTTTCCACAAGATGTACAAAATTTGGCAGCACCTGACAATGTTTTCCCACACGACATACATTTCTTTTCTGGTCTTTTTTCTGTAAACTCGTCTCTTCCAGGCAAACTTTTTGCACTGATAAATGAAGCAAGAGAGTTTTGTGGACCTGATGATGGTTGGCCCATCATGCCCCCAGACATCAATCCTGAGATTGATTGCCTAGCAGCAGGATTATTCATCCTGTTTAATGCTTTTTTAATCTCAAACATGGCCTTGAGCCCAAGAAACTCTAGAGCAGAATATTTCAGTACTGCATCAGTCATTATTCCATAATATTCCCTTTCAGATATCCTGCCTTGCCTGTATGCATTACATGTCTCTGTAAAAGTCTGTATGTACGAGTCATATCCACGAAAGATGTATTGTAATTTGTCAAACATTAATGCCAGTGTATCAACATCGTCTCCACCAAAAGCAGACATGCCATACACTAGATTCTGTCCATTACTTAATTTTTCTAATGCGTATGTTGCTTAAAGCAGGTTCCACAAAACTCTTGGCCGCACTTGGAACAAGATATCAACTCGCCAGGTCTGTATCCTACAAAGCATTTTGAACATGCAAATGGATTCATGAGTATTTCAATCACATTATGGTACTTAATCTTTAGCAGTATGTGCTCTCTCAAATTCTAGTCTATCCCATGGGAATACAACATATTCTTGTCCACGAATTTTTTTCCCATATATCAGACTTTGTGGATATTCTTTTCCATCTCGTGCAACAAGTGTTGCATACAAAAATTTCTCTGGATATTCCACCAGTGGAAATATTTTCCCAAATGTGTCCCCTGAATCATAAATGTCATCAACAAACAAAGTATTTGGCATAATTTTTTTCTGGTCTACCTTGATTGTCTTTATGTCAAAATGATCAGCCACCAGTCTTGCAGGAACTAGACCGCCACGTGAGACTGTAACAATTGTATCAAATTTAAAACCGGATTTTTTTATTTTTTTCACAAGGCTAGATACTTGTAACTCAATATCTTGCCACGTAATATACGATCCTCCTTTCCAGTTGTGTTTTAAAGTCAATAAACTCCGCTTGACTTGTATGTTATTAATCATTTTGAAAAAATATAACAAATTTAGGTTACACTAAATAATTTAGCCTAAGCTAACTTTTATATGAAGAGTAACATACCATGCAAATTACTACGTAATGACCACATCTAGTTCCAGAATCCCTTACCTAGTTAGATCTCTTAAAAGATTCATAGCGTATTCAGGACCTGCGTTAATTGTAAGCATAGCATACATCGACCCGGGAAACTATGGAACTGATCTTCAGGGTGGAGCTGCTTTTGGATATTCGTTGTTATGGGTAGTATGGCTCTCAAGTGCTATGGCAATGCTGGTACAATACTTGTCTGGCAAATTAGGAATTGCAACAGAAAAAAGCCTTGCAGAACTCTTACGTGAAAAATTAGGAAGAACAATCTTTGTCATCCCATATTGGTTGAGTACCGAGGTTATGGCAGCTGCTACTGACCTTGCAGAGTATCTTGGGACTGTAATTGCACTAAATCTGTTGTTTGGTGTACCAATGCTTTATGCTGCAATCTTTGGGGCAGTAGATGTAATACTCATACTTGCCCTTACGTATAAAAAATTCCATGTACTGGAACAAATCTTTTTGCTTTTTGTTTCGATAATCAGTTTTGGGTACATCTACGAGTTGTCTGTGGCACCGCCCGGTATGGATGGAATACTGAGAGGATCATTTCTTCCGCATTTTGCCAATTCTGATGCCTTGTTTGTATCAGTTGGAATAATTGGTGCTACCGTAATGCCTCATGTTGTATTTTTGCACTCTTTTCTTACAAAAGAAAGGGCAAGCAACAAAACTCTTGAGGAGAGAAAAAGAATGCGCAGATTACATCTTGCTGAGACAGTATTTTTGCTTACTATTGCTGCATTGGTAAATGCTGCAATACTGTTAATGGCAGCAGTGGCCTTTTATCCAAACAACTCTCAGATCCAATCAATCTCAGAAGCATACAAGACACTTGTACCATTATTTGGAATATCTGCTGGTGTAGTATTCCTAGTTACGTTATTGTCATCAGGTATTGCATCATCTGTTGCAGGTACCTTGTCTGGCCAAATAATAATGGAAGGCTTTCTTGGAAAAAAAATAAATGTCTGGGTTCGAAGAATCATTACAAGATTTGTCAACGTAATTCCAACCACAATTGCAATACTTTTAGGATTTGATCCTTTGCACATATTGGTATACAGCCAATTTATTTTGAGCATGCTAATTCCCCTTGCAGTAATACCTGTCGTAATTCTTACCATGAACAAAAATATCATGGGAGAGTTTACAAACAAAAAAATCACCACAATTCTCTCTTGTGTTTTTGTAGGGATAATTTTGACATTTAATATTTTATCACTGATTAGCAAGTCATAAAAACAATCTATTCTCTACGTCACTACTTTGAACTGGATGTGTTTCTTTTTGAGAAAACCAATCAACTGTTCTGCGTGTTTTTGGTCCTGGGTCTCAAGACTCAATGTAACCCCTGCTGTTCCTGCAGGTATGCTTGAGCTTAGTCTATCATGTATCACATCTACAATGTTTACACTAAGGGTTGATATCTGATCTACTACCTCTCTTAGGGCTCCAGGCTTGTCTGTTAACAAGACAAATATCTTTACCATTCTTCCCATCTCGGTAAGGCCTTTTGACACAATCTGCCCTAGTAGATACATGTCAATATTTCCACCCGATAAAATTGGAACTACCTTTTTGCCTTTTGATGGTTTTTTGTCAAGAAGGTGTGCAAGAGCAACTGCACCTGCTGGCTCTACCACCATTTTTGCCCTCTCCATTAGCAGAAACATTGCTTTTACTATGGATGAATCATCGACAAGTACAATATCATCAATCAGTTCATCTATTATCTTAAAAGTAGATTGACCAGGAGTCTTTACCGATATTCCATCTGCAATAGTTCTATGCCCTGAAACAGATTGTAGTTTTCCAGCATCAAATGATTTTTTCATGGCAGGAAAACCAGAGGACTGGACTCCGACTACTTTGACCTTGGGCTTTTTTGTCTTGACTGCTTTTAGAATTCCTGCTGCAAGGCCCCCTCCTCCTATTGGAACATAAATCTCATCAACATCTGGCAGATCTTCCATAATTTCAAGACCTATGACACCTTGAGCTGCAATTACAGTTTCATCATCAAATGCATGAACTATTGTAGCACCAGTTTTTTCTGCAAGTTCTGCAGCTCTTGCAGATGATTCATCATATATTGACCCTTCAAGTATTACATTTGCACCATATGATCTTGTAGCAGAAACTTTGGCAGGAGAGGCAGTAACAGGCATTACAATTGTACATGAAATTTTTTCAAGTGCTGAAGCATATGCGACTCCTTGTGCATGATTTCCAGCAGATGCTGTAATGACTCCTTTTCTTTTTTCTTCTTTTGAAAGACTTGCAATCTTGGCATATGCCCCGCGCACCTTAAATGAGCCAGTCTTTTGAAGGCATTCTGATTTTAGGTACACCTTGGAGCCTGTCATCATACTAAAAGAATACGAACTTTCAAGCGGTGTTCTACGAATTACATTACGCTGAATTTTCTGTGATTTTAGAATATCATCAAAAGTAACATTCATCAGATTTTCCATCCCATCTCGGTATATTTGGTTTGTTGATTCAATCAAGCACAAAAATCAATATAGAATTATTCAAATTTATTCAATAATCGAATAAAAAACATGAAATTAATCCATTGTTTGATATAATTTTCAAAGATCAGGAAGGCCTAAATAATATTCTGACAAGATCAGAGATCTAAGTCAAGAGTGTCATGGTATCTTTTCATTGGTGTCTACTCCCCAAACCACGACATCATAGAAAATGGTCTTTTGACCTCTTGACTAATTGTATTAACTTGTAAAAGCACTTTGATATAAACAATTTTTTAATTTTTTAGAATTTTTATGATATTATCAAGATGTACAAGTAAATTTGTTTTTGTCTGCTCTGAGATTCGTGACAGATTGATGTTTCCTTCTCGTATGTTATTCTTTACATATTCTAAATTAAAATTACACAAACACCCTTCTTCTGCAGCGATCATTCTATTTTCATCAATCAAAACAGGAGTTGTATGATATACTTCAATCAACATGTTATCTAGTTCTTTGAATAGTCTGTCTCTATTTGATACAAGTCTTGTATGTTCTTGATGCGAACCTTCAATTGATTTTACAATCTCTTGTGTCATGTCATCTCTATTGAACAAAACTTCAAACAATTTCTGCTCATCTAGGTTGTCGTATCCTTCTTTTTGTAATTTCTCCTGGATTATCTTGTCATTTTCAGGCCCCACTCTGACCTGGAGATTTGATACCATGTCAGAAATGTCTGAGAGTTCTTTTTGTATCTCTATTACTCTATGATCAAGTTTGTAAAACAATAATGCATGATACTGCAAAGACATGTGTGCAGAGAGGAGGTAATTACCTTCTTTTATCTCAAATTTTATAAAACTACGGCGCAGGTCTTTTTCTGCAACTGCAGATACTCCTTGGTTGTCCCAGTCTTGTGCATTTTTTAGAACACTATCAAAAAAGTGTCTTATCAGGGATGGATCAAATGATTCCTGGTCTGTGACTGTTCCGTCTCCAAGCATTACCTTAAGGGATGCCTTTTTTGTCAAGGCGGTTACGTGCTCTAAAAATAAAGTGCGTACAAGTTCTGCCTTTTCACTCATGGATTTTATGAAAGGATCCGCATTGGAGGATGGTATCTGCATACTTGCTTTTTGAGAATCTGCCACATAAAATCGGTATGTACTTTATATACCAAACAGACCAAAATTTCATCATGACTAGAGAAAAGACATCAAAATCATCGTTCAAAAAGATAATCTGTTGGAACTGTAATGTGGAGATAATACAATACTTTGATATAAAATACAAGGGAGAAAGAGGAGTGTGTCCTGTATGCGGAGCCAACTTCCCATTGGAATGAGCGCAAATGAGTGATGAACTAGAAAACAAACCAGAGGAAAAGACAACAATGAACATAGTAGACATGATGTTAGGCGGAGGCAAATCTGGAACTCTTGATTCTGAAAGTCTCATAAAAGAGACCCAGAAAAGAGTGTGGAGTTCACTCAAAAAAGGATACGAATATGATTATTCAGTAGATGAATCTGATGCATTTCTTAGAAAACATGTAGCTCAAAAATTGCACATGCTAGTAATGTTTGTAGATCTGGTCGGTTCTACTGATATGGCATTGCTTCTCCCTCCAGAGAAACTTGGAATAATAATCAGTTCATTTTCACAAGAGATGCGATCAGTGATACGTCATCATGGAGGTTATGTTCTCAAGTATGTTGGTGATGCAGTAATTGGATATTTCATAGCAGAAGAGAGTCCGCTTGTAGTGTCAGACAGTGCAGTCAACTGTGCAAGAACGATGATAGATGTCATAGAAAGAGGAATAAATCCAATACTTAGCGAATATGATTATCCTGAGCTTCGCGTAAAAATAGGAATGGATTTTGGTGAGAATGTGATTGTCAGATATGGTGCAGATCAAATAAAATCACATGTGGATATACTAGGTCCTGCAGTAAGCATTGCTGCAAAAATAACAGCACTTGCAAAACCAAACCAAATCTTGATTGGTGAAGACATTTACGAAAAACTTCATCCTACACTAAAAAATCTCTTTGAACAAATGGAATGGAAGGACAATGTTTGGTCTTATCAAGACAAGAAGACCGGAAAGACTTACCAAGTTTATGCAATGCACACCTAGACAGTAAATTTGTCTGGGCATTCGACATGCTCATAGTGATGATCTGTAAATTTTTGATCTACAATATACATTACAATTTTGTATAAATCATTGGAACCAATGTTTTTTTTACATTTTATACAATGCATTGATATTGTTTTTGACATTAAACTAGAGTCGATCTGGGCATTCTATAAGGATCGGCGATCTACAGAATTTGATAAAAAACGACCAGTACTTGACATGTTTCTATATCTAATGCCTGATTTTGTGAGTAAACATGAAATAGAGGGCTAGAAAGATTCTACGCATGTGGCCATATGATGTACGTAGAATGGTGGAGACATTTGGTCAACCATTTGATATGATAAATTCCCCATTTGCATTTCCAAGATTGCCTCCACGTGCAAACATTCCATCCGGTCTATCAAGTGCAGGAAATGTAAAAAACCACATAGTAAAAGATGCAGACGCTATGATGCAGAGACTCTCAAGTCATCACACGATATTTCAAAGATATGCAGCTGGTCTTTTCAACATGACACCAAATGCATTCATGCCTGGTCATCCAATGCATTCAAAGATGCAAACAATAGATATGCTAAGCGAGGAAAATGAAAGACTAAAGCGAGAAAATCTTGCACTCAAGTCTGATCTTGGAAAAGAAAAGAAAAAGTAATTTCCAACTTTTATAAGGTATCGTGTTTTATGACAACTGTGAGTAAGACTCCAAATCAAAAGTGGAACGAGCAGATTGCAAAACACAGAAACCATTGCCAAAAAATTATGGAGATATCAAAATCAATCAGATACGTCGGTCTGATAAATGAATATGGTAGAACTTTGACTGGAATAATAAGACCAGGTCTTTCAACGCTGTTATCCAACGAGCCTGCAAGAAATGAATTTTTTCTTGCCTCAACAATGCTTTCAATGAGAAACAAGGCAAACACTGTCATTGGAAACATGGATAGTGCCACATTTAGGCACCAAAAGGTAACACTGGTATTATTTCAAAGAAAAGAAGGAATCTATTATGTATCAATTAACAAGTCTGTGACCCCTGATGCAGTAAATGGAATTATAACAAAAATTAAAAAAATTATTTAGAGTGGAGCAAATCCATGGAAACCACGGGCTTGTTTTGCACCATCACTAAATGATGGCTCAAATAATGATATCATGTACTTGTCAGGATCCAACACAATGCAGTTTTTTCCTGCCTTGTGAGATTCCACGTCTCTGTAAATGGCTACATTTTTTGATTTTAGTTCCTTGACTGCAGAATCCATGTCTCCTACGACCAATCCTACTACAATCCCATTCTCTATTGAAGTTCCAGTGTTAATTGGCTTGCTTGCAGGATGTAGTATTACTGTAGCGCCTTCTTTTGCCAACTCTACCCAGTTTTCGCGCTGGTTCTTGACTGGCAATCCAATCACCTCATGGTAAAACTTTAGAGATTTTTCCAGATTGGAGACTGCAAGAATTACGCTTCCAAGATGTCTGATATTCATATACAGTATACAACTAGGAGCGTTAAAAGAATGATGGTAGTTACACTACTTGGACCAGAGTTTCTGTGCGCTCTACACCTTTTATGTTTTGTATCTCTGTTGTCACATCTTTTATCTCGGACAGATCCTTGACCTCTATGAGTGCTACTGCATCAAACTGGCCGCTTACTGCGAAGGAACCATAAACTGATTTTACCATGCGCAGTCTTGCTGCTATAAGTTTTTTTGGAGATTTGACCAGTACTACGGCTTTGACCAACCCATGTCTACCTCCACTTCAATTAGAGTCTCTGTTGAAACTATCTCCTTTATTTTTTTAAAATCAATTACCATGTTGTTTATCTCATCAATTGTACCTTGCAAGACAACTGCAATATCAGCTCGTCCGGTTACTACCATAATCTCTTTGGCAATTTTTCTTGCCCTCTTAAGTGAGGATATGACAGGGTCTACCTTGCCAGGTTTGACAGTAATCAAACAAAGTGCTCTCATAGAGCCAATAAAGTGATTATCACGGATAAGTCTTTTTGATCCTAGTAGAACTAGTCATCACTTGCTTCTTGGGAGCGTGCCTCTTCCAAGTATGCTTTTCTTGCTTCAAGTTCTGCTTCCTTGTCAAGGCCTGTGTCGTCCTCGACCACAATTATTCCGTCATCTTCTTGAACTAGGTCTTCTTTGAGTTTTGTCTTTTCTTTAGGCTTGGCCTTTGGAGCTTCCTTTTTGGAAATCTCTTTTTTTGGTGCCTCTTTCTTGGTTGGCTTTTTTGTCTCTTTTTTCTTGTCCTTTGTCATAAGACGATTATCAAACACGTAGTATCATCCTTTTAAACTTGTCTCATTATTGCAAAAATTACCAATTATATCACAAATGCCAGGAAAAAGACGATTTTCGTACTTTAAGATTCTTTTATAATATTTTATAGGTTTTTAATTTTTTCAATTATGGAATGATGATCGGATGTTGGCTCTGTTGACAGGATCAATATTCCATCTTTTTGGAATATGGTCAACAGCTTTACTTTGCCTTTTGATTCTACAATCCAATCTGTATTTCCAAGCTTGTCTGTAAACATCTTGTCCATCATTGCCTTGACTGAAACTTGATGATGTGCAAGTGCTGCAAGGTCTTTGTCAAGCAAAGGTATGACTCCATCTTTTCTTGCAGTTGATACAAGCTCACCGTTGACTATTTTTCCAGCAAATCGTATCTTTGGGTCAAGTGCCAATATTTTTTTTGCATAATTTGCAACTTCGGTTGAATTCATTCTAATCGCACTAACAAAAATACCCTATTTAAGAGATGTTTTCAAATTATATCACATGATTAATTTTATTAATTGTAGAATATCATTTGAAATCAAGTTTGGTGCGACCTCAAAAATTTCTTGTATCAGTGTTATGTGCAATTAGCATAGTTGGGGCCTTTGGCATACCATTAGGAGATCCAAAATTTATCATCCAGGCAATTGTACTTGAATCCTCTTTCATAGCGTTTGCAGTAATTTCACTAAAAAATTTTCGATATGCATACATTCCAAATTTTGCAATAGCAGTAATTGTGATTGCTGGAAATACCATATCTCCAAAACACCTTGAGATCATGTCTACATTTCACCCATTTTACAATGCAATTGTACTAATAATAGGCGGTTATATTCTACAAGGATTGCTTCTCATATCAAATGGAATTGCTCTCAGAGAGCATAAAAAACTCAAGACTACTCTATAACCTTGCATGTTTATGGTTTAATCATTTTGGCTTTACGTTTTCGATATAATGTGAAAAGGTGCCGCCGGCAAGACTTGAACATGCGACAGCTCGGTCTTCAGCCGAGTGCTCTCCCGGGCTGAGCTACGGCGGCACATTCCAATATCCAATTCTTGGGGAATTAAAGTGTGTCTTTCTTATTTTTTCCAAGCAACATCAGAAATTTTTTTTCTTTTATTTATCGTTCTTGCAACCACAAAAAGAAGATCTGACAACCGATTCATATAGACAAGACAATTATCATTTAGCTGCTCAATCTCTGACAACGTCACGATGTTTGTTTCTGCTCTTCTGCATATTGCCCTAGCAAGATGAATCTGTGCAGCTACTGGGTCTCCGCCTGGCAAGATAAAATAAGTTATCGGAAACAATTCTGCTTCTAACCTGTCTATCTCTTTTTCTAAAAATTGAATCATGTTCAAAGTTATTCTGTTTGATTTATTTTCTAGATTGGGATTTGCAAGATCAGCACCTACTACAAAAAGATCATTTTGTATTTTCACCAGAAGGTCTTGAATGTCTTTTTCCAAGTTGAATGATAAAATCATTCCAACTGATGCGTTTAGCTCATCCACTGTTCCATATGATAAAATTCGAGGATTTGATTTTTTTACGCGTTTATTTCCTATCAGACCCGTAGTTCCATCATCGCCAGTTTTTGTATAGATCTTCATGTGATGATATGGTATGATTGTCTTTTTAATCTTGTTTGATACATCTCGTGTTGGAAATATAATCAAAGATTAAAGCAGGTACATACAATGTCTCAGGTGTTGTTTGATTTTTTCTATTTGGTAGCTGAACTGAAAAAGATACCACGTAGTGGATGGAAAAATAAGGTTGGAATAGAACACCCAGAATCTGTTGCAGACCATTCATATGGCATTGCAGTGATGGCCATGGTCTTGTCAGATTTGCATGGCTTGGACACTGGAAAAATTATCAAAATGGCACTATTGCATGATTTGGCAGAATCACTCACAGGTGATTTTATACCAGGCGAAATTACTAGAGAAAATAAAAAAACGGCAGAAGATGATGCAATGCAGGAAATTTTGTCAAAAATTCCACAACATGTTGCAGACAAATACATGGATGTATGGCAAGAATATTCAAACCGCCAAACAAAAGAATCCATACTATTGCATGATGTAGATAAACTTGAAATGGCAATCCAGGCTGTAAAATATTCTTCAGAAGGATTTCCTGCTGAAAAGTTACGCATATTTATTGAGTCTGCAAAAAAGGAAATAAAGTCGAAAGAAATTCTAGACATCCTTGATACAATATCGTATAAATAACAAGGGCTAGTTTTTTTAATTATGCAATATTTTGTTGCACTCAAGATTGGTGAAAAAAGAGTCAAGGAAGCTCGAGAATATCTAAACAAATTATGTAATGATCAAGCCATGCCTGCACTGGCACTCCGGGACAATAAGACAAACATATGGGAACCAGTAGGACAAGACAATCTTTATTCTGTCTTGAGCGATGCAGGAGGATATGTTCTGTCTGACGCCACTGGATTTATGATAGTAATCTGTGATAAAAACGGGATATCAAAGGCACTAGTTCGTGGCCTTGATTCCGAGAGAAAAGATGTAATTGTTGCAAGATTAAAAGCAGACAACATTTCAGAGCACACTGGCGATGTGGTTCTTCCAGTCTAGTAAAAAAACATCAAAATTTACAAATACTGAATACGAGTTGACATCAAGGTTAAATTAGTACAAATCTCACATGGTATGAAATGGCAAAGAAATTTTCTCATGAGATAGAGGTACGCGGTC
>JACXTT010012378.1_pt1 | contig 11326 bp, 10 predicted proteins | sample 9270951 | NCBI WGS metagenome assembly JACXTT01 (sample SAMN15532306, study PRJNA645909) | rock metagenome | isolation source: weathered quartz diorite | place: Puerto Rico | collected 2017-06-21 | reverse complement strand
GGAACAATTGTGACAAAAGTAGTAAAAGCGGGGATCCACCCCTTGGCTTTGCGCACCGCAAGAACGAGTCTTCGCAGTGTATGTGACGCGTCCTCCTTACCGGTTCCTGGGTCACCATAATCAGGCGCGTACTCATCAACGTATGCCTCGGGATAGTATCCACCTGGCGCCGGATAACGACGAAAAAACGCTGTTTCATAGTTAGTCGACGGCTTCTCGATTTCGACCTTGTCTTCTGACATAACTGAATCCTTTACGAGTCCGATTTCTCCTTCGGCGTAACAAACGCTTCTGGTGAAACTCGGTTCGTTGGGCTATTTTCGGATTCTAACGGCCGGGCCGGGCTCAATAACGCGGGATAACCTGAGTAGCCGAAAGGCCAAAGGATCGGAGTAATGCGGCGCCCATCGACTTGAGCTTGCTGCTGGGAATGATGATCACGTCGTTCGCTCGAATCGTGAGGTCCTTGCTTTTCCCATCCATAACCGCACCGACATCGATTTTCATATCGGTTCGTTGGCCGGTCGAGGTATCCTCTCGGAAGATCATCGCGCGACTTGTGGCCGCTTGAATCGTAGTGCCCTGAGCAAGCGAAATAGCCTGTCTAAGCGTTGTGCCCGGCTTCAAAGGGAAAGATCCTGGAGCGCGCACTTCGCCGGCAACAAAAAAGACGTCCGCAGTTGGAATATTGATGATGTCGTGCGGCTCAATCATAATGTTTTCACTCAGGTTGCCTCTTAGCAGGCCAACGATGCTCACGGGTGTAAACACGTAATCTGGCGGACCTCCGGCGGCATCGCCCGGTGACTGGTTCTTGAGCGCAGTGGACTCCCCAGGCTTCGCTTCCGTACCCGTGGCATTGTTGGGCGTCTCTCGAAAGATGAACGCCGATGACCCGTGGTTATCAGCCAGTCCTCCGCACAGGCTTATCAATTTCAAGAGTGAGATTCTGCCTCCAAGCTGATAGACACCAGGGCTGCGCACGGCACCCTGCACGAACACTGCCCGACTGTTGTACTGCTTCACCTCTACTGTGACGTGTGGAGATTTCAAGTAGCGGCCCCGAAGACCGTCGGCAATCAAAGCGCTGAGTTCTTCGGGCGACTTGTTTTGCGCGACAATAGAGCCGAGGAAATACATCTGAAAGGTCCCATTTGACGTCACGCGGTAGGTCCCGGAGAGCTCTTGCGCTTTATCAACTCGAACCTCAATCGTGTCGCCCGCACCAATGCGATAGTCCGCACCTGTTGTTAAACCTATCGGTTCTGAACCGGGACTCGTCAGCGGCGCGGACGGGAGCCGCTCCGGTGTTTGCTGCCCGCCGGCGTGAACCTGAGCAGCCAGTTGCGTCATCATCAACACTAGAGCGATCAAGCCTACGCAACGCCAATTCTGATGGAGGCTCTGTTTGATCATATCTTCGTCTCCAGGCTTTGGTGACCCACCGCGCATGGCTGATGGGTCACAGGTGCGCACTCGGATTTCGTTAAGTAGAATTCTCTTCCATCCTCGCCTAAGGCTACTTGCATATCCGAGCGCATCTTGTCTTTCAAGTGCGGTGGTGCGGAGCGCCACTCGACCTCTTAGCCCTGATCCAGAGGCAAGAAGAAGTCCCATTCGAAGGAGTAAGGTCAGGCCCTAGAGGGCTTGTGGATCTGAGTCGCGCGACGTTGCAGAAATAGATAGTCCCTACTTGTTAAGCCCTTAAGGGAAGCCACGATTTGCGGCAGCAATGACTCGTCGACGGCGAGATGTCCCCGTCGAGGTGCTTGGCGGTCCTTGTATGCAGCCCCGTGTGTGATCCAAATAACGGCAGAAACCGGTCTGACGGATCGGAGGCGCTCTTTGGCGCCTAAAGGACTAAGGTAGACGAACCCAATTTGCGGATTCGTGAGAAAACCCGCAGCTGGGTTCACTGAGAGAGCGGCCGAGATTCTTCTGTTCGCTAAACTCTGTTCGAGAGGAGCCCGGCATTGGGGCTATCCATTCGTCTTTCTTTCGTAGTTCTTGTTCTTGCCGCGCCACTCGTCAGATTTCAAGTCCTGCTGCTTGCTAAGCAATTGTTTCGCCCTAGCAAGTCTTTAATGGGGCAATATTCCACCCTAAAGGTCTCCTTACCTCCTATCGAGACTTTCAGTTTTCACGTTTTTAGACGCTCGATCTCCTGCGCCTATTCCAAGTGGCTTTGACTCCTAGAACAGCCAATCGTCGTCGCGGGAGCCCGCAATGACTTCCCAGCCACTGCTCAATGAGGTTGCTAACAATACTAGAGTATATGATCCGGCACATCGGAATAAGCGACCATTTTTTCGTGGCACAACGCGATCAACGTGAGCACCACGATATGGCCGTCATGTGTTCCTTTGTCGATACACAGGTGTGCCAGGAATGCGCCCGGCTGCGAAGTGACTGATCAGTGCCTGGGGCCGGTTGAAAGGCGGGTTGCTCGTTCGACTGTCCAGTGCAAAGTAATTGATTAGGCCAAGTCTGAATCTGTGCGCGGAAAACGGCACAAGCAACGCAAGTTGCTCATTGACTTACGCAAATTGCGAGTCAATCGTCTTAGGTTCCTCAAGCAACGCCAGTCGTCAGAAGGCGTTCAGATTCCAGGTTGTTCAGGAGCCTCTGCCTCAGCTGGCAAAGGGTTCGTAGCTCCAGCAAATCCGCCCGATCAATTGTTTTCTCCGGCGACTTGTCTATTCGCCGGAGCCAGGAATCTATGAGCTCGATTTCCCTTTTCTCGATCTGCTTGATGACTGTGAATTCATCCAAGTCAGCGGTAGGATCAAAGTCTTGACGCACCTCACACCTCCGTGGAAACGGCGGTTACTCATCCAGCCGATCCCAGGACTTCTCAGTGTGAGGATCCCCAGTATACAACCACTTATCGACAAATCTCAACACTAAAACCCGATTATCTCAAAGATCGGACACGAGATCAGATCCAACGACGGGACCGTTCAACGACAACCTCATCACTCACTTATCGTCAAAGGGAAGATCCGCTTCTCATGGCTTTGAGCTTTCGTGGTATAGGTTACCATCTGCGAGTTGTGTAAACAAGTGAGAATCCGCAACACAGCGGGAATCGGCAGCCCGAAATACCGCGGCAATTCTATTGTCAATTCTATTTGACTTGTAACGTGGAAATGCATAGAATCAACAACCGCTTTGATAATAACGGTAGAGAACATACCGGAATCTCAATTTCTTGACGACATATCGGCGATCTGAGTTGTTACCGGTAGGTTTGATCAAACTATTGGGATTCGGTTGAGAGTTAAGGTTTCCCCAGCTTAAACAGGTTCAATCCGGACTCCCGTCCGGAGATGACGGGAGCGCCCAACAAAGCAGATCATACTAAAAAGGGAGTGGAGACGATGAGACTGATTCCCTCACCAATCAGTCGGAGGATTCGACTCTTGTTACTGGCGCCGCACGCTATTGGCCGAGCGGGCCTGCGCCTGCTCTTAGAGAGCGAACCCGACATTACGGTAATAGGCGAGACAGCCAGTCCGTCAGAAGCTGTTCGTATGGCCTCGCACGAACAGCCCGATATCGTCCTGGTTGATCTTAGTAACCACGACGGAGCACATCTGGAGTGTATACCCTCGTTGTTTGAAGCGACAAAGGCTTCACGGATCCTTGTCCTAATGGATGGACAAGATCATGAACTTGATCAACGCGCCGTTCGACTCGGGGCAACAGGAATTGTATTCAAGGACAAAACGCCTGACGTTCTGATAGCTGCGATCCAGAAAGTACACGCTGGAGAAGCGTGGCTCGATAGGTTCACAATAGCGAGTGTGCTGACAGAAATGTCACGCGGCCAGAATAGAACGCCCGGATCGCCCAGCGCGGAAGTCATCGCCTCACTAACAAAAAGAGAGCGCGAGGTCATTACGCTTGTCGCGATGGGGTTAAGGAACAAGCAGATAGCTGAGCGCTTGTTCATCAGCGATGTAACTGTCCGACACCATCTGACATCTGTTTACGGCAAGCTCCTCGTATCAGACCGATTCGAGTTGATGATATTCGCTTACAGACATGGGCTGGCAGAGCCTCCAGCCGAAATGTAAGCCGTAATTCGAATGCGCCGGACCCCCCCGTGTCATCTGACTCGGGGTGGGTTCCGCACCCTGTTTTTCTAGTTTCTGGTTTGTGGTTTCTGGTTTCTAGCTTCTGGTTTCTAGTTTTTGGTTTCTGTTTCGCCATAGCGCTTCCAACCGCAAACCAGAAACCACAAACCAGGAACTATAAACCAGAAACCATTACAGTATGCGCCCATCGACGATGTTGATTATTCTATGGGCAAGCGCGGAATTCTCGGGGTTGTGAGTCACCATAAAAATCGTCTGTCCCTGGGCGTTAAGCGTCAAAAACACTTCCATCACTTCGGCGCCGGTTTTTGTATCAAGCGATCCGGTCGGTTCATCCGCAAGAATCAACGGGGGTTCGTTGACTATTGCCCGAGCAATTGCCAGCCTGCCCTGCTCGCCTCCGGAAAGTTGATTGGGCAATCTCATCGCTTTGTCTGCGAGGCCAACTTTGTCCAGCACACTCATTGCCCAATCGCGTTTCTCCCTGGCGCTCGAGTTCGTGGTTGCGAGCGGAAGCATCGCGTTTTCAACCGTATTCAGATAAGGCATAAGGTGATGCTGCTGAAAGACGAAGCCGAGATATTCACGGCGAAAATCCGCCCGGCGCTCATCCGCGAGGCCATAAACGTCAATGTCATCGACCAACACGCGGCCTGCGGTCGGATGATTCATCGCACCGACGATTGTAAGCAGCGTGCTCTTGCCTGAGCCAGACGGGCCCATAAGACAGACAAATTCGCCTTCAGCGATTTCAGCGTTGATCTCTGAGAGCACCCGCACCGCCGGCGACTCGCCGTTGGCTTCATAGACCTTGGTGACTCGTTCTATCGCTAGAAAGGGCATTGGGGGTTTGCGACGTTGGTGACTCTTTTGATCGATAGAAGGGGCATTTGGCGTTTCGCGCAACAGCGCAAAGGCGCAAAGACGCTAAGCCGCATAAGAGGTCACACGTATCGCACCGCTTCGGAGGGGTCGAGCCGCGATGCGCGAACTATCGGATAGAAGCTGCTGAGCGTGCCGATGATCAGCCCAGCGGCGACCGCGACGATCGCAAGGACCGGCTGAAACTCGAAGACGTTCCGCGTCTCCGCGAAATAAGGGAGCGCGGCCCAGCTTGCGAGCAACCCCACCGCCCAACCGAGCAAACCACCCAGCAGGCTGATCACCGCGACCTCAATCATCAGCCCTTTGATGATGTGAGCCCGTCGAAATCCGATCGCCCGAAGCACGCCGATCTCTTTTGTGCGCTCGATGACCGAGCCCATCATTGTCGTGAAGATCATCAGCGCTCCAATGGCCAACACGACCGCCGATACTACGGCCGAAAACCGAGTGAGCCGATCGACCGTCTCCGACCGCGCCCGAACTGACTGCTGAATCGCAGAAACCTTCGCATGCGGTATTCGCTCGCTGATCTGCGAAACGATGTCGCCAATCGGGCAGTCCTTACACAATGCGCTGACTTCGATGAGGCTCAACTGCCCGGGCTTGTTCAGCAGCGACTGCACGTGAGCCAGCGATCCAAATATCATCTGATCTTCGGGTCCGCCGGTCTGCGAGATCACTCCGGCCACCTCGTGATCCTGTTGGGCGATCTTCACCCGGTCGCGAACGATTTTGAATTGAAACTGATCCTCGCCGCTCTGGTGCGAGCCTCCGTGTGAGACGTGTTGCGGCGAGACGCCCGACGTCGACTCGATCAGTGAAAGGGCGCGCGCAACTTCGTACCCGACCAGGAGTTCCTGCTCTGTCTCGGGTTTGCGACCTGAAATGTGCCACCACCGCTTCAAGGTCAGCTCGCTCTCGAAGTCGACTCCGGCGAGAAGAACCTCGCGGCTATCGACCTCCACCGCTCCCAACAATTTCGGTGAGACGTTGCTGATTCGATTTCGATACGGGATGTCGAGAACGTTGAGCGCGTCTCCATTCTTGAGCTGTTTGACGTCGAAGGAAACACTGGAGACCGAGAGCCCGCCGTAGTCTAACGACAGGCTGTTCGATTGAGGCACGACAATGATGTTGGCGCCGAACCGATCGAGCTGCGAGCCGATTTCTTCCTTGATCGAGCCGCTCAAGCTGAGCAGCGCGACGACGGTGCCGATGCCGATGGCGATGCCGATTGTTAAGAAGACCGCTTTGCCTTTGCGGCGTCTCAGATTCGCAAATGCAATTGTGCTTATGCGCATAGGCGCCTTAGAAGTACGCTCCGCGGCTTTCAAGCTCGCTCGCCTTGATCACCAATTGATTTCCGTCGATCGTTCGCGGAAGCCCGACCGGATTGCAGCCGCCGTGCACGTCGTTGATCTGTGATGAATGAAAATGCAGCCCGCAGTTGTTGCAGATCATATCATCGCCTTCCTGGTGATAACCCTTCTTTGCGTGATAGCAGGTATCGCACGCGTCGAGCGCCGCTCGATACACGCCATCCGAACTCTTGATCACGAAAAAACGAATCGGTTTGTTGTCAGATAATTTGTAGTCGAAGAACCTCGCAGTACCACTGAGGTCCGACAACGAGATTCTAATGTCACGCGCGTCCGTCGCGCCTGATGAGTTGTTGGCCGCGGTGTTGGTTGCGACGGCTGTCGCCATCGGGTTGTCTTTCGACGCGCTGATTACCAAAAAGATGCCGGCTCCGCCTAGCACCAGCAGCACCGCGATGAGGACGAAAGTAGTTTTGCTCTTCGGTTTGGACGGGCCAGAGAACTCTGCCTTCTTCCTTTCGCGCGACTGTGATTTTGTGTCCATCCAGAATTCCTCCGGCTGCTCGTGTTGATGTGCGAAACGAGACTGATTATACCAACTCGGCAAAAGCAAGTACCAGGCAGACGTTGGGGCAGACTCCTGTAGCTGCTATATTTGAGGGGTGACGCACGATGGGAGGCTAAGAGTTGTTACTTCAAGGTGAACCTTCCGCGCCTTCATTCGGACACACGGTTCTCGAGCGAATCGTCGACTACCTGAACTACCGATTCGTAAATCAAAACGAGTTCAAGGTGTCGATTCTCAGCTTGCTGCTGCTGGTCCTCGTTATAATAATCGCGACTATTCTCTCCAGATACACGCGGCGCTTTTTGCAGAAGCGTATTCTCCCGAGGTTCCACATCGAAGTCGGTCTTCAGTACACGCTGCTCAGGTTGGTTCATTACTTGATCATCTCGCTCGGTGTGTTGTATGCGATGAAGGTCGGCTTTAGCGTCGATCTGACAAGTGTAGCCGTAATAATCGGATTCCTGTCTGTTGGCATCGGATTCGGGCTTCAGTACGCAGCGTCCGACATAGCGTCAGGTTTTATTCTGTTGTTTGAAAGACCGGTTCGCATTGGAGACTGGGTTGCGCTGGAAGGAGGGATCGAAGGACGCGTTGACAAGATAAGCCTCCGCTCAACCGTAATCGTGACGAACGAGAATATGGCTGTGATCATGCCTAATTCCAGGCTCGTGCAGAACAGGTTCGTAAATTACTCCTACGGGAGCCAGCTTGTGCGGCTAAACATTCCGATTGACGTCGCCTACGCAAGCGATCTTAATAAGGTTTCGGCGGCCTTGCTCGACGCAGCTCGCTCGGTCAAGGAAGTGTTGAGCGAGCCTGCTCCGCGCGTGCACTTTGCCGATTTCGGGGATTCTGCTCTGAAGCTTCAAATACGAGTCTGGATCAACGAGCCTCGTGATCATACAATCATCCGCAGCAATGTGAACTTTGCGATCGAGCGATCCTTTCGAGAACACAATATCGAGATTCCGTTCCCGCAGCGTGATGTTCGTCTTCGCGTAAGCTCGGTTGGAGATCCGGTTGTTAGAATTGACACCGAAGTCTCAAAGTGAGTCGCGAGCAAGACGGGCCGCGAGCTCCACGGATACTCGCTGACTCGATTGACTGGCGGGCCGATCCGCAGCGAGTCTTGACGCTCGGACCAGGCAGGCAGGGTTGCCTGCGCTCCCAGGTTGCCCGCTCCAAGAGCGCTCCAGATCGCCCGCCTTATTGTCACCAATCTATACAAGAGCAACATCACGCTGGAGGTTAGTTTCTTCCTTGTCGCCGGGCATTTCTTACCCAACACTTCTGTCCGCATTGGAACAGATGTCGTTGTGAAGATCACTACTGGTCTCGGAACCCGCGTTATATAACCCGGCTGGGTGGGACTGGCTGTGTGGCGCAATGCTTGCAGTTGTTCGCCCTCCTGAATGGTTTGCAAACGTCCCCGAGATTAGGAGGTACGTATGGAAAGGGAGGAGATCTCCATACTGATCGTTGAAGACGATGAGGATGCGCGTGAGGGCCTGTTGACCTTTCTCAGCCTCGAATATACGTGCTTCGCGGCGGCGACCGCGGAAGAAGCTATGCGTATGATCGGAGCAAGGATCTTTAACCTGGTGCTGACCGACATTCATCTGCCCGGGGCTTCAGGCCTCGAGCTATGCCGATTCGTCTACGCCATGTCGCCTGTTACGGTGATGATGGTGATGACCGGAATGGCTGACATCCGCTACCAGACCAAAGCTCTCGGCCAGGGCGTTCTTTACTGTATCGAGAAACCGGTCGACCTTCGCAAGCTTATGGTCTGGATCGAGAGCGGGCTGAGGTCCCAGGCGCTCGCGGCGGCCCGGCATCGTCATCACCAGCCGACAAGCAACGCGTTTAGAACGCACTGGCTCAAGGCGAGCTGAGTCGAGGCCCTCGGAACCTTACGAAACTACAGTCTGAGCTTCAGAGTGCAGCTTTAGCTTGCTCTTAATAATCCGGAGTGAAGGAAACAGGCAAGCAAAAGCCTGTACTCCGAACTGCATCTCGTTGATGCCCTTCCTTGACTACGCGCTACGCCTCTCCTTAAACTGAAATTCAAGCTTTCGCGGCGGCGAGCCGCGATTTTGCACCTATCGCAACTGGACCGCGCGAACGCCCGGGAAGCTGAAAGAAGAAAATATATGACTCATAGTCTTCTCAACTCATTACAGACTTTCACTATCAGCGGAAATCGGACTGGAAGGTTTTACTCTCTTCCCCAGCTTGAACGCCATGGCGTCGGTCCTATCTCGAGACTTCCAGTCAGCATTCGCATAGTGCTCGAATCAGTGTTGCGTAACTACGACGGCAAACGCATCACTGAGGACAACGTGCGCAGGCTCGCGAACTGGCGGCCCAACGAGCAGCGCACCGAAGAGATCCCGTTCACTGTCGCCCGCATACTGCTACAGGATTTCACCGGAGTGCCGCTTCTGGTGGATCTGGCGGCAATGCGTTCGGCGGCAGCACGAATGAGCAAGAGCCCAAAGATCATTGAGCCGCTCGTGCCGGTTGATCTGGTGATTGACCATTCCGTACAGGTTGACGTTTCGAGTGTGCCTGGGGCGCTGCGCTTGAACATGGAGATGGAGTTCAAACGCAACCGAGCGCGCTATCAGTTTTTGAAGTGGGGCATGCAAGCGTTCGATAGCTTCAAGGTTGTGCCGCCCGGCATCGGCATCTGTCACCAGGTCAACCTCGAGTACATTGCCAAAGGAGTCCAGGAACGGGACGGCGTCTTTTATCCTGACACGCTCGTCGGCACCGACTCGCACACCACGATGATCAACGGGTTGGGGGTGGTGGGGTGGGGCGTCGGCGGTATCGAAGCCGAGGCTGGGATGCTTGGCCAGCCGGTCTATTTTTTGACACCCGACGTTGTCGGCGTGAATATGACCGGCAGCTTGCGCGAGGGCGTGACTGCGACCGATCTGGTGTTGACCATCACCGAGATGCTTCGCAAAGCCAAGGTTGTCGGAAAGTTTGTCGAGTACCACGGTGAGGGCGCTGCCAGTCTGTCGCTCACCGACCGCGCGACCATAGCCAACATGTCGCCCGAATACGGAGCGACGATGGGCTTCTTCCCAGTCGACGAAGAGACATGCGCTTACTACAAAGCGACTGGCCGTTCGGCCGAACGGGTCGAGCTGATCAGGAACTACTTCACCGCCCAGGGAATGTTTGGGATTCCGCGTCAGGGTGAATGCGATTACAGCATTGTGCTGGAACTCGATCTGTCGTCGGTCGAACCAAGCGTTTCGGGACCCAAGCGGCCGCAGGATCGCATCGCTCTTCCGGAACTGAAGAACAAGTTCGCGGAGTTTCTTCAAAAACCGATCGGCGAGAACGGCTACAACAAAAGCAAAGACGAAATTGGAAAACGCTTCCCGGCGCTTGTCGGCGCACGACACAACGGTGCGCAGACCGGTGGCGGCGAGCAAGCAACAGAGACCGCCCCAGTGCCGGTTTTCGATACGACCACTGCGACGAACACGAACGTTGTTAGCGAGACCGAGATGATGAACAACCGGCCCACACCGGATCGGGTTGAAGAGAGCCGGGCCGCCAATTCGCGCGGGGTTAATGTCGATGTTGGGCACGGTGACGTGTTGATCGCGGCGATCACGTCGTGCACAAACACTTCGAATCCAAGCGTGATGCTCGCGGCGGGTCTGTTGGCCAAGAAGGCGGTCGAAAAGGGCCTTAAGATTCGGCCGGTCGTTAAGACTTCACTGGCGCCGGGCTCGCGAGTGGTGACCGATTATCTCGAGAAGGCCGGTCTTCAACGGTATCTGAATCAGCTCGGGTTCAACCTCGTCGGCTACGGCTGCACGACATGCATAGGCAACTCCGGGCCGCTCGATCCCGGAATCGAAGAAGCGATCAGCCAGAACGATCTTGTCGGCGCAAGCGTGCTGAGCGGGAATCGCAACTTCGAAGCGCGTGTGCATCAAAGCGTGAAGGCCAACTTCCTGATGAGCCCGCCCTTGGTGGTCGCGTTTGCGCTTGCGGGCCGTGTCAACATCAACCTGGCAGAAGAGCCCATCGGCAAGGGCAACGACGACCGTGAAGTTTATCTCCGCGACATCTGGCCAAGCGCGGAGGAAGTGCGTCAGTATCTTCAGACCGCGTTTGATGCCGAGACTTATCGCCGGCGATACAGCAACTTCGTAGAAGGTAACCCGTTGTGGAATGAGATACCGTCCATCGGCGGCGATGTGTATGGTTGGGACCCGGAATCGACCTACATACAGGAGCCTCCCTATTTCGAAGGCTTCTCGATGGAACACGAGAGTATAAGCGAGATCAGGTCAGCACGGGCCCTTGCGATATTTGGCGACTCGGTTACCACCGATCACATTTCACCGGCGGGCGCAATCAAACCAACTTCACCTGCGGGACTCTATCTTCAGGCTAAGGGCGTTGCGATCGCGGACTTCAAC
>JACXTT010012377.1_pt1 | contig 11326 bp, 7 predicted proteins | sample 9270951 | NCBI WGS metagenome assembly JACXTT01 (sample SAMN15532306, study PRJNA645909) | rock metagenome | isolation source: weathered quartz diorite | place: Puerto Rico | collected 2017-06-21 | reverse complement strand
CTTTTCATCCAGCATCTCAGCATGCTCAAGAGAGACCTGATCAAGCGCCGCATCCGCAAATTGCGAAAAAACGGCGAGTGGTAGTTTTCCTCCAACGCGATGGCTGCTCTGCGCATCATTTTTTGTGGCACTCCGGAATTTGCGGTGCCCTCCCTGTGGCGGCTCGCGCAGAGTCCGGAATTTTCAGTCGAATCCGTCATCACACAGCCGGACCGTCCGCGCGGACGAGGCCAGAACGTCAGCGCTTCGGCGGTAAAGGAAACTGCTCTCGAACTTGGCTTACCCGTTTTCCAACCCGAAACAATTAAGTCGGATTCGTCGCAGGAATTTTTGAAGCGCATCGCGCCGGACGCGGTTGTCATCATCGCCTATGGCCAGATAATTCCGGCGCGCCTTTTGTCGATCCCACAGCTGGGCTGGATCAACCTGCACGCATCCTTGCTGCCTCGCTATCGCGGTGCCGCGCCGATTCACTGGGCGATCGCGAACGGTGAAACCGTCACCGGGCTTACCACCATGCAGATCGATGCGGGAATGGACACTGGCCCAACGCTCCTCAGTCGTCCGGTTGAGATCGGCCCCGACGAAACCGCGCCCGAGCTTTCTGCGCGCATGGCGCCAATTGGCGCGGAATTAATCGCGGATTCCCTCGCGCGATTCGAGCGCGGCAAAATTTCGCCGACGCCTCAAGACGGACGTCTCGCCTCCCATGCTCCCATATTGAAGAAAGAAGATGGGCGGATCAATTGGGGACGAGCCGCTCAGGAGATTTACAACCGCATGCGCGGGTTCTCGCCCTGGCCTGGGTCGTACACCACATTCCGCGGACAGACGTGCCGCCTGTGGGGCCGCCCCGAAACGTCAGAATTGGTAGCATCGCCAGAAACAGTAGGCGAGATTTTTGTTTCCAAGAGCGATGCTCATGTTCGCTGTGGCTCGGGTACATGGCTGCATCTCGAATCCGTTCAAGTTGAGGGACGCAAGAGAATTTCGGCGCGCGAATTTGCAAACGGCGCGCGCATTGGCCCGAACGACCGCTTCGTTTGATGCCTTGAGGTTTTGGTGGCGCCGGCGTCTCGCCGGCGATGTTGTTTTCAATTTGCCGGGGAGGAGAAATCGCCGGCAAGATGCCGGCGCCACAACAGAATCCCCAACCCAGCCTAATTCCCTTCCCAGTCGAAATGTGATTCCATGCTCAACCGTGAGAATTTCCAAGGCGAGAACGATTGCTTTCGATGTTTTGATCCGCGTAGAGAAACAAAACGCTTATGCGGACGAAGCGCTGCGCAGTGCATTGGATGACACCGTCGAGACTCGAGACGCCGGCCTCGCCACGGAGCTTTCTTTCGGTGTCTTGCGCTCGCAGAGGCTGCTCGACTTCATCATCGACCGACAGCTCTCGAAAGCAACCAGGAAGCTGGATACGGAGGTTCGCATCGCGGCTCGCTTGGGCGCTTACCAGCTCCTGTTTCTCGATCGAGTCCCTGCGCGGGCCGCAGTCAATGAATCGGTCGAGCTGGTCAAGAGGGCGCGAAAAAGCTCCGCCGCGCCTCTCGTCAACGCGATTCTCCGCAAGATCGCCGGGAAACCGTTTAGCGGGCAGGCTGCGCCTAAAGCGGTCGCTTTTTTCTTACTGGGCGATCTCTCACTCGCCGAAGGCCTCGGCATTCAGTTTTCGCACCCGACCTGGATGGTCGAGCGGTGGCTAGGTTCATTTGGAGGAGACCGTACGCGCGCCTTGCTCGTGTCGAACAATCGCGTCCCCGCGCTTTCGGGACTCGTGCTCAACCCTGACCGCCGTGAAGAAGCGGTGCGATCACTTGGGCAGGCCGGCTGCGAACTCCAACCAGGCCGACTACTGCGGGACGCGTGGATCCTTGAGGGAGGAAACCCTGCCGCGAGCGAGGCCGTACGTCAGGGCCTGGTCACAATTCAGGATGAAGCTTCGCAGGCGGTTGCGCACCTTCTTGTGGCTAAACCGGGCGAGCGCGTACTCGATCTTTGCGCGGCGCCTGGCGGTAAGACCCTGTTGCTTGCGCGGGCGGTCGGAGCCGGTGGGCACGTCACCGCCGCGGACATTCATGAGCATCGCGTCCGCGCCATGCGGGAACGCTTCGAACATGCGGGCGTTCGAAACGTGGACGCTATTGTTCTCGACGGCGAGCAACGACTTCCATTCGAACAGCCATTCGATCGCATTCTGGTTGACGTTCCATGCTCCGGCACGGGCACATTGGCTCGGCATCCGGAGATTAGGTGGAGGCTGCGAAAGGAAGATTTGAGCGATCTTCACGGCCGCCAGGTGCGCCTCCTGCAAAATGCTCTCCCTCTGCTGTCAGAGCGTGGCCGGCTCGTGTATTCGACGTGCTCCCTCGAGCCGGAAGAAAACGAGTCCGTTGTGGAGGAAGTTCTGGCTGGCGCGGATGGCGCTTTTCACGTAGTCAGTGCCCGAAGCAGCATCGAACGTGTCTTGCTGGATTCGGTCGGTGCGAACAGTGTTGTCTCTGCAGACGGGTTTTTCCGTACATTTCCTGCCGAGCACGGCACTGATGGATTTTTTGCTGCGGTGATCGAGCGCGCATAGCCAAGGGCCTAACACAGACTTCCCAGAGGACGGAACACAGAGAAAACTGGCGGATCAGACTGAGTAAAAGCTATCGGTTTGTTCCCTCTTCCGCTATTTCTTCGTTCTTCTCTGCGCCCCCCGCGCGCTCCGTGTTCTTTGTGTTGAACAGGGTTCTTTCTCCCGCTGGCAGGAGTGGACCGCCCGTGCTAGATTGCATTTGGTGACGTATGGATCTTCGCGAGCGAATCGAATGGGTGCTTCGGATGGGGCTGCTGGTCTTCATTCTCGCAGCTGCGGCTTTCCTGAGCGCAGTGACGGCCATGCGCTTTGCGATTCAGGGCCGCGAAGTGAGCATGCCTAACCTGGTGGGGAAAACCTCGGCCGATGCACTCGCCATCCTGCAGGGACGCGGTCTGCAACTGAGAGTCGTCGACCGCGTTTACAGCGAACTTCCGTTGAATAGCGTCGTGCGGCAAAGCCCGCCGGAAGGCGAACGCATGAAGGTCTCGCAGAACGCGCACGTCGTTCTGAGTCTGGGTCCGCAGAACGTCACGATACCTGCCCTGGTTGGCGAGTCGCTTCGCGTAGCTCGGATCCAGTTGCTGCAGGCGGGCCTGCAGCTTGGCGAGGTGACGACGTACCCGGCGCTCGCCACCGAGTCCGACACGATTCTGCAGCAGAGTCCAGCCGCCGGAACGAAGGCTGCGAGTCCGCGAGTGGATTTGCTGGTCGCGCAAGGCTCGGTCCAGCCCGCTTTTGTGATGCCGTGGCTCGTCGGCATGGCTCAGCCGGATGCCGATCGGCTCCTCACGTCGGCTGGGATCAAGCTGTCCAAGGCCAACTACATTCCCTCCCCGCAGTGGCCGAGGGGCGCTGTCATCTCCCAGTCTCCCGAGCCTGGGTCGAAAATCACGAGCGAAACGACCATCGAAATGGACGTGTCGGAGTAGCATTCCCGACTCAGTGCTAATTCTCACGGCTGGCGTCCAGAGCTTGCGAAAAAAAGCCTTCGTGCCGTCATCCCGAGCCTGCCTGCCGCAAGCAGGCCAAGCGAGGGATTCGCCTTTTTCCTGGAACGACACGAAAAGCAGATTCCTCGGCGCGCAGCGCGCCTCGGAATGACAAGGTGCTCAACTTTTTCGCATCGCCCTAAGACGGCCTCGCGCTGCAACGGCGCGCGCGATTCTGATAAGATGTCGGCGGAGAAATTGTGACTTACCACGTCGAAATTGCGCCTTCGATTCTTGCTGCGGATTTCTCCTGTCTCGGGGACGGAATCCGCGCGGTCGAGCGAGGTGGGGCGGCGATTCTTCACGTCGATGTGATGGACGGACATTTTGTGCCAAACATCTCGATCGGTGTTCCCGTTGTGGCCTCGCTACGCAAGGCAACCCGCCTGCCTCTGGACGTGCATCTCATGATCGAGAATCCCGAGCTCTACATACAGGCGTTTGCCGAGGCCGGAGCGGACATGATTTCGGTGCACCAGGAAGCTACACCGCATCTCGATCGCGCGCTGTCCATGGTCCGAGAGCATGGATGCCAGCCGGGCGCCGTGATTAATCCGGCGACTCCGGTAGCCGCGCTCTCTGAGGTTCTGGATAAGGCGGATCACGTTCTGGTGATGTCGGTCAACCCCGGTTTCGGGGGCCAAAAATTTATTACTGGGTCACTCGCGAAGATTCGCGAGTTGAAACGAATTCGAGAGAGCTATAATTATTCCTTCCGGATCGAAGTCGATGGGGGGGTCGGCCCGGAGAACGTTGCGGACCTCGTTCGTGCCGGTGCTGAAATTCTGGTCGCCGGAACCTCGATTTTTCATACTCCTGACGCCGCTGAGGCAGTACGGGCAATGAAGCAAGCAGCGGAAGGAGCGCTCGCGCAAAGGGTTTGAGGTAAGAATGAAGTCGAAACACGGCGAAATACTTTGCTTCGTGGCGACGGCGGCGACGCTTCTCGCTGGATGCCTGGGCAAGAAGAAGGCAGCGCCTGCTGCGGGCTCCTCTGCAGAGCCCGACAAGGTCCTCTACGAGAGGGCTGCGGGCGACCTGAAGCACGGACACTACACCACCGGCCGCCTAGCATTGCAAACCCTCATCAATACTTATCCGGACAGCGAATATTTGGCCAAAGCGAAGCTGGCGATAGGCGATTCCTACTACAAGGAAGGCGGAACGGCAGGCGTGAAGCAGTCCATCGTCGAGTACAAGGACTTCATCACGTTCTTCCCTTTCCTCGATGAAGCGGCGTACGCGCAGCTGCAAATCGGCATGGCGCACTTCAAGCAGATGGAAAAGCCGGATCGCGACCGCTCCGAAGCTGTGCAGGCAGAGGCGGAGCTGCAAACCTTCCTTGAGAAATATCCGAGTAGCCCGCTCCTCCCTCAGGCTGAGCAGCATCTACGCGAAGTGCAGGAAGTTCTAGCGGAAGGCAATTTCCGCGTGGCGCGCTTCTACTGGGATCGCCAGAACTATCGAGCATCAGGGGCGCGCCTGATTGAATTGACGAACCGCTATCCGCTTTACAGCGAAGCGGACCAAGCCAACTGGATGCTGGGGCAAATCTACGAAAAGTCCGAGCACAACGAAATCGCAGCCCGCTATTACAGCCGGATCGTGAAAGACTATCCGCTGTCTTCTCTTGCGGGCGACGCCAAAAACAAATTGGTCAAGTTCGGCGTTCCAGTTCCCCCGCCCGATCCAGCGGCGGTAGACCGAATGAAAAAAGAAGAAGCGGTTAACCGCCCAGGAATGATCAAGCGGTCCATGGGCGTTCTGAAGACGAGCCCGGACGTTTCCACTGCGGCACACGCAGGCTCCCCCACGATGACCCCTGCAAGCGAATCTGGCGACGAAACCCTCAGTTTTGGGGCGCAACCGAACCTCAGCCTCGGCGCCGGTTCGAGCGTAGGAAACTCGGCCACTGTGGAGACGGTTACGCCGGGGAGCGCGACCTCCCTATCTCAGTCCGGCACGGCCACGCCAGATGCAGCGCCTAGGGGCTCGAACGCCGCTCAGACAGCCTCCGACGCCTCGCAGCCTGCCGACAGCAGCGGTTCAGCCGACCCGGCGTCTGCGCAGCCGGCAAATAGCGCGACTCCAGCCCCGCCAGCCAATACGAGCCAGGAGTCTACGAGCAAGAAAAAGAAGGGCCTACGCAAAGTTATCCCCTTCTAGTTGCTGTAGTGCTAGTTCATTCCGAACACAAGGCACTTCAGTCTGTGTTGACTCCCTCAATTCGAGGTGTTCCAATGGTAGAGGGGATTTTTGTGCCCCGGTGCGTGGTTCCATGCTCTCACCCGTGGTAAGCGGGAGGACGGCACGTGGCAAAGATCCTTGTAGCGGATGACAACAGCAACGTCCAGAAGACCGTAGCCCTGGCCTTGGGTGACCTGGGCGTGGACATCATCGCCGTAAATAATGGCGACGCCGCAATCAGGAAACTCGCCGACGTCTCACCTGACCTTGTCCTGGCAGATATCTTCATGCCCGTCCGAAATGGATATGAAGTGTGCGAGTACGTAAAGAAGGATTCCCGCCTTGCAAATGTCCCCGTGGTGCTTCTGGTGGGAGCGTTTGACCCACTGGATGAACGCGAAGCGCAGCGCGTCGGCGCTGACGGGATTCTTAAGAAGCCATTCGTTCCACCGGACCCCTTGATCACGATGGTCAAGACGCTGCTCGATCGCTCCCTGAGTGAGCGACTCGTGGCCGTTTCGGTGTCAAATCCCGCGGCGTCAATGGTTGGAAAGGCCGGCGGTGGACCATCTGCCGAGGCGCTCCCAGCCCACGCTGAAGCCCCGGCCGAAATGCCCGTAGAAGAGTTGCCTCCTCCAGTTAGCCGCGTCTCGTTTGGCGAGGGAGACCGCCCGATCGCGTTTGGTCAGCTATTGGAGACTCCAACGCAGGACGCTTCGACGGCTGGAACAGGCACCATCGAGCCCGTGGACGATGACCAGGTACTGACGGGTACACGCGACGCGGCGCTCGGCGATCCGATTTTCTGGCAATCGGAGGAGCCGCAGACCGACGAAGAAAACTCCGAGGAAGAAGATGCGGCCTCGGACCTTCACGGACTTGCCTGGGAGCAGGATGAAAAAAATCCGCCAGCTTCCCACGAAGAGCCTGCTGACGAGCCCACAGAGTCTTTTGAGCTCGTCAGGGATGGCCAAGATGAGCCGAGCAATCAGTCTTCGACGATTGTGGAACCATCGCCCCTAGTGCAGGATCCGGCCTCGCAGGCGCCGTTGACTGTGGCGTCTGGGAAGCTGGAGGATCTCGCGGCCAATCCAACCGAGTGGATGGCGACCGCTCCTCCATCGCATGTGGACGAGCCTCCTGGCGAGACGCATGGATTGGACGAGTCCGCGGCGGACATCGAGCACGCCATTGAGCCCGTCGAGTTACAGAGTCTGGCGCAGCCCGAACCCGTTCTGCCGCCGGCATCGACGCTTCCTGTTGCGCCTCCGTTTCCAGCTCCGCCGCTTGCGGTTCCAGCACCGCCTGCTGTCCCGAGCAAACCGGAGACAAAAATCGCGGATCAGGTTCCCGCTCCTGCGAAAACGCACGCTTCGTCGTTTAACCCATTTGCGCAAAGCACCGAGGATACGGCGCGTTCGATTCCAAAGCAGGAGTGGAGCGATCTAGCAGCAAGCTTGCAGTTCAAGTCCACGGACCCAGCCACAGAAAAGCCCAAACCATCGGCCTCCGCCCCCGTTGCGCCGCAAGCTCCAGTCAAGCCCTCGGCGAACGCGCAAATTCCATCGCCGATTCCCGCTACGCCTCTTGCCCCGGCTGCTCCTGCCCCGCCTGACCCCGCGTTGGTCGAAGCTGTCGTCCAGCGCGTACTGGACAAGATGCGCCCGCAGGTAGTCGACATCATTACCAAGGAATTCCTGCGGCCCGTAGTTCAAGCCCTCGTATACCGCGAAATCGAAAAGCGGTAGCTAGCCCCACGACGTAATTTCCATTTTCAATTTTGAGCGGATTTGACCGGCTGCATTGGCGTCCGTATAGTAATCCTCTTAAACGTAAGGCCGGAAAACATGCCGAGAGAAATTCCCAAGGCTTACGAGCCGCAACAAATCGAGCAGCGCTGGGCGAAGAAATGGGCGGAGGAGAAACTCTTCCGCGCCGATGTAAACGCTCCGGGGCCGGTTTTTTCGATCGTCATACCGCCGCCGAACGTGACCGGCTCACTGCACATTGGCCACATGCTCGATCACACAGAGATCGATATCCTGACGCGCTGGCGCCGGATGCAGGGGTACAACACGTTGTATCTGCCCGGCACCGACCACGCGGGGATCTCAACACAGCGCGTGGTTGTGCGGCAACTCGCCGCTCAGGGCATCAATTACCGGGATCTGGGCCGCGAAGTATTCGAGAAAAAAGTCTGGGAATGGAAAGCCGAATCTGGGGGAACGATCACCCGCCAGATGCTCCAGCTCGGAGAAAGCTGCGACTGGACGCGCGAACGCTTCACACTTTCGCCGGAGCTATCGCGCGCCGTCACTGAAGTTTTCGTGCGACTGTACGAAGACGGGCTGATCTATCGCGGCCACTATATTGTGAACTGGTGCCCCTCGTGCCGCACGGCGATCAGTGACCTCGAAACCGTCCACGAAGAGCGGCAAGGCCATCTCTGGCACATTCGGTACCCGATCGTCGGTGCAAGTGAATACGTGGTTGTCGCGACCACACGTCCCGAAACCATGCTCGGCGACACCGCTGTAGCCGTTCATCCGAGCGATCCCCGCTACCAGCGCCTGATGGGCAAGAAAGTCTTGCTGCCACTGATGAATCGCGAAATTCCGATCGTGGACGATTTCGTGGTCGACCGTGAATTTGGCACAGGCGCGGTGAAAGTGACTCCTGCGCACGATCCGAATGACTTCGAAATTGGGCGCCGCCACAACCTGCCCGAGATCGACATCATGACCGACGACGCGAAAATGAGCGCGGCGGCGGGGAAATACAACGGGCTTGAGCGGTTTGAAGCGCGGAAACGCGTCGTCGCCGACCTCGAAGCGGCCGGCTTGCTCGAGAAAGTGACCGACCACACGCACGCCGTCGGCGCCTGCGACCGCTGCGGCACGATCATCGAGCCGCGCGCGTCCACACAGTGGTTTGTGAAGATGAAGCCGCTCGCGGAGCCAGCGATTGCAGCCGTCGAACGCAACGAAGTTGAAATTGTGCCCGAAAATCGCCGCACGGAATATTTCGAGTGGATGCGCAACATCCGCGATTGGTGCATCTCGCGCCAGCTCTGGTGGGGGCATCGGATTCCCGCTTGGTACTGCGGCGATTGCAAGGAAATCATCGTGGCGCGCGAGGCGCCAAAAGCGTGTTCCAAATGCGGCTCGGGAAAGTTGACGCAGGATCCCGACGTGCTCGAGACGTGGTTCAGCTCCGCGCTGTGGCCGTTTTCGACAATGGGCTGGCCCGACGATACGCTGGACTTTCGCAAATATTTTCCAACCAGCTTGCTCATCACCGGCTACGACATACTGTTTTTCTGGGTCGCGCGCATGATCATGATGAGCCTGAAATTTACCGGGAATGTGCCCTTCCGGCAGGTGTGCCTGCATTCGCTGGTGCGCAACGCCGAAGGCCAGAAAATGTCGAAGTCCAAGGGCACGGGAATCGATCCGGTCGAGCTGAACGAAAAATTCGGCACGGACGCGATGCGCTTCACTTTGGCGAGTATGGCCGCGCCCGGAACCGATATTGTTCTGTCCGAGGAGCGTATTCTGAGCTACCGCGCGTTTGCCAACAAGATTTGGAACGCCGCGCGATTTGTGTTCCTGAATCTCGATAAGTACGAAGCAGCTGGAGGCGAGAAGCTCGACGCCCTCGCGTCTCCCGAGGTGCGGGCCTCCGCGCCCTATTCCGCAGGCGGGCAAGCCGCGCTCATCGACCGCTGGATTTTCTCACGGCTCGCGCGCGCCACAGCTCAAGTGAACGATGCGCTCGAGCATTTCCGGTTTCACGAAGCCGCTCACGTCGTCTACCACTTCTTTTGGGGCGATTTCTGCGATTGGTACATCGAGTGGGTGAAGCCGGAGCTTTTATCTCCGAACCGCGCCAAAGCCGCCGCGACTTGGAAAAATCTGTTCGCTGCGTTTGAGAGCGCTCTGCGGCTGCTGCATCCGTTCATGCCCTTTCTTACCGAGGAGCTTTGGCAACAACTGCCCCAGCGGCCGGGCGCGCGGTCAATCGCGCTGGATCGCTTCCCGGAGCCGCATTGGGAGCGAATCGACATCGCAGCTGAAAGCGATGTCACTCTGTTGCAAGAGATTATCACCGCGGCTCGCAACATTCGCGCGGAGATGAAGCTCGATCAAAAGACCAAACTCGCGGCGCTATTGTCCGCTGGAACACCCGCCATTCATTCCGTTGTGGAACGCGGTCTTGATTCAATTTTGAGGCAAGCCAATCTAACTTCCTTGTCCTTTGGGAAGTCCCCGTTCGACTCCACGAAGGGAGTTGTGCGCTCCACCACCGAGTTTGACCTTTTTATTCCTCACGGAGCACCGTTCGACTTGCAGGCCGAAGTTGCGCGACTGCGAAAAGAGCGCGACCGCCTTGGTACGGACATCGCGTCGAAAAAACAGCGCCTCGAAGACCAGACGTTTCGCAGCCGGGCGCCCGAGCACATCGTGAGAGGGCTGGAAGCAACTCTCGCCGAACGGCGCGCTGAGTTCGAGAAATTGGGAGAGCGACTTTCGCAGCTCGAGGGGATGTAGCTCCGGTGGCGCAGGCTTCAGCCTGTGGATTTTGCCACCAAAAATTAGAAACTCGCAGGCTGAAGCCTGCGCCACTGAAAGGCCTTCGTGGCACAAGCCTCCTTCCCGGGCACGACCGATCGAAGGGTTGACGCGCTGCTCGCGCTTCTTTCCGACAACGCGATGATCGTGATCAGCGGCGCAAAGATCGCCCGCGAAATCGGCGTAACACGCGTCACCGTTTGGCGCTGGATTCAGAAGCTGCGCGAACTGGGCGTGCGCGTGAAGGGCCATCCGCGCACCGGCTACCAGATTGAGAGGGTTCCGGACATTCTCGCGCCGAAGCTGTTACGCAGGCGGCTGCATTCCGGTGCGCTCGGCAAGCGCATTTATCATTTCTTCAAAATTGATTCGACCAACAGCGCCGCGATGGCCCTCGGCGAGAGCGGCGAACCGCACGGCGCAGTCGTCATTGCGGAGGAACAGTCCGCGGGCCGGGGCCGCGCCGGTCACGCGTGGCACTCCGAAAAGACGAACGGCATCTACCTGACCGTGCTTTTGCGTCCGCCCATTTCGCCGCGCGATGCGCCGCTTGTGACGCTTGCGGCAGGGTTGGCGGTCAGGGAAGCAGTTCTCGAGCAGACCGGCCTCACGCCGGACGTTCGCTGGCCAAACGATCTCCTCTTCGGCCGGAAAAAATTCTGCGGCATCTTGACCGAAATGAGTGCGGAGCAGGACCGGATTCATTTCGTCGTTGTTGGAATCGGCATCAACGTGAACCATGAACGCATTCCCGCCGAATTGTCGGCGATTGCGACCTCGCTACGCATCGAAAGCGGGCGCATTCATTCGCGCGTCGAGATAGTGGCGCGGTTGCTGCGGCACCTCGAGTCCTACTACAATCTCTTTTTGAACGAAGGCTCTGAAGCGATCGTCGCGCGCTTTTCCGAAGTTTCAAGCTACGCGCGCGGCAAGCGCGTGCGAATCGCCAACGGGACCGAAACGTACACCGGGACAACGGAAGGCCTCGAACC
>JACXTT010012376.1_pt1 | contig 11326 bp, 8 predicted proteins | sample 9270951 | NCBI WGS metagenome assembly JACXTT01 (sample SAMN15532306, study PRJNA645909) | rock metagenome | isolation source: weathered quartz diorite | place: Puerto Rico | collected 2017-06-21 | reverse complement strand
TGGTGTTCGACGTGAGCCAACTGCGATTTATCGATAGCTCCGGGCTGGGTGCCATCCTGTCGTGTCTGAGGCAACTGAACGCCAGGGACGGGGACCTGAAGCTATGCGGGCTGTCGCCGCCGGTCCATGCGCCTTTCGCGCTCGTCCGTATGCATACGATACTCAAAATCTACGGTACGAAAGACGAGGCAATCCGTGCTTTCCAATCATAGCGAGGCTCGCCAGGCCCGGAGCGGCGATGAAGTTCCTCGACTTTCATATCAAGAACAGCAAAAACAGCAAAATGAGGAAGTAACAGCATGACAACAGCAGAACAATACAAGGCGCACATCCGGCGGTACTTTGCAGAAATCGTAAGCAAGGGAAATCTGGAGGCAATCCCCAACTTTGTAGCTCCGAACATCATCTTCAGAGGTCCTTACACGTCTCAACCCATTCAAGGTATCCAAGGCTTCAAGGAATTGATCGCGATGCTGCATGCCGCCTTCTCCGACCTTCAGATCACGGAGGAAGATATGGTCGTTGAAGGCGACACCGTTGCCACGCGCTGGAGCGCTTCTGGAACACACAAAGGCGAGTTTATGGGCACAGGCCCATCCGGCAAACCATTTCGCTTTGCGGGAACGGCTTTTTACCGGATTGCTGACGGCAAGATAGTGGAAGCCTGGTCTGTCAATAACAGTTTGGAAATAGTGCGAGATCTCGCCAGTACCCCCACGACCATCGGGGATACAGCTGCCAAGCGGCGGGCGCAGTTGCGGGCCGTGGCCGAGGCGTACTTCGCAGCGCTTGCGAAGAAGGAGTTCGAAACCATTCCATACGACGACGATGTGAGCTTGCGCGCGCCTCTCTGTCCCGGAGGCGTCCACACCCCACTTGTAGGAAAGGAGGTATTGCGCACCATTTGGTGGCCGCCGTTAGTTTCCGCCTTGGGAGAAGTGCAAGTCCTCGACCACTATATCAACGAAGAAATGACGGCTATCTGCACGGAAGCGTTAATCACCACCGTCAATCCGCCTGCCACGTTGCGCGTAGCGGATCGCTTTACGGTGAGTGCTGAAGGGAAGATCATTGAGCAAGAAGACCATTTCGATCCCCGTGATGTGACGAACCCTGGTTGGCAGAAGGGCTGAGATGTAAAAATCAAGACTGAATCCGCGGACGAAGAGGGGAATTAGCGGTTCCTCTTCTACTGTTACGTTCTCCGAAAAAAGCGAACGCACCAACGCCAGGGGAGATCACCCCCCAACAACCGAAAGGGAGGCAATCCCGATGGAAATGAGTATTGAGAAGATTGGTGACGTTACTGTGGTGGTACTGCCGGGAGAGCGGCTGGATGCGAGTGACGCCAAGGAGTTCAAACGCGACATCGCGCCTGTGCTTGAAGCAAACTCCAAGGTGGTCTTCGACATGAGTCAACTGCGCTTTGTCGATAGCTCCGGGCTGGGTGCTATCCTGTCGTGCCTCAGACAGTTGAACGCCGCGGGTGGGGATCTGAAGCTGTGTGGGCTGTCGAAACCGATCCGTGCACTCTTCGAACTCGTCCGCATGCATCGGGTATTCAATATCTTCAACACGAAAGAAGAGGCAGTCGGTGCTTTCCCACCATAGCGAAGGCCGGGTCCGGCCCATGAGGTGGTGTGATCAACACTACAATGTACACAGAGAGGAATAGGAGAGGTCCGAGAAAATGGCGCGCGGAAAAGGCAAGAATTTGGCCAACACCGTATCCGCCTCTCGAGCATCCATTCGCCAACATGTCAGATACTCATTGGGAAAAGAATGGGACAACCTCTCTGGAAGTGATCTGTTCCCGGCCGTGGCTCTGGCGATTCGGGACCAAAAAGACCCTCCCAACTAAAGAAATACTGAACGATGAGCCGATCAGCGGATTTGACAAGCCCAGGTAGGTCAAGGATAGTAGAGAATCCGAAGAAAAACTGTCGCTGCAAACCCGAGGCCTATGTATACCCCAGACTGGTTCGGAGACCCGATTTTCTACCAGATCTTTCCCGACCGTTTTGCCCGTAGCGCACGCCTGACAAAGCCAAAGGACTTAGAGGACTGGGATGCGGCGCCCACACCGCGCGGCTATAAAGGGGGGGACCTGTACGGCATCGTCGAGCACCTCGACCACATTCAGACGCTCGGCGCGAACGCTCTCTACCTGACTCCGATTTTTCAGGCCGCTTCCAACCATCGCTACAACACGCATGATTACTACCAGGTCGATCCCTTGCTCGGCGGCACTGCAGCACTGCGGGAGTTGCTGGACACCTGTCACGCGCGCGGCATGAAAGTGATTCTAGACGGTGTGTTGAACCACACCAGCCGTGGCTTCTTCCCGTTTCACGACCTGATTGAGAATGGGGTGCACAGTCTCTACCGCGACTGGTTTCACATTCATTCGTTTCCACTTAACGCCTACCAACCCCAACAGGGACTGGGCTACAGCGCCTGGTGGGGTCTGCCTTCGCTACCCAAACTCAATACCACTACCCTGGCCGTGCGCGAGTTTCTCTGGCGAGTAGCTACGCACTGGCTGGAGTTTGGTATCGACGGCTGGCGGCTGGACACGCCCAGCGAAATTGACGACGACACCTTCTGGCAGGAATTGCGCCGACGTTGTCGTGCCGTCAATCCTGAGGCCTATCTGGTTGGCGAAATCTGGGGGGATGCCAGTCGTTGGCTACAAGGGGATCAGTTTGATGCAGTGATGCACTACGAACTGACCAAAACGATTTTTGGCTTTGTCGCAGCGGACTCGCTCAATCACGAGGAGATCCGCAAGGGCGCTTACAAGCAGATCACACCGCTCGGTGCCGAGGAGTTTGCCGAGGCGCTCAAGCGCCTGCAGAGCAAGTACCGCCCGGAGGTCACCGCTGTCCAGTTCACTCTCCTGGGTAGCCACGACCCGGCACGCGCTCTCACTATCGTGGGGGAAGACGAGTCCGCCCTACGTCTGGCGCTGCTTTTCCAGATGACTTATCCTGGCGCTCCCTGCCTGTATTACGGCGACGAGATTGGCTTGAAAGGTAGACATGACCCACTCAACCGCCAGGGCATGCCCTGGCACCAGCCCGAAAGCTGGAACAGGGCATTGCTCGAGTATACCCGGCGCCTCATCAGTTTGCGCCGTGAACATGGCGCGCTGCGGCGGGGCAGCTACCGGGAATTGTACGCCCGGGACGGACTTTATGCCTTTGTCCGAGAGCTGCAGGGTGAGTGTTTGATCACCGTGTTCAATGTGAACCGACGCTCGGTCAAGCTCGAAATCTCCACTGCCGCACTCCCAGAGCTGCGGGGTGAGTTCTACGACGCGCTCAGTGGGCGCTCGGCTCAGGTCGAGCACCAACAGCTCACCGGGCACGACCTGCCCGCACGCTCGGGCGCCGTGTTCAGACCGCTATAGAGTAAAACTTGTTCTGGTTGCTCCTTCTTGCTCAGGTGCAAGATCAGTGCGCGGCCTATAAAAAAGTGATCTCCTGGTGTAGGAAGGCTTGTAGGCTAGGCACTGTCCACCTTCCTCTATTTTCTCCGCTTTCACGAGATCTTGTGCAGCAACTCTTCCCCCCGCACGTAGTGCCGCAGGTTCTCAAGCCACAACTGACCGACGCGAGGCAGATAGAGTGGCGAAGACCAGGCATTGTGTGGCGTGAGCAGGAGGCGGGAAGTGTCCCACAGGTCGTCCTCTGCTGGCCAGGGTTCAGTGGGGAGGACATCAAGGCACGCGTGCCGCAATCGGCCTGCTCGTAAGGCCTCCTTCAACGCCGCCACGTCCACGATCGCACCCCGAGCGACGTTGATCAGGGTGGCCGTCGGTTTCATCAGCGCGAGCGCCGATTGGCCGATCAGCCCGCGGTTCTCCTCGGTAAACGGCAGGGCCAGCACGACAAAATCGGCAATGGGTAAAAAGTTGGGGAGATCCGTCAATGGGCCTTGCGCATCGACTTGGGCGAGCACTTCAGGGGAACGGCGAATGCCGAGCACGTACATCCCGAAGGCTTTGGCGAGAGTAGCAACTCGACTGCCGATCGCTCCCAGTCCGACCACCAACACCGTCTTGTCGCTGAGACTGTCGAGGGCGAGAAGCTGCCAGCGATGGGCACACTGGTTGTCGCGCAACTCGCCGAGCCGCTTGGCCGACCACAGCATGCAGCCAACCGTGAACTCGGCGACTTCGGCGGCATTAGCGCCAGGGCTGTGGGTCACCGTGACCTTCCTGGCGCGCATGGCGTCATAGAAGGGACCGTCCGTGCCGGCGTCCTCCGTATGCGCCCAGCGGATCACAGGAAGTTTACTGACCGTTTCCACGAATGCGCTGGTGTAGGTGTCGCCGGCCAGGACAACCAGATCGCAATCTTCAGACGACTCCGCATAAGAACCATCGGCTGTGATAAGCGTCCAGCCCAAGCCAGGCACGATCTCATTTGCCTCAGCACGAACGCACTCAAAAAAACTACGACCAGCGGCAACTTTCATAACTGCTCACTTATCATCATGCAAGGAATAGTGCTGACTGCGTCTCATGCCCAGCGGCCTGTAATACCAGTATCCGCGCGGGCGAAAAGTTCATGTCCACAAGCAACTTCATACAGATTCTAGCGGTGCCTCAATTTCCTCCACTCGCCAGGCTGCGTAAGTAAGTGCTTCGTCAATGTCTTCAGGTTCAAGATAAGGGTAGAGCTTCAATATTTTCTCCCGGGAACGTCCGGCAGCTAACAGGCCGATGATAGTCCCGACTGTTACCCGCAATCCACGGATGCAGGGACGTCCACCCATGACTGCAGGATCGAACGTGATACGTTTGAGTGCCTTCATAGGGCTCTCCCAGTCATCTTTCATGATTGATCTACCCCTCGCAGGGCTTTTACCTCGCGCCGTAGCTCAGCAGCCAGCTCCGCTTCCGTCGGCAAATGCAATTTGTAACGGCTGGTGAAGATCTGCTTCTTCTGGTCTGGTCCCAGAGTGTATTGAACCACAGCCTCGTTTTTATCCGTGCAAAGGATGAGGCCCAGGGTCGGTTGGTCTCCGGCTGTACGACGCTCCCGGTCGAAGTAGTTCACATAGAACTGGAGCTGGCCAAGGTCCTGGTGTATGAGTTTGCCAACTTTCAGGTCAATGAGCACGTAACACTTGAGCACTGTGTGGTAGAAAACCAGGTCGATGTAGAAATGGTCGCCGTCCAGCGTGAGTCGCTGCTGTCGGGCAACGAAGGCGAAACCTTTGCCGAGTTCGAGAAGGAAAGATTGCAAGTTCTCGATGAGGGCTTGTTCGAGGCGGGATTCCACCAGACCTGGCGGCTCCGGTAACCCAAGGAACTCGATGACGACAGGATCTTTGAAAACGTCAGCCGGTTGCTGGATCTCCTGCCCCTTCGTGGCCAGTCGCATGAGGCCGCGTTTGTCTTTACTTAGTGCGAGCCGTTCATACAGCAGGCTGTTGATCTGCCGCTCAAGTTCACGGGCCGACCAGTTATTGTTAATAGACTCGATTTCGTAAAACGCGCGGGCTTCGGTCTTGTCCACACGGAGCAATCTACGATAGTGCGTCCAGGAAAGATTTGAGTGGAGCCGGCCGGGCTGCCAAGATTCGCCACGCAGTGAGTGGGGAATTTCAAGATTCGCTGCTGGCAAGAGTTCTGAAGATTTCCGACGCACTGCGTCGGATTTTTCATTTCCGCGCAAACCAGGATACTCTAAGAAAAAGCGGCGACAGAGTTCAAGATTATCCACCGAAAGGCCCTTGCCAAACTCCACAGTCAGCCGCGAAGAGAGTTCTTGCAACAACCGCTTACCATACCCTGCTCGCTTTTTCCCTCGCTGTTCCTCCTCTACGATCTCTCGTCCGATCAGCCAATAGGCGACTACTTGGGCGGTGTTTACTGAACGCGCGGCGGTCGCCCGCGCCGACTCAAGAATCTGCCGGATGCGAGCGTATACGCTGTTCTTGGGTTTCGACGTCATCTCCAAAACCCTTTGCCTTTACAGCACCTGCGACATCAAGTCACGCACATAGGTATCCGGATCGTCCTTGGCACAGAGGATATGATGGTCGCGATATTCGGACGCTCTTGCTTGCTGGTTAGGTGCAGAAGGGCTGGGCCAGCGCAAGTCGTTTCGGTAGGTCTGGGCGATAAGAAACGATTCGAGGCGGATGTCGTCCCGCTTGAGGTCCACCTGTAATTTTTTGATGCACCGGCAGAACTGAATCTTTGGGTTGTTGAAGTTGTCGGTGAAGTTCCGTAACCCCTTTGGATCAATAAACGCAATGGTTTGTTGTTTTTCTTGCAAGAGCCAGAGAATGAAATCCGGGCGAAAGCCGCTCTCGGTAAAAAAGCTAATCGCCTTGTCTGAGTTGTGATTGCGCAGCAGGTACAGCTCTGTGTCGGCAAGTATGCCGGTGGCTTCCGCCTTGCAAAATTTCTCCAGATCGTCCACAAACCGCTTTTCACCGTCGTTGAGATGCGTCGGAACAATTTTGATCAGAGCATCCTCGCCATTGCCGTGGCTGAGACAGATAAGCGGCTGGTAGAGGTGCGGACGCGATTGGAACACGCTGAGGTTGTCGAAGTTAAACTCCGCAAATTGACCTTTGGCGAATTTTTCACTCAGCTCTCTGAGACGGCGGATGAGTTGTGTCTCCGATTTCTTGACGAGCACTTGATACCGCTGCAGTACCTCGTCGTCACTGGAAGTCAACCGCTGATACTCCAGGTACGGAGCCTCGAAATTCCGCTTGTGGAACTGATAAAAGCGATCCAAGTACCCTTTGAGTAGGTGCGTCGCCACCTCCTGCCATAGCGGGCGTTGCTCAAGCCCGCGAAAATCCAGATAACCCGGCGGAATAAACAACTCGTACCACCAAGGCTCGTGCAGTAAGCGCCGCAGGTCATCGGCTGAGAAGATGAGATTGTAGTAGGCGTTATCGCGCTTATGACGCTCCAGTTCAAACCAGACGACATCCCAGGCCAGAAACGCCAGGTGTTCGCGGCGCAAGCCCTCTCTATTCAACACCGCAGTCGCCGGCGCTCCCCCACCTCCCACTGACGACCGTTTCTGCAGACGCGGATACCAGTCAGCCACAACTCTGTTGTTAAGCCGTCCTTCGAGACTCTGCAGTTTGAGCCGGACCGATTTCTTGAAGTCCGGCATGTCCGCCTTGGGGCGAATGATATTGAGCTGAATTTCGTCACGCTCGAATGCGGGAAGCTTGATCGTGGGCAGGAAAATGATCTCCCGGCGCTCATCCTCACCCACGCCTTCTTCTTCGAGGTATTCCTCGAACTCCCTCATGTAATCGCTGCGAATGCCGAAGATGTTGAGTGTTTCCAGCAACTCGATGTGCGCGGGGTGAAGCCGCGGCAGGTCTTCGCTTTGGAAGTCCAGTGCATCGAGGGCGCTGGTGCGCTTGAGCTTGAAACGGTAGCCCTTCAAGCGTACACCACGTCCGAATAGCTGGATAATCTCGCTTCCTTCCTTCTTCCCGACATTCATGAGCCCCATGGCCGACACGCGCCACGAACTCCAGCCCTCAGTGAACTTTTTGGCGCCTGCCAACATGCGGATCGAGCTGCCATCACGCCTGATGTCAGCAAACAAGGAGCCGGAGAAGGCCAAGTCGTCAACCACATAGCGGTCGTCCGCGGTTTTGCGTTCGACGCATAAATCACAGAGCTTTTTGGCGTCGCCGACATTCACGACCCCAAACCAGTCGTTCTCTCCAACCCGCAGGCCAATCTCGCCTTCGCTCCCTTGCAGGCGAACAATATGCAACTGGCCGCCGCCTGCGGCATTGAAGACATATTTCAGGATGTCGCTGAATAGGTCACTCGCCTGATGCGGCTGATACATCTGCTCCACGTATCGAAAAAACCGCTCGAACACCCGCTGCCCACCGGCTACCAGTCCATCTCTTCGTTCCAGCAGCTTCTGCAGGCGTCGTTCGCTCTCCTGCCGGTCGGCGATAAAGGAAGCGAGGAATTTGAGGATCAGCACCAGGTCGGTGTCCTCTTGTGTTTGCCGTTGACCAGTCACCGAACCGCCGACAAAGACCAACAGTGGAGCTTCAAGGAGATAGGGAGCCAGCGTGCTCCCACCATCGGCATAACGTCGGCACTGTTGATAAAAAGCAAGCAGACAGGCAGTCAAATACAGAGGGCGCGTTTCGTCCTCATGCTCTTCGGCGAGATTGAGTATGTTAAAATCCTTGCCGTAGCCGTCGTTGTAGAAAAACCTGTAGGAGTAGTCGAAGAGAATGCACTTGGCGTAGGTCTGTGTCAGCGTCCTCTGCTTGGACCCAGACGCGGCTTTAATCGCCTGACCAAAGGTGGCAGAGTACTCGAACGAGAAGCCATTGGCACATAGCCGTTGCCGCTTGTCCATCCACTCTTCGCCGCCGGAGCCGCGGTGTCCCTCGTCCACCAGCACGAGGTTGTTACCCTCGAAGGTATCGACCGCCACCGTCTTTTCGCCGGAGGTCTCGCGCAGCTTGTGGATGTCGATGATGTCCACGCCGCGACCGCTGAAGAGCGTCGCACCGTCCTTATCGTAAAAGTCAGCCTCCATGCCGGAAAGCTCGAACTCTTCCTTGTGCTGGCGCGATAGACCTTCATTGGGCGTAAGTAAAATGATGCGGTTTAGCTCTTGCCGCTGCCCGGCCTTGCCCAAATAGTGCAGATACTGGCGGATGTGGCAGTGCATGAGCAGGGTCTTGCCGCTGCCCGTGGCCATCCAGAAGGCGATTTTGTTCAAGTCACCTTCAGCAAAGGGCTTCAGTTGCTGGTGTCTGCTTGGGCCCCGATTGAACGCCTCCATTACTTGATTCAGCGCAGCCAACAGATCAGCGCGGTTGTGGAAATAGCGGTCAAGATAAAACTCGGTGAGCAGCAAGCTGAGATATTGGAAGTAGAGTGGGTAGAGCGTCGGTCCCAGGAGGTTACGTTTGCGCGTGATGTGTTTCCAGTGGGCGACGATGTTGCTGTCGTAAGTACGGAGTTGATCGTCGGAGAGCGACCGCCCTTGGCCGTACTTGGGCAGGCGAGCAATCAGTTGGTGTACGAAATGGGTGCCGCCGTCACTGGCCCACCCCTCTAATTCCGGTGCGCGCAGTATGGTGGAAAGACGGTCGAAATCATCGACGCCCAGTTGCTGCAAGGCCCAGCGGGCCAACACCAATTGATCGGCAAAGTGGGTTGTCATTGGCTGAGCGTCTCAAAGTCCTGCGCTTCGAACATGAGCCGTGCAAAGGTTTCTTCGATGAGGTGCACCTTGTTATGCGGGTCGGCGAGGGTGTGAGAGCCGTTGACGTAGATGAAATCAAATTCGGTGTCCGCCGGGTTAATCTGGAGGCGCGTCAGGAACTTATCCAGTGCTTCGTTGTCCTTTACCGGATCGTCGCTCAGCGTGCGCCAGATGACCAGCGGGCGACCGCCGGCCCGTTTCTCGCCGGTGACGGTGAGAAATCCCTTCTGCGTGTCGATATGCTTAACTTTGAGGCCGAGCAGCCAGTTGAAGGTTTCGACCAGATCAATGGTGGTTTCCTTCGTCTCCCCTGCGCTAGCAGTGGCTATTTTGAGCTTGTAGCTGAACGGGTCACGGAATTGGTCGAGGTCGAGCAGGCTGGCGCTGCCCGCGCTTTCCACGTCGAGGAAATAACTGATGAGATAGCCATCTCGGACCTCTTCGGGCACGGCGTTGAGCACGGCTTGCTGCTCCGGCGTGCGGACAAGGCGCAGGTTGTTCAGCGTATCTTCGTAACCTTCCAGCCGAAGAATCTTAAAAGCGTGCGAAATGCCTGTGTTGCGGCTCTGTGGCTTACCATCTTTCCAGTCGGTTGAGTAGACAATCTTCTTCAGCCGTGGCACAAGTACCGTATCGAAATACTCACTCATTTCGACAAGGATGTACTTGCGCGAGCCTCCGTCCTCGCGGTTGAGGTTAATGACCGCGTGGCCGGTAGTGCCGGAGCCAGCGAAGTAATCGAGAACAACACTGCAAGAAGTTCCTCCTACCACGACAATTTTGTGAATTAACGCCGTCGGTTTTGGAAAGCCAAATTCACGAAAGCCTAATTCTCTTAACTCCATCGTACCTTGTTCGTTAATAACTTCCGTCTCTGTCCATATCGACTTTGGCTTGGTGGTATCCTTCCGAGCTTTTTCGTAGATGTTCCAATTGCCATTGCGGATTTGCTTCGCCACCAATACTTTTCTTTGCGGCCCTTGTAACGCTGTCTGAACCTTCTCTTTACCCCATCTCCAACAGGAGTCTTCACCTTCGCTGTTCTTTGGAAAGATTGGCACGTCGTAAGATGGACCTTGGTCAAGAGCGATATCTGCAAATCCATCTTCACTAAGACTGCTGCTAGCAACGAAAATAGGGTAGAACAGATTGGGGCGGTTGAATCTTCCGAATTTCGGATTTCTGTTTCTTAGTTCCCAAAGCTCATAGTCCCCCCATTCATCTCTAGTTGGGGTTTCGTTCGCTGTCTTAGATAATTCGTTCAGGGCAACGTTTCCCTCTATTCCATAGGTAATTAGATATTCGTGTGTCTTCGCAATCGATTTGTAAGTCTGACCACGCTTATTCGACTGGATTATGATCTGTGCTTGGAAAGCGTCCTCGCCAAGTAATTCATTTAAGCAATGACGCAGACTAGGCATCTCATTGTCATCACTACTCACAAATATAACGAAGTCTGCTTTTCCTAAGTGAAAGGTTGCAGCCAGACGTTCACGGATCATTGTAGCCCAACTCGAATGGCGGTAATTGTCTTTATAAATAAATTCATCATTCCCGGTGTTATACGGCGGATCGATGTACACGCACTTCACTTGCTCCCTGTACCGCTCCTGCATCAACTGCAGCGCCTGAAAATTCTCTGAATGGAAACAGACACCGTCGAGCGTTTCGTCCAGGTTGTCGATAGACGCCAGTAGACGCGGCGTGAAGCCGCGATCGAAGTGGCGCGTATCGAGCATCAGGTGTGGCTGCTGCTTGAGGAACTCGACAGTGCGTGGTTTGGCCGTGAACAACTCCTTGGGTAGGTCGGTCAGCGCATAGAGCTGCTCCCATTCTGCCCACTGCGTGTCGTTTTTGCAGATGTCTTTGTAAAGAGATTCGGGTACGCGATCCACTGTGAGGCAGTAACGGGTTTCGACGACAAACTTCTTTTTCAGCCACAGCTTTTTCTGGAAGTTCTCCAATTGCTCCAACATGCGGATGATCGGCTGGGCGCAGCGGCGGATAGCGCGAATCTTGGACAGATATTCCTCGGCCTTCGGAGCGGCTACGTTCTCGATGTCGTCGAGGTGCATGATTTCGTT
>JACXTT010012375.1_pt1 | contig 11327 bp, 7 predicted proteins | sample 9270951 | NCBI WGS metagenome assembly JACXTT01 (sample SAMN15532306, study PRJNA645909) | rock metagenome | isolation source: weathered quartz diorite | place: Puerto Rico | collected 2017-06-21 | reverse complement strand
TGGAGCGCGACCGGGCCGTGGGAGCGCCGGTGCGCTGCGCGGAGGGCGTGGGGGAGGCGGGATTGCGCGAGTTCGCGAACCCCGACGGCGCGCCGTGGGCGGCGCGCAAGATCACCCGCGTGATCTTTCTCGCCCCCGACGACACGGAGGTAAAGGTCGCGGAGCGGGAGGGGGGTTGGATTCTCGATCGCACCCGCTTCGACGCGTTTCTCGCGGCCGAAGCGGTTGCTGCCGGCGCGCACCTCTCCGTCGGCACCGAGGCGACCGGGATGGCCCGGACCCCGGACGGGCGCTGGGCCGTCACCATCCGTGGCCCAGGCGGGACGGACACCGTCCGGGCGCGCGTCGTGATCGGGGCCGACGGCGTCGAAACGATGGTCGGCCGCTGGGCGGGGCTCGACACGCGCGTGCCGTCGCGCGACATGGAGTCGTGCGCGCAGTACGTCGTCCAGGGGATCGACTTCGATCCCGACGCGATCTATCTGCAATTCGGGCGTGACATCGCCCCCGGCGGCTACGCGTGGCTCTTCCCCAAGGGAACGGACGTGGCGAACGTCGGGCTGGGAATCCTTGCGCTGAAGAGCAAGGGCCGGAGCGCCCGCGACTACCTCGATGCCTGGATCGCGCGGCGCTACCCGCGCGGCGCGCGCCTCGGCTACACCGTGGGTGGCGTCATCGTCCACCCAACGATCAAGCAGACGACGACCGACGGCGTGCTCATCGCCGGCGATGCCGCCCACATGGTGAACCCCCTCTCGGGCGGCGGCATCGTGAACGCGATGAAGGCGGGCCGGCTCGCCGGCCGCACCGCCGCCCAGGCGATCGCGCGGGGCAACACGAGCGCCGCCCGCCTGCAGAGCTATCACGACGCGTGGATGCGCATGCTCGGCGAAGACCATCTCAAGTACTACCGCATCAAGCAGGCGCTCGAGAAACTCGACGACAGCTTCTACGATGGCCTCGCGCGAACGGTCAACGCCATCCCCGAGTCGAAGCGCACGCTGGGTCGCATATTCGCTCATGCATTGGTGAGGCATCCGCAGCTAATTCCGGTGGCGGCGCGGTTCTTTGTGTGAAATGCAAAATGATGAATGCAGAATGCCGAATGCCAAGATGAGCAATTCTGCATTCAGCATTTTGCATTCTGCATTTCTTGGGGAGGGGAGATGTTGAATATCGACTTGCGGGGCAAACGAGTCTTGGTGGCGGGCGTCGCCGACGATGCGGGATTCGGGTTTGCGATCGCGAAAGCGATGGCCGAGGCGGGCGCGACGGTCTGCACCGGTACGTGGCCGCCGGCGCTCAACATCTTTCTCAACCTCCTCGAGCGCGGCAAGATCGACGAAGCGCGTCAGATGCCCGACGGCTCGAAGCTCGAGTTCGAAAAGATCTACCCCCTCGATGCGGCCTACGACACGATCGCGGACGCTCCGGAAGAGATCCGCGCCAACAAGCGCTACAAGGAAGTGGGGGATTTTTCGGTCGACGGACTGCGCCAGCGGCTCGTCGCCGACTTCGGCGACCAGGCACTCGACATCGTGGTGCATTCCCTCGCCAACGGACCCGAGGTCAAGAACCCGCTCCTCGAAACCAGCCGCGCCGGCTATCTGACAGCGGTGAGTGTCAGCGCCTACTCGCTCACCTCCTTGGTGAGCCGCCTCTCCCCCCATATGAAACGCGGCGGAGCCTTCATTTCCCTGACCTACATGGCGAGCGAGCGCGTGGTCCCCGGCTACGGCGGTGGGATGTCGTCGGCCAAGGCGGCGCTGGAGAGCGACACGCGCACCCTGGCATTCGAGGCCGGCCGTCGCTGGGGCCATCGCGTCAACACGATTTCCGCGGGCCCGCTCGCGTCACGGGCGGCGAGCGCCATCGGCAAGATCGAGCACATGGTGCAGTACTACGCGGCCAATTCGCCGATCCCCGAGTCGCTGCTCGCCCGCGAAGTCGGTGTCACGGGCGCGTTCCTCTGCAGCCCGCTGGCCAGCGGCATTACCGGCGCGACGATCTACGTGGACAAGGGCTACCATGCCATGGGGATGGGCGTGTCGGGCGGGCAGGTACTCTAACGGCCTCTCTCCGGATGGCAACCGTGCGCCGACCGCTACTCACCCTCACCTTCACCGCTGCCCTCGCCGCTTGCGGGAGCGAGGCCCGCAACGTAGCACGCGTCGCGCCCGGTTTTCCGACAATCACTTTTGCCGACCCCGAGCCTCCATCCATCCTCGACGTTCCAGCGCCTCAAATGCCTGACGCCGTGCACGCATTCTATGTGTTGAAGCCCGACAATCGCTTCCTGGGCGCTGTCGCCGAGATGCACCGGCTCGTGTCGGGTGAGCCCGCCGACACGGTGAAGGTGAGCCGCCAGGATGGGCAGTGGCTCATCGCTTATCGCGGCGAGCGGGTCGGCAGCCTGCCCGACGTGGCCGGTTTCGAGAACGGAGCCGCGCTACTCGACGGTTGGGCCGCACGCCTGCTCACCCGCTATCCCCTCGCGACGACTGGAGCTCCGTCGGCCCAGGAACGCGATTCTGTGTTGGCGTTGCTCGAGCAGCTCGACGCCCCGCAGCTGGGTGTCGCGCTCCGCATAGTGGACGCGGGCTGGCGGCGAAACCGCCACGCGGCCTGGCTCCCTCTCGCCGCATCGGGGCTCACGCTGCTGGCAGTTCAGCTGCCCAAGACGGACGTGGTCGGCGACCCGCTCGTGGCGCGGTCCCTCGCCGCCGCGACGCTGGCCGAGGCAACGGGATACGAGGACGCGGTCGTCCAGGTTCGGGCGCTGCTCGGCGAACACATGGGCTACACACACGAGGCGGCACGGATCGCGACCGCACTCCCACCCGATCACCCTGTCCGCCTCCTCGCGTCGCGCAATCGGTCGGCCCTTCTCGCCGCAGTCACCGCCGGGCATTCCACGCCGCTCACCCGATTGCTGTACCTGCGCGCCATCGCCGATCGGGGAGAAAGAAATGGTTTCACCGAAGCGCTTGAAGTCAGCGGGATGCGCATGAGCTCCGGTGTTCTGGGTGCAGCGGTGACCACGAGCCGCTTCGAATCAGATATCCTTGTTATCCAACACGGGCCGCGGGTGCTCGCCGCCGAGCTTGACGCAATCGCTCCCCGTTCAGATCTCGTCGCCCGCTTCGAGCGTCTGGTCCGAGCGCTCGCGCGCCTGGTTCAGGGACGCGCGCCGGGCGCCGAGCCGGAGGGGGCGAACCTGCTGCAGGCGAGGCCGGGGGGCGGGAACGCGCTCGCCAAGTTCGAAGGCGACCTTGAGACCCTGAACACCCGCTTCGCCGGACCGTTCCTGACTGGCGACCTCTATGGGTTGTACTTCCGGGCGCAGCTGCATGCGGCGTTCGAGCGCGCCTGTATTCACAATGTGGACGGTCTGGCCTCGGTCACCGCCGCGACGGGTTTTGTGCGCGCCTTTGCCGATGCACCGTCGGGTCTGTGGACCGATGTGATGCGCTGGTGTCGTGGCAGGGCAGACGTCCTCGCAGGACATGGCTCGGTCGACACGCTCATCGATGATCTGCGCACGGTACGCGGGTTGAGCGAGCCCGCGCTACGGGGCTCGCTCTCCGACGTCGCGGATCTGCTGAGTTACATGGACGGGCGGCACATCGCGGCGGCGCGCATCGCATTCGCTCGGCTCGACAGCCGGCCCCATGCCGTGCGCCGTGCTTCCCAGGTGGCGACCGATCGACTGGGCGACCTGCCGCTCGCCGAGCGGCTCGATCAGCGCCTGCTCGCTCTGGCGGGTGAAGACTACCCGGAACTGGCCGTGTGGAGCGCGCAGTATCATGGCGATGCCGCAGCACTCACCGCACAGGCGCGCGAATCGCAGTTGACCCTTGAAGCGCGGTTCAACGCCCTGAATGATCTGCTCACCATCAGTAAGGACACCAACGCAACCTTCGCGGCCTTCGAGCGACTGCTCGCGGAAACTCCCGACAACTGGGAGGAGCGGCAGAGCTACGTCGAACAGCTCGAGCGCTCGGGACGCTCCGCCGACGCCGCGCGCATCATCCGCGCATGGCTTACGAACCACGGCCCCGACCGTGGTTTCGACTACCTCTTCGCCACCACGGCCCTGGCCCGCCAGTATCAGCGCTTGGGAAGGCTCGAACAGGCTTACGCACTGCTGGAACCGCTCCAGAACAGCTACCAGTTTGGGGTGCTGCAGCGCTCGGCGTTGATCGCGCTCGCCATGGGGAACGTCGGTGTGGCGGAACGGCTGGCGCAACGCGGAGTGGATCGGTACCCGGGTTGGGCCCCCGCCCACGCCACACTGGCCCAAGTACGCTGGGCGCAGCATCGCTATGCAGACGGCTCCACCGTACTCAACGACCCGCATCACGTTTTGTCGTCTGACGACTGGCGACACGCGGTGGGACCAGTGTTCGCGTCCGCCTTTGGTCGGAGCCCGGTTGCCGAGGGCGACAGCGCCTTCGCCGGGCTCGTCCAGGGGGGCGTTCCTGCGACGCTGCTCGCCGCCTTGCCGGCGGCGGCGGCCGACTCGGGCTTCTACGCGCTCGCCCTGGCGTTGAAACAACGCCTCCTGCCACCCGCTGGAGGAGACGATGCCGCAGCGGTGGAGTTCTATCGCTATGTCGTCGCCGCACGGGGAGCCGGTGCAGGGCGTGCTTGGCTGGCCGCGCGGTGGTCACCGACAGAAGCCCGGCGCCAGGCGTTGTCCATCTACCGGAACGGCCTGTACGACTTGCTCTGGGACTTGGACGCAGTACCGGATGACGGTGTGGACGGCTCCTACTACTGGGTCGTGCGGGCGCTCGCCTGGCTCCAAGATCCCAAACGTGACCCGGCCCGTCGCGCCCGGCTTATGGAGTTCTACCGCCGCCCGGATCCTCGGTACTACCATCTGGTGGGTCGTTGCCTGCTGGGCATGGAGCCGGATGAAACACTCCTGATCTTCGCGACCACGCCGCATCGCCGCGCAGAGGTGAGTTATTACCTCGGCATCAAGGCGTTGAGCGAGCGGCGCTATAGCACCGCGTCGGACTGGCTCCGCGTCACCGTAGAGACTCAGAGCGAGCGGGACTGGGAGACGTTGTGGGCCAAGGACCTGCTGACACGCTGGGCGGGCACGGGTCGTGTGCTGCCGGTCGCGGTGCCGCAGGTCGCGGCCAAGCTCCCGACCTGGTAAGGATCAGCCTTCCGGCGAGGGTCGTTGCTCCGGCGCCGCCCCGTTGCCGTCGAGAGACGGCCGCCAGCTCGAGCGATAGCGCCCGGTGAGCGCCAGCATCAATGTCGTCCCGAGCGCGCAGCGGTTGGCGAGATGCGCCGCGAACCGCCCCGCCGTTCCCAGTGGTCCGACACGCAGCGCGAAGGGTCGCGGCAACACATCCCACGCATACACCGGAATGCGCGACAACCGCAGCGGATCGTGGTTGCGTTCCCAGGCGCCGGCAAAGCCCAATTCGAATCCCGATTGGCGGGCCAGCTCTACGGTTCGGTCGCTCGCCGCGCCGAACGGGTAAGCGATCGATAACCCGGCCGACGGCCCCAGCCGGTCGACCAGCATCTGGCGCGACCGCGCCAGCTCTTCCACGATCGCCTCGCTGCGCAGCCAGGTGAGACGCCGGTGGGTGCCCGAGTGTGAGCCGAAATCAAACCCCTTGATGCGCCATGATTCGATCGTCCGCCAGGAGAGCTGCGGCAGCCGGCGGAACGCGTACGGCACATCCCACCCGTTGTCCCGTCCTACGTAGTCGGTGACCAGGAACGTTGTCGCCGCGAACCCGAGATCGGCGAGCACCGGGTAGGCTTGATCCGCCAGGCTGGCGTGCCCGTCGTCGAAGGTCAGGAGAAAGTCTTTGCCGTCGGAAGAGAGACGCGACAGCGGGAAGAGATAGTGGGACGTCGCCTGCTGGTATTGCTCGATCGTCAGTGTCCGCCAGCCGCGCTTGGCGAGCGTCGTCATCTGTCGGACGAACGCCCTCTGGCTGACGCGCGTGATGCCCAGCTCCAGCGGACCCCCGACGCGGTGGTAGCAGAGTGCCGGGGAGCGAATCATGCTCCCGTACTCCCGAACCCGCCCGTCCCGCGCCCGCTCGGAGGCAGCGCATCCACGGTCTCGAGCTCCACCGCCGCGACCCGCTGGAACACGAGCTGCGCGATCCGCGTCCCCCGCTCTATCGTCACGGCGCTCGTGCCGAGATTGATCATCGCGACCATGAGCTCTCCGCGATAGTCGGAGTCGATCGTTGCCGGCGTGTTGGGGAGCGTGAGACCGTGTTTGAGCGCGAGGCCGGAGCGCGGGCGCACCTGCGCTTCGAAACCCGGAGGAATTGCCAGCGCCAGACCGGTGCGCACCAGGCGGCGTTCCATCGGCTGCAATGTGAAGGCCGCCTCGGCGCTCGCCACGTCGTACCCGGCTGCGCCGGCGGTCGCGCGGGCCGGAAGTGGCAATCCGTCGTGGTGCGGGAGCCGGAGCACCTGTACCACGGGAGGGCGCTCGCTCACACCAGCGTCTGGGGATCCGCCACCGGGAGCCCGAACGCTTCGGCCACTCCCGGGTACACGACCTTCCCCTCGATCACGTTGAGACCAAGGAACAGCGCGCGATCGTCGCGGCACGCCTGCTTCCAGCCGCGCTTGGCAAGCCGTTTGGCGTAGGGGAACGTGGCGTTGGTCAGCGCCAGCGTCGACGTGCGGGGCACGCCGCCCGGCATGTTGGCAACGGCGTAGTGAATGATGCCGTCAACGACGTACGTCGGCTGCTCGTGCGTCGTGGGCTTGATCGTCTCGATGCAGCCGCCCTGATCGACCGCCACATCCACGACCACCGACCCCGGCTTCATCAGTTTCAGGTCGGCGCGCTTCACCAGATGCGGCGCCTTCGCGCCCGGCAGCAGCACCGCGCCGATCACGAGGTCCGCCTTGCGGAGCTGCTCGATGATGTTCTGATGGTTCGAATAGAGCAGGTCGACATTGGGCGGCAGGACGTCAGCGAGGTAACGCAGCCGGTCGAGCGAGACGTCGAGCAGCGTCACGTGGGCGCCGAGTCCCGCCGCCATCTTGGCGGCGTTCGTACCGACGACCCCGCCGCCGATCACCAGCACTTCCCCGGGCAGCACGCCGGGAACGCCGCCCAGCAAGATCCCCGACCCGCCGAAGACCTTCTCGAGGTACTTCGCGCCCTCCTGCACCGCCATGCGACCCGCCACTTCGCTCATCGGCGTCAACAGGGGCAGCTCCCCGGTGGACAGCTGCACCGTCTCATATGCGATCGCCACGCACCCGGTCGTGATGATCGCCTGCGTGAGCGGCTCGGAGGCGGCAAAGTGGAAATAGGTGAAGACCACCTGGCCCTTGCGGATCCGTTTCCACTCAGGCTCGATCGGCTCCTTCACTTTCACGATCATGTCGGCTTTGGCCCAGACGTCCTCCGCCGAGCCGGCGATGCCCGCCCCCACCCCACGATACGCGTCGTCCGAGAACCCCGAGCCGAGGCCCGCTCCCTGTTCGACGAGCACCGTATGCCCGTCGCCGACGAGCGATTCGGCGCCCGCGGGGACCAGGGCCACGCGGTTTTCGGCTGTCTTGATCTCCTTCGGAACCCCGACGATCATGTTGGCCCCCGGCCCCGGCTCGGTGGTGCGTCAGTTGGGCCCGAGCCAGACCAGCGTCTGGCGCCCGGGCGCGAAGAATTCGGCCGCGACCTCCGCCACTCGATCGGGCGTCAACGCACCGATTTCGGCGAGGGTCGCATCCAGACCGCGATATGGCTCGGCATGGACGGCGAAGCTCGCCAAACGATACATCCGGGACGTGGGGCTCTCCAGCGTGAGCGTCAGCTGTCCCTGGGTCTGCCGCTTGGCCTGATCGAGAGCATCGGCCGGCAATCCCTCGCGCGCCAGCTTCTCGTACTCGGCACGGATCGCCGCGAGCGCCTGCGCCGCCGTCTTCGGCTGGGTCCCGACATACGTCCCCAGCACGCCGACCTGGCCGTAGAAATGGGAATACGAGTACACCGCATACGCGAGGCCGAGCTCTTCACGAACGCGCTGAAACAAACGGCTCGACATTCCGCCGCCGAACACGTTGGACAGCGCCATCAGCGCGTATTTCCGCGGATCGGCGAACCGCACGGTATCGGTCGACAGCACGAGATGAGTCTGCGCGGTCTCCTTCGCGTGCCGCACTTCGACCCCGCGCTTCGCTTCCTGCCCGCGAGGCGTGACGTGCGCGCTGCCGGATCCATTGGAGGCGTCGAGCCAACCCTGCGCACCCGCCAGATCGACCAACGCCTGGTGCTCGAGGTTGCCGGCCGCCGCGATGACGCAGTTTCCCGGGAAGTAGGCCCGTTCGTGGAGCCGCTTGAGATGTTCCGAAGACAGCCCCGTCACCGTTTCCGGCGTCCCGAGAATCGAGTACCCATAGGGGTGTTCGGGCCAGAGCGCTTCGGCCGAGAGGTCGAAAACGAGGTCGTCGGGCGTGTCGAGAACGGTATTGATTTCTTCGAGAATGACATTGCGCTCGAGGTCCAGGTCGCCCTGGCGCAGCGTCGGCCGCCGCACGAGGTCGGTGAGCACGTCGAGCGCGCGGGGCAGATCGCCGTCCAGCACGCGTGCCTGATATGCGGTCGTGTCGCGGGAGGTGTAGGCGTCGAGGGAGCCGCCCCGCGTTTCCAGCTCGAGCGCGATTTCCTGGGCGCTGCGCCGCGCGGTGCCCTTGAACACCATGTGCTCGAGCAGGTGGCTCACGCCCATCTCGCCGCGCGGCTCGTGCACCGAGGCGGAGCGCACCCAGATGCCCACCGCGACCGACCGCACGCTCGCCACGCGCTCGGACAGGATCCGAACGCCGTTGGGAGCGATGGTCTGAAAGACGTCGCGGTCCAGCTGGACCGTTTCCATCACCCGGCGCGTTGCTCCGGTTTATCGAGCAGCGCCTTGCGCGACAACCGCATCCGCCCGCGGTCGTCGACCTCGAGCAGCTTCACGCGCACCTTGTCGCCTTTCTTCACGACGTCTTCGGTGCGCTCGGTCCGTCCATGCTGCAGCTCGGAGATGTGCAGCAGTCCCTCGACGCCGGGGAGGATCTCGACGAACGCCCCGAAGGCCGTGGTGCTCTTGACGACGCCTTCGTAGATCTTGCCCACCTCGGGTGTCTGAATCATCCCTGCGATGATGTCGCGCGCCTGCTCACCGCCCGCCCCGACCGACGAGATCGTGACCATCCCCGAATCGTCGACGTTGATCTCGGCGCCCGTCTGTTCCTGGATAGCGCGGATCGTCTTGCCCTTGGGGCCGATGAGGTCGCCGATCTTGTCCGGTGGGATCTGGATCGTGATGATGCGCGGCGCGTACTTCGAGAGCTGCTCGCGCGGCTGCGGGATGACTTTTTCCATGATGTCGAGAATGTGCAACCGCGCCCGCTTCGCCTTCTCGAGCGCTTCGGAGAGAATCGTGAAGTCGAGCCCTTCGATCTTGATGTCCATCTGAATGGAAGTCACGCCCTCGCGCGTCCCCGCGACCTTGAAATCCATATCGCCGAGGTGGTCTTCGGTACCGAGGATGTCGGTGAGCACCGCGACGCGCGAGCCTTCCTTGATCAGCCCCATCGCGACGCCGGCGCACGCCGACTTCACGGGCACGCCGGCATCGAACAGTGCCAGCGAGCCGCCGCAGACCGTGGCCATCGACGAGGAGCCGTTCGACTCGAGGATGTCGGACACGATGCGGATGGTATAGGGGAAGGTCTCGTAGGGCGGCAGGATCGCCTGGATCGCGCGTTCGGCAAGGGCCCCGTGGCCGACCTCGCGGCGCGACGTCCCGCGGATCATCTTCACTTCGCCGGTGGAGAACGGCGGGAAGTTGTAGTGCAGCATGAACGACTTCGACGTTTCCTGCGGCACGTCGATCGAGTCGATGCGCTGCTCGTCCTGCACCGTCCCGAGCGTGGCCGAGACAAGCGCCTGGGTCTGGCCGCGGGTGAACAGCGCCGATCCATGCGTGCGCGGCAGCACGCCGACTTCGCACGTGATCGGCCGCACCGTATCGAGATCGCGTCCGTCGACCCGCTCGCCGCGGGACAACACCTGCTCGCGCATCGTGCGGTACTCGATATCCTCCAGCACCGCCACGACGTCCTTCACGTCATCCGGAAAATCGGCGGCGAGCTGCTCCTGCACCGTACTCTTGAGCGCCGACAGCGCCTGCGCGCGCTCGGCCTTTTCGGGCAGGTTCAGCGCCTCGGCGACACGCTGCTCCGCCAGCGCCTTTACGCGATCGACCAGATCCGCCGGCGACTCCACCTTGGTCCACTCCATCTTCGGCTGACGCTTCTCCCTGACCAACTCCTGCTCCGCGTCGAGCAGCTCGCGAATGCCCTTCTGGGCGACCTCGAGCGCCTTGATCACTTCGGTCTCGGTCAATTCCAGGGCGCCGCCCTCGACCATGACGATCGAGTCGCGCGAGCCGGATACGATCATGTCGAGATCCGAGAACTCGAGTTGCTGGAATGTCGGGTTGAGAATCCAGGCGCCTTCGACGCGCCCCACCCGCACCGCGGCGATGGGCCCGTTCCAAGGCACCTTCGACATCGCCAGCGCCGCCGAGGCCGCGGTCACGCCGAGCACGTCGGCGTCGTTTTCCTGGTCGGCGGAGAGAACGTAGATGAAGACCTGGACCTCGTTCTTGAACCCTTCGGGAAAGAGCGGCCGAATCGAGCGATCGCAGACGCGGGCCGAGAGAATCTCCTCGTCCGATGGCCTCCCCTCGCGTTTCAGGAACCCGCCGGGAATCTTGCCGGCGGCGTAGCTCTTTTCGCGATACTCGACGGTGAGGGGAAAGAACGGGAGGGGAGAGACGTTGTCGGAAACGGTGACGGCCGCGAGGACGACCGTTTCTCCGTACTGCACCAGACACGATCCAGCGGCCTGCTTGGCGAGACGACCTGACTCGAGCCGCAGCGGGCGGCCGGCAAACTCACGTTCGACGTGCTTCACATGGTGACCTGTCTAGAGCACCTGATCATACGCCGCGCGCCCCGGTGCTCTTCCGGGGCGCGCTGCGCGACGCGTGCGATCATTAGTGGCGGAGACCCAGCTCTTCGATGAGCTGCCGATACTTTGCGAGATCGGTCCGCTTCAGGTACTCCAACAGGCGGCGGCGCTTCGACACGAGCTTCAACAGCCCGCGCTGCCCGTGGTAATCCTTGGCGTGCACTCGAAAGTGGTCGGTGAGATGGTTGATCCGCTCGGTGAGCAGCGCAACCTGAACCCGGCTCGATCCGGTGTCCCGGTCGTGCAACCCGTATTTCCTGACCGGCGTGGTCTTCTCGTCCATGCGTCGACA